>ERZ795053.7215-NODE-7215-length-10777-cov-6.441709_pt1 | contig 10777 bp, 10 predicted proteins | sample MGYA00375137_ERZ795053 | MGnify/ENA primary metagenome ERZ795053 (study PRJEB30182, sample SAMN05720284) | activated sludge metagenome | isolation source: Anaerobic digester | place: Hong Kong | collected 2014-12-17 ... | reverse complement strand
TCTCCACCGCCATCACCGCGGCCGAGACCGGCCACCTCGTGTTCGCGACGCTGCACACCCAGGACGCGGCCCAGACCGTCGATCGCATCATCGACGTGTTCCCCGGCGAGCAGCAGTCGCAGGTGCGCATCCAGCTCGCCAACTCCCTCCAGGGCGTGGTGACCCAGCAGCTGGTGCCCACCGCGGACGGTCGGGCTCGGGCCGTGGCCGTCGAGGTGATGATGGCCAACAACCCGATCCGGGCCCTCATCCGCGACGGCAAGGTGCACCAGATCCACAACGCGATGATGTCGGGCCGCAAGGCCGGGATGCAGAGCATGGACGACTCGCTGGCCGACCTCGTGCGCCGGGGCGTGGCCGATCGTGAGCACGCCCTCCGTCGGGCGCAGCACCCCGAAGACCTCACCCGCCTGCTCGGTGGCGCTCCCAGCGCCTGACCGGGCGGCCACGAGGCGGCTCGGCCGGATCGACCTGGCGATCCTCGGCGGCGCGCTCGCGCTGCTGGTCGTCTGGTCGCCCAGCCTCAACCTGGGGCTGCTCACGCCGCGGATGGCGATCACCCTCGCGCTCGTCGGGCCGGGGCTGGTGGTGGTCGGGGGGCTGGCCCGGCGAGGCGACCTCGGTGCCCGCTGGCTCGCCGGCCTGCTCGCCTGGGCGCTGGTGGCCGCGCTCGTCGCCCCGCACCCGAAGCTCTCGCTCCTGGGGTCCTACGGCACCGACGTGGGCTGGATCTGGCTGGCGGGCTACGGCGCCGCGTGGGGGCTCGGGCGCCGGCTGGCACCCGACGGGGTCCGCCTCCTCCCCCGCGTGCTCCTGGTCGGGGTGCTGGCCAACGCCCTGTTCGCGATCGTCGAGGCGGCGGTCGAGCCCACCGGCGACCTCGCCACGGCGGGCGGGCGCGTGCTGGGCCTCGTCTCCAACTCCCTGTTCCTCGCAGGCTTGCTCTCGGGTGGCCTCGCCCTCGCCGGTCGCCGTGCGGGCGGCTCGGGCCGGCGCCGGTGGGTCGCCCTGGCCCTGATCGTGCCCTTCGCCACCGCCACCAACCTGACGGGGAGCCGGGCCGCGCTGGCGGGCGGTGCGGTGCTCGCCGTGGTCGCCGCCGCGGTGGCCGGGCGCGCCGAGCGGGGCCCGACCCTCGATCGGACCGTCGGACCGCTCCTCGTCGTCGTGGCCCTGAGCGTGGGCTTCGCGCTCTCGCTGCCCCTCGAGTCCGCGACCTCGAGCGCCTCGCGCATCGGGGAGGTCTCGACCTCGTCGGGCTACGAGAGCCGGGTGCTGGCCTGGGGCTTCGGCCTCGACGCGCTGGGCGAGCGGCCGGTGACCGGGTGGGGGCCGGGCCGGTTCCGCGAGGCGACGGCGCCTCGGACCACCGCGGCGTTCGTGCGGGCCGAGGGGCCCGACAAGCTCTTCTACGACGCGCACGACCTGTTCGTCGAGCACCTCGTCACCACGGGCGTCGTGGGCCTGGGCTTGCTCGTCGGCTTCGTCGTGGTGTCGTTCCGGCGGGCCCGCGGCCCGCTCGCCTGGTTCGCCGCGGGCGTCGCGCTCACCTGGCTGCTCAACCCGGCCTCGGCGTGCACCGCGCCGGTGGCGCTGCTCGCCCTCGGCGCGGCGTGGCGACCGAGGGGCGCGCCGGCGCGCCACCCGGCCACGCCGCTGCGGGTGGGGCGGGTGCCGGTCGGGCGCTCGATCGGGGCCGTCGTGGGGGTGCTCGGCGCGCTCGCGGGCGCCACGCTGGTCGTGGCCGACGCCTACGTCGACCGGGCGACCGTCGACGCCGATGTGGACGCGGCCCAGACGGCGCAGCGGCTGCTGCCGGGCGACGCCACGATCACCGGCCTCGTCACCGACGCCTGGGCGACCGCGCTCGCCACGGGCCAGGTGGGGCCGGAGGTCGGTCCCGAGGTGCTGCGCTCGGCGCATCGAGCCACCCGCGAGGATCCGACGCGCTCGATCTGGTGGATCCGGCGGGCCTACGTCGACAACACGTTCGCGCCGGGCAGCCGCGAGGAGCAGCTCGCAGCGGTCGAGGCCGACCTGCGCGAGGCGCTCCGGCTCAGCCCCTGGTCGTTCGAGGCGATGCGGGCGATGTACGACCTGGCGGGGCTCCGCGACGACCCGGCCGAGGTCGCTCGATGGCGGGCACGGCTGTGCGAGATCGACGCGTGCCCGCCCGACGCGCCGGCCGATCCCGATCCCGAGCTGGCCGGCGGCGGCGGAGGGTGAGCGCGCCTCGTGCGGTACCGTCGAACGCCATGACCACGGTGCGGGGCGACGAGCGGGGGTTCACCTTCTCCGAGCTCGCGCTGGTGCTGGTGGTGCTGGGCATCCTCATCGCCATCGTCGCCTGGGGCGTCGGCGGCATCGACGAGACGTCGACCGAGCGCGACTGTCGCAGCGAGCTGCGCGAGCTCAAGGCGGCCACCGAGCAGTTCAAGGCCCAAGCCGGGTTCTACCCGCCCGACGACCGGGCGCTCGACCAGTCGGGCGTGCTCGCCCGGTCGGAGACGCCGAACTGGAAGGTCGTCACCACCGACGACGCCGCCGGCCCCGAGTACCGCCCGGAGGGCGATCGCTGCGGCTGAGCGGCGCCGGCGCTACTCCGTGGGCGCCAGCGGGTCGAGCTCGTCTTCGGCCTCGTGGCCCGAGCTGTGCCGGCGGCTGATGCCGGTGACCACCACGGCAACGGCGGCGGCGATGAGGTTGCCCACCACCCAGGCGGCGGATGCGCCGTCGAGGCCGTGGCCCGCCTGGTTCCCCGGGACGAGGATCAGCGCCGGCACGATGATCGCCAGCATCAACGTCACGGTGATCACCACCGTGGCCACGTGGCGGTGCAGCACGCGCACCTCCGTGAGCAGGAGCGAGGTGACCGCCCAGGGGATGCCGGCCAGCATCATCGCGGGGAGGATGTGGGCGGCGTCGCGGTAGCTCTCGTCGAACACCGCCACCACGAGGCCCTTCCCGAGGAAGGTGGCGAGCGCCCCGAGCGCCATCAGGCCCACGGCCAGGGCCAGCGCCAGGCGCATCTGCGAGCGGACGTGGGCGCCGCCCTTGCCGCCCTCGGCGAGCAGGGCCTGGCCGATGGCCGAGGGCACGTAGAACGCGATGGCGACGATCCCCCACGCCACGTAGAAGCTGCCGTTGGTGGTGCTGTCGACGTGCTTGAGGACGATCACCGGCAACGCGAAGTACGGCGCCTGGTAGGCGAGCGTGGAGAGGTAGTTGATGGCCGAGTAGCGGGTGGCCGCTCGGGCGGTGGCCGGCCGGGGCCGCAGCTGGTGGCGCCCGCCGGTGATGCGGTTGATGAGGCCGATGCCGAGGAAGCCCGACACTGCCACCGGTCCGGCCAGGTAGAGGAAGATCAGCAGCGATCGGTGGTCGCTGTGGCGGAACAGCGGGAGCAGGGCGATCTTCGCCACCGCCACCAGGCAGATGCGCAGCAGGACCAGGTTCCAACGCCGCATCGTCATGGCGCGCACGTCGACGATCAGCGAGAAGGCCGAGCCCATCACGATCAGCGCGAACAGGGCGAAGCCCCCCACGGGGTGCCAGTCCCACAGCACGTCGGCCGCGCCCGGATCGACCAGCCACAGGTAGCCCGCCGAGGCGACGATGGCGGCGGGGACGGTGGCGAGGACCCCCCAGGCGAACACGACGTGGCTGTCCACGTCGCGGTCGGCGGCGTAGCGGGCGAGGGCCACGGGCAGGCCGAGCCCGGCGAGGTAGGTGACGAACAGCACCGAGGTGAACAGGGCCGACGCGTCGCCGAAGTCGGCCTTGACGTCGAGCTTGCTGACGATGATCGAGAACGCCAGGCCACCGAAGCCCTGCACGGCGGCGCCGATGACGAGCACGCCCGATCCGGTGAGCAGCTCGCCGTGGCCGCGCACCCGGCTGCGCAGGCGAGCCGTCCGGCCGCCCCGGACGTAGGCGCCGGAGACCGCCACGGCGTCGCCGGCGCTGCTCGTGTCGGCGGTGGCCGCCTCGACGGGCGCGGAGGAGGGCGAGGCGGTCACAGCGGATCCATCGTAGGGGTGGCGACCTCCCCGACCCAGGCCGGGCCCAGGACCCACCGATCTTGACCGGTGCGTCAAGATCGGGCGTACCCTCTCGGCGTGCACGAGCCGATCCCGCCCGCCCCGACGAGGGCCGAGGCCGAGGCCGCCGGGCTCGGGACCCATCCCGGCGCCCGTCGCCCCGATCGCCGCCGGACCGTGTCGTCGGGCGGGCTCGACATCGCCGTGTGGGAGTGGGGCGACCCCGACGATCCGCCCGTGCTGCTCGCCCACGGCGGCTTCGACTTCGCCGGGACCTTCGACACGCTCGCCCCGCGGGTGGCCGATGCGGGGTTCCGGGTGGTGTCGTGGGACCAGCGGGGCTGCGGCGACTCCGCCCACGCCCACCTCTACTCCTGGGACGCCGACCTGCGCGACGCCGCAGCGGTGCTCGACTCGATCGGGCCGCGAGCGCTGCCGGTCGTCGGCCACTCCAAGGGCGGCGCCCAGATGCTCCAGCTCGCCGACGCCCTGCCCCACCGCGTGAGCCACCTGGTCAACCTGGACGGCCTGCCGTCGCGCCGCTCGTGGCCCGACGTGCCCGACCACCACCGCACCCGCATGCTCAACGGCGAGCTGGGCGCCTGGCTCGACCACCGTCGCCGGGCCGGGACCAAGGTGCGCCGACCGGGCACGGTCGACGAGCTCGCCGAGCGCCGGGGCCGGATGAACCCGCGGATGGACCCGGCCTGGCTGCGCTACCTGGTGCCCATCGGGGCCTACGAGCGGGCCGACGGATGGCGGTGGAAGATCGACGCGTCGATGCGCATGGGCGGCTTCGGCCCGTGGCGGCCGGAGTGGTCGATGTCGCGCCTGCCGTCGCTCGGGATGCCGGTCCTGTGCGTCCTCGGCCTCGACCTGGAGGTCATGGGCTGGGGCACCCTCCCCGAAGACGTCCTCCCCCACCTGCCGCCCGGGGCGCGCTTCGTGCCCCTCGAGGGCGTGGGCCACTTCGTGCACATCGAGCAACCCCAGGTGGTGGCCGACCTGGTGCTGGAGCTGATCGCGTGACCACGACCCGGCTCACCCACGTGCGGACCGAGCTCGCCCTCCACGAGCTGCGAGCGGGCGAGGGCCGGCCGCTGCTGCTGCTCCACGGCCTGGGTGAGCGCACACCCGACACCGTGCCCGACGAGGTGGCCGCCTGGCCGGGACCGATCCTCGGGCTCGACCTGTCGGGCCACGGCGCGTCGAGCCGGGCCCCCGGCGGGGGCTACACGGCCGAGGTGCTGATGGCCGACGTGGACACCGCGCTCGCCCACCTCGGACCGGCCACCCTCGTGGGCCGGGGCCTCGGCGCCTACGTCGCCACCCTCATCGCCGGCGCTCGGCCCCAGCTCGTGCGGGGCGCCGTGCTCTGCGACGGTCCCGGCCTGGCGGGCGGCGGCCCCGCCCCGCACTCACCGGCGGTGCTCGCCCCCCTCGCGCTCCACGACGACGCCGACGCACCCGACCCGTACGCGCTGGTGGAGCTGGCGCGCGACATCCGTCCCGACGACTACGCCACCACGTACGTGCGCCAGGCGATCGAGCTCTCGGGGCTCGAGGTGCCCGTGGCCGTCGCCGCCGTGGTCCGGCCCCCGTGGCTCGCCGCCGTCGCCGCCGAGCCGGGCGTGGCCATCGAGACGCTCGCCGAGGCGCTCCGCCGCTACGGCTCGGTGGGGTGAGCCGTCGCGCTCACGCGTCGCGCGCCACCACGAAGTCGGCCAGCTCGCGCAGCGCCGCGGTGGCCTCGGCGGTGAGGTCGAGCTGGTCGAGCGCACCGACCGCCCTGGCGTGCAGCGCGGTGATCTCGGCCTCGACCTCGTCGAGCGCGCCGGTGGTGCGCAGCAGCTCCTGCAGCTCGCCGACCAGCGCGTCATCCAGCTCGCCACCCACCCGGGCGAGCAGCGCCCGGCCCTCGGCGTCGGCGCGCTCGGCCGCGACGGCCAGCAGCAGCGTCGGCTTGCCCTCGCGGAGGTCGTCGCCCACCGGCTTGCCGGTGCGTTCGGCGTCGCCGTAGACCCCCAGCACGTCGTCGCGCAGCTGGAAGGCCTCGCCGAGCGGATCGCCGTAGGCGCCCAACCGATCGGCCAGGGTGGCCGCGCCCGCCAGGAGCGCCCCGACCTGGAGCGGTCGCTCGATCGTGTAGCGGCCCGACTTCATGCGGGCGATGCGCCGGGCGCCCTGGCGGCCGATGCCCCCGGTGGCGGTGCCGGCGAGGTCGAGGTACTGGCCGATGTTGAGCTCGATCCGCAGCTCGTGCCACAGCGTCCACAGCTCCGGGGGTGCCCCGGGGAGCAGCAGGTCGCTGTAGACGAGGGCGAGGTCGCCCGCCAGGATCGCCACCCCTTCCCCGAAGCGCCGCGACTCGCCCGACCAGCCGGCAGCGTGGTGGCGGCGGTCGAAGCGCCGGTGCACCGCCGGCGCGCCCCGGCGGGTGGCCGAACCGTCCATGACGTCGTCGTGGATGAGGGCGAACGCCTGGAGCATCTCGAAGGCGGCGCCGGCGTCGACCCAGCGAACGTCGTCGACGTCGCCGCCGCCGGCGACGAACCCCCAGTGGCAGAACACCGGTCGGAGGCGCTTGCCACCGGCGAGGACGAGCGCGCGCACGGCGTCGAGCGGCTCGACGAGGCTCGGATCGAGGCGACCCCACCGTTCGGTCTCGGCGTCGAGCAGCGCCAGCACCCGCGCCTCGACCCGTGAGGCCACGGTGCGCATCGTGGCCGGGAGCGGACGCCCTCCCACCGCAGGTGCTGCTCCGGTCATCACGGCAGGCTACGTCCCGCCGGTGCCGATCGCTCCAATCCCGCCGAGGCTCAGCGGAACCAGTCGGCCGTCGCCCGCAGCCCGTCGGCGAAGTCCGTGACCGGCGCCCAGCCGAGGTCGGCGGCGGCGGCCGACGTGTCGGCGAAGCTGTGGCGGACGTCGCCCGGGCGGGGGTCGAGGTGCTCGGGGGCGATGTCGGTCCCGAGGATCGACCCGAGGATCTCGAGCATCTCCAGGAGCGAGCGCTCCGACCCGCCGGCCACGTTGTAGGCCTTGCCGGCGCAGGCCGATGCCGGGGCGGTGGCGGCCGCGAGGTTGGCGGCCACCACGTCGGCCACGAAGGCGAAGTCGCGGCTCTGGCCACCGTCGCCGTTGACCTGCGGTGCCTCGCCGGCGCGCAGGGCGGCGATGAACCGGGGGATCACCGCGGCGTACGGGCCGTTGGGGTCCTGGCGGGGCCCGTAGACGTTGAAGTAGCGCAGGGCGACGGTCTCGAGCCCGTGGAGCTCCCAGTACACCCGGAGGTAGAGCTCGGCGGCCACCTTCGAGGCGGCGTAGGGCGACTTCGGCGAGAGCGGCGACGTCTCCACCGTGGGGCGAGGCGCCACCCCGCCGTACACGCTGCTGCTCGACGCGGCGACCACGCGGCGGACCCCGGCGCGATGGGCGGCGTCGAGGACCGTGAGCGTGCCCAGCACGTTCGAGCGATCGGTGAGCAGCGGCGTCTCGATCGACTTCGGCACCGAGCCGCGGGCTCCCTGGTGGAAGACGACCTCGACGCCCTCCACCGCCTCGGCCACCAGCTCCGCGTCGCACAGGTCGCCCTCGAAGAAGGTGGAGGCGGCGGGCAGGTTCTCGGCGAAGCCCGTGGACAGGTCGTCGAGGATGCGGACCTCGTGGCCCTCGGCGATCAGCGCATCGGCCAGGTTCGATCCGATGAACCCGGCTCCTCCCGTCACGAGCGTCAGCATCCGGGGAACCCTAGTTGTGCCCGTACCCTGGGGAGATGGTCCGGCGATCGACGGCTCCCCGGCACCGCGTGGCCCCGACCGCGGCGCTGGTCGCCGGTGTCGTGGCCCTGGTGGTGGGAACCGCCGGCTGCGCCCGCGAGGAGTTCCCCGACCGCACCGCCGAGGTGCGGGTGGGCGGCGACCGCCGCACCTACCAGGTGGTGTCGTGCGGGCTCGACGAGCACACCGCCTTCCTGGTGGCCCGAGCCGACGACGGTGCGCTGCTCCAGGCGGTGGTGGGCCTCGAGGACGACGACGCCACCGGGGTGCCGGCCTCCACCGGGCTCACGGTCGACCTGCGCCCCGAGCGGACCGACACCCGCATCGGGGCCTTCGGCGCCGAGGCGTGGGCGCGGCGAGGCGAAGGTGGGGCGGCGCCCGGCGAGGTCCGCTCCGCCCGGCTCCGCGGGAGCCGCATCCAGCTGACGGCCGACGCGGTGGGGCTCGACGAGGCCGACCGTCCGCTCCCCTCGGCCGAGCCCCAGCCCGTCTCGGTCGACGCCCGCTGCGACGAGCGCGACGACGGCGCGCCCGGCGCCGGCTCCTGAGGGCGCATCGCCCCGGGCCCGGCGGGACGCTCGTAGGCTCACCATCTCGTGGAGGAGACCGACGGCCGTCCGAGCTCGGGACCCCTGGTGGGCGTGGTCCGCTCCGTGGCGATCGTCGGCCTCGCGCTCGCCATCTACTTCACGCTGCCGTTCCACGGCGAGCACTGGCCGGTGGCCGTGGCCCTCGGGCTCGGCGCGGTGGTCGCGTCGGTCCCCATCACGCTGCACCGGGTGGAGCGCATCCGCAGCTCGGACCACCCCGTCGCCGAGGCCGTCGAAGCCGTCGCCATCCTCGCCTCGCTGATCCTCGTCGCCTTCGCCACCACCTACTACGCCATCGCCACCAACACCGACCAGATCCCCGGCATCCACACCAAGATCGACAGCTTCTACTTCACGATCACCACCGTGGCCACGGTCGGCTTCGGCGACATCGTGCCCACCGGCCAGGCCGCCCGGCTGATCGTCGCCGTGCAGATCCTGCTGAACATCTCGCTCATCGCCGGATCGTTCCGGCTGGTGAGCGGCGCCGCCCACGACCGTCGAGCCGAGCGCCGGGCCGGCTGAGGGGGCGAGCGGCGCTCAGCCCTCGTCGCCGTCGACGACCTCGGGCGCGAGCGAGCCGGCCACCTCGTCGACGCGCAGGCGCGCCGAGGCGATGCGCTCGCGGCAGTGGGCGATGAGGGCGCTGGCCCGGGCCACGTCGGTGGCCACCCGGTCGACGTCGGGCTCGTCGTGCTCCAGGCGGTCCAAGATGGCGTCGAGCTCGGTGACGGCCTCGGCGTAGGTGAGCTGCTCGGCGGGGACGGGATCGGTCATGGGGCGTGCTCCGGGGCATCGGTGGGATCGGGGACGACGGTGCTGCGGAGGGCGCCCTCGGCGAGCCGGGTCACCAGCTCCGTGCCGGGTGGGGCGTCGGCCGGGCGGCGCACCAGGCGCCCGTCGGCGGTGGTGGTGATCGACCAGCCCCTCGCCAGGGCCAGGGCCGGGTCGTGGACGACGCCTCGTGCCTCCTGCGCGCCGAGGCGGGCCTCGGCGGCATCGAGGCGCGAGCGTGCTCCTCGCACGCTGCGGCTGCCCACGACCTCGACGCGCCGGTCGGCCCGGTCGAGCGAGCGGACCGCGGCGCGCCCGGCCTGCGCCCCGCGCTGCGCCAGCCGATCGTCGGCGCGCGCCAGGGTCCGCGCCGCCGCCCGCGCGGCTCGGGCTCGTCGGTCGTCGAGCCGAGCCTCGGCCAGCCGCGTGGCGCGGGCCACGCCGCGCCGCAGCGACAGCGCCCGCTCCTCCACCCCCCGGCCGAACGCCTGCACCTGGGCGACCACCGAGGCGGCCGCCGCGGTGGGCGTCTTGTGGGCGCGGTGGGCCACCTCGTCGGCGATCGAGCGGTCGACCTCGTGGCCGATGCCGGTGAGCACGGGGACGGCCATGGCGGCGACGGCGCGGGCGATCTGCTCGGTGTCGAAGCCGGCGAGGTCGGTGCGGGCGCCACCGCCGCGCACGAGCAGCACCACGTCGACCGAGGCGGCGGCGAGCAGGGCGAGGGCCCGGGCGACCGACGGGCCGCACTCGGGGCCCTGCGTGCGGGCGTCGGCCAGCACCACCTCGAAGCCGATGCCGCTGGCCTCCAGCTCGGCCATCACGTCGGCGTGCGCGGCGGTGCCCCGGCTGGTGACCACGCCGATCCGCAGCGGGACGAGCGGCATCGGGACACGGGCGTTGGCGTCGAGGAGGCCCTCGGCGCCGAGGGTGGCGAGCAGCCGGTCGCGGTCGGCCTGGAGGCGGCCCAGGGTGAACGCCGGATCGATGCCGTGCATCCGCAGCTGCAAGGTGCCCCGGGGCGCGTACCAGCGGATGCGGCCCTGGATGCGCACCTCGACGCCGTCGGACATGCGCACGCCGCCGCCCGCCCGCACCAGCTGGCGGTTCACCAGCTCGCGCTCGGGCGCCAGCAGCGTCACGCTCAGCTGCGCCTCCGGCGCCCGACCTGATTCCGTGGGCTCCACCAGGTCGAAGTAGACGTGGCCGTTGTTGGCCCGGCTCAGGTTGCGGATCTGCCCGGCCACCCACACGTCGTCGGGCAGCGCGGCCACCAGGAGCCGGCCGAGGTGGGCGGCCAGCTCGCCCACCGTCCACGTGTCGGCGTCGGGGCCGCGGCCCACCGACTCGTCGAACAGGGCGCCGTCGCTCACGGCGCCCGACGGTACCGGCCCCCGCGCCCGCCCGGGGCCGTGCCACCCATCCGGCTCGGCGCCCGCAGCCCCGATCCCCCGAGGTTCGCATCGCAGCGGTCGCCCGGGGGCCCGCTGCGATGCGAGGTACGGGCTGGCGGGGCGGGCCCGATCGCGGGCGTCGGTCACCGGCGGTAGGGTCGACGGCACGGTCGGTGCCGAGGGGACGGCGCCGGCGCACG
>ERZ795053.7214-NODE-7214-length-10779-cov-4.926800_pt1 | contig 10779 bp, 7 predicted proteins | sample MGYA00375137_ERZ795053 | MGnify/ENA primary metagenome ERZ795053 (study PRJEB30182, sample SAMN05720284) | activated sludge metagenome | isolation source: Anaerobic digester | place: Hong Kong | collected 2014-12-17 ... | reverse complement strand
CTACACAACCGAACACACTCTTTCCCTACACGACGCTCTTCCGATCTTGATTCCGCGAACAACGCTAGCCCAAAAAATGGATGCCCTCAGTTCGCAGGCCAGTTTGGGCGGCTACGTGGCCGTCATCATCGCCAGCGAGCGGTTGGACAAAGCCCTGCCGATGATGATGACGCCGGCCGGTACGCTGGCTCCGGCCCGAGTATTTATTATCGGCGCGGGGGTGGCCGGGTTGCAGGCCATTGCCACCGCCAAGCGGTTGGGCGCCAGAGTGGAAGCATTCGATACCCGACCGGTGGTGGCCGAACAGGTGAAATCGCTAGGGGCAAAGTTTGTTGAAATCGACCTGGGTGACACGGGTCAAACTGAGCAAGGGTATGCTAAGCAGTTAACGCCCGAACAGATAGCGCTTCAGCAAGAGGGTATGGCTCGACACTGCGCCCTGGCCGACATCGTCATTACCACCGCCCAGGTTTTTGGCCGTAAAGCACCGCGCATCATTACCAAAGAGATGGTAGCCGGCATGCGACCGGGGAGTCTTATTGTTGACATGGCTGTTGAAACCGGCGGCAATGTGGAAGGCTCCAAACTGGATGAAGAAGTCGAAATCAACGGCGTTCGGATCATCGGCCTGGGCAACTTACCGGGGCGGGTGGCCAGTCACGCCAGCCAGATGTATTCGAGCAACCTGCGCAATTTGATCGAGCATTTCTGGAATAAAGAGACCAAGACCTTTGAGTTAAATCTGGATGATGAAATTATGCAAGGTTGTCTCATCACCCAAGATAAAACCATTCGCAGTGAAATGTTACGTAATGCCTATAGTCAGGAGGGGAAATAACGATGCGCCGGATCGTCATACCGACCGCTATTTTGTTGACCGTGATCACTGCCAGCCCGGTATTAGCCGACCCGCTGGCTCAGGAAGGTGGCTCTGAAGTTTCGCAAACACCGATCTTTCTGGCCTTTATCTTAGCGCTGTCGATTTTCTTGGGGTTTGAATTAATTTCGAAGGTCCCTGCCACCCTTCATACCCCGTTGATGTCCGGGTCGAATGCCATCTCCGGGATTTCGCTAATCGGGGCGCTGATTGCCGCCGGCCATGGCGGTGATGTCCTCGTCATTGTTTTGGGAACCCTGGCTGTCGCTACCGCTACCATCAACGTCGTTGGCGGTTATCTGGTCACCGACCGCATGCTAGAAATGTTCAAGAAGAAAGAGGAGTAAGAGGGTCAATCGACTATGAGTTTACAACTATCTATCAATCTGGCCTACATCGTCTCGTCGGTCCTGTTCATCTTTGGCCTGAAAATGTTGAGTTCGCCGGCGACGGCTCGCCGGGGCAATATGCTCTCGGCTTTGGGTATGGCGATTGCGGTTATTTTCACGCTGCTCGACCAGAATATCATAACTTACCAATGGATTATTGTCGGCATGGTCATTGGAACGGTGGTAGGCGTTGCCGCCGCCCGATTGATCGCGATGACGGCCATGCCGGAGATGGTGGCGCTGCTCAACGGCTCCGGTGGTTTGGCCAGTATGTTGGTGGGTTGGGCCGAATACCAGCGCAATATTGACCCGTCGGCGTTTACTGCCGGGGTTATTGCGCTGACCGTCTTGATTGGGGGCGTAACGTTTACCGGTAGTGTTATGGCCTGGGCTAAATTGAGCGGCAAGATGGACGGCAAGCCGATCCTCTTCCAGGGTCAGCAAATTGTCAACGCACTGCTGCTGCTGGCCATTTTGGTGTGCGGCATTCTGTTTACCCTCAACCCGGCGACCAGCTTCTTGATTTTGATGATTTTGATTGGGCTATCGCTGATTCTGGGGGTAATGTCGGTTATTCCCATCGGGGGGGCCGATATGCCGGTGGTCATCTCGCTGCTGAACAGCTACTCCGGTTTGGCGGCTTGTGCGGCCGGTTTCGTCATCGAGAACAACCTGCTGATTGTGGCCGGCGCGCTGGTTGGGGCCAGTGGGATTATCCTAACCAACATCATGTGTAAAGCGATGAACCGCTCGCTGGGTAATGTGCTGTTCAGCGGCTTTGGCTCGGCCACCGGCGGTGGTACGGCCGTTGAGGGTGAAGCCAAACCCATCTCGGCCGAGGATGCTTATCTGGTTTTGGAAGCGGCCAATTCGGTGGTCTTTGTGCCGGGGTACGGCTTGGCCGTGGCTCAAGCGCAGCACGCCGTGCGCGAGTTAGGTGAACTACTGGAACATAATGGGGCTGAAGTGAGCTACGCCATCCACCCGGTAGCGGGCCGGATGCCCGGTCATATGAACGTGCTGCTGGCCGAGGCCAATGTCCCTTATGATCAACTGGTCGAAATGGACGACATCAACCCCATTATGGAAACGGTCGATGTTTGTATTGTCGTCGGGGCGAATGATGTGGTTAACCCCGCCGCCCGCGAAGATGAGGCCAGCCCGCTCTACGGCATGCCCATCATCAATGTTGATCTAGCCCGCACCGTGATTGTCCTCAAACGGTCGATGCGAGCCGGGTTCGCCGGGGTAGAAAATCCCTTGTTCTTCAAGGATAACACCCGGATGCTCTTTGGCGACGCCAAGGCGAGCGTTCAAGGTTTGGTGAGGGAATTCAAAGAAGGTTAAGCCATCTAACGATAATAAAAAAGCGCACAGATAAAATTTCTGTGCGCTTTTTTAATTGGTTAGTTGGATGGTTAGTTAGTTAGTTAGTTAGTTAGTTAGTCGGTTGGTTGGTTGGTTGGATTTTAGCCACTAGCCAACGAACAAATTAACAAACCAACCTACACGATTAAAGGCTCCAAGGCTGAGGCCGTCTGTTTAGTATAAAACCACACCACGCCGGGCCGTAATTTGACATCGAAGACCACCGCCAACAAACATTTTCCGTTGACATCACACACATACAAATTGTAGGAGTCGCCCTCATAGAAGCTAGCTTTGAAGGGTTTCTTGTTATCGAGTAAGTGGGCCAATTTGGCTGGGCCGTAATGATTACTGGCGACTAACTCACAAATCTGGCTAATTTTTGAGGGGGTAATTTCACCGACAACTTGAACCGACATGCCTTGATTATTAATCAGCATAACCGCCCGGCTGCCCGCATTAATCTGGAGCTGATGCAGATGCTCGGCGACCGACACATAATCGGGGGGTTTGTCATCAACCGGGGTTGAGCCAAGTCCATCGTCTGTTTCGTCAGGGGGATAGGCCCCATCCGACTGGGAAATTGGTGCTTCAACGATCGACAAAGCCGATTGACGCACGATATCTCTAATTTGATCCATGGTGAAAGGTTTATTGAGATAACCGTCAATGTGTAAATTGTCGGTAGTATCGCGCAGTTTGTTGGTGCCGTAGGCTGTCATTAACACCACTTGAGTAGCCGGTGAGAGCCGACGCACGGCTCGAACCAGATCAACGCCGGTCATACCGGGCATCATGTAATCGGTAATAATTAGATCGAACTGGATTTCTTCAATCTGGCGCATGGCGCTGGTCATATTTTCTGCCGTAGAAATATGATAATTTGGCCCCAATTTCTTGAGACCAAACTCTAACATTCGCAATATACTATTATCATCATCAACAATTAATATGTGTTTTTGCCCCATTCAATAGCCTCTAACTGACGTGGTACGGCAGGCGCCTACGATTGACGTTGCACAATATTATTAAAATCCGTAGCAACGTTTAATTCATCTTGTGACGCGAACTTACTTTTTGTTTTAGGCAATAAGGCAGCCAGAGCAATGGCCGCTTGTTTAGTATAAAACCAAACGGTTCCCGGTTTTCCTCCCACCCCGAAAACCACGGCCAAAAAGTAGTTTCCATTGATATCATACGCATGAATGTTATATTTACTACCTTGGTAATAACTTGAGGTAAACGTTGACTGGTTATCACCAAATAAGGTAGCCAATTCAACAATTGCTAAAAAGTTGGCAGAGACAAATGCAGCTAATCGCAAGGCTTCATCACGATTGATGTACCCTGAACTATATACCGGCTTACCATCCGAATTGGCCAATAATACACTGTGCGCTCCTGTCTGGCGGTGCAGGGTCTGTACCTGCTCTTGACAATCTTTACTAAGGGTAAGAGGCTCTGTTTCAATTCTCCGGGAGGCGGTGTCTTGTTCCGCCAGCACCGGGGCGACAACCGCCAGTAAATCGGGCATGGTGAAGGGCTTGCTTATAAACCCATGCAGTTCCAATCCACCAATTTTATCCCGAATATAGGCGGTATCATGATGAGCCGTCATTAAAATATAATGAGCTTCCGGCAATATCTGGCGAGCCTGTTCGATAACCTCCAGGCCGGTCATAGCCGGCATCATATAATCGGTCACGATCAAATCAAAACGTCGGTTCTGCATTTGCTCCAAAGCCGATGGGCCATCTTCAGCAGTAGTGACTTGATACGTGGAGCTTAAACTCTTAATACCGTGAGCTACAAGAAATAGCAGGTCAGGATCGTCATCAATAACAAGAATGTGTATTTGGCTCATTTATCCGGTTGCTCCTTTAGGAAGTGAAGTAGGTTATCATAAATAGTTATATGACTAAGGCGTCGAGAAATTTAAGATTTTAAGGTTCTTGGGGTACCCCACAAGCTATGTAAACGTTAAGGTCACTCATTCATGCAGCTAAACTGGCGTTACCTAAACTGGGAAACGTTAAGTTCCTTTTATGGGCCAGCCCCACCGATTCTTACGCTTCTTGACTTTCGTTACCGCTCTTTTTTTCCGCGTCCGCTCAAACACCTGAAACGAGGCCAAACCTGATCCCTCACAAACAGGACAGCGACGCCCACCCAAAAGGCGTCCTTTACCCCGACAGCGGGGGCAGCGCCGTGTCGGCTGTTCGGACAGAACGCGGCCTTCTCCCAGACAGACTCGACAGGTCTGCGGAGACTTCTTTCGACCCTCCAGGCCCGTCCCCCGGCACCAGGCGCACGTTTCAAGCGCCAACCGGTTCCTAATCGGGACCGGTGGAGCGGATGACGATCGGCGCGGGGGAGTTGGCGTTAAAACACCATAAATAAAACCTAACACTGCGCCGATGACTGCACCAGCGCCAAGCGTTTGGACAACATTCAGGTGAAAGGCATAGACAAATGCCGCGCTGGCCACCAGCCCGGCCCCCGCCCATATTATCGCCAACAACATTCCAAAAATCAATCGCATCATCGCATCCAGCAATTTCTCTATTATACCATAAAGCGGCAAACAATTGCGAGGAGTATGGTCCGATGGTACAATTCGCTGAGCATTGGAGTGTTATCCCTTGAATGCCCCAGACCTAGTTGGCCCCAAATCCAATCCAACAAAACAGCCCATTCTTTTGGCAAAAGACACCTTGATCCCGCTAGCGATCTATTTTCTGCTGGCGATGGTTCTAACCTGGCCGACCATCAGCCACCTCGCGACTTATCTGCCGGGCGACGGGGGCGATGATCCAGCCATCGCCTGGAACGTATGGTGGGTCAAATACGCCCTGCTCAATCAGGGCCAATCGCCCTTTACCACCGATTTCATGTTCTACCCCATCGGCATTAACTTGGCTTTTTACACTTTAACCGTCCTTAACGCGGTAACGGCGTTGCCCTTAACCTTAAATTTGGGAGTGGTCGCGGCCAGCAATCTCCATTTATTTTTTTCTTTGGCTGTTGGCGGTTACGGGAGTTTTCTATTAACACGTTATTTGCTGATTTCATCGCTTCTGGGCCGATCGACTGCCGCCCAACGCCGTCTTTCCGACAGCATGACCCTAATTTGGCTTAGCGCTGTCATCGCCGGGGGATTTTACACCTTTGCCGGCAGCAAACTCTTCTACGTGGCTCTCGGCCAATTTAACATTGCCAGCAGCCACTGGATTCCATTTGCGGTACTCTATGTGTTGAAAAGTTACCACCAACCCCAGCGGCTTAAAAATCCGCTGCTGGCCGGGCTATTTTTTACCCTGCAAGCCTGGGCCGAACTAACTTACGCCTCGTTCATTCTAGTTTTCATCGGCCTGTTCTGGTTGTATGAAGGCATCGGCTATGTGGTTCGACCTCAAACCCGCCCGTCATTACGCCTTTTTCTACGGAATGCTGTGGTGATGGGCCTCACTTTCATGCTGGGCTTAGCGCCGATTTTGGCCTACATGTTGCCCGATATGCTAACCGAAGGCGATTTTTTGGTCGAGGGCAGCGGTTTTGCCGATACCTTTAGCGCCGATTTGCTCGGCTTCCTCATCCCAACTATGCATCACCCCTTCTTAGGACAATTGATCACCCAATCAAGCATTCACAACTTTGATAAAGGCCAGCACATCTACCTGGGGTTTGTACTCCTGGGACTACTAATGGTAGCGATAGTCGGGTATCGTCGCCAATCCGGCTTCTGGTTTTGGGTCATAGCCGCCGTTGTCTTCGCCCTTCTGTCGCTTGGTCCGATGATCACCATTAACGGGCATGTAACCTCGCTCACCGGGCCGTTTGTCATCCTGCAGCAACTACCCTTTTTTAAGGGCAATCGCTATCCCAGCCGGTACAGTGTGATGCTGCTGCTTAGCCTCAGCGTGGTGGCCGGTTTCGCTCTGGTCTGGATCGGCCGCCGGCTGGCTGACAAGACTCCGGGCAAACCTGCGGTCGCGCTGGGCCTGCTACTGATTGCCGGCCTCTTCCTTTTCGAGCATCTATCCCTGCCGCTGCCGCAGTCGGATATGCGTACACCGTCATTGTACCAAGTCATCGAGCCGCAGCCCGAGCCATTTACCGTGCTCGATATTCCGTTTGCCTGGCGCAACGGGTTTCGAATTACAGGCGCGTCGACCACCCAATTTATGTTTGGGCAATTTTACCAAACCGAGCACCAACAGCGGCTCATTCAGGGCAATACCAGTCGCAACCCGGAATTCAAATTTCAATATTTCACCGAAGCGCCGGTCATCAACTCGCTGCTGGCCTTGGAGACGGGCCAAAGCCTGCCGCCTGATCAATTCGAACGAGATCAAGCCATCGCCGCTGACGTGCTTAACTTTTTCGACATTCGCTACATTGTGATCCGGCCCTACCAATACCCACGCCCGGACGGCAGCCCTGTATCTCAGGCCGGGGTCATCCCCTACATCGAGCAAGTTCTGCCCATTGAAAAAATATACGACGAAGGCGAATCACGGGTTTACCGAGTCATCGATGCCGCCGCACCGGCGCGCAACTTGCGCATTGAAACCGGCTCGCCGCTGGCCCCGCTCTATTTTGGCGAGGGTTGGGGGCGGCTAACGCCAAACCAACGGATCGCCGCGCAGCGCCCATCCGTGCGCCTGCTGCTGCCCCTTACGCCGGGCGACCAACAACTTACCCTACGCATCCGTCAACCCGATTTTGACCCCGATCCGTCCCGCACCGTCACCCTAACTCTAAACGGTTGGCGCTCCGAACCCCAACCCATCACCTTAGACTGGCAGGATTTGACTTTCGCCATCCCGGCGGATGTCGCTACCGCCGGCCTGAACGATGTCTGGCTTGAGTTCAATACGGTTTCGACGCTTCCGCCGGATCGACCAATCCTGGACGTAACGGCGCTCAGCGCGGGCGAGGAAGTGGGTGATTTTGGGCATATCTATCTTAACGGCAAGGAGATTTCGCCCAACCGGCGGGGTTACAATGTGGCGATTATCCCACCCCAAGCGCCGCCGATCATCGAAAATTTTGACACCCATCTCGATCCTTCCGCCTCAGCCCGCTTAGCCCAGCTACTGCAATCCGGCGATTGGCCCGCCGAAACCACCATCGCCGTGGCTGCTGCCGACGAAGCCAGCGCTAATTTGAGCGAAGAGGCGGTACTCGCACTACAAGCGCTTGGCGCGCAGGGTGATCTCCGTGGTTGTTTTCGATGTAGCCATGCCTTCATCAGCCAAGTTGGCGCAAATCAAACGTGGGAAGCTGTAGACGCCCTTCATCCAGTGGGTGTCACCACTGCGTTGGGCTTGACCGAGCCGGGGGCGGCGGCTCTGGTCGAATCGATCACCATCAACATCGCAGATTAGTTTGATTTCCTTTCCAAATTCGCTTGAGCCACTATAATAAGAGTAGTCATCTGATTTACAGCGGAGTCAAGCCATGGATGTAGAATTGATCAATCGTATCAAAAAGCTCAGCCTGTTTAAGGATGCCCCGGACGATATCCTGGTCAAAATTGCTGAACAGACGACCATGCTTGATCTGGAGAAAAATGACGTCATAGTCCGTGAAGGTGATCCCAGTTACTCATTATTTGTCATTCGTCGGGGGTGGATAAAAATTGTAACGGGTGGGGTGCATGGGGAAGAAGTGGTGCTCAATCAGGTTGGGCCAGGTCAAATTGTCGGCGAAATGGCGCTCATCGATCAGCAGCCGCGCTCCAGTACTATGATCGCGCTCAGCCCGGTCAAACTGATGGAAATCAAATATGAGGGTATTCTGGCCGTAATCGACGAATACCCCCGCCTGGCCCTCTCTTTCTTAAGAGATATGACCACACGCCTTCGTTTTGCCAATGCCTATATTGAAGAAACGGTCGAGTGGTGCCAGCACATTGCCGCCGGCAACTATGAATTTGTTGAAAAACAGGTCGAGCAAACTCAATCAACGATTATCGATATGAGCCGTTCTGATGAAGCTCGGGCCTCGGCTTTTTTGTCCAGCTTCTTCAAAATGGTTAAAGATGTTCGAAAACGGGAAGAGTCGCTTAAACAACAAGTCCAAGAACTTAGAATTGAGATCGATGAAGTAAAGCGTCAGAAGGCCGTCACTGAGCTGACCAGCACTAATTTTTTTGAAGAGCTACAAGCGGCTGCCAAAAAACTGCGCCGCAAGCGCGGTACGGATGAAAATGACCCTTCCGAGGAGAATCCCCCAACAGACTAGCCTGCGCTGGTCAGTCACAAAATCGGATTGGGGCAATTAATGCCGGATACGCAATTTCTATCAAAACTAACCCTCCCTCGTCTGCTGCTGGCCAGTCTCATTATCCTCTACACCCTCTATTTTTCCTGGTACAGTATCAATCGCCACAACACCTTAAATTCATACGCTGCCGATCTTTCGCTGATCGATCAACCTATGTGGAACACGATCATCGGTCCCGGCGGATTTATGGAGCAAACCTGGGGCAGCCGCCAGCAGCCTCGCCTGGCCGAACATTTCGAGCCGATTCTCATTCCGCTGGCCCTCCTTTTTTTTATTTGGGATAACGTCCGCATCCTGCTCATGGCTCAGTCGTTGGCCTTGGCTCTCGGCGCGCTCCCCGTCTTTTGGATCGCCCAGCACCAATTCACCCAAATCCTGCCCCAACCAACTAACATCCACCCTCCTCCAAACCATTCATCATTCATCATTCATCATTCATCATTCCCCGCCTGGATTGCCCTTGTCTTCGCTACCGCCTATCTCCTCTCTCCCCATCTCCAGGCCGCCAACATCGCCGATTTCCACGCCGATCCGTTTGTAGTCACCCCATTACTATTCGCTTTCTGGTACGCCGGCCAAAAACGCTGGGGCTGGATGTGGCTCTGGGCCGCGGTAGCGATGCTAACCAAAGAAACCCTTCCTCCGCTCATCGCTATGCTCGGCCTCTACCTTCTCCTCGAATACGTTCACCCCAAACAATTTCAATCCCCAAGGACCCAAGGGGCCAGTCGCCATTCTTCACTCTTCACTCTTCATTCTCCAATCCCCAATCCCCAGTTCAAACACGCTCTTGGCCTTATTCTTGTCAGCACTGCCTGGTTCCTGATCGCCACGTTTCTGATTGTGGCTCCGCTGGCCCGGCACTATTTCGGCACCGACGGCCCCATCTACCTGGCCAGTCGCTTTTCAGAGAACGTACCCGTGTTACAAATCCTGCTTGATCCGGCCCGTGGTCGATATCTATTCGGCCTCCTGGCGGCGGCCGGCTTCCTACCACTACTGGCGCCAGAACTACTCTTAGTTGGGCTGCCGGTGCTTCTGGCCAATCTACTCAGTAACTTTCCCGGCCAATATTCCGGCGAACAGCACTACTCAGCGCCGCTGGTGGCGGTCTTTATTGTGGCGGCTATCTACGGAGCGAGCCGTCTGGCCGGTAGTTTTTCGCTATCCGAAACCAACGGGCAAAACCACCGCACCACGGCTTTAATCGCTTTGGCCCTGTGGCTGAGTGCCTGGTCGATAGGCTATCATACCCTACACGGCTGGACCCCGTTCTCAATCCGCACCGAAATTTACCAAACCTCAGCCGCGTCAACGCGACTAGCCCAACTCCTTTCATCGATTCCGGCGGAGGCCGTGGTGTCGGCCAGTCCGGGGCTTCATCCTCACGTCGCCCATCGTCGGGTGGCCTACGTTTTCCCCACCATTCAAGACGCTGATGTCCTCCTGATCGATGTCACCGATATTTCCGGCGTTCACCCGAATGACGCCTATGCCAAAATCGAGCAGTTGCTTAAGACTAACTGGCAGTTAATCGAGGCCAGCGATGGTCTCATTCTGGCCGAAAAATCGCTCGAATCGCCTCTTGCCGCACTGGCCGTTTGTCCCGGCACCCAGTTACCCTGCCCTTTTTTCGACTTTGCCCAGGCCACTTCATCGCCAACTTACCCCATCGCTTTATCTTTTGGCGACGGCCGCCTCCAACTGCTCGGCTATGACGTGATCGATGATCCCGATGACGGCGTCGTGTTCCGGTTCTATTGGCAAGCTGACTCACCCCTGCCGGCAGATTTAAAACTCTGGCCCCTGGTGTATGATGATCTGGGTCAACTCCTCAGCGATCCCAGCCAGATC
>ERZ795053.7212-NODE-7212-length-10781-cov-11.791908_pt1 | contig 10781 bp, 7 predicted proteins | sample MGYA00375137_ERZ795053 | MGnify/ENA primary metagenome ERZ795053 (study PRJEB30182, sample SAMN05720284) | activated sludge metagenome | isolation source: Anaerobic digester | place: Hong Kong | collected 2014-12-17 ... | reverse complement strand
CAACGTCCGGGTCTTTCGGGCGGGTTGACCTTGCGACGGCCCGCCCGCGCCTAGGTCGCTGCCGTGGCCCTCTTCACCGCTTCGGCCTCGCGATTCTTGATCACCACCCCGACCAGATCGTCGATGAAGTCCTGTTTGATGTCGGGCTGCTCCCTTTGTACCGACGGGGTGCCAAAGCGCCGGCCGATCTCCTCGACCTTTACCTTCGACAGGTAGAACCTGGCATCCGGCCCCATGGCATCATAGATGTCCCTGTCGATGGCCTTGCGCAACTCGTCCATCTCCGCAAACCGTTCGTTGATGGCATTCAACCTCGCGGTGTCATCGGGGTCATCCTCCGACATCTGCTCCGACATGGTCTTGTAGAATTCGTCCTGCTTTTCGGCGATGCCCTTGACGATCCTGTCGCGCATGGCGATCGCGTCCTTCAGCGTCACGGTTCTCTTGTTGCCACGGATCGTGACGTCGATCTTGATCTGGTTCTCGGCAACGGCGTCGTCCAACGCCTGCTTGCCCTTTGCCGCCTTGTCGGCCATCGCCTTCTTGATCAGGCCGTTCTCAAGGAGGTCACGCTGCCGCTTGTATTCCTCGAGCTCGCGTTTGGCGATCAGATAACCGTCGCGATCGTTGTCGTATTTTCGTTCGATCTCAAGGATCACGCCGCTCAGATCCTCGGCCAGATCCTGCAGTTCCTTGAGTTTCACCTGGTCCTGTGTGACCCAGTCGCGCGCGCGCGGGATTTCGCGGACCAGAGTCTTCTGATCGACCGTGATCGTTTCTCTGGCAACCAGGACCGCCATCTGGTTGGACGCTTCCTGAAGGTCCTCGACATCGCCCCTTGCGTAGTCGCCGGTGGATTGCATCAGGCTGCTCATCAGAACAGCTTCCAGCGACGGTCGTTCGTTCGGGTCGGCCGACTTGAGCTGCTTGACCAGCTTGCCCAACGCACCCGACTTGAAGTCGTTGGCGCCGGAGGGCGTCAGCCGCGCAACCATGCGCTCGATCATCCCGCCCAGCGCATAGGAATCGACGCGGGTGTCGAATTCTTCACCAAATGCCTCCGGCGCGTCATAGCCCTTAGTGACGTTGCCACCACGACCACGAACGATGCCGTCCTTGTCGCCGAAGGATGATTCCCCATAGTCGATGATCTTGATCCGGCCGTCCGATGTCATCATGACGTTCTCGCCCTTGATGTCGTGATGGACCAGGCCCTGGCGCTCCAGTTCCATGAGCGCCTTTGTCGTCTTGGTCAGCAGTTCCAGCGCCAGCACCTGTCGGGCGGCTTCGGGGATCATGCCGGTCGATTCCATGATCGCGGTCGCGTTGGTCATGTCGGTCAGGTCGCCACCGTCGACATCTTCCATCACCATGTGAACCTGCACCGCGCCGTCCTTTTCGCTCAGCGCCGCACCCTTCATGTTCACGATCGCGCTGTCGGCCGGATCATCGGCATCGATCCCGTTCATGGCCCGCCGATGGATCCTCATCTCCTTCTTCATCTTCTCGACCTCACGCTCATCGAGCATGGTCTTGACCACGATCGTCTTGTCGCCCGACTTGTAACGGCGGGCCATGCCGTTGCCACCCGACTTGATCGTTTCGACAAAGGTGAAGGTCTCGCCTCCGATCGAAACCTCCGATCCATCCTCCTTCATCTTGTTCGGGGTTTCATCCACAAGTGTCTTTTCCAGCGTCTTGGCGGCATTGCTCAAGAGCGAGATCTGAGACTTGGTCAAACCCTTGGTCGACGAGGTGCCGAATAGCTCGGCGCAAAGCATCTTCTGGAAGTCCTTCGCCGACTTGAGGGACAGGTCGAAAAGCTCGTCACTATCCGCATCTGCCTGCCCGATGAACGCCTTCAGCTTGTCCGAAGCCTCCCGTTGCAGATCTGCGGCCTGCTGATCCGGAATATCGTCGGGCAGCTTTTCATCGATTGCCACGAGATCTCCGAAGACCGCCGTAGACGAGAACGGGATTGGTTCTGGCGTCACATCGAATTCGCCCCGTTCCCCGCGTCTGGGCTTGAGCGACCGATCACGCCTGCGCTCCTTCTGGACCTGCGCGTCAGCCCATTTGAACCGCTCCGCTTCCCGCTCCACCAGACCAAGCCGGTTCTTGGTCGGATCAAGCACATTCTCACGAATTGCGAACTTGCTTGCCTCATCGGCATCGGCGGTCACATCGGCGCCTTCACGTTTCTGCCAGGCGCCCATGTCCTTGATCTCGAGCACGGCCTTTTCATAGGCAAGTGTCTGGGCCTTGACCAGGTCGGCTGCCACGCGCGCCTTTGCGAGCTTTGCGTTGTTGGCGTCAAGGATTGCCCGCGCCTTTTCGAACTTCGCCTTCAGGGTGGAAAACTCTGCCTCCCGGCCGGCGAATTCGGCGGCGGCAAGCATGCCCCCGATGCTCCGTGGTTCATTGTTCATGTCTGGCGTCTTGCACTCCGCCGTGAGACGGACGAGGAACTTGTGCGCCTCATCCACCATGCCCTTGATGCGTGGTTCCTCGGCGGAAAAGCTGGTCCAGGCCGCGATGGCGTCATCAAGCGTCGCCTTGTCCTTGGCTTTCTCGAACCCCTTCAGCTCGTTGAGCGCGGCGTTCAGGTTTCCTTCGATCAGGTCGTTCAGGACCACGCGATTTCGGATGGTCCTGTCGAAGGCGTCGATCATCAGGCTCAGCGATTCGAGGGCGATTTCCCTACCGCGCCCCACCACTTGCGCGCGAGCCCGCTTCTTGACTGAATCGAGTTGCTTGTAAGCCTTTGCGAAGTCACCGTTCTTGGCCACATCATCCGCGGCCTTGAGAGCATTCCGGACCTCGTTGTCATTGGTGGACCAGCTAAGGCCCAAGACCGCCGCCTGAACCTTGTCGCGTCGCCGGATGTACTTCGCGAACTCCTTTTCCACGGACTTCTTCCGGGTCAGGCGCCCCTTTTCGCTGATCGCCTTTTCAAGCCAGGAGCGTTGTTCGTCTGTCGCGGGCATGCCTGCGTCCTTTCTGTATCGAGATCAGGCCAGGGTCTTCTGGACAGTGCCCAGCGACTGGCGGGCGGTGCTGGCGACAGCAACGCTGGTGAAGGGATTGTCGTCCACAGCTCTGAAGAAGGGGGAATCGAGCACTTGCAGGTATTGCCCGATGACCGCGTGGGCGCGCTTGCGAAGCGCCACGCGCGCCGGGCCTTCTTCGGCGCTGGTGATCTCGTCCAGGAGATCTTCGAGGCGTTCGTCGAACTGGTCGAATTCGGCCAGCATCTCCTCGGCGATCAGGGCGATCTCTGCCTTGTCCTCGTCATCGGCGGTCTGGGCGGCGATCGCGGCGGCCAGTTTGTCAAGCTCGGACTTCATCTTCCTTTTTGCATCCAGCCAGACGATCCGCGAACGCTGGAAGGCCACCGTACTGACCTTGGGTGCCGCGGGGGCCGCGAGCGGCGCCATGAGCGGTATCAGTGCATCCGCCGCGCGCAGGGCCGCTTCGAAGTCGCCTGCGGCCGCCTTGCCTTGCGCAAAGTCCCACACCGCCCGCAGACGCGCCGGGTCTGCGACACCACCGGCGAGGGCGGCGGGCACATCAGATTGCAACTGACCAACGATCTTTTTCCATTGGGCGCTTGCCGCCGGTTCTGCGGAGGCAGCGCCATTCTGCGCCGCGGCCACGCGCGACAGCGTCTGTTCAAGCCTGGCCAGATTGGTTTCTGCCTGTTCGATGTCTCCCTTGCGGATCTGGTCGACGATACCATTCTGCGCCGCGACCAGCTTTTCGGCGAAGGATGCGGGTGTCGCCTCGATCTTTGGCCGAAGTGCATTCAGCCGCTCCACCAGCATACGTGTCACGGCCGGTCGATCTGCCGGCACCTGACTGTTGTCACCGGGTGCCGCTGCGGGTTCGGGCGCGGCTCCGGGTGCAGGCGTCGCGGTTGTCTCGTCGTCCGCCTCGTCGGCGTCCATTTCCGGATCATCGGGCAAATCCTCGACGTCTTCCTCCAGCAGGTTGCCGGACGCATCGAGAACCTGGACGTTCACCTTGACCTTCTGGGTGCCCAGATACTTCTTCAACCTCTTGGCGAGCGATGGCATCTCCCGTTCGCAGGTCAGGATCAACAGCTTGCCGTCAAGAACGGCGGTACCAAAGGCATGCTTGTTGCCTTCTCCCTGCTCCTTGGCATCCTTCCCAAGCATCTTGGCCGGCTTGCGATGATCCATGCCAAGATAGGAGTCCTCTTCAGATTTACCCGGGCTGAACGCAAACGCGATCGGCTGCTTGCGGGCCTTTTTCAGCATCTTCTTTATTTCCGGGCCTTTAACTCTGAATTCAGACACTGATGGATACTCCAGATCGGTAGGGCTCCGCTGCACGTTAGGTTTCTGCCGCGCAACATGTCCAGTCGGTTGATCGACCCTGACCGGGTTTTTTTGGCCGGGTTTTCCCCTTGCAATGCGCGCTCATCGAAGGCCGGCGGCTGCCGCCAGAGGCGATGGATCGCGGCACCGAAAGAGGTCGGCCGCATCGACGCGCAGTCCGCCGCAGTTGCGGATTCGGATGCCAGCCGTCTGGACGGCGGGCATCCGAATCCGCAGAGTGGCGGAAAACCTCGCGCCACCTTGCAGGCAGGCGCGATCCTGGCGAAAGGACTGTCGGCGTGAAGGTCGAAGGAAAACACTACCGCTCGCTCTGGTGGGATGATCGGGAACGGGTCCTGATGATCATCGAACAGCGATGGTTGCCGCACGAGTTCCGCATCGAACCCGTGCGGAGCTTGCAGGACTTTGCAACCGCGATCGTGCAGATGCGCGTGCGGGGGGCACCGCTGATCGGCGCAACCGCCGCCTACGGCATCGCCTGCGCCATGGCTGCCGACCCTTCGGACACGAGCCTCGATGCCGCATGGTCGGTGCTGAACGCCACCCGGCCCACCGCCATCAACCTGCGCTGGGCCCTGGACCGTTGTCGCGGCGCGCTGCGACCGCTTCCGCCCGGTCAGCGTGCGACGGCGGCTCTGCAGCTTGCCCATGACATCGCCGACGAGGATGTGGAGGTGAACCGCCGCATCGGGGAACACGGGCTGACGCTGATCCGCGACATCGCCGCAAAGAAACCCGCCGGCGAACCGGTGCGGATCCTGACCCATTGCAACGCCGGCTGGATCGCCACCGTCGACTGGGGCACGGCGACCAGCCCGATGTATCACGCGCATGACGCAGGAATCGCGCTGCAGGTCTGGGTGGACGAGACGCGCCCGCGCAATCAGGGCGCCCTGACCGCTTGGGAACTGGGCAGCCATGGCATCCCCCATACCTATATCACCGACAATGCCGGCGGGCATCTGATGCAACACGGTCTTGTCGACCTCGTGCTGGTCGGGACGGACCGGACCACCCGGCAGGGCGATGTCTGCAACAAGATCGGCACCTACCTCAAGGCGCTGGCGGCGGCCGACAACGGCGTGCCGTTCTATGTCGCCCTGCCATCGTCGACGATCGACTGGACCGTGGCCGACGGGGTCGCGGAGATACCGATAGAGGAACGGCCGGAGGTCGAGGTGACCGACATTCAGGGACGGACGCAGGATGGCGGCATCGGCACCCTGCGCGTACCCCCCGTGGGCACGCCGGGCGGCAACCCCGCCTTCGACGTGACCCCCGGCCGGCTGGTCACAGGACTTATCACCGAACGCGGCATCTGCGCGGCCACCCGCGACGGGCTGGCGGGGCTTTTCCCGGACCGCGCCGGTGCCGCGTAGGAACGCCCCAGCGCCCGCCCGCTGCGGCATCGCGGCCTTCGCCACCTGCGCCAGCCCGGCGCCCGAACCGCCCGGAGAACAATGATGACCTCTTCCGCCCCAGACACCCGCGCCACGCGGCAGGCGATCATCGACGCCTGCCTTTGGATGAACCGGCGCGGCATCAACCAGGGCACGTCCGGCAATGTCTCTGTCCGGGTCGGAACGCGGGGCGACCGGATGCTGATCACGCCGACAGCGGTCCCCTACGACATGATGACACCCGAAATGCTGGTCGAGATGCCGGTCACGGGCGAGCCCGCCGCGACAGGGCCGCGACCGTCAAGCGAATGGCGCTTCCACCAGGCGCTGCTGGCCGCGCGACCGGACATGCAGGCGGTGGTTCACGCGCATTCGCCCCATGCCACGGCGGTGGCCTGCCAGCGGCGCCCGATCGAGGCGATCCATTACATGGTCGCGGTCTTCGGCGGCGCGGATGTTCCGCTGACGGGCTACCACCTGTTCGGGAGCGAGGCGCTGGCACGGGATGTGGCCGCCACGATGGCGCACCGGCACGGCTGCCTGATGGCGAGCCACGGCGCGGTGGTGGTGGGCGAGACGCTCGACAAGGCACTTTGGCGGATCGAGGAACTGGAAGCGCTGGCGAAGATGGACCTTCTGTGCCGCGCCGGCCCGGTGCCGCCGGTGCTGCTGAGCGATGCGGAAATCGCCCAGGTGGTGCAAAGCTTCGCGGCCTACCGGCCGGGCGTGGCCATCCCCGAGGGCTGAGCACGGCCAACGGGCGGCACGGCAGATGGCGCGCGGCACGAGAATCGCCTAGGGAGAAGGGGCGCCGGCGCAGGGTCGGCGGAGGGTCGGCACAGGGTCGGCCCGGTGTCGGCAAAACGTATGGCAGGCGGCGGGCGGCCGCTGGCAACCGGACGGGACGGAAGAACGGATGAGCGAACGGTTGGACAGGGCCGAAGAGGAACTGGCGCATCTGCGGCGCATGGTCGACGACCTGTCGGAAGTGGTCGCGCGCCAGTCGCGCGAGATCGACCTGCTGACGCGGCGCATCGCGCTTCTGATGGAACGCGCCGCGGAGGCAGAGGCCGAGCGGACCGGCACCATTCCCCTGGCGGACCAGCGACCGCCGCATTGGTAGAACCGCCAAGAACCTGCCCGCGCTGACAGGTTGGTGTCAGGATCGCGGGCAAGACCCTCGATCAACCTGCCGTGGTCCAGCCCCCGATGACATCCAGACTATCCGCATTCTTCGGTGCACCGCACTGGCCGACCGTCGCGCTGACCTATGCCATCGGCACGTCGGGCGGGGTGGTGGCCATGCTTGCCCACCTGCCCCTGCCGATGTTGCTGGGATCGCTTCTGGCGGTCGGGGCCGCCGCGCTTTTCGGCCTCAGGCCGCTCGGGCGGTTGCCCGAGGCGCCGCAGCGGCTCAGGATGTTGTTCATCCCTGTGATCGGCGTTGCGATCGGCGGGGCGGCCCGCCCCGGCCTGCTTCAAGAGGCGGTCGCCTGGCTGCCCTCGCTTGCCATCCTCGCCATCTTCATTCCGGCAGTCCACTACGCCGGGTTCAGGATCCTGGTGGCGACCGGCCGGATCGACAAGGTCACGGCGCTTTTCGCTACCGCCCCCGGAGGCCTGGTCGAGACCGTGCAGATGGGCGAAGAAGCCGGCGCGGACATGCAGATGCTGATCATGCTGCAATTCCTGCGGCTGATCCTGACGATCGTCTTCATTCCGCTGTTCTTCACCTGGCTGGTCGGCCATGCCGTCGGTTCGGCCGGCGGCGCCGCCGTCGAGGGCGCGGAGATGGGGATCTTCGACCTTGCCGTCCTGGTCGCGGCGGGCGTTCTTGGCGCGATCATCGGGTTGAAGCTGCGGCTTCCCGCGGGCCATGTGCTGGGCCCGATCTTCCTGTCCGGGGCGGCGCATCTTGCGGGGCTGACCGCGGCGGTGCCGCCGCAGGTCACGGTCTGGGCGACGCAGGTCGTCATCGGCACCTCGCTGGGCGTGCGATTTGGCGGGATGCCCAAGCGCCGCATCCTGGAAGCGCTCAGGCTGTCGCTGATCAGCGTAACGCTGATGATGGGCGGCGCCGGCCTGATTGCCTGGAGCCTTGCCTCGGCGGTGAACGAAACCGTGCCGGCGGTCTTTCTGGCCTTCGCGCCCGGCGGGCTTGTCGAAATGGGGCTGATCGCGCTCAGCCTGGATCTGTCGATTCTATATGTGACCGCGCATCACCTCTTGCGGATCATCCTTGCGGTGTCGGTTGCGCGCGTGTTCGCCCACCGCCTTGCACGGTAGGTCGGCCTCGGGCGCGGCCGAGCCGCGTCAAAGCAGCCATTCGACAGGCAGAAGCCCGATCAGCCAGACGGCGGCGCGCAGGGGCCATGTGGTGTTCGGCTCGGTCGTCCAGACGATTTCGTCCGGCTGCCCCGGCCGGTCGATCCAGACAAGCCCGCCCGAAGCGTTGCGCCGGACCTGATAGGCAAGCTTCGGCAGTTCCCGGTCAAGCCAGACGGCGATCAGCCCGGCAAGCCGCGGGCTGTCGATCAGGAGCCCCATCTCGCAGTTCAGCCGTTTCGACCGGGGGTCGAAGTTGAACGACCCGACAAAGGCCCGGTGGTCGTCGATCTGGAATGTCTTGGCGTGGAGCGCGGTGCGCGAGATCCCGACAATGCCGAAATCGTCGACAGACTTTCGTTCGCCCCCTTCGCTTTTCAGTTCCCAGACCTCGACCCCGGCGTCGATCAGCGCGCCACGGTATTTGGCGTAGCCGGAATGGACCGGCGTCACGTCCGTCGCCTCAAGCGCGTTGGTCAGCGTGCGGACGCGAACCCCGGATCCGGCGATCTGGCCCAGTGTTGCCGTGGCCTGAGCGCCGGGCACGAAATAGGCCGATATGACATCATAGGTCGATGACGGACGCCCGATCTCGGCCATCAGTGCGCGGATCATCAGGCCCTCGGTTTCGATCCTGCCCAGCGCCTTGGCCGGGTCGTCGCTGAAAAGCCGCACCGCGACCCATTCGACCGGCAGGGTCTGGTCGGCGATCTGCTGCGCCAGCCGCGACGTCAGGACCGCCTCCCGGTAGGCGACGGCCTGCGGGGTATCGCGGTTGGCGGCGTCGCGGGCGGCAAGGCGGCCTTCGGCGTCGGGTTCGGGCGCAACAAGGGCTTCGACCGCGAATGCCGACGCGCTGTTCCAGTAACGGTCGAAATCCGCGCCGACCGCCTGCGCCGCGGGGCCAATCGCGAGCACGTCGAGATCGGAATAGACATGCCCGCTTCCGGTCTCGAAATAGACATTGCCAATGTTGCGCCCGCCGACGATCGTGGCCACGCCGTCCACGGTGAAGGACTTGTTGTGCATGCGCCGGTTCAGGCGCGGGAAGTCGAACAGATAGCTCAGCGATCGCGGGCTGCGCAGGACGAAGGGATTGAACAGGCGCACCTCGGCCGTAGGCAGGCGCGACAGGGCCAGCAGTTCCTGATCCAGGCCCGGCGTTCCGTTGTCGTCTACCAGCAGACGCACCCGCACCCCGCGGTTGGCCGCGGCGGACAGTTCGGACAGTAGCCGCAGGCCGGTCAGGTCGTCCTGCCAGATGTAGTACTGAGCGTCGATCGACGCCTCGGCGGCGTGGATCAGGGCCATCCGCGCCGCGAAGGCGTCGATCCCGTTTTCCAGCGCCATGACGCCCGAGGTGCCCGGATGGGCAGCGGCAAGCGGCAGGATCGAGGCCCCCAGCGCGGTCCGCTCCGAGGGTGCGATGGCGGTGCTGGCCGTTCGCCCGTCGGCGGCAGGAAGCGGGAACAGAAGCCTGAGGACGAGGATCGGCGCGGCAATGACCGTGGCAAGAACCGCCAGCGCGCGTCCGGCGCGCCCGATCCTCCCGCCCCGGCGCCTCACACCTCCTCCACCAGTGCGACCCCGGACATGGCCTTGATCGCCCCCTTGATCTGCGGATTGATCGGAAAGTCACGGCCGGTCGCCACCTCGACCTCGGTTCCGGTCGCACGATCGGCGATCAGGAAGCTGACCGGGCCACGCGACCGGATCGACGCATCCTGCTGCATGCGCGCCAGAAGGGTCGCGACAGAGGTGACGGCACCCTCTGTCTCCACATGGATGCGCAGGCCGGCGCCGCCGGCATCGGCCGCGACGCTGTCAATCGGCTGAGCGGCGCGCGCCAAAAGCTTCAGCGTCTCGCCTTCCATGTTCGCCTCGACCGTGAGGACGACGGCATTGCCCGGTTCAAGATGCTGGCGCGCGGCTTCGAGCGTGTCGGAAAACACCGTCACCTCGTAAAGGCCGGTCGGATCCGAGAGCCCGACGAAGGCAAAGCGGTTGCCCCGCGCCGACTTGCGTTCCTGGCGGTTGGATACCGTCCCGGCCATCTTCGCGATCAGGGGCGCGCGCTCCGCCGCCGCCGTCACCTCGGCCAGAGTCATCACGTTCTTGCGCTTCAGCGCGGGCATGTAGTCGTCAAGCGGGTGGCCCGACAGGTAGAAACCGACAGCCAGATGTTCCTCGGCCAGCCGTTCGACCGGAAGCCAGTCGTCGACCGGCGCCAGGCGCGGTTCGGGCAGGTCGTCGCCCGCGTCCCCGAACAGCGACACCTGCGAGGAGGACGAAGCCTCGTGCACCGCCGCCGACCACGCCGACAGCGCGTCAAGGCTGTCGAAGACCCTGCGGCGGTTGGCATCCAGAACGTCGAAGGCCCCCGCGCGGGCCAGCATCTCGAGCGGCCGCTTGCCAAGCCGCTTCAGATCGACCCGGCGCGCGAAATCGAAAAGCGACGCAAAGGGCCGGTCGCCACGGGCGGCGACGATCATCCGCATCGCCTCCACGCCCACGTTCTTCAGCGCGCCCAGCGCATAGACGACCTTGCCGTCCTTCACGCCGAAGGTCGCGAAGGACCGGTTCACGCAAGGGGACACCGTGTCGATCCCCATCCTGTCGACCTCGCGCTTGTAGACGGCAAGCTTGTCGGTCAGGTGGATATCGCAGTTCATCACCGCCGCCATGAATTCGACCG
>ERZ795053.7210-NODE-7210-length-10783-cov-15.399795_pt1 | contig 10783 bp, 9 predicted proteins | sample MGYA00375137_ERZ795053 | MGnify/ENA primary metagenome ERZ795053 (study PRJEB30182, sample SAMN05720284) | activated sludge metagenome | isolation source: Anaerobic digester | place: Hong Kong | collected 2014-12-17 ... | reverse complement strand
ATGAATGACCACTTGGAACAAAAACTATGATTCTGAAAGTAGCTTTACTTTAGCATGGCAATATCCGACCTATTCCCGCCGCCGGCTTCGCCGCGGTCGGAAAGATCTCCCTGGCGATTTACCTCCTGGGTGTCCCGGCGGCGTGAGGTACGTAAGCTAAGAGTCGGTTCGGCGCCTACGGTACAGGCTGGATCGCCTGATCCAAAGGGAGACCGTGGTGAAATTGTAGCTCTACCCCGCCCACCTCAATGCGATCACCGGGACGTAGCGCCATGCGTACATCGCTGTCGATCAATTGATCGTTGACGCGAGTCTGATTGGTTTGCGAAAGATGTGCCAGTTGCCACTGACCACGAGCATAGGAAAGCCGGGCATGCTGCCGCGAAACCGTATTGCCTTCTGCCTCGCTCGCTAAATCGAGCATCTCATCAGGGTTGGTCATAGCGTTATCGGTGCTACGGCCAATGAGCACTGAATTTTGAAGCAACGGTATCTGCTTGCCGCTGGGCATGATGACATAGGCGGCCAGTATCGTTATAAAATGTAACGTCGTTCCATCCCAGACCTGTGCATCGGCGAGACTTTCCCAACTGTGGAGAACACGACTTGTTGTAAGGGAACGCATCATGTGTCGTTGCACCTGGCCACTGGCGTCAACATCCCAGCCCAGAGCAACGCTTACCAGTCGATCCAATTCGAGCACCGGAATTTCTGCCGGCACCTCTAGATCAAACGGAGGATTTTGCTTTTCATCGAGAATATGTACCTGTATGCGCAGCATAATCCACTCTCCCGTCGACGCTACTGCACCTGTAACCCGATAGGGATTTCAGCGGTTGCGACTTTGATTCGTTGCGGGTTGCCGCGCTGGATAAAATAGCCTTCACCCACCGGGAGGATGCGAGTTTTTTCCTGATATGGCATTCGCACTGTACACAACGAATCATCGACAGTTCCCAACATAAACCAGCCCGCCATATCCTTCAAGGTTTTGAGCGGTTCTTGCCACGCTTTACTTGTCAGATCAGAACTCTTGCCCGCCAGAATAAAGTGTAATGGATAGGTGCGGCCGATTCGGATCAGCTTAGCAATCAGATCCTTGCCTGCTTCGGGTAGCGCTTCATCGTAGGCATCCCATAAATCATCAACCAGAACGACAATACGCGGTTTAGCCTCTACAGCATTTGCATCAGTTGTCGTATGGACAAGCGCAGTCAATCTCGTTTCAAGGGTATGTAACAACGCCAGCGCATCCGTAGCCTCGACCGCATAGCCCTTGACGTGTGGCAACCGATGGAGCGGCGCCAGTGCATGACGCTTCGAGTCAAGCAGGTAGAGTTCGCAGTCCTCAGGGGAAAAAGTCATGGAAAGTGTAGCAGCGATAGTACGTAACAGCGTGCTTTTACCGCTGCGTCCTGGCCCTGCTATCAAGAAATGTTGGCCGGCACGCAAATCGATCCCCAAACGCGTCAGATCATCTCCACGTACACCGATAGGCGGTGGTAGTTGCTGGAGCGCTAAGTTGTTGGTTGTCAACGGGGTAGCATACATAGAGAACGGTGTCTTGCCATCCAAGTCAAAAAGCATGGCAAGCGGAACTATCTCTGGCATAACATGGATAGACATCGGTACAAAGCCATGCCAAGCCTGCGCCATCTGGCCGAGCAAGGCACGCAGCGCCTGGCTACGCACTGCATCGGTAGCGCCATCGATCGGCGTAGCGATCTGGCATTCAAGCACCGGCGTCCCGCGCAGCAACCCACGCCCGGGCAGCACTAACGGCTGAAGGTCTTCAGTGCGACCGACAATCGAAGCAGACTCGCCAGGTTCGACCAAGTGCAACGCAATTGCCAACATGATGTTACTACTAACGGCAAAACGGATCGTCGTCGAATTGTTCGCGGTCACGATTAGATGGACGCCGAGGCTACCGCCGTCTTGAACGACACGCAGGATGGTGTTCGTAATGAGTTCGTTCTCACTCACCATGTCCGTAAAATTGGCGTAATTGTCGACGGCCACAACCAACGCAGGAATCTGACTGCCGGTAAGTTCTCGGTAATCGGCCAGGTTCGACACGCCCGCCTGCCCCAATAGATCGCGCCGCTCGTCAAGGGTGCGTCGGAGGAAGATGATCAAGCGCTCAAGCCGCTCCATCTCGTCGGTAGTAATCACGGCCCCGGTGTGCGGTAAGCCTTCAAAGAGCTTGAGAAGCCGGCCGCCAAAATCGAGCAGGTAAAAGTTAACCTCTGCCGGCGAATGTGTCAGCGCCAGACTGGTGATCAATGTCTGTACTGCCGTTGTTTTGCCATAACCGGGTGCGCTGTAAATTGCCAGATGGCCTTCCTTGCCCAACGGTAGCGCCAAAGGCGTCTGACACCGTTCGCGAGGCCGATCCACCAGACCTATGACAGGGGTTAGCCACGTTGCAGCCGGCTGCCAGCCTGTCCCATCCCAGCCTTGTGGTGGGCGCACTTTTTCCAACGACAGATTGGCAGGCAACGGCGCCAACCAAAGGTTGTCCAGGCGCGGAATCGCCAGCGCATTACTTATGGCCAGCAGGTGGTGAATCACCGCTTTGAGTTGGCTCTGCTCTTCCACGGCAAGGGGCACAGTGGTAGAAGAGAGTGCACGCCGGCTGCCGTCCAACGCAATGGAAGTTATCTCCAACGGGTCGCCACTGCTGCTTTTCAGCGGATCATAGAGTGCTCCACCCCAGGCCACCTGAAATTCCTTGTACACTTCACCCGCACCGACTTGCAGAATACAACGTCCCGTCCCGGTAAGAAAGGCAGCGTCGTTGCGTTTGAGCATTGCATGACTATCTTCAGTTTGCGCCACACGCAGACAAAGACGAAAGCGCGTGTTAGCCTCAATTTGTCCGTCGACGATACCGGCTGGTTTCTGCATTGCCAAGATCAGCCGGAACCCAAGTGCGCGACCGAGCCGGGCAATGCGCACAAACTCACGCGCTACCTCCGGCTGTTCGGTCTTCATCTCAGCAAATTCATCTACAATCACGACAAGGTACGGTAATGGCACGGCATCGGCGTCCAGCTTTCCCTCATAGTAACGCTTCTGATAATCGTCAATATGGGTGACACCTGCTGTCTTGAAGATCTGCTGGCGGCGCTCCGCTTCCACCATGAGGGAGGCAAGCGCGCGGCGCGCCAAGCTTTCCTGCTGAAGATTGGTGATAACGCCCAATGTATGCGGCAAATCGACGAATGGGTCTGCCATCCCACCGCCTTTGTAATCGATCAACACAAAAGCCAACTTATGCGGGTGAAAGTTGACGGCAAGTGTGGCAACAAGTGTTTGCAGCAATTCACTTTTGCCGGCGCCGACCATGCCGGCCACTAGACCATTGGGGCCATCCGCCTTTTCGTGCAGATCCAGCAAGAGCGGTTCGCGCCCGTTCGTCATCCCAATGGGGGCTGCAAGCGAGCGCGACGTTCTTGCGCTCCCCTGCCAGCGCGTCGGAATGTCTAATTCTTCGACAGTCTGAACACCGAGTTGGTCAAGCAGTGTCACCATTGTGGGGATATCGCGCGACGCCGCCTGGCGAAGACGAATCGGCGCCATGGCAACCGCAAAGGCTTCTACATAGCCGGCCGGCAACACATCGGCGCTAAACTGCTTTCCCGATGCTTCGATCCCCTGTGTAATCAGGTGCGATTTGCCGTCCATCACTCGCACGGAGATCTGGCAGCGTTGCGGTAAAAATTTAGTGCGCGAGCTGAGAAAAATCGAATAAATGCCGAGTTCCGGGCCTTCAAATTGGAGACGTTCCACCGTCGGGTGCGTCTCCACCATCTCCAATTCACCCAAAATGACAACTAGTTCAAAGTCAAACGATGGTTTTTGCGAGGGGGTGCGATCGGCGGCAATGCGATGGCGCATGTCGAGGAGGCGGTCAATATGCTGGAGTAGATGCACTGCCCCACCGCTTTCCTCGGCGAGATAACGGACAGTATGTTCATCATTCCAGACATGCGGCAACCAACGCAACCATCGCCAGTATTCTGCTTCGGAAGCTGGAAAAATCGCTGCGAGTTTCACTTCGGTGGGTGAATGGGCAGCGGCAAGTTGTGTGACAAGGGCAAAGGTCGAGTTGAGCACGCTGGCGCGGTCGCCGGCCATGCCGGCTACCTGCGCGCTGCGGAGATTGAGACACGTGGGAACATTCCACACTTCGGTGTAACGGGTGGCCAAACCCTGCGCATCCAGCACTAAGGGATCCGGATAGATCGCATCACGCACGATGGGAGCCTTCACCACAACGATAGATGGAACGGCGCCTACGCCCACCCGTACACTCAAAAAATCGTCGTCGGCAGGTCGACGCGACCACAGGTGGCGATCAAGCGCTTGGACTTGATCGAGGATAATTTCAGGGCTGGGATCATTTTCAAGACGTAGACGCTGTTGCTCACGTTGCAAACCATCGAGAGTGGCGCCCATGTCGTTGAGCAAGGCCCGATACTTTTGTTCGCGCTCGGCCGCCTGAGCCTTGCTCTTGTTCTTTTGTACAAAATGGATGACCACGGAGGCGATACCAGAGGCCACAATCAACGGCACAGAAAAAACCAGCATCGTGGTCATGTTCGCAGTCAATGCGACAGCTATCATGACGACCGCCATTAGCGCCACCGGCAGGAGCGTATAGAGCACCGACCCGCCGTTGTTCGACGGTGCAGGCGGCGGGTCCGGGATAGTGATTTCTTGTGCCGGCAGTGGCGGCTTCAACCGCGGCGAACGCCAGAAGGTGGGTGGGGTGTTCACGCGATCACTCAGCCTTGTGCCTTCTTTTCTTGATAACGCTGTGGCGTCACCGGGCTTGCGCCGACCGGTATCACGAACAAACCAATTTGTTGCAGTTTCTCTTTGGAAATGAATCGAACGCCGTCGGATGCTGTCTTTACACCGTCGTTATTTGCATCCCAATTGGCCTCACTGATCCAGAAACCCTCAGATGTAACGCGTTCCACAGCGGCTACGTGACCGTTGTTATTATCGGCTTGTTCCTTTGTCCATACCAGAATTGCGCCTGGCGCCGTGTGTGACAACATTTCATCTACGTTGCTTTGCGTGATTTGTTCCCCTCCCTCAAACATATACCTGTAGTTGGATGCACTCCAATCCTCATCATAGGCTCCGACCCCAGAAATTTCCGTGCCTGTCATATTCTTGATTCGATCTTGCACCCACTCTACACACTGCTCTTTTTTATCGTTAGGCAGCCTGTCCATACGTTTCTTGATTGAATCAAGGATTTCTTGCTTTTTCTCCTCCGGCGTTTGTCGGATAAGCTTTCCAAGCTTCGTTTGTTCGTTGACACTTGGATTTATGCCGTTCGCTGTTTGGCCAGGGTTTGGCATAGCAGGTTTGGGTTCAATCAGATCACCAAAACTGGGTTTGGTGGGAGGGGGCGGCAACAAAATGCTCGGCGATTCCTCTTTGGGCGACAACCACGGTAGAAGGCTAATAATGGCCCCTTGAAATGGCCCCGGTAGAAACGTAATGATTGGTAGTTGCTCTGGCCAAGGTCGCCAGAAATGTGGAAATAGTCCAAGGCGAGGAGAACGACCTGGTCCATATCCGGGAAAGCCGGGTAGATATGGATACCAAGGTAACCATCCAAAGATATGCTGCAATGCTCCGCTATCCGCCAACCGAAAGCCGCTCCCCACTATACCTACCCAGGCATCCAACGGCTGGGCGCGGCCACTGTGACCGGTCACTTTGCCCGGTAGATGGCTGACGTGTACGCGAAAGCTTGACTCTCTGCAAAGAGATTCGAAGACAGCCAAAACACCGGCAAGCTGGGCCGAACCCGCCAGCAGATCGGCGTCTAGCGCCAGTGCACGGGTTGAGTAACGGGCCAAGGCTTGCGGTTCAGCAGAACTGGTGCCAAACATACGGCCTCCTGCCATATTTTAATCAGGAATTCTTACGTCGCTCACGTTCTCTACGTTCACGCGCTTCGCGCTCACGGCGCTCCTCTTCACGCTTCTCCCGCCGCCATCGTTCGCGCTCACGCTCGCGATGTTGTTGTTCCGCCCGTGCGCGGTCACTTGCATTGTCGATCTGGCCGGCCGCCGCGCGCAGTTCCGCCGCGATGTTCTGTGCTTCGCCGACCATATGCGCCAAGTCGCCGTCGAACTCGTCCCGAAAACGGCCGCGCCATTCAGCTTGGGCGGCACTGGCAAGTTGGCGGCGTTCTTGTGCCGACTCATCCAGGCGATCGGCCATGCGCCGTAATTCATGCGATGCGGCGGATGCTGCACCCCAATTCCAGATAACGTCGCTCCAGTTAGGTTGCCAATTGGGCATAATTGGACTCCTCAGGACACGGCTGGCACAGATATCTTATGGAGAACAGCTTGGATTTTCTTCTCAAGTGTGGATGCCCCTATCGATGTCAAAGCCACTTGATGTTGATCCTGATTCGGTTCTATCAACCAGAGACGATTTTCACCGGCAAGGAGAAGAAATCCATCATTGGCGATAGGTGGATTGTCAGTTGGATATCGCACTAGCAAAACGCTGCCGCGAAACTTCGGCCGAATCACATCGACAGCAAACATTTCCGCTGCACCACTATCACTAAAACTGACACCGTTCAGTTGCCGTTGTAGCTCCTGATTATCTGTTAGTGTCATGATCTGTTGGAAGACGGCACCATCAAGTAGGAGAGATGCTTCCCCATCTGACGTTGAGGCTCCATCTACAAAAAACTCAGTCGCGACTTTTGCGACTGCAGGAAGGTCATCTACAAACTCAAAACAATGAACAACACCCTGCTCCAACCAATGAGCAATAATCTGTCGTTCTCCCCAATGATATGTCTGATTGAATTCTGCGTTGTGATATGTCCGCGTCAAGCGTAGCGAATACGGCACATGAACAAGTACATCTGCAATTACTCCCATATCTGCTTCCAACAAAATTCGACCATCAGATGTTACTGCTGCATGTTGAGATGCAAGCAAAGAATGGGTAGCAGACATGAGCCGCTCACGCACCTGAATTTGTGTCAGGGACGAATCTATTTCTTCTAAAAGAAACGATTGAGCGAGTTCTGGACGTCCTGTCAAACTCAGCAGCAACGCAATCTCTTCTGTCGTCAAACGCCACATATATTCTCCCCTTTGTCGTAATTCTAGAGACTCGCTGCTAAAACCCGCCTAAAATAATCCAACAACGCTGCCCACCGCAGACATAAATGCATCTTCTACTTGCTCACCTTTGGTGGCTAACATAGCCTCAGCAGTACCGGCTATGTTGTCAACTATCTCAAGCGTGCCTTTAACGGCTGTTTGGGTTTGATCGGCAATCAAAGCTGCTGCCTCATCAATGCCAGCATCGAGTTGATCGGTCAACCACTCATCTGCCTCTGTTGATAGCACTTGATCGGCCAACCACCCACCTGCCCAAGAACCAACCAATCCCCCCACTTTACTTCCAACTGCAACTCCAACTGGCGCAAGGGTGCCTCCGGTTAGGGCTCCCAACGCGGCACCGAGCACAACGCCGCCGGCTGCAGCGCCAACGCCGGCACCTGCCGCAGTCAAGCCAATCGTTATTGCTGAATCCACTACAGTTCCCGCTGCGACCTTTGTCAGACCATCGTCGTTGTATTCACCCCAATTCTCTACTCCAATAAATGTCAATTCAATAGCCGTGAACGCCAATCCAAGCTTTGTGCTTGGCAATATCGACTCGCGAGCCTCATGTAATCCCGACTGACCTGACAGCTTGACAATATTATTAGCATAAGTCATATCAAATCGCATATGCGAAAGATTACGAGACCAGCCATAAGCAGCCTTCAGATCACCACCGCCGTGGAGATTTACTTGGCCTACATAGCTTAAACCACTGGTGGGGTTCAATCCGCCGACATGATATACGTCTGAAATCGCCTCCCCTGCTTCATAAAGATCCCCAAAGGAACCTTTTTTCAGCGCATCCCAAAATAGTGCATCTGAAGAACCTTTCCCCACGTCAGATGTAGCCATGCCAGCACCGATGAGCGCAAACAGCGGCCAATTATCAGCCCATATCAAGTTCTCGCCTGAAGAGAATTGTCCATAGATGTTCGCGATGCGTGTTCCGCCATATTCACTGCTGTCAGCGCGAAGAAACCCAAGCGAAACAAGTCCAACCCAAAGATCAATCGGATGGCAGGTGTTGCTGTGTTGGTTTACCCCATCGACGAGATAACTCACACGAACAGAAAAGCCAGGTTCCCTACATGATGATTCGTAGCTTAGAAGAACACTTCTCAGTTGAGAAGCTTGTATGATTAGCGCCTTATCAACTTCCACCATATGGCTAGCGTAATCCGAGAGCCTGCTTGGTTCAGAAGAACTAATCGTCCATACCATGGCTCGCTCCTAATTGCTTAATACTGACACCAATGCATGCCGACCCCAAAGCTTACAAGAATAGAAATTACGCATCGGCAGTTTAAGTCCAGTGACACTCGAAGGTAGGGGCTTTTGAGTGCCACTGAACTTACTGTAGAAGTTACGTAATTCACATCGGTGATAACAACCCACAAACGATACAACTACTCTTGGGGACCGAAACCAACTGCGTGACTTCTATCACTAATTTCCACCAGCCGTCATGATGTTCTGGTTGATCTGCTGGCTGTTGGCGCGCAGTTGCTCCAACGCCTCCTGCGCCTGCTTGAGCGTTTGATGGGTCTGCGGCCAATCGCCGCGGAATTTGATCGCCAGCGTACCGTCCCATACATTGGGGTCAGAGAGGGTTTGCCCAAGATTGGCAAGCTGCTGAATTTGATCCATCAGCGGGCCGCTGATAATTTGCTGCATGCGCGTAATCGTCTCTTTGGCGGTTACAGTGGAAAGAACTCGGTCACTCATGGGGACATCTCCTTGTTGCATTTGAACGTATGGTTACAAACTGAATAAAGAACTGAACTACCTATGGTGGGGCTGCATTCCAACGCGACAGTATTGAAAGCAACCCAGCCGTCGATCACACAAGTACTACTCGCAGCGTTGCACTTCGCTCGGAGCATCTGCATCGTTGCTGCAAAGCTCCACCACATCTAGCAAGAAGTTGCTATTCTTGCTGCCGTTCAACTTGCTCCAGAACGCAATCTTCACATCCTGCCCGCGGTAGGCAGACAGATCCAACAATGCCCGCTTCCAGCCGTCAGGATTCCCCGGCTGATAGGTGCCGTTCTGCTTGCACAATTGAAAATCTCCACCGGTCAGGGCAAGACCGTTGACCTGCACGCTCGCCAAGTCATTGTTGCAATCATCCTCCTCCGAATACAACCAGTAGTAAAAGCGCAATCCGATCTGGTCATAATCCTTTGGAAGCTGAATCGATTGCTCTAGTTTATTCTCTTGATTGGGAGAGCCGCCAAGCCATGCGTAGTGGGTGCCATCCCGCAACGGGCGATAGAACTCGTCGACTGAATAAATCAATTTGCCGGACCGCCCGTCAACCAGTTCGACCCAAGCTAGATTCGGCTGGTCCTCGAACCCGGGATTGCGTAATTGCGGCAACACACTTTTCGGGGACGCGACCATAGGCAGAAACAGCTCCCAAGGATGCACTTTTACTTCCAGGATGGTTTCTGTTACCTGGGAGGTCGGTGTAAGCACGAAATAGTTACGTATTTCGTAGAGCGTCGCGATATTGGTGATGACCTTGGTCTCGGTAACGGTAGGTGGTGCAGTAATGGCATAGCTGATTGCAATCTCGGCGCCGTCTTGAATATCACCGACCCATGTCAGCATCTCATTCGTAAAATCGACCTCGCCCGAACTTGCCGTCCCTGAAAGGATCAGTAACGGGGTTGAAGTTAAAAACGTGTCGGTAATTCCAATCGTAGCCGAATAGACAGGGGTAATCTCGTTTCTAATCCGAATCGTAAAGGTAATTCGCTCATTCGAATGTATGATGTCTGGCTCAACCCACTTATCGAATGGTGCAACCGGCGGTATCGTGCCACCGGGAGAATCTGCCCCATTGACAGCAGTTGGAGCAAGCATCGCCCAAAGCGCCAATAGCCCTATAACAGCAAATACAAAACTCAACGCTGTCCTATGTATCGTCATCAGGAACCTACTCATCAATCTGCCCCTTTGTCATGCCGACATGGATGACATTGTTATGAATGACGACTGCGGCGTCTTGTCATTTACCACCGCTTCCGCCTCCGCTATTGTCGCTTCCGCCTCCGCTATTGTCATCCGGTGGAACGCCGGTAACGACAAACAATCTGCAAGCATCGGTCAATGGCTTGACTCGCCCTGCTGGACTGCGCAGGTAGATGCCCCAACACCAGCGCCCCGGCCCGATCACACTTGCCTTGATCGTGCGCGACGATCTGCTCGTGGCCTGATCTTGCGCTTGCCCAGACCGCATCCCTGCTTGTGCTGCTTCTTGCCAAAAGACCAACTCATACGTATACGGCTCGGAGAGTGGTGCACTCGCATTCCAGCTAAACTCAATCGCGTCGTTCTCGGAAAAAGTCTGGCCTGCATCCGGACTTTGCAAATCTACCGAGACATCAACTTGCCAGGCAGTACCCGGTGAGCGCGGCGTCGGCGGCATGGTAGCATCCTGTGATACCGGCGAACTGGCGGGCGTTGACGGTAGACGGGTCGGCGTCAGTGTACGCGGGGGCAAGGGTGTTACGGTCGGCGTTGCCTGTATCGGCGTCGATTTGAGCCGGCCGGCTACCGTTGGCGACGGAGCCGTCAATGGCGCCTCCAGATCATTCGCTGGTGTG
>ERZ795053.7209-NODE-7209-length-10784-cov-7.992171_pt1 | contig 10784 bp, 8 predicted proteins | sample MGYA00375137_ERZ795053 | MGnify/ENA primary metagenome ERZ795053 (study PRJEB30182, sample SAMN05720284) | activated sludge metagenome | isolation source: Anaerobic digester | place: Hong Kong | collected 2014-12-17 ... | reverse complement strand
ATGAGAAGTTTTTACAACAGCGTAGGTTCGGATATAAAAATGGAACGCTCGCTTACGGCGGAAACCGTTTACCGTGACGGCAAGCTCTTTGTCACCGATACTGTAAACGACAGTTCGCATATTATCTCTATTGACGTAAATACGGGAGTAACGGAACAAGTCACCGCCAAACGCGGCTTGATAAATGAGTTTGTGTCGGACGGCGACAATTTTTGCGCTATTGCGATAAGAGAAAGCGGATGCGAAATTTATCAAATAAACGATAAAGAAGAAAAACAGTTAACAAAACTTAACGAAGCGAACGTCAATAATTATGAATATTCCGCACCTATCGATTGCGAATTTGTTAACGAAGAAGGCGTGACTATTCACGGATTTGTTATGAAACCGACCGATTACGTCGAGGGCAAAAAATATCCTACTATTTTGGATATTCACGGCGGACCAAAGACTGTGTACGGTAACGTTTATTTCCACGAAATGCAGCTTTGGGCTAATAGAGGAATGGCGGTTATTTTCTGCAATCCCACGGGCGGCGACGGCAGAGGCGATGAGTTCGCCGACATTCGCGGTCACTACGGCGAAACCGATTATCGCGATATAATGAAATTCGTCGATACGGCTATTCAAAAATTTGATTTTATAGACAAAGACAGAATGGGCGTTACTGGCGGAAGCTACGGCGGTTTTATGACAAACTGGATTATCGGTCACACCGACAGATTTAAGGTTGCCGCTTCTCAGCGCAGTATCTCAAACTGGGCTACGTTTAGCACTATGTCCGACATAGGAAAATATTTTGGTACCGATCAGACCAATGCTAATATTTGGAGCGATATTGAAACTATGTGGAGACAGTCGCCGTTAAAATACGCCGACAAAGTGAAAACTCCCACGCTGTTTATACACAGCGACGCTGATTACCGCTGCCCTTTGACGGAAGGTTTGCAAATGTTCCAAGCGATAAGAGATTTTGGAATTGACACAAGACTGTGTATGTTCAAAGGGGAAAATCACGAACTCAGCCGCTCGGGCAAACCAAAACACCGCGTACGCAGATTACGTGAAATCACGGAATGGCTGGAAAAATATTTGAAAAATTAAATTTAGTACAAAAAACTACCGCCGCTGTCAAAAATCGACAGCGGCATCGTTTTTATAGACATATTTCGCTAATTTATATATAAATTTTTCGTAATTCGAATTGACAAACTCTTTTGTATACATTAGAATAACTTACACGAACGGATTTTTTTTCGTTTTTATCGGTATTATTATTTACATTTTTTTGGAGGACTAATGGATATTTTTGAAAAATGCTATGGTTTCACCAAGGTTGATGAAATCAAAGCAATGGGCGTTTATCCATATTTTCACGAGCTTCAATCCCGCCAGGACGTTGAGGTCGTTATGGAAGGAAAACGCCGAATTATGCTTGGAAGTAACAATTATTTAGGACTTACGACCAATCCCGAAGTCGTCGAAGCGGGAATAAAGGCTCTGGAAAAATACGGCACGGGTTGTTCGGGTTCGAGATTTTTGAACGGCACGCTGGAAATGCATTTGGAGCTGGAAAGAGAACTGGCGGATTTTTTGGGAAAACCTAAGGCACTAATATTCTCAACGGGTTTTCAAAGCAACTTGGGTATAATAAGCGCAATCGCGGGCAAAAACGATTATATGATATGCGACAGGGAAAACCACGCGAGCATATACGACGGCTGCAAACTGTCTTACGGCAAAATGCTGCGTTACTCGCACAGTGATATGGAGCATCTTGAAAAACAGCTGCAAAGCGTTCCCGACGAATGCGGAAAGATAATTATCACCGACGGCGTTTTTTCAATGGGCGGAGATATTGCGAAACTGCCCGAAATCGTGACGTTGGCTCATAAATACGGCGCGAGAGTAATGGTGGACGACGCCCACGGACTTGGTATTTTGGGCGAAACGGGAAAAGGCACGGCGGACTACTTTGGTCTGACTAACGAAGTGGACATTATAATGGGTACGTTTTCAAAATCTTTGGCAAGTATGGGCGGTTATATGGCTGCCGATGAAAAAATTGTGGAGTACGTTATGCATACTTCGCGCCCGTTTATATTTTGCGCGTCAATTCCTCCGTCAAACTGCGCCACGGCGTTAGCGGCGTTAAGAGTACTGAGAAAACAGCCCGAACTGGTGAAAAAATTATCAAATCTCTCTTCTCATATGCGTAAAAATCTTACGGACAAAGGCATAAAAATAAGAATGTCGTCAACGCCGATTATTCCTATATACACCTACGACACCGACAAAACTTTTATAATCACAAAAAAACTTTACGACGACGGCGTATATGTAAATCCCGTTGTTCCGCCCGCTACCGCCGCGGGAGAATGTTTGCTGCGCACGAGTTATATGGCGTCGCACACGCACGTGTTACTTGACGAAGCGGCGGATATTATTAGCAAAGTTATATCGCTATTCCCAGAGGTTGTTAATCATGAGTAATAAAGTAGCGGTAATCACAGGCGGTTCAAGCGGCATCGGCAAAGCCACAGCCGAATATTTTGCCGAACAAGAATACGAAGTTTATGAATTGAGCCGTAGCGGAAAAGGCGGAAAAGATATCATTCATATCACGGCTGACGTTACCGACGAAAAAAGTTTGAAAGACGCATTGGATCAAATTTTTACAAAAAGCGGAAGAATAGACGTATTTGTAAACAATGCGGGTTTCGGCATATCGGGAGCGGTTGAGCATACGCCGATAGAAACTGCGAAAAAACAGTTTGACGTCAACTTTTTTGGAATGGCGTCGGCAACGAGACTTGCTTTACCTTACGTTAAAGTAAAAAGCGGAATAATAATTAACGTTAGTTCTGTCGCAGCCACGCTCGCTATACCTTTTCAAGCCTATTACTCCGCTGCAAAAGCGGCGATAAACGCTTTTACTGCGGCGCTTGCGTTAGAAGTCAAGCCTTTCGGAGTAAGAGTGACCGCTCTTATGCCGGGCGATATCGCAACAGGCTTTACGGCGGTACGCGAAAAAATAGATGGCGAAGGTTACGGCGACCGTATTACAAGAAGCGTTGCGCAAATGGAAAAAGACGAAATTAACGGTATGAAGCCAAAGTTTATTGCCGAGCAGATTTTCAGGCTTTCGTTAATCAAAAATCCCAGACCGCTTTACACCGCTGGTATTAAATACAGGTTTTTCGTTTGGCTGAGTAAATTTTTGCCGTCAAGGCTTGTCGCAAAAATACTCGGTTCGATGTACGCGAAATAATTTTAGTTTTTTAAAAGGACGTTAATTTTAGCGTCCTTTTTTGTTTTAAAAAAAATTTATAACGAATTTAAAAAGCTATAAAATAAATTTTAAAAAGAGTTTTTTTACATTATTCTGCAAAATAAGCAGGCGAGAATACAGCCGATAAAAGAGCAAACCAAAGCCACGGGAATTGCGCAGCCGAGCTTTTTTATTTCCGTTTTTGCAAAATAAACGCCAGCGATATAAAACACGGTTTCACTCACGCCCATTATCACCGACGCGCATCTGCCTACGTAAGAATCCACGCCGTATTGAGCATAAATATCGTTGAGAATAGCGATAGAGCCGCTTCCTGTGAACGGACGCAAAATAATAAGCTCGCTTAACTCGGCAGGCACGCCCAAAAGGTTGAAAACGGGAGCGAGAGCGTCGCCCAAAAACTTGTCGATACCGCCCGAGCGCATAAGGGCGATTGCGGTAAGCATCGCGGCGAGAAAAGGAAATATATCGGCGCAGAGTGAAAGACTTTGTTTTGCGCCGCAGACAAAGGCGTCGTAACAGTTGACTTTTTTAATAAGTCCCGCGGCAAAAACTATTATTAAGACGACTGGAGCGATGTAGTTCGACATTTTTTTGTAAACAGCTTTACTAGCATTATTCCGATAAAAGTTGTAATAACGCTGACGATTAAAGTAGGCAAAGCGATATCGGCGGGGTTTGCGCTGCCAAGACCCGCCCGCATGGACATAACCGTAGTGGGTAATAATTGAAGCGAAGTGGCGTTAATGACAAAAAGCATTATTATCGCCGGCGTGGCTTTAACGGAGCCGTCTTTCATATTTTCAACTGCCTTTATGGCAGCGGGAGTAGCGGCGGAGCCAACGCCGATAAGATTAGCCGAAATATTGAGTGCGATATATTCTTTTGCCGCTTCGTTGACCTTGCCGTAAATAAGGTCGATAAGCGGCGAGATAAAAGCGGCTATTTTTTTTAATACGTTTAATCGGTTGAGTATTTCAAAGACTGTCAGCCAAATACAGTAAACCGCAACAAGAGAAAGGGCGAGACTTAATGCCTCGCCAACCGCCGACGTAATATTTGCGAGTACCGATACGGGATCGATAAGAGACAATAATAAAGACGCCAAAATAAGGATTGTCCAAATCAAATTCATACTGTATTCTATTAAAGTTTCTTTACAATATTGAGTAAAAGTGTTAGAATTTTGTAAAAATCTAAACTAAGGCGAGGTAAAAGAATGAAAACCGAAAAAACCTATTACATCACGACGCCAATATACTACTCAAGCGGAAATCTCCACTTGGGTCATTGCTATACCACGGTTATATGCGACGCGTTAGCTAGATTTAAACGAATGTGCGGTTTTGACGTTTTTTATCTTACGGGTACGGACGAACACGGTCAAAAGGTCGAGCAAAAAGCCAAAGAAAAAGGCGTTGACCCGCAGACCTACGTCGACGGGATTTTTGAAAACATCGTAAAACTGTGGAAAACGCTCAATATTAGCTACGATAAAATAATCCGCACGACCGACGGATATCACGAAGAAGCGGTGAAAAAAATATATCAAAAACTGCTTGAAAGCGACGATATTTACAAAGCCTCATACGAGGGCTGGTATTGCACGCCTTGCGAAAGTTTTTGGACGGAAAGCCAGCTCGTGGATGGAAAATGTCCCGACTGCGGCAGAGAAGTGCATTTGGAAAAAGAAGAAAGTTACTTTTTCCGTTTGAGTAAATACGCCGACAGACTACTGAAACTGTATGAAGATAACCCCGATTTTATAGCGCCAAAGAGCCGTATGAACGAAATGGTTAACAATTTTATTAAACCCGGGTTAAAAGACCTTTGCGTTAGCAGAACCAGCGTAAAATGGGGAATAGAACTTCCTTTTGACCATAAACACGTAGCGTACGTATGGATTGACGCGCTTGCGAACTATATAACGGCATTGGGCTATATGTCGGACGACGACAGTCTTTTCCGTAAATACTGGCCCGCCGACCTTCATATGGTAGGCAAAGAAATAACGCGTTTTCATACTATCGTTTGGCCCGCTTTGATTATGGCTTTGGGTATAGCTATGCCGAAACAAGTTTACGGTCACGGCTGGCTGCTTTTTGACGGCGGAAAAATGAGTAAATCCGTCGGAAATGTAAAAGATCCGTTTATTTTGTCCGAACGTTATTCCGTTGACGCGGTCAGATATTATCTACTGCGGGAAATCCCGTTCGGCAGCGACGGAAATTACTCTAACGAAGCCTTTTTGAACCGCATTAACGCTGACTTATGTAATAGTCTTGGCAATTTGGTTTCACGTACTATCGCAATGATAGAAAAATATTTTGACGGCTGCATTCCAAAACCGACTGCAAAAGAGCCGCTGGACGACGAACTAATATTGATTTGCGAAAACGCTTTAAACGAAGTAACTACTGATATGGAACGTTTGTCCGCTCCCGACGCGCTTAACGATATATTTAAAATCATAAACAGAGCGAATAAATATATAGACGAAACGATGCCTTGGGCTTTGGCAAAGGACGAAACAAAAAAAGACCGATTGGCTACCGTATTATATAATCTTGCGGAAGCGATAAGATTTACGGCTGTGTTGCTGAATAGCTTTTTGCCTGAAACCGCGCAGAAAATATATGATAAACTCGGACTTGGTGAAATCGACAAAAACTTTGACAGTATAAAAAAATTCGGGGTAATAAAAGCGGGACAAAAAGTTAATAAAGGCGACAACCTTTTTGACCGCATAGACGTACCAAAAGAACTTATCGAAATGGAGAAGCTAGCATGATCGACTGCCACGCGCATTTGGACGACAAGCGTTATGATAGTCAAAGGGAACAAATAATCGCGGATTTTAGTAAAGACGGCGTAGATTTTGTAATAAATTCCGCGTCCGATTACGTTTCCATAACCGACAGTTTGGCTTTGGCAAAAAAATACGAAAGAATATACGCGACCGTAGGACTTCATCCCAGTTGTATAGACGATTTTAACAGTAAAACCGCGGAAGAAATGATAAAAATCGCGCGCGAAGAAAAAGTCGTTGCGGTGGGAGAAATAGGTCTGGATTACCATTATCCCGACACCGACAAAAAAGCGCAAAAAGAAGCCTTTGCCGCACAGATAGAACTGTCAAGCAAATGCGGTTTGCCCATTATTATTCATACGCGTGACGCGTGGGCGGATACGCTGGATATACTCAAAGCGCAAAACAATTATTTGACTAACGGCGTGATGTTTCATTGCTATAACGGCAGCGAAGAAATAACCAGACAGCTTGCCGACAAGGACTGTTTTTTCTCTTTTGGCGGCGCGCTTAGTTATACCAAAGCGGCGAAACGCACGTCTATGCTTTACGCTGTGCCGATAGGACAGATAGTGACCGAGACCGACGCTCCGTATCTTGCGCCCGAACCGTACCGCGGACAAATAAATTATCCAAAATACGTCAAGTTTATTTTGCCGATAATAGCCGACGCGTACGGTCTAAGCGTAAACCAAATTGAAAATCAGATAGAATATAACGCTAAGAAATTTTTTAAAAAAATAAAATAATCCCTTTTTATGAGATACCGATAGAGAGAACGTAATTTTTGAAGTTTAGAAGTATATTTAATTTTCAGCAGTATATAAAAACAAAAACGTAAATTTTAAAGCAAAACGGGTTAGGATAGATATAAGATATGACAAAAATAGATTATAACCGCATAATGAAAGAAGAAACGGCGAAACTTGACTTTCGTCCGTCGCTTCTTTTGCACGTTTGCTGCGCGCCCTGCGCAAGCGCGGTTATTCCTGTTTTGGCAAAAAATTTTGACGTCGACTTATTTTATTTTAATCCTAATATTACCGACCAAGAGGAATACGAAAAAAGACAAAACGAGTTAATAAGACTTGTCGGTATTTATAATGATGAGAAAATTTCGCAAAAAAAAATAAATATAATTCCCAGTAAATATATGCCGAGCGAGTTTTACGACGTAATAGACGGATTTGAAAGTGAGCCCGAAGGGGGACTAAGGTGCGAACGCTGTTTTTATCTGCGGCTTGAAGAAACTTTTGCCCAAGCCGCGCAAAAAGACTATGATTACGTTTGCTCTACGCTAACGGTCTCGCCGCATAAAAACGCAGAAATTATCAACACTATCGGGGAGGAACTGAGTAAAAACAGCAAAGTAAAATTTTTGCCCAGCGACTTCAAAAAAGAAGACGGTTACAAAAAAAGTATCGAGCTAAGCAATAAATACGGTCTTTATCGTCAAAATTATTGCGGTTGCGAATTTTCAAAAAACAGTAAATAACACTAAAAATTCACTGTGTTTTAATGTTTTTTTAATAACGATAAAATAAAATAATAATAGTAAAATTAATTGAGGTGATTCGAATGAAAAAATTTGTCAGCGTAATAATCGTTTTAATATTAGTTTTGACTTTAGGGCTTACGGCTTGTTCATACGACAACATCGCGCTTTATAGACTAGCGGTGCAAGACGGTTATTCCGGCACTTACGACGAATGGATAGCATCCCAAAATCAAACGCAAACCGAATACACTTATGAGGAACTCTACGCGATTGCCGTGCAAAACGGCTATGACGGCACTTTTGCCGAGTGGCGCGAAGCTTATACCAATAACGCCGATAGCGAAATCAATACTGTCGAAGCCGCAACGGCGAAAGCTTTGCGGTCAGTCGTCTGCATTTTTGCGGATTTTTGGTCCGCGACAGGATCAACGACAAGCTCCGCAGGCAGCGGCGTTATTTTTAGCGAAGACGACGATTACGCTTATATAGTTACGAATTTTCACGTTATTTATGAAGCTGCGGCACAACCAAAAATAAGCAGCAATATTACCGTGTATTTATATGGAACGCTTTACAACGGATTTGAAATAGAAGCCCAATACGTCGGCGGTTCTATGACTAACGATATCGCGGTTATTAAGATACCCAAAAACGAAAGATATCTTAACAGCGCAAGCGTTCCCGCAACAATTGCGGACAGCGGCGCGGTTTTTCCCGGCGAATCGGCAATTGCCGTGGGTAACCCCAACGCGGGCGGAATAAGCGTAACCAGCGGCATTATCTCAATGGAATCGGAAGACATCGAGCTTACCGCTCCCGACGAAATGACTCTGCTTAATTTGAGAGTTTTCCGTATCGATACTCCCGTTAACCCGGGCAACAGCGGCGGCGGATTGTTTAACGGCAAAGGCGAACTTATAGGTATCGTAAACGCGAAATATATGGACAGCGAAACGGATAATATCGGCTACGCAATCCCTACAAATATAGCTATATCACTTGCGCAAAGGATTGTTGAAACAGCGGGACAACCGCTTGATAAAGTTGTTTTTGGTATTATGATGCAGATAACCGATTCTACTTCCGTTTACGACCAAGCGACTCAACGAACTTACGTTTTGCAGGAAATTACCGTTGTAAACGTAACTAACGGCAGCGCGGCGGACGGATATTTGATGGAAGGCGATATATTAAAGTCTTTCACATATAACGGCGTAACCAGAGCGATAAACAGACTTTATTCCGTAACGGATTTTATTTTCACCTTTAAGCAAAACGACATCGTTACGTTTACCTTAATGCGCGACGGCGTGGAAATGCAAATAGACGTTCCTATGATAAACGTTGTGGAAATTTATTAAAAACTATTTTAAAACTAAAAACGAAAATGCGAGTCCAAGAAAGGCTCGCTTTTCTTTTGGTTAAAATAATTGAAAAAAAGCGGCTAATGCCGTACAATAAGAGAATATGAAACCATTACTGCTTTGCCCGTCTGGCAACCCAAAATCTTTTTATGCGGCGATTATCGGCGGCGCGGATGCCGTATACCTGGGCGTGGACGTATTTAACGCGCGGCGCAACGCCGACAACTTCACGATAGAAAATATCGGGGATTATATTCGTTACGCGCATATTTTCGGCGTGAAAGTTTATGTTACGCTGAATATTTTAATAAAAGAAACCGAGCTTAAAGCTTTTTTTGAAACAGCGGAAAAACTGTACGACTTGGGCGCGGACGCGTTTATACTGCAGGACGTTTCGTTTGGCAAAACTTTGCACGAATTTTTACCCGATATCGAGCTGCATTTATCCACGCAAGCCGGGGTTAACAACGTTTATGGAGCCAAAAAGGCCTTGGAAAGCGGTTTTTGCAGAGTGGTTTTGGCAAGGGAAACGCCATTAAATGAAATAGAAAAAATCTCAAAAATAATAGAAACTGAAGTTTTTATTCAAGGCGCGCTGTGTTCGTCTTTTTCGGGGCAATGCCTATTCAGCAGTTTTGCGGGCGGAGACAGCGGCAACAGGGGACTTTGCAGACAGCCGTGCAGACAAAAATATAGTTTAAACGGCGGCAAATACAAATATGCGATTTCACCATCGGATCTTTGCGTAGGACAAAACATCAATAAGTTTTTAGATATAGGTGTCACGGCTTTTAAAGTCGAAGGCAGAATGCGCAGAGCGGAATATGTTTATGCGGCGGCAAAATATTACCGCAATATTCTTGACGGCAAGAACAGCGATATTTCGCCGCTTATGAGAACCTTTAACCGTGGGAATTACACAAAGGGACTTGCCTTCGGGCAGGATAAAAATTTTTTGTCGACCGTAGCGCAAAGCCATATCGGCGAAAAAATAGGAACGGTAAGAAAGATAGTCGGGCAAAAAATAGTTGTCGACCTAAAAGAAAATTTAAGTAAAGGCAGCGCGATGAAAATATTGCACAACGGCGAAGAAGTCGGCAACGCTGTCTATAAGGACGGAGCGCAAGGAATTTTTGACTATAAGGGCGAGCCGAAAACGGGCGACGACGTTTGCGTAACCACCGATACTTCGCTGGTTTTGCCCGAAAACAAACTTCTGCCGATAACGGTTGAAGTAAAAGTAATAGCCGAAAACCCGATTTTTGCGGCAGCCAAAATAAACGGCGAAACGATAGAAATAGAAGGCGAAATTTCTCAGACGAGTAAAACAAAGCCGCTTACAACAGAAAAAATAATTGAAATTTTTGAAAAAGTCGACAAATATCCGTTTTTACCGAAAATAACGGCGCAGACCATAGACGCTTTTGTTCCAATATCTACGCTAAACCAGTTCAGACGCGATTTTTACTCTTTGTTGTATAATAAAGTTACCGAAATACCGTCAAGGAAAAAAGGGAATCTCGTTTTGCCGCAATATACCCCAAAACAGCCGAAGATTAGAAAAGTCGCCGTAATAGACAGCGAATTTGATTTTGACCTTTCAAAAATAGATATAGCGATTTTCGCGCCGACTAATTATAAATCAGATGCCGAATTTAAAGCGTTTTTTGAAAAAACTATTTCAGTTACGGAAAAATATTTGTATTTGCCCGCGTATTTAACGGAAAAAGATGTCGAAATAATAGATAAAAACATCGAAAGATTCGACGGCATATATTGCGAAAACCTTTCCGCGAGCGGTCTCGCAAAAAAATGGAGCAA
>ERZ795053.7206-NODE-7206-length-10786-cov-7.436026_pt1 | contig 10786 bp, 11 predicted proteins | sample MGYA00375137_ERZ795053 | MGnify/ENA primary metagenome ERZ795053 (study PRJEB30182, sample SAMN05720284) | activated sludge metagenome | isolation source: Anaerobic digester | place: Hong Kong | collected 2014-12-17 ... | reverse complement strand
CGAGTCAAGACTGATTCACTATTTTGCCGAGCAGACTGTCCAATGTCTTTTGAAAATGGATGATTTTTAATCGTTCTTTTTCATTGCAGAAATGATGATCATCCAATTCCAGCTGGGCAATCAGCAGAGCATTGATGATTTTCTCCTGCGCGGTCATGGCAGGAGATTTAAAGTATTCATTGATGCGTTCAAAAACAATTCTTTCTTCCTGATTTAATTGATCCGTTTTTATCATGTAATCACCATCCCGAAATCCCTTAAAGGAATTCTATGCTCCGGGCAGGATTTTTAGTTCGGGAAATTTTGGATTATTATCAGAAAAAATACCGCTTGACTCGCTATATCAGGGGTGATAAAATACATCCTAATCTAATATGCGAAAATGATGAAAAGAAGAATCATTGCGCGTTTTGATCAACAGAGAGCCGGGGCCGCTGCAAACCGGTATCAAAACAACAATGAAGGCCATCTGTGAGTGCCGGTGAACCGAGTGGATAAGCCGGACGGAATCCAACCGTTATTGGATAAAAGCCGGGCATTTGCCAAGCAGGGTGGTACCGCGGGAAATAACTCTCGTCCCTATTCAGGGAGGAGAGTTTTGTTTTTTTATTTATGATTGAAATGGAGGGAATGTCATGGATATCGAGAGAAGAATACTGGAATTACTGGAAAACGATGCCCGATTAAGCGCCAAGACAATCGCAGCGATGTTGGATACAGATGAAAAGGTGGTTGCCGATATCATCGCGCAGCTGGAAAGGGACAAAACGATTCTCGGGTACCGTACCGTTGTCAACTGGGAGAACACTGAATGGGAAGGGGTTACGGCCATGATTGAAGTCAAGGTCAGCCCCGAACGGGAAGTCGGCTTCAACAGTGTGGCCGAAAGGATTTACCGTTTCCCTGAAGTGCGTTCGGTCTATCTGATGAGCGGAGGTTTTGATTTGACGGTCATCGTGGAAGGCAACAGTCTGAAGGATGTAGCCCATTTTGTTACCCACAAGCTGTCACCGCTGGACAAAGTACAAAGTACCGTCAGTCACTTTATACTCAAACGTTACAAGGAAGACCATATTATATTTGGTGAAAATGAAGAAGATAAAAGGCTGGTGGTAAGTCCATGAGCAGCATGCAGCACCATATCGCCGATACCGTTCAATCTCTGAAGCCTTCCGGCATCCGTAAATTTTTCGACCTGGTCTCCCAGACCGAGGGCGTGATTTCCCTGGGGGTTGGGGAACCTGATTTCGTTACCCCCTGGCATATTCGTGAGGCTTGTTTGTATTCGCTGGAAAGCGGTTATACCATGTATACCTCTAATTGGGGCCTGCCGGAATTGCGGGAAGAGATTGCCCAATATGAAAAGCGAGCCATTGGCGTGGATTACTCACCCCAGAATCAGATCCTGGTCACGGTTGGAGTCAGTGAAGCCATCGACATTGCCTTACGTTCCCTGGTGGAACCGGGGGATGAGGTTTTGATTCCGGAGCCTTGTTATGTCAGTTATGCGCCTGGCGTTTTGCTGGCTTACGGGACCCCGGTTCCACTGGCTTGTTATGCGCAGCATCAATACCGTCTGCAACCAGAGGAACTGGAAGCAAAAATTACTCCCCGCACCAAGGTTTTGATTCTGGCCTATCCCAACAATCCGACCGGCGCGATAATGGAAAAACAAGACCTGGAAGCATTGCGGGAAATTATTATCAAACACGATTTGATTGTTATTTCCGATGAAATTTACGCTGAATTGTCATACCATACCCGTCATGTGTCCATCGCTGCCTTACCGGGCATGTATGAACGGACCATTGTTATGAACGGTTTTTCCAAGGCATTTGCCATGACCGGCTGGAGAATTGGATACGCCTGCGGGCACCAGGATATTATTGCCGCCATGACCAAAATTCATCAGTATACGATCATGTGCGCGCCTATTATGGCGCAGAAAGCGGCCATCGAAGCACTGCGCCACGGCGAAACAGAGATGCGCAAAATGGTGGCGGATTATGATTATCGCCGCAAACTGATGTTTAATGGCTTGAATGAAATAGGGCTGTCTTGTTTTGAACCGCAAGGGGCCTTTTATTGTTTTCCGTCTATTACCAGTACCGGCATGAACAGTGAGGACTTCAGTGAAAAACTGTTGTTTGAGGAAAAGGTGGCTGTTGTTCCCGGCACTGCTTTCGGCGAAAGCGGGGAGGGGCATATTCGCTGCTGTTATGCCGCCAGTGTTAAAAATATTGAAGCCGCACTGCAGAAAATGCAATCTTTTGTAATTCGACATAGGAAAGGATAATTGCCATTTCCATGCAAATATCTTTGAAATTTAATCGAAAACTATGTAATTTACCAAGAAGATTACGATAAATAACTAAAGGATTTGAACTGGTCAGCGAGAACCTCCTTTATTAATAAGCAAAGGAGGTTTTGCTATGTTTGGCGATCTGTCTTCCGAGGAAGTCGAACTCCTGAATGCATACAGCCTGCTTGGACACGCAACCAGAAAGGAATTGCGGGATTATATGCGCTACTTGCTGGGAAAACATTACAAACAGGAATTGATTGCGTCCATTTTTAACAACCAGCTCTTGCATAGTCTATTGCATAGTCTGCTGCATATCTCAGAGCGTGAGGATTTTGACAAAAACCAAATCGAAAAGCGAGCCCTGCAGTTCAAAGAGATCTACTTTGCCATTTTTGAACAGATTCACAGCAAATATGCGGATCTGGTAGATGATTTGGATAGCTGCGAAATAGTGAAGGACTTTGGGATCAACAGCGTTGACAATATTCTGCAGGCATGTTGGGCCAATAATCGCAGTGCAATTCTGTTTGAAGTGATTGAATTAAGCGAAAGCTTCAACAAATTTGCGAAAAAAAAGTCCGCCAGAAAGATTGTTGCGGTATAATAAGAGCAATATATATAACTGGAGGCAATCATTTATGAAGATAAAATTTCTGGGTGCCGCCCGTACAGTAACAGGTTCCATGCATGTTATTGAATGCGGGGGGCTTTGTTTTGCTATGGATTGCGGTTTGTTTCAGGGAAGCAAGGAAATCAAGGAAAGAAACTATCAGGATTTCAAGGTCAATCCGCAAACACTCGATTTTGTGATTTTATCCCATTCCCATATCGACCATATTGGTCTCGTTCCGAAATTGTGCAAATTAGGATTTAAAGGCAACATCTATTGCAGCTTTGCAACGGCTGAACTGGCCAAAGTCATGCTGCCGGACTCTGCCCATATTCAGGAAACAGAAGTGGAACGCAAAAACCGCAAACTGCTTCGGGCCGGAAAAATTCCGCTCGAACCCATTTACACAGTGGAAGATGCCATGAAATGTCTATCCCAGTTCCGACCGGTGAATTATGATGAATTGTTCACACCGGCAGAAGGAGTTGAAGTGCGCCTGCGTGATGCAGGGCATATTCTGGGCTCTTCCATTGTGGAACTATGGCTGGAGGAAGCAGGAAAACGCAGCAAGATAGTTTTTACCGGCGATCTCGGGCAAACCAACCAGCCTTTTATCAAGGACCCCACCTTTATTGAAAGCGCTGACTATGTAGTCATGGAATCCACCTATGGCGATCGCTTTCACAAAGATGTTCTGAACCGGGTAGAAAAACTCAAACAGGTTATTGATGAGACCATGAAAAAAGGTGGGAATCTAATCATCCCCGCCTTTGCGGTGGAACGTACCCAGGATCTGCTATATGATCTCAACGAACTCTATGTAAAAGGCGATTTGGACGAATCCATTGATGTCTATATTGATAGTCCGCTGGCGATTGCTGCCACCGAGATTTTTAAAAAGTATACGCAATTGTTTGACAATGAAACTAAAAATTTTGTCAATAATGGCTTCCATCCCCTGGAATTGCCGCATATGAAATATTCCCATTCCCAGGAAGAATCCATGGAACTAAACAACATCAACCGGTCAATTATTATTTCTGCCAGCGGCATGTGCGAAGCCGGCAGGATTAAACATCATCTTAAATATAATCTCTGGCGACCGGAATCAACCATTCTGTTTGTGGGATATCAGGCTGAAGGAACCTTGGGCCGTAAAATTTTGGACGGAGAAAAAATTGTCACCATCTTTGGTGAACAGGTAACTGTTAAGGCAGACATCAGGCAGATTGAGGCCTATTCTTCCCATGCCGATCAATCAGGTTTGCTCAGTTGGCTGAAACGATATGACGGGACGCCCAAGACGGTCTTTCTGGTCCACGGAGAAGAAAAGGCGCAACAGACTTTGGCGGAGTTAATTCGCCGGGATATTCATTTACAGGTGGTTATTCCACAATGGTTGGATGAATATCCGTTGGATGAGAGTATGCATATCGAACCTAAAGCAGTGCCTATGCAGACTGAGACAAGAATCACCAATCGGTCACTGGAAGCCGAAGAATTATATTTGCAGTTAAGAATGAAGCTGAATCGTTTCTATCAAGACAGCATTACCGGGCAAAAATATGAAGAACTGATCGATAAAATGGAAAAAATAACCTCTCAATTATAGCTTTGCGGAGCGATAGAGAGTATTTCTGTCGCTCTTTTTTAACGTCAAACTTCGTTTTTACTCTGAGGGCATCTCAGCGCTCGTTTTTGTGTACAAGATAAATATTTCAGGTTTTCGCTTATGAAAATCATACTTGTTAATCATCAACCAAGTGATATAATTTTCTTACTTTATGTTTGGGGGCTGGGGTACATATGTCAAATGATTATGCCGCACTTGAAGTATACCGCTGGGGGTTTGCGCATTTGCCCGGAGCGGTTTTTTATTATGGCAAAGAACTTGAATTGAACTTGGAAGATATCGGATTCCTCGCCGCTTTATTCTATGCTTATGAGCAAAGTAAACCCTTGTTTCAAAAAGGCCTTCAGATTGGACAATTGATGGTTTGTTGTCCCATCTTGAACACGCAAAAGATTTCACGCAAAATCACCCAACTGAGCAAACTTGGTCTCATTGAAATCCAGGACGGAAAGAGCAAAAGTTTTGCCGACAAAACCATTTTTCTCGAGCCCTTGATGGAACGACTGCAACAGTTGATCATTCGTGACCATCCTTTACATATCAGCAACCAGGAAGAGATTGGCTCGGCGGCATTGGAAAAATACCAACAAAAAATTGTTCAGCTGGAACTGCAGCTCCAGGAAGAAAAAAGCAAACATACCGACGCCGGCATAAATCACGGGGAATCCGCCCAGGAATCTGCCAATTACAGAATTGTGGCTGATTTTATTGCCAAAAAAAGCGGCAACCTGCTGAGTGTGAAAATGGAAAATGAATTGCAGAAATGGCTTGATGATCTTGGCTTTACGCCTGAATTTCTGCTGTGCATGCTGGAAATGACATTCGAACGCAGTATCCATAATCCCCGGGACATCACCAAAATCGCCAAAGATCTGAAGAACTACTCCGTGAATACGGTGGAAGGTTTGGAAAGTTATTTCGGCAAATATGTGGATTCCAACCGAAGCAACCTGCATACCAGTCAATTTGATCCGGATATTGCCACGTTTGGGACGTTTACCGGGATTGATATGAGCGCGGAAGCTCGCAAAAAGATGTATTACAAGTGGCGCTATGATTGGCGTTTCTCTCATCCAATGATCATGAAGGCCGGCGAGATCATGTGCCAACGCACGAAAAACGGGGGATTGGAATACATTGACAGCGTTCTGCACAATTGGCTGAGCAAGGAGATACGTTCCGTTGACGAAGCTGAGAAAGAGATTGTTGACTTTAAAAAACGCAATAAAAGCACTGCCAAATCCATGTTGCTCAATGGCGGCAAAGCATCAAGCATGAATTCTTCCCAGGATTATGAAATATACGTTCCACCCGAGGTGTTGGAGGAACTGAAAAGCAAAGCGTAGACAATCGGCCGGGAGAATCCCCGGCTGTTTTCTTCCCACGTTAAAGGTATAATACATAATAAGGCAATTTAAACAAGGAGGCAGGTGGCAATCTTGGAATCCAGTCAGTACAACCAGTCATTGTTTGATCTCGAGAGCGAAAGAAGAGTTTTGTCGGCCATGCTGCATGCCGAATCAGCCTGCATAGAAGCTTACAATAGCCTGAAAGCGTCCGATTTTTTTTCACCTTTGCATGCGACTGTATTTGAGTTAACCACCAGTTTATACGAAAGAGAAGTTCATCCCACCTATGTGGAACTGATCAAAGAAGGCCACAGTTTGGGAGTGTTTGCCAATCAACGGGATATGGACGAGTTGAGCTATATAGCCGAGCACTACATCGATGACGAAAATATCATTTATTGGATCAAACGAGTAAAAGACAAATCCCGCTTGCGCCGGTTTGAAATGTTTTTGCGCAAGAACTATCAGTTGTTGCAGGAAGAGAATGATCAGGACGTGGAACAGACCCTGATGCTGGCGGAAGAAGAACTGACCAACCTGACTGCCCTGGAAATCGACGATCGTATTGACAACCCGGCCGATCTTGCCCGCCTGGGCTATGAGGAAGTGGAACGACGTTTCCTGCGCTTTAAAGAAATCAAAGAAAAGCACAAAGGGGTTATCCCTCTGGATGGCCTGCCCACTGGTTTTGACAATTTAAATAAAGTGACCCTGGGCTACAAGCCGGGAGATTTGATCATTCTGGGGGCGCAGACCGGACACGGCAAAACTTCCTTTGCGTTACATACCGCCGCCGCTATCGCTGTACAAGAGCGTCACAATGTCATCTACCTGAATACGGAGATGAGCCGGGAACAGATTGCGCTGCGCTGGGGCTCGATACTGTCTGGGATCGAACACGACAAGGTCCGCAGCGGTGATATCAATGAATCGGAATTGTCGCGCATCCTGCATGCTTATGCGCGTTTGGGCGAAAGTGGTTTTTATTCCTATCCCTGTCCTAATCTCACCCCGGAAAAAACCATCTCTATCGCCCGCAAGTTCAAGACCCAGAAACACATTGACATTATGATCATCGACTATGTGGGACGCATGGAAAAGCAGGATCCCAAACTACAGGAATGGCAGATTCTTGAACAAATTGTTAAAACCCAGAAGATGTTGGCCCAAAACCTGAAAATCGTGGTGATGTGTCTGGTGCAATTGAACCCGGACGGAACATTACAGGGGGCCAAACGCATGAAAAACGAATGTGACCTGATGTTAAAACTGACCCCCATCAGCAAGGAAGAAATGGAAGAGAGTGACGAACTGAAAAAGTATGACATGATGCCCAATTATGCAATTTATATTGATAAAAACCGGGATGGACAAAGCGGAATCAGAATTCCCATTTATTTTGATTTGAAACGACAGACCATGATGGATGTAAAAAGGGTATCAATTTAGTGAACGGCATGGATAAAAACCAGAAAAAAGTATATGATGCCACCTTGGCCATGATCTCGCGATTGCATTTTCAGCAAGCTTTATTAAGTCAGGAAGAGATGTATTTCCTGCTTTCCTTGCTGGATAAAATTGCACACGGCGAGATGCCGCATGAATTGGCAATCTGCCTGCAGCAATGGCAGGAAGGCAACTGGAGTGATGATATCAACGCGATCATTAAGGCCAGTCTGCTGCCTCTGGATTTCAACGATCCGGCGGCGGTCAAACATACCTGCGGACTGATTGCTGACCTATTTAATGATCAGTATGATGGTGAGAATGACTAATTAATCAGGAGGACAAACAATTGAACGGTTCATGGATTTATGAAAAACACACAGAAAACTATCAGGTTGGATGGAAGATCGACCACATTCTTCATCAAGAAAAATCAGAGTTTCAAGAGATCACGGTAGCCGATTCAGAACAATGGGGGAGAATGTTGTTGTTGGACGGAGTGGTACAGACAACGGAAAAGGATGAGTTCATGTACCATGAAATGATTACCCAGGTTGCCCTGCATGCCCATCCGCAGGTTAAAAAAGTCCTTGTAATCGGAGGCGGCGACGGTGGTACATTGACGCAAATTATCAAACATCCAACGGTAGAGCACATCGATTTGGTTGAAATCGATCGTGCAGTGATTGCCACCTGCAAGGAATATTTCCCTTGTTTTCAGGCTGGTTTTTCTGATCCACGGACCCATATCATTATCCGGGATGGAATTGACTATCTCAAAAAGACGGACCAGAAATATGATTTGGTCATCGTCGATTCGTCTGATCCTACTGGTCCAGCCGTGGGCTTGTTCACGGAAGCGTTCTATCAGACGATTTACCAAGCCTTGGAAAGAGACGGTTTAATGGTAACCCAGTCCGAATCGCCGCTGTTTTACGAAGACATCTTTAGGGAGATTTACCGGAACATTACTTTGGTTTTTGGTCAGGCATATATCTACCATAGTACAGTTCCCACCTATATCAGCGGTCCATGGACCTTTACTGTGGGTTCCAAAAAGTACGATCCCCGCAGCAGCAGATTTAATAAACCGAACGCCAATGATCTGAAATACTACAGCTGCGCTATTCATCAAGCTGCATTTGTTCTGCCGCCGTACATAGAAAAGCTGCTATCAGATACCGGCGAACCGATCTTTGCATCAGGAGTGAAATGATTATGCAGGATTTTGTGAAAAGAAAAGCCCGGCAGGAAATCTTTCAGCTTAAACCATATATCCCAGGGAAACCGATTGAAGAGGTAAAAAGAGAACTGGGCATTGACAACATCATCAAAATGGCTTCCAATGAAAACCCTTTAGGCCCCTCACCGCTGGCGATGCAAGCCATAACAAAGGCATTGCCAGACATCTACCTCTATCCGGATGGCAATTGTTATGAATTAAAACGGGGTTTGGCTGCTTTTTATCAAATCCCTGCCAACCAAATCATTATCGGCAACGGCTCTGATGAATTATTGAAGCTTATTGCGGAAGCTTTTATCTGCAAGGATGATGAAGTCATCTTCGCCCAGCCTACGTTTTCGGAATATGAATTTGTATCATTGATTATGGGGGCACAGTGCATCAAAATACCACTTCAAGATTACACCCTGGACCTGCAAGGCGTTTTGCGAGCGGTCACCCCGAAAACCAAAATGATATTTATCTGCAACCCCAACAATCCTTCCGGCACAATGCTTGGTGAGCAGGCAACCCGTCAGTTTATGGAGCAGGTACCGGACGATATAATCATTGTGTTTGATGAAGCCTATGTTGAGTATGTTGAAAGTCCAGATTTCCCTGACAGTCTTGCCTATGTGCACCAGGGCCGCAATGTTATCGTCAGTCGGACATATTCCAAAATATATGGACTGGCTTCTCTGCGGGTTGGCTATGCCATGACTACGGCATCGATTGCCCAGGCGATCGAAACAGTAATGGAACCGTTCAATGTCAATGGACTGGCCCAGGCAGGAGCTTTGGCTGCCCTGGCTGACAAAGCACATGTAGCCAAAAGCCGTCAGCTCAATAAGGAGGGAAAACAGTATCTATACCGTGAGTTTACACGGATCGGACTGGAATACGTAACGACCCAGGCCAATTTTATCCTGGTGGATTGCGGTTATGATTGCCAGGAAGTTTTCCGGGAACTGCTGCAAAGAGGCATCATTGTACGAACATGTGATCATTTTGGCTATCCGCATGCTATTCGGATTACGGTGGGCCGACCGGAAGACAACCAGCGTCTGATAAACGGTCTGGAACAAGTTTTGAGGAAGTTAAAGCAATGATCTGGGTTGACACCGATTATCGTGATTCTTTAACCCGCCGCTTGCTGGTTGATGCCCTGACCATCTGTCAAGCAGGCGAGACCAAACTTCCGGTGTTTTTGTGTATCGGCTCGGATCGACATTTATTGGATTGTTTCGGCCCGTTGACCGGCACCCTGCTGCAGGAGAGACTGCCCCAACTGAATGTCTACGGTACACTCGACCAGCCATTGCATGCCCGCAATCTGACCCGGGAAATGATCATCATTAAAAACCGTCATCCCCGGCAAAAGTATATTGCCATTGATGCGGCGGTGGGGGAGGAGCATGAGATTGGCCGATTGCAGCTGAGAAACGGACCCATCTATCCGGGCAAGGCAACCGCCAAATCACTGCCGGCGGTTGGAGATTATGCCCTGACCGCCATTTTGGAAAAAAGAGGACATAAAGCTGCTGCCGGGAGGGGTAATTCGCCAGGTTTTGCTGCTGTTTATCATATGGCCAAAATTGTCCAGCAAGCCGTAGCCGACTGGTATGATCTGTATCCGCAGTAGCGATTTTACGTTGCTACTTGTTGGTGGTTTATGTTATTATCTTTGTAAATTCAGCAGTTTCTCCTCTCATTCCGGTGTGAAAGAGAGGATTTTTATTGTACGAATGGAGACGAGGAGGATGAATATGAAAGAATTGATGATAGGCAATGCGGCCATTGCCCGTGGCGCCTATGAAGCAGGAGCAACGGTTGCCACAGCTTATCCGGGTACCCCCAGTACGGAGATTGTGAGCAGTTTTGCTGAATTTCCGGATGTATATGCGGAATGGGCACCCAATGAAAAAGTAGCATTGGAAGTCGGCGCAGGAGCCTCGATAGCCGGAGCTCGAACTTTGGTCGCCATGAAACATGTCGGCATCAACGTTGCTGCCGACCCACTTTATTCATTCTCCTATACCGGTGTCAACGGCGGTCTGGTAATCGTTTCGGCGGATGATCCGGGGCTGCATTCTTCCCAGAACGAGCAGGACAACCGCGGTTACGGCAGATTTGCCAAAATGCCGGTGATTGAACCATCCGACAGCCAGGAAGCACTCGACTTTACCAAACTGGCCTTTGAAATCAGCGAGCAATTTGACAC
>ERZ795053.7205-NODE-7205-length-10788-cov-8.712941_pt1 | contig 10788 bp, 6 predicted proteins | sample MGYA00375137_ERZ795053 | MGnify/ENA primary metagenome ERZ795053 (study PRJEB30182, sample SAMN05720284) | activated sludge metagenome | isolation source: Anaerobic digester | place: Hong Kong | collected 2014-12-17 ... | reverse complement strand
CTACACAACCGAACACACTCTTTCCCTACACGACGCTCTTCCGATCTTCGACGCGATGCTCCGCGACACGCGCCCCGATCTCGTGATCGTCTGCACCCCCGACGACACCCATGACGAGATCATCGTCCGCGCCCTCGACGCCGGCGCCGACGTCATCGCCGAAAAGCCGATGACCACCACGCCCGGGAAGATCGCGCGCATCCTCGAGGCCGAGCGCCGGAGCGGCCGGCGGGTCGACGTCACCTTCAACTACCGCTTCGCCCCGACCCCGGCGCGGATCAGGGAACTGCTCGCGTCCGGCGAGATCGGCAGGCTGCTCTCGGTCGATTTCCACTGGTATCTCGATACCAGCCACGGCGCCGATTACTTCCGGCGCTGGCACGCCTTCCGCGCACATTCGGGCAGCCTCTTCGTCCATAAGGCGACGCATCATTTCGACCTGCTGAACTGGTATCTCGATTCCGACCCCGAGGCGGTCACCGCCTTCGCCGCGCTGAAGGTCTACGGGCGCAACGGTCCCTTCCGCGGCACCCGCTGCAAGGGCTGTCCCCACGCCGCCGAATGCCGCTTCTATTTCGACATCGGCGCCGACCCGTTCCTCGACGCGCTCTACGAGGATCCGCAGGAGGTCGACGGCTACTTCCGCGACGCCTGCGTCTTTCGCGAGGACATCGACGTCCCCGACACCATGGTCGCCGCCATCCGCTACGCGAACGGCGTGCATGTCTCCTATTCGCTCAACACCGCGATGCCGGTCGAGGGCCACCACATCGCCTTCAACGGAACGCGCGGGCGCATCGAGCTGCGCCAGTACGAGAAGCAGCCCTGGGACAAGCCCGACCACGACGAGATCCTGCTCGTGCGCAGCTTCCCCGGCGATCGCGAAGCGGTGGAGCGCATCGCCGTGCCGCATTTTCCCGGCGGCCACTACGGCGGCGACGACCGGCTGCGTGACATGCTGTTCAAGCCCGGCGCCACCGACCCGCTCGGCCAGCGCGCCGGCTCCCGCGCCGGCGCGATCTCGGTCCTCTGCGGCATCGCCGCGCTCGAGAGCGCCGAATCCGGCCGCCCGGTCCGGCTGGGCGAATTCGCCGAGACCGCCGGGATCCCCGGCGGCATCGCCTGACCGACCTCGGCTGCGATCCCGCGATCGGAGCCATGCCGGGAGGATTGGATGAGCGCCCACCACGGACAGTCGCTGTTCCCATCCTGCTGCGGGGCTTTGGCGCCGGGCATTCTGGGAGCCGGCGGCACCCGCCCCTGACCCGCGCCGCGCGGGGCTTGTCGGATGGAGCCCCGCTGCCTATCAAGGGAGCCGGTCCCCGCCATTGCTCCCGAGGACGACGGCGTCGGGCGCGCGCGGCCCGTCACGGGCGTCGGGGCCGGCGGGAGCTGCCATGGACGATCGCGGCGAGACATTCGACGCCTGGCACCCGGGCCTCGATTCGGAGATCCCGCCACGGCTCTTACCCCAGGCGACGCTCTACCGGCCCGAGAATTCCACCGTCGGCTATGCCGAGGCGCGCGAGGCGGCGGAATATTGCGGGCTCAAGCCGCGCGACATGGTCGCGACGCGGCTCGAACGGCTCGTCACCCACGAGCTGCTCGTCCGCGTCACCGCGGATCTCACGGTTCCCGACGGCCCGAACTACGAGGACCTGGGAATCAGCCTGCGCGGCATCGTGGCCCGCATCGAGGACGTCCATGTCGCGCCCGAGATGGAGGGCCTGCGGCGCCGGTTCGAGGCCTTCCGCGAGGAGGCCGATGCCCGCATCCGCGCGATCCTCGAGGCCGATGTCTTCGCGCCCGAGCCACCGGCCCCGCCCGAGGCCCCGCCCGCGCGCCGCGGGCTCCTCGGCACGCTCTTCGGCGCCAGGGCGGCGGCGCCCCCGCCGGCGCCTGCCCGCCGGCAGCCTCCCGAATTCGCCGCCCTCGAGGCATGGCGCGAAGCCGCGCAGCTGACCAGGGACGATCTCGAGCGGGCCTGCCTGGAGAGCCTCTCGACGGTGGTGGGCGGGATCGTCGGCCGCCACGGCCGCCTGCTCGCCGATCGCGACATGGTGGCGCGCTTCGCCCTGAACATGGTGTGCAACGGCCAGGGCAGCCGGCTGGTCGGCACCTGGATCGAGCCGATCATCCGGACGGCGGCGGCGCGCGAGGGCTACCGCTTCCTGCCCGTCCAGGCGAAATCGATCTTCCTGAACGTGAAGGGCTCCTCGGCGGCCGGCAAGAGCACCATCCGGCCGGCACAGCGCGCGCTCGCCGAGAAGCTCGGCGTTCCCTGGGAGAATTTCGCGCTGATCAGCCCCGATTACTGGCGCAAGCACCTTCTCGACTACCAGAGCCTCGGCGAGGACTACAAATACGCGGCCATGCTCACCGGGCAGGAGCTCGAGATCATCGACCGCAAGCTCGATCGCCACATGGAGGCCAAGGCGCTCGGCCAGGCGCTGCCGCATGTGCTCATCGACCGGTTCCGCTTCGACAGTTTCGACACCTCCCAGGACAGCAGCAAGACCAGCCAGCTGCTGACGCGCTTCAGCGACACGGTGTTCCTGTTCTTCGTCATCACCCCGCCGGCGGATACCGTCGAGCGCTCCTGGAAGCGGGGGCTCCAGACCGGGCGGTTCAAGGCCGTGGACGATCTGCTCTACCACAATATCGAAGCCTATTCCGGCATGCCGAACCTGTTCTTCCCGACGGTGCTCTCGGCGAGCAAGACCATGCATTTCGAGTTCCTCGACAACAGCGTGGCCCTCGGCGAGCGGCCGCGCACCATCGCCTTCGGGCGCAACGGCCAGATGACGATCCTCGACCTGGCGCGGCTGAACGACATCGACCGGTTCCGCAACGTCAACGTCGCCGCCACGAGGCCCGAGGAGGTCCTGCCCGAGGAGCCCGAGGACAGCTTCGCCTTCCTCGCCGCCTGCCTGAGGCGCATCCCCGAGGTGATCCTGGCCGATCACGCCACCGCGGCAGTCTACGGCGCGACGCGAAACGGCAAATGGATCTACCGCGCCCCCGCCGATGCCCCGCGCTCCGCGGCGGGTGGGTTCGAGGCGCGCTGCCTCGCGGCCCTGGGATGGGACGGGCCGCTGGACGCGGCCGATCCGCCGCGGCTGGACGTCGAGGCGGAACGGCGGCTGACGCTCGGCGCCTGGGGCGAGCGGGCCGCGCCGGTGTGAACGATCGCCGCCGGGCACCAGGAGAATCGCACTTGCCGACACGCCCCGCCACCCGCGCTCCGGGCAGGCCGGCGTCACCATCCCGCCCGGGTCGGGCGCTGCCCTCGTCTTGCCATGGGGCGGTTGAGGAAGAAAGCGTAAGCTCCGGAGCCGATCGTCCGCCGCCGGAGACCGTCCCGCCTTGCTCCGGCGCTCATGCTCTCTACAATCAGCCTTTGCGGACCGTCGCAAGGGATGCGGGCCTCTCCCGATGCTCGAGATCAAGGACATGAAGCTGCTGGCGGCCCTGGCCCGGCACCGGCATTTCGCGCGCGCCGCAGCCGCCTCGGGAATTTCCCAGCCGGCCTTCTCGGCGCGGATCCGCAAGATCGAGGCGAGCTTCGGCCTGCCGCTGGTGCGACGAGGCAACAAGTTCCAGGGCTTTTCCCGCGAGGGCGAGGTCCTGCTGAAATGGTGCCGCAAGATCCTCGCGGATGTCGAGGGCATGCGGCAGGAAATGGAGATGAGCAAGGGCGCGCTGGGCGGCAAGCTGGTGATCGGCGCGGTGCCGACGGCGCTTCCCTATGCGGCGCTGCTCTCCGGGCGCCTGCGCGAGGTCCATCCTGACCTGGCGATCGAGATCCGGTCCCTGACTTCCTCGAAGATCGGGCTCGGCCTCGACGATTATTCGCTCGATGCCGGCCTGACCTATGTCGGGGCCGAGAACATCGGCGACAAGCTGCTACTGGAGCCGATCTACGAGGAGACCTACGTGCTGGTGGCGTCGAAGGCGCTCGCGCCGCGCGCCGCCGGCCATGCGACCTGGGCCGAGGCGGCGGCGCTGCCGCTCTGCCTGCTGACCCGCGACATGCGCAACCGCCAGCTCATCGACGCGGCCTTCGAGGCCGTCGGCCTCAACCCCAGCCCGGTGATGGAAACCGACGATTTCACCGCCGCGCTGGCGCAGGTCGCCAGCGGCACGGCGGCGATGATCGCGCCCCGCTGGCTGTCGGACAATGTCTTCGCGGGCAGGGATTCGATCCGCCTCGAGCTGACCGATCCCGTGGTCGCCCATTCCATCGGCCTGGTGACCCACCTGCAGGATCCGGTGCTGCCGGCGATCGCGGCGCTGCGCGACGCCATCCGCAGCCTGTCATAACGAAAACGGATCGAACCTTTCGAAGATGCGATTGGATATTATCGCTTAAGTCTGACAGAAGGGCTTCGTGCCTCTGGAGGGTGGAAATGAACGTGCAATCACCGCGGCCTGGTGTCTGGAAATCCGGCAGGGGCAAGGGCCGGACCACCCCGAAGGGGCGGCAGTTCGACGATACCGCACTCGATGAGGTCCGTGCGCTGCTCGGCGACCGGCCGCGGCGGCGCGATCTCCTGATCGAGCACCTGCATCTCATCCAGGACGAATACCACTGCCTCTCGGCGCGGCATCTGCGCGCCCTGGCCGAGGAGATGCGCATGGCGCAGGCCGAGGTCTACGAGGTCGCCACCTTCTACGCCCATTTCGACGTGATCCGCGAGGGCGAGGCGCCGCCGCCCGATCTCACGATCCGCGTCTGCGACAGCCTCTCCTGCGAGCTCGCCGGTGCGCAGGAGCTGCTCGCGGCCCTGAAGGCGGGGCTCGACCCGGAACGGGTCCGCGTGCTGCGCGCGCCCTGCATGGGGCGCTGCGACACGGCGCCGGTGCTGGAGATCGGGCACGATCACATCGACTTCGCCACGCCCGAGAAGGTGCAGGCGGCGATCGCGGCGCAGGCGACCCATGCCCGCATCCCGGAGTACGAGGATCTCGCCGCCTATCGCGCGGCCGGCGGCTACGGGACGCTCGAATCCTATCGGGCGGGGGCCGCGACGCCCGACGCGGTGCAGGAGCGGGTGCTCGCCTCGGGGCTGCGCGGGCTCGGCGGCGCGGGCTTTCCCTCGGGGCGCAAATGGTCCTTCGTCCGGGCCGAGGCCGGGCCGCGCTACCTCGCGGTGAACGGCGACGAGGGCGAGCCGGGCACCTTCAAGGACCGCCACTACCTGGAACGGACGCCGCATATCTTCCTCGAAGGCATGCTGATCGCCGCCTGGGCCGTGGAGGCGGAGCGCTGCTACATCTACATGCGCGACGAATACCCGGCGGTGCTGGAGATCCTCGCCCGCGAGATCGCCGCGCTCGAGGCGGCCGGGCTGGTGGCGCCGGGATACGTGGATCTCCGGCGCGGCGCCGGGGCCTATATCTGCGGCGAGGAAAGCGCGATGCTCGAGTCGATCGAGGGCAAGCGCGGCATGCCGCGCCATCGGCCGCCCTTCGTGGCGCAGGTCGGCCTCTTCGACCGGCCCACGCTGGTGCATAATGTCGAGACCCTCCACTGGGTGGCCCGGGTCTGCCGGGAAGGCCCGGAGATCCTGAACGGGGTCGAGAAGAACGGGCGGAAGGGCCTGCGCTCCTATTCGGTCTCGGGGCGCGTGCGGAACCCCGGCGTGCATCTCTTGCCGGCGGGCTCGACGATCACCGACATCATCGCGGCCGCGGGCGGCATGCTCGAAGGCCATGTCTTCAAGGCCTATCAGCCGGGCGGCCCCTCCGCGGGCCTGCTGCCCGCCTCCATGGCCGACATCCCGATGGATTTCGACACGCTCCAGCCCTTCGGCACCTTCATCGGCTCCGCCGCCGTGGTGATCCTCTCGGACCGCGACAGCGCCCGCGCCGCCGCGCTCAACATGCTGCGCTTCTTCGAGGACGAGAGCTGCGGGCAATGCACGCCCTGCCGCGTCGGCTGCGGCAAGGCCGTCCGGCTGATGGAAGCGGAGCGCTGGGACACCGAACTGCTGGAGGAGCTCAGCAGCGTCATGGTGGACGCCTCGATCTGCGGCCTGGGCCAGGCGGCGCCCAACCCGATCCGCATGGTCATCCGGCATTTCGCCGAGGAGATCGGGGCAGGGCAGGCGGCCGAACCGCCCGGCCGGGGCGGGGGCGCCCAATCGCCCGAGGGAGGATCGCAGTGATGCTCGACCGGAACCCGCAGACCGTCACCTTCACCCTCGACGGCGAGGAGGTCACCGCCGAGCCCGGCCAGACCATCTGGGAGGTCGCCAACGGCCGCGGTCTGCGCATCCCGCATCTCTGCCACAAGCCGGCGCCGGGCTACCGGCCCGACGGCAATTGCCGCGCCTGCATGGTGGAGATCGAGGGCGACCGCGTGCTCGCGGCCTCCTGCATCCGCACGCCGGTCGAAGGCATGGTGGTCCGCACCCAGAGCGAGCGCGCCAAAAAGGCGCGCGCCATGGTCGTGGAGCTGCTCGCCGCCGACCAGCCCGAACGCGCGGAAGCCCACGACCGCTCCTCGCATTTCTGGGCGATGGCCGATGCCCAGGGCATCGAGACCAGCCGCTTCCCGCGCCGGGACGCGGAGAGCGTGCCGCCGCCCGACCCGAGCCATCTGGCGATGCGCGTCAATCTCGACGCCTGTATCCACTGCAACCTCTGCGTCCGCGCCTGCCGCGAGGTCCAGGTCAACGACGTCATCGGCATGGCCCGGCGCGGCCACGACGCCAAGATCGTCTTCGATTTCGACGATCCCATGGGCGCCTCCACCTGCGTGGCCTGCGGCGAATGCGTGCAGGCCTGTCCGACCGGCGCGCTGATGCCGGCGACGGTGCTCGACGCGGCAGGGCGGGGCGACGGCCAGAGCTTCGACCGCGAGGTGGATTCGGTCTGCCCCTATTGCGGCGTGGGCTGCCAGCTTTCCTTCAAGATCAAGGACGACCGCATCGCCTGGGTCGAGGGCATCGACGGGCCCTCCAACCAGAACCGCCTCTGCGTCAAGGGCCGCTTCGGCTTCGACTACATCGCCCATCCGCACCGGCTGAAGAAGCCGCTGATCCGCCGCGAGGACGCGCCGCCCAAGGGGCTGAACGTCGATCCCGGCAACCCGCTCACGCATTTCCGCGAGGCGAGCTGGGACGAGGCGCTGGACGCCGCCGCCGCCGGCCTCGCGAAGCTGCGCGACGAGGCGGGCACCCTCGTGGCGGGCTTCGGCTCGGCCAAATGCTCCAACGAGGAGGCCTATCTCTTCCAGAAGCTGATCCGGCAGGGCTTCGGCCACAACAACGTCGACCATTGCACCCGTCTCTGCCACGCCTCCTCGGTGGCCGCGCTGCTCGAGAACGTCGGCTCCGGTGCGGTGACGGCGACCTTCAACGAGATCGAGCATGCGGACGTGGCGATCGTGATCGGCGCCAACCCGATCGAGAACCACCCCGTCGCCGCCACCTATTTCAAGCAGTTCGCCAAGCGCGGCGGCAAGCTGATCGTGATGGATCCGCGCGGGGTCGGGCTGAAGCGCTACGCCACCCACCGGCTGCAGTTCCGCCCGGGCACCGACGTGGCGATGCTGAACGCGATCATGAACGTCATCGTCGAGGAGAGGCTCTACGACGAGCAGTACATCGCCGGCTTCACCGAGAACTGGGAGGCCATGAAGGCGCATCTCGCCGAGTTCACCCCCGAGCGGATGGCCCCGCTCTGCGGCATCGAGGCGGCGGTGCTGCGCGCGGTCGCCCGCGACTTCGCCACCGCGCGGGCGGGGATGATCTTCTGGGGCATGGGCATCTCCCAGCACATCCACGGCACGGACAATTCGCGCTGCCTGATCAGCCTCGCGCTGATGACCGGCCATGTTGGCCGGCCCGGCACCGGCCTGCACCCGCTGCGCGGCCAGAACAACGTCCAGGGCGCCTCCGACGCCGGGCTGATCCCGATGTTCCTGCCCGACTACCAGTCGGTCGAGGACGACGGCGTGCGCTCGGCCTTCACCTCGGTCTGGGGGTCGGGGGATTTCTCCAACAAGCGCGGCCTGACCGTGGTCGAGATCATGGACGCGATCCACGAGGACAAGATCCGCGGCATGTACATCCTCGGCGAGAACCCGGCGATGTCCGACCCCGACGTGGAACACGCCCGCGATGCGCTGGCCAAGCTCGAGTTCCTCGTGGTCCAGGACATCTTCCTGACCGAGACCGCGAATTACGCCGACGTCATCCTGCCCTCCTCCGCCTGGCCGGAGAAGACCGGCACCGTCACCAATACCAACCGGCAGGTGCAGATGGGCCGGCCGGCGGTGCCGCCGCCGGGCGAGGCGCGCGAGGACTGGCGCATCACCACCGACCTGGCCCGCCGCCTCGGCCTCGACTGGCGCTACACCCATCCCCGCGAGGTCTTCGCGGAGATGAAGCTCAACATGCCCTCCTTCAACAACATCACCTGGGAGCGGCTGGAGAAGACCGCCGTGACCTATCCCTCGCTCTCGCCCGAGGACCCCGGCCAGCCGATCGTCTTCGGCGACGGCTTCCCGCGCAAGGAGGGCAGGGCGCGCTTCACCCCGGCGAAGGTGACGGCGCCGGCCGAGACGCCAGATGCGGACTATCCGATGATCCTCCTGACCGGCCGCCAGCTCGAGCACTGGCACACCGGCTCGATGACGCGCCGCGCCGCGGTGCTCGACTGGGCCGAGCCGGAAGCGAACGCGACCCTGAATCCCAAGACCCTGCGCCGTCTCGGCGTCGCGCCCGGCGAGATGATCCGCATCGCCACCCGCCGCGGGGTGATCGAGATCATGGCGCGGGCCGACCGCGCGGTCGCGGAGGACATGGTCTTCGTCCCCTTCGCCTATGTCGAGGCGGCGGCCAACACGCTGACCAACCCGCAGCTCGACCCCTTCGGCAAGATCCCGGAGTTCAAGTTCTCCGCCTGCCGGGTCGCGCCGGCACCGCCGCGGGAGGTGGCGGCGGCGGAGTAGCGGGGCCGGCCGGGCTGCCGGACCCCGTGCGGGGGCCCGGCAGCGAATTCATCGCGGAATGTTCCGTCTCGGAGAGAGGGCCTGCCGATGAAGATGCTGATCCTGGGCGCGTCCTACGGCTCGCTCCTGTCCACGAAGCTCCTGATGGCGGGCCACGACGCCACGCTGGTCTGCCGCGCGCCGACCGCCGAGCTGATCAATTCCCAGGGCACGATCCTGCGCATGGCGCTCCGCGACGGGGCCGGGCTGCGCGAGATCCGCTCGGAAGGCCAGCCGGGCAGGCTGGACGCGGTGACGCCCGAGGCGGCGCGCCCGGAGGACTACGACCTCGTCGGCCTCGCCATGCAGGAGCCGCAGTATTCGGCGCCGGCGGTCCGCGACCTGGTGGCGCGGGTCGCCGCGAGCGGCCGGCCCTGCCTCTCGATCATGAACATGCCGCCGCCGCCCTATCTGCGGCGGATCCCCGGGCTTCCCGTGGCCGATCTCGACGACTGCTACAACGACGCCTCCGTCTGGGAGGGCTTCCTGCCCGACGCGGTGACGCTCTGCAGCCCCGATCCCCAGGCGTTCCGGCCGCCGGACGAGGCGAAGAACGTGCTCCAGGTCGGTCTGGCCACCAATTTCAAGGCGGCGGTCTTCGCCGATCCGCAGCACACCGCCCTGCTTCGCCGGCTCGAGGACGACATCCTGGCGGTGCGCCTCGACGGCGAGGACGTGCCGGTGAAGCTCCGCGTCTTCGACAGCCTCTTCGTCCCCATGGCGAAATGGAGCATGCTGCTGACCGGCAACTACCGCTGCATTCTGCCCGATGGCGTGCGCTCGATCCGCGACGCGGTGCTCGGCGATCCGGCGGTCTCGCGCGGTGTCTACGACTGGGTCGACGCCCTGGCGCGCCGTCTGGGCGCGGAGGCCGCGGACCAGGTGCCTTTCGAGAAATACGCCTCGGCCGCCGGCGCCCTCGTCAGGCCCTCGTCCGCGGCCCGCGCCATCGCTGGCGGCGCCACCGCCATCGAGCGCGTCGACCGCCTGGTCCGGCAGATCGGCGCGCGGCTCGATCTGCGGAATGCCACCGTCGACGAGGTGGTGAAGACCGTCGATGCCCGGCTCGAAGCCAACCGGAGGGCGCGGGCCTAGCGCGGCCTCCTGCTCCCGTGCCGCCGCCGGCGCCGGGCTATTCCCGGTCGAATGTCTCGGCGACCTCGTACATCACCGGCTCGAAGCTGCGGCAGAGCGTGTTGATCTGGCGGTTGCGCACCCGCATCTCCTCGGAGCGCAGCATCGCGAGGAAATCCTCCCGCCGGCGCCATTGCGAATAATTCGCGATGCGGGTCTGGGCGTCGTTGACGTGCAGCGCTGCCGAGAGGAAGCCCGGCTGGTGGCGGATGAAGGTCTCGTAGGCTTCCCGCAGCAGATCGAGCAGATCCTGACAGGTGCCGGGCGTCATCTCGAAGGTGGTGATGACGGTCTGAAAGTTCGGGTCGCGTGAAATGGTCGGCATGGGGCACCTCCTGACGCCAGATTATCAGGTCGCCCCGCCATTTCCAGACGTCCCGAGGCCGCCGCCCGCCCCGGAGCACTTGCATCTCGCAATGCGCGGCCGTCCATCGGAGTACGCGGCGCGCCAGAGTCACCGGGCCGGGCGCTGCCCTCGTCTTTTGGCGGTGAGGTCGAAGAAGAAAGAAAGGGCTCCAGACACGATAGCCCCGGCCCCCGGCCCCCGGCCCCGGCGCCCGGTTGACCCGCCGATGGGCTTCGTCGCAGCCTCTCCCCTGTGTGCCGGGAGTCGCTCCATGTTCCTTCGCCATGCCTTCGCCGCCGTCTCTCTC
>ERZ795053.7202-NODE-7202-length-10792-cov-9.101425_pt1 | contig 10792 bp, 6 predicted proteins | sample MGYA00375137_ERZ795053 | MGnify/ENA primary metagenome ERZ795053 (study PRJEB30182, sample SAMN05720284) | activated sludge metagenome | isolation source: Anaerobic digester | place: Hong Kong | collected 2014-12-17 ... | reverse complement strand
GCGGCGATCCGGTCGGGGGCCTGCTCCCCCACCGACGGGAGGCCATCGGTGAGCAGGAAGACGATCGGCATCCGCTCGGCGTCACCGCGCGCGGCGAGTGCGGCCTCGACCGCCCCGGCGAGGTTCGTCCCCCCGGTCGGGTGGAGGTTGTCGACGAAGCGGCGCGCCGCGGCGAGGTCGGTGCGCGTCGCGGGAGTGTATCCCTCGCGGAAGTGCCGCACCGCGTTGCTGAAGGCGATCACCCGGAAGCGGTCCCGCGGGCCGAGCGAGCCGAGGGCCTGATGCAGCGCGGTGCGCGCCTGGGTCATCTTGTCACCGCTCATCGAGCCGCTGATGTCGACGACGAAGGTCACGTCGCGCGGCACGCCCAGTTCCTCGGTGGCCGGAGGTGGCGCCAGGAAGAGGAGCGCGAAGCCATCCTCGCCAGGCTGGGCATGGGTCAGGACCGTGCCCCCGACGAGGCCGCGGCGGATCGGCAGCAGCACCTCGACGTCCCCGCGCACCGGTGGCGCCACGGTGACGCGCAACATCCCGTCGCGGCGCGACTCCGCGACCTCGTTGGTGGGCGAGTAGGCGGTGGCATACTGCGCGGCGTTGTCGGCCTCGACGGCGACCGTCACCGGCGCCTCACCGCGCGATCCCGCGGCGTAGCGGATCCGCAGCGCGTCGTCGGCGCGCGGCAGCACCTGCGTGAATCGCAGCACGACGGTGCGGGTCTCGCCCGGCTGGATCGGGAAGACCTGGGCGCGGACGAGGCCGTGGCCGACCAGCGTCAGCAGGGCGGGGTCCTTCATCCGGCGGACGATCGTCTCGTAGATCGTGCGGGCGTCCTCGGCGGTCATCATCTCGCCCTTCAGTTCCTGCTCGCCCTGGAAGAGCGAGAAGTCGCTGAAGACCGCCTCCCCCGGCATCGGATAGTGGTAGGTCCCCTCGGCCATCCCGCCGCCGGTGTTGCGGAAGCGCTCGGTGACCTCGAAGCGCGCGATCCGCCCCGAGACGCGGATCCGCACGTCGGAGGCGATGCGGACGACGGCGGGCGAGGCACGGATCGGGCCCACGATCGGGCGGTCATCGGTGTCGATCCACCCCTGGGAGACGAGGGGGGCGATGGGCAGGGCAGCAAGCAGCAGGGCGGTCGTCAGCGGGCGCATGGCATCCTCACCGGGTCTGGGTTCGGGCGGGAGATGCGCCTGCCCCGGAAAGTTGCACGAGGCCCGGCGACGCTTACCAAGCAGCGCCCGTGGACCTACTATCCGTGAATGCCACATCCTCGCGTTGCCGGCCTGTCGCTCCTGATCCCTGCCGTGCTCGCCTGCGGCGCCTCCACCCCACCGCCGGCGACGACCCCATCCGTCGGCCCCGCGGCGGCAGACGAGCTGCCGCTCACCTCGGCGGCCGCGATCGCCCGGGCCCGGGCCGACAGCGCCCGCTATCCCTACACGGCGGCGGACATCCGGTTCATGACCGGGATGATCGGGCACCATGCCCAGGCGCTGGTGATGGCCCGTTGGGCCCCCACCCATGGCGCCAACCCGGAGGTCCAGCGCCTCGCGGCGCGGATCATCAATGCCCAGCGCGACGAGATCCTGCTGATGCGGCGGTGGCTGGCCGATCGCGAGCAGCCGGTCCCGCCGCCCGAGTACGTCCCGATGGACATGTCCGGTGATCACGCCATGCATGCGATGATGCCGGGGATGCTGACCGAGGCGCAGCTCGCCGAGCTCGACGCGGCCCGCGGGGCGCGCTTCGACGAGCTGTTCCTCCGCTTCATGATCCAGCACCATGACGGGGCGGTGCAGATGGTCGATCGGCTGTTCGCGACCGACGGCGCCGCGCAGGACGAGCTGGTGTTCAAGTTTGCCAACGACGTGCAGGTCGACCAGCGCACCGAGATCGACCGGATGACCCGCCTGCTGGCCGACGTGCTGTTCAATGCCCCGGGCTGACGCCGGGGTCCCGCTGTTCCCGATCCGACGCGATCCCTCCCTGGAGTTGCCGATGCGAAACCCGATCCCGTCCCGCCGCGCCCGCGTGGCCGTCCTTCCCTCGCTGGTCCTCGGGCTGCTCGCGGCCGGATGCTCGTCCGGTGGCACGATGGCGGGTGGGGGGACCCCGGCACCATCCCGGATGGCTGGCGCCCGCCCGCCGAGTCCCGATCCACGGGTCGGGTTGAGCGCGGGGATGTATGACGCCGGGACGGCGTTCTGGAACATGCGCCTGCTCTCGACCACCAAGTCGCCCGAGCGGTTCGAGGGCTCGACCAACTCGGACCTGGCCTTCACCGGCAAGTACGCCATCCAGGGCAACTACAACGGCTGGCAGATCTGGGACATCTCGAATCCGTCGAAGCCGGACCTGACCGCGGCCTACTTCTGCCCGGCTTCGCAGAGCGACGTCTCGGTGTACGGCAACCTGCTGTTCGTCTCGGGCGAGGGGCTGAGCGGGCGGCTCGACTGCGGCGGGCAGGGCGTTTCGGAGGCGGTGAGCAAGGACCGCCTGCGTGGCCTGCGGATCTTCGACATCAGCGACATCCGCCATCCGCGCAACGTCGGCAACGTGCAGACCTGCCGGGGCTCCCACACCCACACGGTGCTGGTGGACCCGAAGGACACCGAGAACGTGTACGTCTACATCTCGGGGTCCTCCTCGGTCCGCTCGGCCGACGAGCTGCCGGGATGCGTGAGCGCGTCGCCGGACGAGGACCCGAATTCGGCCCTGTTCCGGATCGAGGTCATCAAGGTGCCGCTGGCGCACCCGGAGCGGGCGGCGATCACCTCCTCGCCGCGGATCTTCAAGGACCTGGTGGCCCCGCCGGTGCACGGCGGGTCGCCGGCCGACGCGATCGAGATGGAGCAGGCGAAGGCCCGCGGGGCGTTCACCGCGATGATCGGTGGCGAGGAGACCCTGATCCCGGATCGTTTCGTCGCCCCGATGCTCGACAGCGTCGTGAAGGCACGCGGCGGCAGCGGCGCGGCGACGAAGGCCGACAGCGCGGCGCTGCGGACCGCGCTCCCCGACATCATCGCCCGGATGTTCGGGACGCCGCGGGCCCGCACCGGCGGGCCGCGCCCCGGCCCGACGCAGTGCCATGACATCACCGTGTATCCGGCGGTCGGCCTCGCCGGCGGCGCGTGCGGCGGCTACGGGCTGCTGCTCGACATCCGCGATCCGGCCAACCCGGTGCGCATCGATGCGGTGGCCGACTCGAACTTCTCCTACTGGCACTCGGCGACCTTCAGCAACGACGGGTCGAAGGTGCTCTTCAGCGACGAGTGGGGCGGGGGCGGGCAGCCGAAGTGCCGCGCCGCGGACCCGAAGGAATGGGGTGCCGACGCGATCTTCACGATCGAGAACGGCAAGATGCGCTTCCACAGCTACTACAAGATGCCCGCCCCGCAGACCTCCTTCGAGAACTGCGTCGCCCACAACGGCTCGCTGATCCCGATCCCGGGCCGCGATGTCATGGTGCAGGCGTGGTACCAGGGCGGCCTCTCGGTCTTCGACTGGACCGATCCGGCCCACCCGATGGAGATCGCGTTCTTCGATCGCGGGCCCTCCGACGCCGAGCGGATGGGACCGGGCGGCAGCTGGTCGGTGTACTGGTACAACGGCGTGATCGTCAGCTCGGAGATCGCCCGCGGCCTCGACATCCTCGAGCTGACGCCGAGCCCGATGCTGACGCAGAACGAGCTCGACGCCGCCCGCACGGTGCGCCTCGACTACCTCAACGCGCAGGGCCAGCCGAAGTTCACCTGGCCGCCGTCGTTCCCGCTGGTCCGGGCGTACCTCGACCAGCTCGACCGGGGCGCCGGGCTCTCGGTGGCGCGCATCACCGCCGCGCGCGACGCGCTGTCGGCCGCGGAGCGGGCCAGCGACCAGGACCGCCGGGCCGCACTCACCGCGCTCGGCAACCAGCTGCTGCGCGATGCCTCGGCCGCCCCGGATCAGGCGAAGGTCCGGATGCTCTCGCGCGCGGTGCTCGACCTGGCCTCGTCGGCGCGCTGAGCCGACCGCGATGTTCCCTGCGCCCGCCGTCACCCGCACGAGGCTGACGGCGGGCGCGGTGCATCGGCCGGTGTGGCGCACCCGCGCTCACCACCCCCGCTCCACCAGAGGAATCATGATGCCGAGGATCGTGCTGCTTGCTGTCGTGGTGGCGTGCCTGCCGGGGCGGGCGATCGCCCAGGGGACCGAGCCCGACGTGGTGGACTGTCGGGTCGTCGCCGGGCAGGAGGTCGATCGGCCGGTGAGCCGCCTGGTCGCGGCGAAGCCGGTCTACCCCGATTCGCTCCGCGGGTCCGGCTTGCAGGCGAGCGTGCGGCTGCGCTTCGTCGTCTGTCCGGATGGGATGGTGGACAGCACGTCGCTGGTGGTGCAGCCCTCGATCGATCCGCGCTTCGATCGGGCCGCCGGCGAGGCGGCGATCCGCTCGACCTACCGCCCGGCCCAGCGCGGCGGCCGTCCCGTGGCGCAGATCGTCGAGGTGCTGATCCGGTTCGTGCCGCCGGACACGACCGGGGCAGCGGGCGCGACCTGACGGTCGCGCCCGGCGGCCCGGCCGGCGGTCAGTCCTTCGGGTCGAGGATCCGGGCGATCTCGCTGCGCACGTCCTGCAGGTGGACCCGGGTCATCGTGTTCGCGGCCCGGCCCTGCGCCCGCGCCGCCATCTGGTCGATCCGCCGCAACTCGCTCTTGAGCATCGCCCGCACGTCGTTGCCCCAGCGCGGCGGCCGCGGGTTGAACTGCGCGGCGGCCTGCTCCTGCTGCAGCTGCTGCGCGCTCGGGTTCAGTTCCGCATCGACCCGGTCGAGGAAGGCGCGCTGCAGGTTGCGCCGGTAGATGTCGACCTCCACCCGGCGGTCGTCCAGCTCGTGCCAGACCGCCGTGCGCATCTGGTCCATGAACTCACCCAGGGTGTAGGTGTCCCCCCCGGTGAGGGCCTCGTACTCCACCAGCGTGTTGAGCTTGGCCGGCTGCAGCAGCGTCGCGAAGAGCGAGGTCTGCGAGTTGCGGATCCGGTCCACCGCGCCGCGGGCCTCGATGCGCCAGAGGATGTCCTGGTCGAGGAACATCTCCGGCACCTCGAAGGCGTGCTCGGCAAGGAACGCCATCGCCTCGCGCTGCCGCGCCTCGCTGACCGGCTCGAAGCGGCGGCCGGTGCCCAGCTTCTCCTGGGTGATCGCGCCGCCGATCAGCGCCGCGACGTGGCGCATGTAGCGCCCCCACTGGCCGACCGCGCCGTTGTACATGTCGGTCATGAGCTGGTAGTCCTTGTCCGGCGTCTCGGTCGCCCGGCGCAGGTTGGCCATCACCCGCTCCAGGTTCCGCAGGCCGTACGTGGTGGACTTCACCGCGTCGGCATCACCCACCGCCTCGGTCTGGTTCTCCGGGTCGTTGGGCGAATCCGGCGTCGAGAAGCGGAACCACGGGATGGTGTCCTGCTCGCGCGCCCACTGGTTGAGCGTCGGCACCTCCGCCTCCGGCGTGGACGCCGAGGGGATCGGCCGGTAGCCCCAGCGGACGGCGAACTTGTCGTACGGCCCGACCTTGGGGATGAGGAGGTCCGGCGGGATGCTGTCCTCGGGCTGCGCCACGTAGTTGAAGCGCGAGTAGTCCATCAGCGTCGCCACGTGGCCGTCCATCCGCTCGAGGAAGCTCCGGCTGCGGATCGAGTCGGCCGGGTACATCGCCGAGGCCTTCATGTTGTGCGGGAAGCCGATCGAGTGGCCGATCTCGTGGGTGACCACGTACTCGACCAGCCGGCCCATCAGCGAGTCGGGCATCGGCAGCCGCTGGGCGCGCGGGTCGAGCGGCGAGACCTGCACGAAGTACCACTCGCGCTGCAGGTCCATGATGTTGTGGTACATGTTCACTTCGCCCTTGAGGATCTGCCCCGAGCGCGGGTCCACGATCTGGCCCCCGGTGGCATTGGCGACGGTCGACGGGCGCCAGTAGATGATCGAGTGGCGCAGGTCGTAGATCGACCAGTCGGGATCATCGGCCGGGGCGTACTCCGCGCGGATCGCGTTGCGGAACCCGGCCTGCTCGAAGGCGACATTCCACTTCTCGACGCCGACCTTGACCCACGGCTTCATCCACTCGGGCGTGGCGGGGTCGATGTAGTACACGATCGGCTCGACCGGCTCGACCAGCTCGCCGCGCCGGAACGCGGCCAGGTCGCTCGGCACCAGCTTGAAGCGGTGGATGATGCGCTTCTGCTCGGCCTCGTGCTCGCGCGAGGAGAAGTCGAAGTACCGGCTCGAGATGAAGCCGACCCGGTCGTCGGCGTAGCGCGGCATCATCACGGTGTCCGGGAGCTTGAGCATGCTCCAGTGCATCCGGTTGGTCTGGGTCGTCGCCGGCGCGGACGCCGGCGCCCCGGACGCCCGGGCGCTGCCGGTCTGGGTCGCCTCGACCTCGACGTTGCGCGGGAAGGTGCCGACGTGCTCGAACCAGCTCTTGTTCTTGGTGGTCCCCTGCAGGCTCCCCATCTCGCGGTTGTAGGTGAGGAAGAGGTCGGTCACGTCGACCACCGCGGCGCTGTCGTCGGGGTTCCACGCGGCGACGTCGAACCGCCCGATCACCGCCCCGTTCTGGAAGCCGCGCACCTGGCGGTAGATGTTGTCCGTGCTGTCGGCCTTCAGCGCGTACGAGCGCTCCCGCAGCACGACGTTGTCGCCATGGCGCTCCCAGCGCACCACCGACTGCGCCCCGCCGCCGAAGAAGCCGCCCGGGTTCTGGAGCGTGGACTCCACCGCGCGGGCGATCAGCATCATCTCGGTGCCGAATTCGCTGCGGGGAATCTCGAAGTAGAGGTTGTCACCGATCCGGTGCGTCGTGAAGAGTCCCCGCTTCGTCTCGGCCTTGGCCGTGATGACGTCCTTGTACGCCTTGGGCCCCGACTGTGGGCCGCTGGGCCGCCGCGCGGCGGCGCTGTCGGGGCGTGCCCCGGCCGTCGGCGTGGTGCGGACGGGACCGGCCTGCGAGCAGCCGGCGGCAGCGGTCAGGGCGAGGATGGCGAGGAGGGGGCGGAACCGCGGCGAGCGACGCATCGGAAGTCCGTGTGGCTGGGGAAGGGGTGGTGGGAATGCCGTCAATAGTACGCGCGAACGGGGGAGGTGCCACCCCTGTCGGGTGGCTGTTTCACCCTGCGCCACCGCCCGGTCAGAGGCCGAGTGAACGGAGGCGACGCCGGAGCTCGGGGAGGACCTCGGCGGCGAACCACGGGTTCTGCTTGAGCCAGCGCTGGTTCCGCGGGCTCGGGTGCGGGATCGGGAGGTGGGTCGGCAGGTAGTCGCGCCAGGCGGCGACCGTGGCGGTGACGCTCGCCTTCGCGCGCTCGCCGAGGTGCCAGGCCTGGGCGTACTGGCCGATGACCACCGTGAGGCGCACCTCCGGCAGCAGCGGCAGCAGGCGGGGATGCCAGGTGGCCGCACACTCGGGGCGCGGCGGGAGGTCGCCGTTCGGCCCCGTGCCGGGCCAGCAGAACCCCATCGGCAGCAGGGCGACCCGCTCGGGGTCGTAGAAGGTCTCGGCGTCGAGCCCGAGCCACTCGCGGAGTCGGTCCCCGCTCGGGTCCTGCCACGGGATGCCGCTGGCGTGGACCCGGCGCCCGGGGGCCTGACCCGCGATCAGCAGGCGGGCACCCCCCGCCGCCGCGAGCACCGGCCTCGGCCCGTGCGGGAGGTGGGGCGCGCAGAGGGTGCAGGCGCGGATGTCCGTGAGGAGGGTGGCGAGCTGGGGCATCGGGCCTCGCGGGAAGCAGGGGAGGAAGACGATCTCCGAACGATAGGTGGGTGCCCCCGTCACCCCTCGGCCGGCCCGATGTGCAAGCCCGTCTCGGGTCGCACATCCCTTCATTGAGGGCCCGCACTCCTGCCTCGCCCTCGCCCGGTCCTCGCCCATGCCCACGAGTGTCAGATGATGCCAGCTCCCCTGGCCATCGGCCCCGATCCCGTACCCGCCAGTGCGCGGGTGCGGCGACGTGCGGTCGGCCGGGTGGGTGGAGGAGGCGCCTGGGCTTCCATCCCGTCCCACCCATGCGGAGGAAGGTTCGATGACCCCACGCCTTGTCAGGTCCATGGCGCGCCTGCCGCGCGCCCTCGTGCTCACCGGCTTGCTGGCCACGGCTGGCCCCGTCGCGCTGCGCGCACAGGGGCCCAGCGGCACGATCGAAGGGCAGGTTCGTGACACCGGGGGCGCCGCCGTGGCGCACGCCCGGCTTCGCCTCACCGGCACGCCCTACGCCACCGTGGCCGACTCGCTCGGTCGCTACCGCTTCCCCGCGTTGCGGCCGGCCATCTATCACCTTCGTGTCACCTATCTGGGCTACGCGCCCGCCGCCGTGGACTCGGTGAAGGTCCAGCCGGGTCGGACCACGGTGGTCGATGTCGCGCTGGTACCCGTCGGCGTGGAGATCCAGGAGATGACGGTGGTGGCGGCGGCGAACGCCCTCGTCCCGCGCGATCAGGTGACGTCGAAGCGCCTGATCGCGGGTACCTACACCGACCGGCTGCCGCGGGAGCGCACCGTGTCGATCGCCGCGATGCAGCCCGGCACGCGGAGCTTCGAGGATGCGTCGGTCACCACCGGCGCCACCGCGGCGGAGTTCGGCAACGCGGCCGGGGGCGTCGTGGCGATCACCGGCGCGTCGGGGACGTCCGCCGCGGCGCCGCCTGCCGGCGAGTCGTACGCGCGGATCCATGACAACCCGTTCCTCGACGTGATCGGCAACCCGCTGAGCACCTTCGGCATCGACGTCGATCGTGCGTCGTACAGCAATATCCGTCGCTTCCTCGCGCAGGGTCGGTTGCCGCCGCCCGACGCGGTGCGGATCGAGGAGTTGATCAACTACTTCGACTACGACTACCCCGAACCCGCCGCACGGAGCCCGCACCCGTTCACCGTGACGACCGAGGTCGCGGTGGCCCCGTGGGCGCCAGCGCATCGACTGGTCCGGATCGGCCTCCAGAGCCGGCGGCTCGACGTGTCGCAGCTCCCGCCGGCCAACCTGGTCTTTCTCATCGATGTCTCCGGGTCGATGGGCACCCCGAACAAGCTGCCGCTCGTGAAGGAGTCGCTGCGGATGCTGGTCGAGCAGTTGCGCGCGGAGGACCGTGTGGCGCTCGTCGTGTACGCCGGGGCGGCCGGTCTGGTCCTTCCGTCCACGGCCGGTGACCGGCGCGAGGTCATCCTCGCCGCGATCGATCGCCTGGGTGCCGGTGGTTCGACCGCGGGCGGGGCCGGGTTGCGTCTCGCCTACGCCACCGCGCGGGAGGGGTTGGTCACCGGGGGCAACAACCGGGTCATCCTCGCCACCGATGGCGACTTCAATGTCGGCCTCTCGAGCGATGCGGAGATGGAGCGCCTGATCGAGGCCGAGCGCGAGCACGGCATCTTCCTCACCGTGCTCGGCTTCGGGATGGGGAACCTGCAGGACGCGAAGCTCGAGACGCTCGCCGATCGGGGCAACGGCAACTACGCCTACATCGACGGGCTGGCGGAGGCCCGGAAGACGCTGGTGCACGAGTTGGGTGGCACCCTCTTCACCGTCGCCAAGGACGTGAAGCTGCAGCTGGAGTTCAACCCGGCGCGGGTGGCCTCCTACCGGCTGATCGGCTACGAGAATCGGATGCTCGCCGCCGAGGATTTCGCCGACGACGCGAAGGATGCCGGGGACCTCGGCGCCGGCCACGCCGTGACGGCGCTGTACGAGGTCGTGCCGGTCGGCGCGACACCCGTCGCGCGCCGGCCGACGGACTCGCTCCGCTACCAGCGGGTGTCGATGGTGACCCGTGCCGGCCAGGGTGACGAGCTGCTCTTCGTCAAGCTGCGCTACAAGGCGCCGGATGGCCGGACCAGCCGGGAGCTGACGCACGCGGTGCCCGCCCGGGTGCGGCGGGCCTCGGACGACCTCCGCTTCATCTCGGCCGTCGCCGCGTTCGGCATGATCCTGCGCGACTCCGAGCACCGGGGCGAGGTGACGCTCGCGGACGTGCTCGACGTCGCCCGGCGGTCGGTGGGCGAGGATCGGCACGGCTATCGCGCCGGATTCGTCGCGATGGTCGAGGAGGCGATCCGGCTCACCCCGGTCGCCGACTAGCCCGCGGGCTGCCGGTCGGGCCCGGGCAGGTGCCCGGGTCCCGGCGGGCAGCGGTGCCCCCCTGCCGCGGACCGGTCTACCTTCCGGGGATGCACCTCCCCCATCCCGCCTCCGACCCGCTGCGCGCCGTGATCATCGGCGCCGGCTCGCGCGGCAACAAGGTCTTCGCCGAGCTGATGGCGACCCACGACACCGGGTTCCTCGTGGCCGGCGTGGTGGAACCCGATGCGGGGCGCCGCGAGGCGTTCGCGGCCCGGTACGCGGTGCCCGCCGACCGGACCTTCGCGTCGCTCGACGCCTTCCTCGCCGCGGAGCGCTTCGCGGACATCGTCTTCATCTGCACCCCGGACCGCACCCACTTCGCGATCTGCCGCGAGGTGTCGACCCACGGCTACCGGATCATGCTGGAGAAGCCCGCCGCCACCTCGCTCGCCGAGTGCCTCGAGCTGCTCGAGACCCAGCGGCGCACCGGCACCGAGATCTTCGTGGCCCACGGCCTGCGCTACGCGCCATTCTTCCAGCAGGTCAAGGCGATCGTCGCCGCGGGGACGCTCGGCCAGATCCGTCACGTGCACCTGACCGAGAACGTCGGGCACTGGCACTTCGCCCACAGCTACGTGCGCGGTCAGTGGCGGCGCCGCGACGAGTCGGCCCCGATCGTCCTCACGAAGACCTCGCACGACCTCGACG
>ERZ795053.7199-NODE-7199-length-10797-cov-4.393688_pt1 | contig 10797 bp, 8 predicted proteins | sample MGYA00375137_ERZ795053 | MGnify/ENA primary metagenome ERZ795053 (study PRJEB30182, sample SAMN05720284) | activated sludge metagenome | isolation source: Anaerobic digester | place: Hong Kong | collected 2014-12-17 ... | reverse complement strand
ATCATAGCTGAACGTCTCGGTAACCATTTCGCCTGCAATCGGCATCTGTGCAAACTCCTTTCGGTTCACGGCGCAGTCGCCTGCCCCTGCATTACTGCGGCAGGCATTATTGTAGCCCAAAACAGAACAGATGTCTTGTAAAAAATCAATCAATATCAAGGCCATATGGTGCATCGTGCAAACGGGTCCGCAACAGCGCCTCAAAGAGCAGCAATCGCGCTTGGATGGACCGCTCAGCGTGCAGCCGCTCATAGAGTTCGACAGCGAAATTGCCCCAGAGGAGCTCTGCCGCAACAATCTGGTTTTGCAGCGCAGAGAGCGGAAAGTTCAGGAACGGATATGCGCCGCCGGGTTTGAAGTGTATGCCCATCAACTGGGTGTGCGACGGGATGTGACGAATGCACGTGTATGTCATCTACTCTCCTATCCCTTTTCATAGCGCAAATTTACCACGCCGTTGTCGTAGGTTTTGCCGGCAACGAGGCGTAGGGATGCTTCGGTGGGCAGCGCGGTCAAGAGCGGTTTGCCCTGACCAATCACCAGCGGATGGACCAACATATCGAGGCCATCCCACAAGTCATGTTCCAGAAACGAGCGCCAAGTGCCTTCGCCCGAATCGACGGTAATATCTTTACCCGGCATCGCCTTGAGCTGCGCAATCGCGCCCTTGAACGCTGTGCTATCTGCGGCGCGCAACAGTGCCGAATTGCGCCAGACGAGCGCCACATCGTTATGCGACAGGACGTACTTCTGCTGATGACGCCGACCTTTCCGCGTCCTGCCAATAGGCTGCCAGCGGTGCATAGTTGTTGTGGCCAAAAATGATGGCATCAAATGCCTCGTGGTAAATCCCTCCGTCTCGCATCGCCTCATCGGTAAACGAGACCCACTGCTCCACGTTGGAAACATGCCATCCAGCGTGATGGCAAAGTGTAAAAATAGTTTTCTCATGCTCGTTCACTCCCATACTGACATACCAATTGCATCACCTCGCCTAGCTTGCGCACCGCCGCCTGCATCTCCTCCGTACCGTGATCGCCATAGCCAATCACCAACCCCTCGCGCGCCATCGGCTCGATACTGTAGCTGGAGAGCAGCCACAGGTTGAGATCGTGGGCCGCGGCTTGATGCAACAGCCGCAAGCCATCCATGCCCGCCGGCAACCAGCCGACACAGTGGCTGCCCACCTCCGGTGCGTGCAGATCCAACGGCAGTTCGGCGAGCGCCGCCAACAGCGCGCTGCGCCGTTCGGCAAAGAGGGTGCGCATGCGGCGCAAATGGCGCGTGTAGTACCCCTCGGCCATGAAGTCGGCGAGCACAGCCTGTTCCAACACCGGCAAATGAAAGTCGACCAGCCGGCGCACCTTCAAAAAGGGCTCGACCAGGAGCGGGGGCAGGATCAGATAGCCAATGCGCAGGGCAGGCGCCAGCACTTTGCTGAAGGTGCCGACGTAAATCACACGGTCCGCACGGTCCAACCCTTGTAGCGTTGCCAATGGCCGACCGGCAAAGCGAAATTCGCTGTCATAATCATCTTCGAGGATATAGGCATTGGTCGCTTTGGCCCATTCGAGCAGCGCCAAGCGGCGCGCCAGACTCATAGTCACCCCCAGTGGAAATTGATGCGATGGGGTGACATAGATCAGCCGCGCGTCCGGCGCGCGCTCGATGCCGATCTCGACCATCAACCCCTCGTGGTCAATCGGCACCGGCACAATCTCGGCCCCCGCCCCCAAGAGTGCGCCGCGCGCGCCCACATATCCGGGATCTTCCATCCACACCGGGTCACCGGGATTGAGCAACAGGCGCGCAACAAGGTCAAAGCCCCCTTGCGCGCCGGCCACAATGACGATCTGGTCCGGCGAACAGCGCACGCTGCGCGAGACGGTGACATGGGCGGCAATCGCCTCGCGCAGTGGCCGGTAGCCGGCCGCATCCTGATAGGTCAGCGCGCCAATCGATAGCTGTCGCGCCTGCCGCGCCACGAGGCGTGACCAGATCGGATAGGGAAAGGCATCAAGCGCCGACATGCCCAGGCTAAAGGGGCGCGGTCGACCGTTGGCAGACGCGGGCAACAGTGGCGAGATCTGTGGCGAAGTCAGCATAGCCTGCGCCCGTTGGGAGAGCTGCGAGCGATCAGCCGGCGGTTGGCGCGGCTTGGGCACCGGCCCAACAGGCTTATCGGCCGTGGTCAATAACTGCGCGGGCAGCACATCGGCCACGAAGGTGCCACTGCCTTCGACACTCTCGATATAGCCCTCGGCCGTCAGTTGCTCATAGGCAGTGAGCACCGTATTGCGCGAGACCATCAACTCATCGGCCAGCGCGCGCGTCGAGGGCAACTTATACCCGCCCGGCAACCACCCCGCCAGGATTGCCCGCTGTAACCGTCCGTACAGCTGTTGATATAATGGCATATCCGCAACTGGATCAAAGGGCTCTTCAATAAAAATGTTCATTGTTTCTGTCGCTGGGTTTTCATGGGTTCCCCTCCTATAGAACGTTGTACTGATTGGCGGCTGAGACTTCGGCGTGAGCCAGTTGCCTCTCAGGTGCGAACCCTTGCCGAAGCCAGAGATCACTGCGTACGTCTATCCTTTAAACCTTTCATGGCACGCGCTCTGCCTGCGCCGCCGTAGTGGTGATCTCGTCCACAACGCTGGGGACGACTGAAGCCTGAATATTGTGGCCAAACCCCGGTATCATTCGATTCACCTCCTGCAAGACCCGGTCTACCTATCTGACTCATCTACTATAGCGCACAACTGGTCCTATACAAAGAGCCAATTTATGCTCATTTAACAGATCCACTTTCTGCAGAAGCTCGTCGCCTCAAAAGAAAAGCCTACGCGTAAGAGGCGTAGGCTCGTACAGCTGGGCGTAAATCCCTGGGCCGAAATCAGTCGCGTTTCTCGCTGGGAAGCAAGCGATTTAACTGTCTACTGATTTCTGCCCGGATTTACTATAGAGACTCAGATAATCATTCGGGGTTCTTAGCACGGATCTTTTTCTGAACATCTAAAGATCCCCGGCACCGCCACCCCGACATCCGCGGCACTCTGGCAAAGCGCCTGCCAAGTTTTATCTTCGATGTAAATGCCTTCGGCCTCGCGTTGACGGCGCGTATCCTCTTCAATTTCGCCGGGCAGATAGATCTTATCGACACCGGGCATGGTGGGCGACGACTTGACCCAATCGATCAGCTTCTGAATTTCCTGTTTGTACTCATCGATGTCGATAAAGCTTTCGATCTTGATTGCCAAGGCCAGCCAGCCGCTGCCACCACGCGTCGGCTGGGCAGTGGAGCAGCCGGCCCACGACAGGCCACCGGCGATCGCTTCGATCATCATGGCCAGACCGTACCCCTTGTAGCCCTGCGCGCCCCCCAACGGCAACATGGCAACATCGCCATCGCGAAAAAGGTTGGGATCGGTCACACTGTTTCCTTGTGCATCAACGAGCCAACCTTCCGGCAACTGTTTGCCGCGAGCACTCGCCACATCGACCTTGCCTCCGGCGGCGACACTGGTTGTGATATCGAGCATCATGGCCGGGCCATGCAGGGTGGGCACACTGATTGCAATGGGATTGGGCGGCAGGCGTCGTCCCGTGCCGCCGAAGGGTGCCGTGAAACGCGAACCGCCATTGAGCATGAGAATCCCAATGCAATTCTGTTCAGCGGCCAACGGTGGGAAGGCGCCCAACCGCCCAATGTGACTCGACTGATGGACCGCCACCGCACCCAGTGTGTGTTGCTTGGCACGGTCCACCGCCCACTGCATCGCCTGATATCCCATCACGATGCCAAAGCTGCCATTGGCGTCAACCGTCAAGGAGGCAGGGCTCTCGCGCACAATCTTGTGCTGCCCCACCGGCTTGATGGTGCCACCGCGCAGCGCCTTGACATAGTTTGGGATGCGGATCACGCCGTGTGAATCGTGGCCCACGAGATTGGCCTCCACAAGGTGGTGGCTCGCCTGCGCAGCCTGATCGGCGGGGACAGCAACGGCTTCAAAAAGTTGCTGACCAAAGGTTCGCAAGGTCTGATGGGGAATCGTTGGCATGACATGTTCTCCTTTATATAAAAAGTTCGATAATCATTCAGGGTACAGAAACCAGCTTCTGGTAGAAACCTGGTTTCTTGGCACGGATTGTTTTCTGAACATCTATAGTACCAGTGGGCAGAAGTCAGTAGACAGTTGTCAGTCTATGCGCCCACTGATAACTGCTGACTGATAACTGTTCACTTATTTACGCCAAGTTGTACTAGTATAGTCTTAGCGCGGGATCTGCGCAATCGATTTTTGAGATGACAAATCTGCCCCACCGCCATCATTGTGATATACTGGCATTCTACGAACATTCGTTCGCAGTGCTGTTGTGACCAATTTATCAACTTTTTCTTTCGCTTATCAGTCGACAGTGTGAAGCAATGTCTTTTCGTTACGGATAGGTTATCCGTAACCTACACTTTTCACAGATGAGCCTTCACTGATGCGGGAATGGGAACCTCCCTTGTGTCTGCGCAGCCACCAATCCACCTCCATGTTCATTCTACCTACACCCTGCTCGGCGCGACGGCGTCGGTCACGGCGCTGGCTGAGCGCGCGGCGGGCGAGGGGCTCACCCACCTGGCGCTGACCGATACGAACGCGCTCTACGGCGCCGTTGCCTTGCAGCGGGCCTGTCAATCGGCCGGTATTGAACCGATCCTGGGCATCCAACTCACCGTGCAATTGCCTGAAGGCCTCGTCGCGGCAACGGCCACGGATCAGATGATCCTGCTTGCCTGTGGTGCCGCAGGATATCGTTCGCTCTGTCGCCTCTCCTCCCACATCCAGGCGAACCCAGAGCGCGAGGCGCTGGCCGCGAGCGGGGTGCCCTGGTCCCTGCTCAAGGAACAGAAGACAGGGTTGATCGCGATTGCCGGTGGGCGGCGCAGCCCACTCCAGCGCTGGTTGCGTGCTGATGAGCGGAAAGTTACCTCCGCCTACGTCAGTCAATTGGCGGGAGTCTTCGATGAAGCGCTCTACCTGGCGCTTGAGATTCAACAAGCGGCGGATCAGGAGGTGGCAAAACAGATTGGCGCGCTGGGTGAGCGTTTCGGTGTGCCGACGGTTGCCGTGCAACCGATCTATTGCCTCACGGCACAGGACCGGCCCCGTCTGCGGCTGCTCGCGGCCATCGATGGCAACTGTCGCCTTGAGGAGGTGGCGCCGTCAAATTTACCCGACGGCAACGATCCCACCGTGGATCTGCACTGGCTCAGCCCAGCGGAGATGACCGACCGTTTTGCCACCTTTCCGGCAGCGCTCGCCACCACCCAGGCCATCGCCGCGCAATGTGAACCGGCCCTGCCCGACGGCCGCCCCATCTGGCCCGCGCTCAAGTTGAGCGACCACAGCACTCCCGAAGAAGCGCTCGCGGCCGACGCCCGAGCCGGTCTGGTGAAACGCTATCCCCATCGCCACTCCGCCGATCGGCCGTCGCACATTGGCGACCGCCTGACCCACGAACTCACGATTATCAACAACGCCGGCTATGCGCCGCTCTTTTTGCTCGTCGCGGACATTGTGCGCCACGCCCGCGCCAAGCATATCCCGGTCAGCACGCGGGGCAGCGTTGCCAACTCGCTGGTCGCCTACTGCATCGGCATCACGACCGTTGATCCCATCGAGCACGACCTGCTCTTTGAGCGTTTTCTCAACCCCGAACGGACCAGCCCACCCGATATCGATCTCGACTTTTGCAGTATCCGTCGCGATGAGGTACTTGACTACGTGCGCCGGACCTACGGCAAGGATCAGGTAGCGCTGGTGGCAACGGTGAGCACCATGCGCCCCCGCTCCGCCCTCGGTGAAACGGCCAAGGCGTACGGCCTCAGCGAAGCGCAAGCCAAAGCGCTGGCCGACCTGCTGCCCGATCGCTGGCACCCCGACCCCCGACGCCAGGTGCGCAGTTCGCGCGAGCTACTGCTCGAAAAGGTCAGCGATCCGCAGCAGCGTCGTGTGATCATGGCCGCCTTCGACATCGTTGGCCAGCCCCACCATCTGAGCATTCATCCCGGCGGCCTGATTGTGACCCCAGGGCCGTTGACCGACGTGGTGCCGGTGCAGTGGTCGCCCAAGGGCTTTACCATCACCCAATTTGATCATGGGGAAGTGGAAGAACTGGGGCTGCCCAAGGTCGACCTGCTCGGCATCCGTGCCTTAACCGTGCTGGCCGCAACCGCCAGAATGGTGCAACGTCACTACGATGAACATTTCGCGTTGACAACCATCCCCCTCGATGATGGCGCCACCGCGGCACAGATGGCCGCCGGCGACACCATTGGGGTCTTTCAATGTGAATCGACCGGGGCACGCCGCACCTTGCGCCAACTCAAGGTGCGCACCGTGCAGGATCTCGCCGTGGCCAATGCGTTTTTTAAACCGGGGCCGGCAACGGGCGGCATGGCGGGCAGCTTTATCCGGCGCTATCGGGGCGAAGAACCGGTGAGCTATCTCCATCCGGCGCTGGAAACGATCCTTGGGCCGACGAAGGGCGTGCTCATTTTTCAGGAGCAGGTACTGCGCGTGGCCCACGAGATCGCCGGGCTGCGCTGGGCGGAGGCGGATGAACTGCGCAAAGGCATGAGCAAATTTCAGCCCAAAGCCATGGAGCGGATGCGCCAGCGCTTTGTGGAGGGATGCCGGCGGCCCGCGCCCGCGGGCCCGGCGTTTACGGCAGAGCAGGCCGCCACTCTTTGGGAACAGGTGCAGGCCTTTGCCGGCTACGGCTTCAATCAGGGGCACGCCACCGCCTATGCCGATGTCAGCTATCGGTCGGCCTATTTGCGGACGCACTATCCAGCCGCGTTCCTCGCCGCCCGGCTGGCCAATTACGGGGGCTTTCACCACCCAGCCATCTACATTGCCGAAGCACAGCGTCTGGGCATTGCCGTCTTGCCACCCCATATCAACCACAGCCGTCGCCACTTCTCCTTGGCGTTCGCTGCGGATGGCAAACCACAACTCTGGATGGGCTTGGGGCAGGTACGCAACTTGCGGCGGCGCACCATTGCCGCGCTCCTCGCGGAACGCCGCCGTGCGCCCTTTGGCGATCTCGACGATCTCTGTCGGCGGGTTCCTTTGCAACAGAAGGAGTTGACCCACCTGATCCAATGTGGTGCGCTCGATGGCCTGGGCGCCAGTCGCGCGGCGTTGTTGGCCGATGTCAAAGCGGGGGGCACAGTGCGTTTACAACTGGCCTTTGCCTTTGACGAACCAACGGTTGATGCCGAAAGCCCAGCCGAACGGCTACAATGGGAGCGGCGCGTGCTGGGGCAACCGGTCAGCGTCCATCCGTTGGCGACAGTCAACCAGATGCCGGGCGGCACGGTTTCGTTCCAGACGGCGGCTGCACAGATTGGCCGGCGCGTCACTGTTGCTGCCACCCGCCTCCCCGGCTGGACCGGCGGCAAGGGCTATTTTGTCGATGATGGTGCGCAATTCGTGGTGGCGATTGGCCAGGAGAAGGTTGCCCGGCCCAAGCTGTGGACACCCGTGCTGTTGACCGGGCGCTGGCTGGTGGATGAGTGGGGGAGCGGCTGGTTGCAGGTGGAGGAGTGGAAAGCAATGGGCTGAATTCTGCAAAGAATACCGCTCACATGAGTTAATCATTAGTGGCCAAGGTGATAGGGGAACCAATTGGCCCACGCAAAGCTCGCAAAGAACTGGGGGTATCTGCTTTGCGAGCTTTGCGCCTTGGCGTGAGCTTATTTTCTGAAAAGAAAGGCGCTACGCGAGCGGCTCTTTCTCTTTCGGTTGCATATGATTCGATCCGGAAACGGGATAGTGCTCCGCCGTGGGCGCCGACGCTTCGCTTTGCACTGGGTACGATTGCTGTGTTTCACTTGCCGGCGCTTCTGGCATGATCACCCAAAGCACCAGGTAGACCAGCACGGGGCTGCCCACGCCAAACAAGGTCAGCGCGGCAAAGACCAGACGAACGATCGTCGGATCAATGTCAAAGTATTCCGCAACACCGGCACAAACACCCCCCACCATCTGATCGGTTCGGCTGCGATAAAGTCGTTTCGTTGTCATCGGTTTATTCTCCTTGTTGATAAACCCTGCAATGGACATCAAGCATCAAATTCGGTACAAGCGGAGGCTGAGCTTGTCGAAGCCGCAGCGGTCGGATTTACCGAAATATAGTTACTCTCCATCAAAGGGTACAAATTCTCTCGTCATAACGTACGTGCAGTAAGTACAACGTTTCAGTGGGTTGTCCACTGTATCTACGGGTCTCGGCGGCCTTGCCGGCTTGATCTGTACCACAGACAAAGTGGAGACACCACAGTTTTCTAGGTACCAATACGTACTTTTTGGAAAAAAGTGGCAAAGGAACAAGTGGCAGATAGCAGGTGATCGGTGGCGACATGACTTGCCTACTTGTCCCACCCCGCCAGGAAGGTCGCGGCCTGCTCCTTCACCAGCGTTCGCTCATCCTCATCCAAGTGACGCAGGCCAAGCACGTTGCGACCCAGGCGAGGGTTGGCCCGCAGGCGCTTTTCGTGTTGGATCAGAAAGTTCCAGTAGAGGAAGTTAAAGGGACAGGCGTCGTCGCCGGTGCGTGCCTTGTGGTCGTAACGGCAATCGGTACAGTAGTCACTCATCTTGTTGATGTAGTTGGCCGAAGCGATGTACGGCTTGGTCGCGGTGAGACCACCATCCGCGTTGAGCCCCATGCCGATGACATTGGGCGGCATCACCCAATCGTAGGCATCGATGTAGAAGCTCATAAACCAGTCGTTGACCTCACGGGGGTCAAGGCCGGCCAACATGGCGAAGTTGCAAATGAGCATGAGCCGTTCAATGTGGTGGGTGTAGCCGGTCTCAATCGCCCGACCAATGGCGTGTTGCAGACAGTTCATCTCCGTCTGCGTGCCATCCCAAAAGAAGGGGGGCAACGGACGGGTGGCATGCCAACTGTTTTGGTCTAACATGCCGGGCATCTGCCGCCAATATTGCCAGTACATAAACTCCCGCCAACCCAATAGTTGGCGCACAAAACCTTCCACCGAGTTGATCGGCGCGCGCTCCTCCCGATAGGCCCGCTCAGCAGCCCGAATCATCGCCATCGGTTCGAGCAAGCCCAGATTGACATAGGGAGAGAGCACCGAATGAAAGAGCGTATCGTGGCGCGTGGTCATGGCGTCCTCATACGCGCCAAAGTGCGCCAGCCGGAGCGCAATGAAATTGCCCAGCGCCGACGCCGCCTCTTGGTGCGTCACCGCCAGGGCAAAGCCCGCCACGGTGCCGACGCCCCAGTTGGCAGCAGTGACCTCCGCCATGACCTGGCGGGTGATCTCATCCGGTTCGTAATGCGGGGCCGCCGGTGGTTCCACACGCTTGGGGAGCGGCTTGCGGTTTTCCTTGTCAAAGTTCCACTCGCCGCCCGCCGGCTCGTCTTCGCCATCCATCAACACAGCAAAGTGACGGCGCATTGCCCGGTAAAAATTCTCCATCACATAGCGCTTGTCCGCCGTGGGATTGGGATAGGGATTGAACTGCTCGACCAGAAATTGCGTGTTGGGAAGCAGATCAACGGGTGTGTCGAGTTGAGCGGCCAGTTGCTGTTGGAAGTGGCGACCGGCATAGTGGCTGGCCGCCATTGTCACCACCCGCGTCGCGGGCTGCTCGGCCAGGTGTGCGCGCAGACCGTCGGTAAAGGTGGCGGCCTGCCGGTAATCGACTCGATAGCCCGCGGCTTCGAGCGCGGCGGCATAATGGCGCATGGCGCTGAGCAAGAGGACCAACTTCTTGCGCTGGTAGGGATATTTGCGGCGGCGCGCCTGGCTCTCGATCAGCACGACCCGCATGTTTTCTCGACCGACCGCCGCGGTTGCAGCTTCCAACGCGGGATGGGTTTGGAGCAGTTGATCGCCTAAAATCCAGACGGTTTGGGTGGTTGACATAATCGGTTTAACGCAGTACGCTTTGCTCAGAAATTTCTCTTGCCACCACACCATCATACCAAGCCGACCGTGACGACAATACAAGAAATCATCCATTTTGTTGAAATGATGTAGTGGGCCACATGCTCAACCATGGTGGTAGCGCGGCGCGGATCGTCGTTCGAGCAGTAGGGCAGTGGGGCAGTGGGACAGTGGGGCAGTGGGACAGTGGAGCAGTGGGACAGTGGAGCAGTGGGACAGTGGAGCAGTGAACCGGAGGAAAGCACAAGCGCATGAAAGACTTCTTTATCTCCTACAACAGCAATGACAAGATGTGGGCCGAATGGATCGCATGGACGCTGGAAGCGGCGGGCTACAGCACCGTGATCCAGGCGTGGGATTTTCGACCGGGGGGCAACTTTGTGCTCGAAATGCAAAAGGCGGCAACCAATACGCGCAAGACGCTGGCCGTGCTCTCGCAGCATTATCTCGACGCCGCATACACCCACCCCGAGTGGGCCGACGCGTTGCGCCGCGATCCCCAGGGCAATGAACGGACTCTGATCCCGGTACGGGTTGGGGTCTGCCAACCGACGGGGCTGCTGGCGAGCGTCATTTACGTGGATCTGGTCGGTCGCAGCGTCGAGGAGGCGCAGCAGATGCTGCTCGACGCGCTCAACGACCGGGCGAAACCGGCCCAGGCGCCGGCCTTTCCCGGCGGTGGGACGCCGACCGACACAACGCCAAGAGCCGTTCCCCCAGCTCCGACCGCGTCCGCCGGCGCCGGCGGATCCCAGGGTGGGGGGCGCGGGGTGAGCATCGGCGGCAACGTGAGTGGCAGCGTGATTGTGACCGGT
>ERZ795053.7196-NODE-7196-length-10801-cov-4.277499_pt1 | contig 10801 bp, 5 predicted proteins | sample MGYA00375137_ERZ795053 | MGnify/ENA primary metagenome ERZ795053 (study PRJEB30182, sample SAMN05720284) | activated sludge metagenome | isolation source: Anaerobic digester | place: Hong Kong | collected 2014-12-17 ... | reverse complement strand
GTTGAAGCGCAAGCGGGCATCATGCGGTGCAATGTCGAGCTGCTCGGCTAGACCGGCAAGGTAGGTGCGCAGTGCACTTTCGTCCAACTGCATCGCCGCTCCGCCCTTCATCAACTGACTGATGAAAACCGGATCCAAGGCCATGTCAATGTCATACCGCTCATCAACAAGACGCAATGGCGAGAAGCCCAACGGCAATGCTGCCAGTGAGCCGGGTGCAGCTGTTTCGGGAACCGCTTCTCCTGCGCTCGTCGCTTCGACGTCCGTGGCTTGAGGAATAAATTCGGTGACGACCAAGGGCAAGTGGACTGCCGTGGTCGGTGCACTGTTCAGTGCCGCCATCAATGCTGTCATCGTGGCCCCCACATCGACGCGGACCCCGGCCTCCGCGGGAATCGTGAGATCCCCCACCTGGCGCGCCGGTCGCCCCGGTTGGCTGGCTTCATCGGCAATGGTGAAAACAAATTGCTGCAATTGGCTCTGATCATAGCGCAGTGACGGCACAATGTTGATCCCACCAACCAAGGCGAGCACTTGTTGTCCCAGCCGACCTAGAAACCGGCGCTCACGACCAACCAGGTACGCCTGATTTACGGCACTGAGAAAGTCGGGGGCAACCTGGAGGGACGCCTGTTGCAACAACCACTGCTGATCCGATCGATAGAGGCTCACCGCCGGCACAGGATAGTTGGGGATCTGTTGCGTGAGTTCGGCTAGCGCTTCTGCCCGCGTCATCCCGCCAACGGCAACGTTTGCCACGGTAACGCCCCCATAAATGCGGTTGACGTGCCAGAATTGCCAGGTGAGTGCACCGACCGTTAACAACAATAGCAGCATAATGCCGACAATGACAGCAAAATCAAGCGGTGTTCGCTGTAGCACAGCAAGCTGCGGCACATCACCATTGGGTGTTGTAGCAATGGATCGACGGCGAGAGGACAGGGTACTTTGCATCAGTGTCTCCAGAACGATAACGGGGCCATAGTGTGCAAGACTGCAAGGGCAGCACACCTAGAATCAGCCGGCCCTTCGGGTGTGGTCCAACGGGAACAGAGAAGGGTCGGCCAGATATATAGCAATCTCAGCGATGCCTAGCCAACTGTGGCAACAGATACAGCGTTGGGATGAGTAAGTTTAACAGGATCAGCAAAAGATAGGGCGCTAGCCAAACCGCGAGCCGCAAGAACTGGCTGACACGCGCCACAGAGCGTCGTGCCAACAGCTTTTGTATGGAAGTGGGTAGCCACAAGAGCGTATACCCATCATAGCCAATGAACAGTAACGGCTGTAACAAAAGAGGCAGGGCAAAAAGACCGATCGTGAGAATTGTCCATTTATTTAGGCTACCGCCTACATAGCCGGTAAAGGCCAAAGCAGCTGCCAGGATGGTCGCCAGTATGCCTGTGATTGTCCCCTGCAAGGGTCGCATCACTTCACGCCAACCGAGGGCCACAAAGGTACTGATCGGCAGAATTCCCCAAAAAAAGTAACGCCCCTGATGTTGGACAAATTTTGTGTTGTACCAAATGTAGCTTGCCGTAACCACCGCGACCATCAGGGCAAAGACCACAAGCACGGAACGCTGATAGTCATCCAGATCGGTATCGGGCCGGCCAGAGATGAGGCGAATCAAGCTCCAGAGCAGACCGAGAAATAGTACACCGCTGCCGATGAGCAATGCCGTGTAAATTCGCTGATCCATAAAGACACCCAACCACCCAAAGACGCCCCAAAAGCTCTGAAACGTCAGACTAAAGGCCCGTTCACTGTAGGGCACAAAGCCATATTGGGCGATCCATTCGCTGGTCGTCGGTTGGCCCGCCACAACCTGGTCATGCCAGCGCAGGCCCAAAAAGTCCCAGGGTCCATAGAGCCGGGTGCTGCGCAGCCACCAAGGCAAGCCCAGCAGGATTGCCGGCACCACTATGTAGACACTGTCGCTCAGACCACGGCGTAAGCCACGCCAACGGCGCTCCTGGAGCCACGTGATGCTGATGATTGCCAAGACGCAAAGCGGAACCATGGCATAGGTATAGATTTTGGTCAACAGCCCAAGACCAAGCAATAACCCCAGCAATAACAACATGGCGGGCTGCCTTGTATAAAGCGAGTCCCGCGCGGGAAGCGGTGCCCCGCTCACCTCAATCTCGTTACTGTCACGTTCGGATAGACTGTCATGCTGTCGGTGATGGAGTTGGCCGCGCATCCAGGTTAAAAGCGTGGTCAATTGGGCAATGACCAGGAGTTCAGCAAGGATATCATTGGTCACCGCGGCGGTCACGGCAACGTGCATGGGTAAGAACGCAGTAAACGCCGTGGCGCCAATCACAATCATTGGTTTATCTGGAAAGACCATTTCGAGCGTGAAGTAAAGCAGCAAGAGTACGCCAAGACCAAGCAGTACATTCAACAGACGCACGCCGAGCAAGCTCCCGGCGCTCACCCGATAGACAATGGCGCCCAGCAGATAGTAAAGCGGTGGTTGGTACGATTCATATCGTAGCGAGGCAACACTTTCATTAGGCGGAAAGTGCTTACTCACCAGATAGCCGCGATAGTCCTCATCATAGTCACCCATGTGTAGGACAGGCAACGTGCCTTGTTCGGCGATATGCGCTATATAATTGTAGTGTGCCGGCTCATCGGGCGCCTGCCACGGCGGCGTCTGCACCGCAAAGTTGAGCGCAACGATCAGGTAGAAAATGCAAATCAGTACCAGCCACACCCGTGGCCGACGCACAAATGCGTGATCAAAAAGTGAGGGCGTATCGCTCATCCCAAATCCTCAAAGCGTGGTGGGAATTCGCCAAGGCGCCCCCACATGTTTTGTCTCACGAGGCGCCGCCTGACAGCTTTGCTTCCATCGCTTCATCATCCAGCTTGACAAAGAGGGCGCTCGGCTGTTGGAGCGCCTGACCGACCGGCAGTTCGGTGGCTGCCCAACGCCCCGTCGCCCCGCTGTGGTCATAGCGCAACGCCAGGTGTTGGCCCCGCGCATCATCGATTACTTCGGTATATTGGCGGCCAAAGAGCGGCTCTTGGTAACCCAGCATGGTGTGCAACTGTTCACTGCTGTGTGGCAGGATCGGCGCCCACATGAGCTTGAGCCAATCAATTGCCTGGAGCGATACATAGACCGCCGTCGCCGCGGCCTGTGGATCCGTCTTAATCGTGGCCCACGGGGCCTTGTCATTGAGGTATTGGTTTACACGTTGGCTGAGACGGCGCACTTCGGTGAGCGCGGCCTTGAGCTTCACGGTGTGGTAGAGTTCTCCAACCGTTGCAAAGCCCGCCTTGATCTCGTCGAGCAGGGCACGATCCGCATCATCTAATGCGCCCGGCGTGGGAATTACCCCATCGAAACGCTTGTAGGCAAAGCCCAACATGCGATTGACAAGATTACCCCAGTTGGCGACCAACTCGTTGTTGATGCGATCCATGAAATCCTGCCAGGTAAATTCGACATCCGATGTCTCCGGCGCCTGGGCCGTCAGCACATAGCGCACGGCGTCGGGCTGAAACTCGTTCATGATCGAGTTGAAGCCAATGACATTGCCACGGCTGGTGCTAAATTTACCGCCACCAAGGTTGAGGTACTCGTTGGCCGGCACATCGTAGGGCAGGTTCAGTTGTTCGTGTTCGTCACCCAGTTCCTTGGCATTGTAGCCCATCAACATGCCGGGCCAGATGATCGTGTGGAACGGGATATTGTCTTTGCCGATGAAATTGTAGATCAGCGCTTGTGGATTGACACCGGCATCCCACCAGGCACGCCACGCATCCTGGTCACCGACGAGTGTCGCCCACTCGACCGCTGCGCTCAAATAGCCGATAACCGCATCGTACCAGACGTAAATCCGCTTATCGGCATACCCGTCGAGCGGAATGGTGACACCCCAGTCAATATCGCGCGTGATCGGGCGTCCGCGCAGCTCTTCGAGCTTGAGCTGACCGCGGGTGAAGTTGAGCACATTGGGGCGCCAGTGCTCCTTGCCGTGGTTGATCCAGTCGAGCAGGGGTTGGTTGAGCTTGCCCATATCGAGAAAAAAATGCTCGGTCTCCCGGACCGCAAGGTTGGTGTTGCCGGTAATTTTGGAGCGAGGATTTTTGAGTTCAAGCGCGTCGTAGATCCGGCCACAGTTGTCACATTGATCACCGCGCGCGTCTTCATAGCCACAGAACGGACAGGTACCCTCGACATAGCGGTCGGCCAGGAATTGCTTGGCCTCAGGGTCGTACAGTTGTTGCTGCGTATCCTTGTAGACATAGCCCGCCTCGAGATGGCGCAGGAACATCTTTTGGGTGACATCCCAATGGTTCTGTGTGTCGGTATGGGAATAGAGATCAAAAGCGAGACCCATGGCCAGGCAGCCATCCACAAAAAGCTGATGATACTTTTCAACCACTTGGGCCGGCGTCAATCCTTCGGCTTCGGCCTTCAACATAATGGGCGTGCCATGGGTATCGGAGCCACTGACCATCAGCACGTCGTTGCCGGCCATACGCTCGTAGCGGGCAAAGATGTCGGGCGGCAAATAGGCCCCCGCAATCTGTCCGATGTGCTTTTCGCCGTTGACATAGGGCCAGGCGACCCCCACTAGAATCTTTGTGCCGTTTGTGGACATGGTTGACCTTTTCCGTGATGCGTAAAGCGTGATTCGTAAAGCGTGATTCGTAAAACGTAATCCATACGTGCAGAGTGAAATTATAGCGGGGATACGGGAGAATGGCAAAGCAATTGGGGCGGACAGGCAGTATTTCCCCATTTATACTCCGCTCTGAATGGAAACCGGCGTATAGCAATGAGCAGTGAGCATCCCCCGATGCGAACGGGTCCTGTTGCGCGGCGCCCTTGCATCGGCAAACGAGTTACGTTTTACGAGTTACACATCCAATCGACAAAAACATGAAGCATGGATCGGCACATCGGCGCGGGCAAGCGCGAGATCGAGGCGCGGTTGGAGCGCTTCGGCTTCGGCGCAGCGGTCGAGGCGGTGGAGGGACTCGATATACCCATGCAGGCTCCAGACATTTTCGGGATGTTGCGAAGGACGACTGAGGGTGTTGTCCAACCCCAAGTCGGCGCGGTAGACGGCGAGCGCCTCGGCCGCGTGGCCCTGTTCCAAAAGCAACGCGCCCAAAGCGTGGCGGGTTGGCTGCATCCACCCCCATGGCTCGGCATAGGCCAGCCCCTCGTCAAGAGCGACCGACGCGCGCAGGTGGGCCTAGGCCTGGTCATAATTGCCCTTGCGATACTCGATCTCACCGTTGAGCATTTCAGCGGCGACCGCCAACACGTCGGCGCAGCTGTTGTTGAAATGATTGCGCGATTCCGGCACGCGCCGACAGGCCGCGGTAAACAGTTCTCGTTCTCGTTCAGCCGCGGCCACGTTGCCGGTGGCGGCATGGGCAACACCCTTGGCGTAATACAAGATGGCGGTGGTGTGGCAGTAGAGTTCCTGATCCACCGGGAGCGGCTCATCGAGGATGGCCTGCCATTGGCCAAAGCGAATAAGCACATGCTGTTTCATCGAAACCAGGGATTCAAGGACATCGGCCATGGGCGGCTCGGCAATGCGCAGCACTTCTTCGGGCAACGCCGCCATCAATTCGTCGGCGGCGTTGAGCGCAGTCTGCAACTGGCCCATAAACATCGCGGCGTAGATCTTGAAGTGGAGATTGTGCGCCCGGTACATGGTGTAGACATTGCGCACCCCCTCCCGCGCCACGTAGTGCTGATCAACTGCGATGGCCCGACTATTCGCCACCACGGCGTTGTAGTAGTGACCGCAGAGGATGTCGATGTGCGAGGGCATGTGCAGCAGGTGGCCGGCATCGGGGATCAGGTCGCGCAGCGCATCTGCTGAACGCAGCGCCCGCTCCGGATGGGGCGACATCTCCAGCGTGTGGATATGCAGATGAAGCAGCCCGGCATGGGGTGATTCGCCCCGTTCTTCGATCTGGGCCAGCGAACGTTCAAGAATCGCCAGTGCTTCCACCGTATCCGCACCATCCTTTGCCTCACCGGTTGACAGATCCCAAAGCTGCCACGGCGTGCGGTTCAACAGCGCATCGACACAGAAGGTTGCCACGTCGCGGTCATCGGGAAAGGTTTGATAGACCGTGCGCATAGCCGCGGCGTAGGCGTCGTTCCACGCCGCGAATTGGGCTTCATCCGTAAAATGATCGGCGGGATAGCGGTGGGGCAGTGCCTCGATCAGCGCCCGTTCCACCGGTGTCACCCCAGCGAGCCGTGCCAATGCCTGCTGCGTGGCGACGTGACAGCGCGCCGCCACATGCTGCGCCCCTTCCCAGCCAAAGTCTTCCCACGTCAGGTTGTAGTTGGGACCGGCGGCGTAGGCGATCCCCCAGTGAGCCATGGCGCACGTTGGGTCAGCGGCAGCCGCGCGCTCGAAACAACGGACAGCTTCTTCAAAGTTGAAACCGTAGCACCAAATCAGACCGCGGTCGAACCAGCGTTGCGCATCCGGCGATGGGGTGGTGATGGGTCGGGTGTAGGGGCCGAGGTTGAAGGGATAGGTGGTCATGGTGAATTTTGATCCTTTACGGATAGCTACTTCATAGCAGCAGGGATAGTCGGACGTATCTATAAAATCTCTTTGCAAGGTGTATACGTCAAGGGTACCGCCCACGGGTCCGTCGGAAGCCCAATATGTGTTCGCCGTATTTTGTCTCATGGACTGGCTTGGATTGTACCACAATTGTTTGCGGGTGCCTTTTTGTTTGGAGGCAACTTGCGTGCGATGCACACTCGTGGCGGAAGAAACTCACCCCCAAAGTGAGATACGCCTAATTTTTGCCATCTGGTTGACAGTCCTTGCGCTTTCTCCTATAATGAATTTACAAGTAGTAGTCTAAGGCTTTAAGCCAACCTACGATCTATGACAACCGCTTAGGGTTGTCTTGTCCTCAAGTCAAAGCAACCATCCTTCTTGGCACATCTGAAATGAGCACCTGCATGCGCAAGCCTAAAGCTGCAACCAACATGGTCAGATCGGTCACTGTCGGTTTGGTGGTGATTGGGCTCTTTGTCGTGGGCAACCGCGTGTGGGCACAATCCAATGTCATTGCGCCGTCGCCTCATGTTTTTCGTATCAAAGCAAGCGGTTGCCCCGTCGCTCCGGAAGACCATATCCAGAGTGGCTTCCGCGTGCAAGATCAGGTGGGGATTGTCACGGCACTGCACGGTGTCCTGGGCTGTGATACACTCATTGCCGAAGCAGGCGGTGGTGAGAAAATTTATGACGAGTTGATCATCGGGCAGGTCGATATTCGCCACGACATTGCCATCTTGTGGTCCGATGCGCTCGCCGTGGATAGGCTCGATGGCCTTGCGCCAATCAACAAGCCGGCGTCTGGCGATCAGGATGAACGCTATCAGATCATTGGCTACCCCCTTGGTCTTGCCACACAGCAGGTAACTGACGATGTGCAGATCGCCGAACGCGCCCCACTCGGCAATTTGCTCGATGATGCCGCGCTTGTCGCGATTGCCGACCGCGATAGTCCCGGCATCGACATTGATGTCTTTGCGCTACAGACCCCGTTAGTCCCAAGCCATTCCGGTGCGCCGCTTGTGAATCGTGCGGGCGAGGTAGTTGGCGTTGGCAATAGCGGGTTAGATTTGGACCGAGCCGAGGTAGGTTGGGCCATTCCGTGGGATGCGATCCAGCTACAAACCATCGCGCGCGTAGTTTCATCGCAAGTCTCGTGGAGCGATTTCCGCGCATTGACGCTTCTGCGCAACAGTCCATCGGCAGCGATCTTTCACTATGACAGGGAGGCAGAAGCCACCCCCGAACCACCAGCGGTTGCGGCAGCCGTTAATTTACAGATCCTAGATGAGGGCTTGGGGGCTAATACCTACTTCGTCGTTGGCAATGATCATGCCGCGATGGCCGTGGGCGATGAACTGATTGTCTTGGCGGAACCGATACCGGGAACAGAGGTCGCCATCGCATTGTTGCGCGTCACCGGGAAGAGCCCAACTGCACTTACGGCACAGGCCGAATTGGTGCACCCCCAGTTGGCGATCCGTGCCCGCATGCGCGTCGACAACAATCTAGATTATCTCTCCGGCAGCCAATTGGTGCCCGTCTACAGCTATGCCGCTGGCTACCTACTGCGTGAAGGACTCGTGCGTCTGCGCCCCGATCACACGTTGAGCACCGGGGATTGGCTGCAAGTGCTCCAACTCGAACGCATTGATGGCGAAGTGATCGATGCGCTCCCCACCGACACGGTCATGGAGATCACCGGGTTGGGACGCGAGGGACAGGTTGCTGTCGTGAAGTTGGTCTCCGGTAGTTGGCCATCCAATGGTGCCATCGTTTCACAGTTCGTGCCGCCCACACCGACGCCCACTGCCACCGCAACAGCGACGAAGACCAGCCCCCCGCCCCCCACGGCAACCGCAACTTCTACCGCAACGCCGGCGCCCACCGCGGGGCAACAGGTTTGCGCGTTCTCCTTCCTGGTGCTGGACTACCAGCGTACCAACCCGATTCGCGGGGCAACGGTCTCTGTCATCCTGGGCACCCAGCAGGATACCGGCAACACAGATTCCAATGGCTTCTATCAGTCAAAGTTGCCCTGCCAAGGCAGCCAACCGGCAGAGGCACGGGTTCGGATCTTTGCCGACGGGTACATTTCCCACAGCAGCCGGGTCTATCTGCTCGATGAGACAAAGGTGATCTTCCTCGATAGCACGACACCGCCAACACCCCAAGCAACGCCAACACCCCAAGCAACGGCGACCCCAACACCCAATACCACTGACTTCCGCTTGGGTGATTGGGTGGAAGCAGCAGCGCGGTCGCGGTTGCGTGAGGATCCAGGCACCGACACCAATATTGTGGAGACATTACCACGCAATGAAATCTTCCGCATTGACGATGGCCCGGAAACGATCGATGGTTACACTTGGTGGCAGCTGCGTGAACTCGACGGCACGGTGCGCGGCTGGATCGCGTATGTCGATGAGGATGGGGAACCGTCTCTCCTGCGCGTGCGCCAGGCGACGCCCACGCCGCAAACAGTACCGACGGTGGCAGCCAGAACAACGCCGACGTCTGCACCCAAGACGGCATTGCAGATTACCCAACCCCGCTGGGGCGAATCGATCAGTGGCCCGGCCGAGATCCGTTGGCACTATAATGGTGCCTTGGGCCCCAACCAAGGGTTCGATCTAATGTTGTGGTATGCCCAAGATCCCACCCATCGCGGGATCGCTGATATCTCAAAAGTGATGGAAAATCTTGTTGACTACGGCAATGGCGACTATGGGGTTACGTTGAACGTTTCGGCAGCGCCGCTGGTGGAGCACTATTGCGATGCTTCCTATTTGCTCTATGTCATTGTCGTGAATCTCTCACCCTACGAACGCACCGGCATTGAGTCCGACATGATCGACGTGCGGATCCGACCGATTTCCGGAGTGTGCTGATGGACAGCAGTCGATGTTTGCGCTGGTTCTTGCCCAGGCAACGACAATCAAGTGATATGGTTCTTCTCATGAAATGGAAACTCGTCTGCGTTACGCTCCTCTTGCTCGGCAGCTTCACCTTTACATTGCGCCGTGCCCACGCAGTTGCCGATCTGCCGAATCCTTACATTCTACGCCTGACGATTGAGGGATGTGAGCAGCCACCTGCCATCCGCCGGCAAACTGGTTTTCTCGTGGCCGAGATGGTGGGTGTCGTCACCGCGCTGCACGGCATTGTCGACTGCACCACCATTGGCGCTGTTTCCGCCGATGGGAAGACAACCTGGAGACAGATGGCCCTTCGCGCCGTGGATATTGAGCGCGATATTGCCGTGCTTTGGTCCCCCGACCTGGATCTGGCGCAATTGGACGGGTTGCAACCTTCCCCAGTGGCGCCCTCTGCGCTTGTCGGTGAAGCATTGCAGATCGTCGGTTACCCCTTTGGACTGGCTCACCAGTCCACCACGGTTGTCACCACGGTCCGTGCGCTCGAACCACTCAATGCGCTGATTCCCGTCGATGATCTCCACACAGACTTTGTACGACGTAAAAGTCCCGCCATCGACAGCGAGGTCTTCAACCTGGCAACAGTTTTGGAACCAGGTCTTGCCGGCGCACCCATTGTGGATGACGCGGGCCGGCTCGTTGGGGTCACCAATAACGGACTGCGCGACGGGACATTGACCCGCAGTTGGGGATTCCCTTGGACAGATCTTGCGTTGCAACCGATTGATCTGCCGGCAACGCAAGCGGCGCTGGATCGTTTGGCCACCCTGGATCTGGCCCAGTCCTTTGGTTTTGCCAGCACCTATCCGATACCCCCGGACGGGGATGGCGGTTTTCTCTACTATACCGTGCACGTGGTCGATGAGCAGGAGACGCCGATTGCCGATGCCGCCATTACGCTCAGTTACCCTCACGGCTACGAAGTGCACCGCAGCGACGCCGATGGCTTTTATGTCTTTTGGCTGCCCAAGGGAATGGACTACAGCGAAAGCGTGCTGTTGGTGGAGGCCACTGATTATCAGATGGTGAGTCGCTCCGTTGATACGCAGTTGGGCAATGTGACGGTGGATCGATTTCAGCTCGTCTCCACCCGCCCCACACCAACCGCCACGCCCTCCCCCACGCCCTTGCCAACCGCCACGGCAACCCCGGCAGACGCGGTCAATGGGGCGTTGACGGATGGACAGAGCTGCGAATTTGCCTACCTCATTCTGGACAGCACCAGTTTTGCGCCAATTGTACGGGCACGGATTGTAACCACCCTGGCTGGGCGCATCGACGTGGGCGCCA
>ERZ795053.7195-NODE-7195-length-10801-cov-5.248930_pt1 | contig 10801 bp, 7 predicted proteins | sample MGYA00375137_ERZ795053 | MGnify/ENA primary metagenome ERZ795053 (study PRJEB30182, sample SAMN05720284) | activated sludge metagenome | isolation source: Anaerobic digester | place: Hong Kong | collected 2014-12-17 ... | reverse complement strand
AGTCTCCAACAGTATCTCCAATCACAGCTGCAATGTGCTGGGGGGTGCCGCGCATATTTTCCATGTCTTCGATGGTCTTCTTGGCATTGTCAAAGGCCGTGCCGGTGTTATTGAAGAAAGGCCCCAAAAGCGCGGAACATGCCACTGAACCCACCAATACTGCTCCCAGGGCATTCATGCCAAAGGCAAAACCAATCGCGATCGGCACCAAAACGCTGATCGCGCTCGGCAGGATCATCTCGCGCAAAGCGTTGCGGGTGGCGATATCGATGCAATAAGAATAATCCGGCTTGGCAGTACCCTTGAGAATGTCAGGGTTTCTTCTGAATTGGTCGCGCACCTCATCCACCATCTTTTCAGCAGTTCTGGCGGTTGACCCAATCACCAGTGAGGAAATGAGGAATGGCAAAGAGACTCCAACAAACAGGAAGCTGAGGTTAAAGGGTGTGGTAACATCGATCGAGTCGATGCCCGCGAGTTTATAAAAGGTCAGGAAGATAACAAAGGCGGTCACGGTTCCAGAGATCATGGCATAAGCTTTGGTGATGGCTTTCATGGTATTACCAACTGAATCGAGCCTGGATAGCTCGTCGACAACACTTCTGTCTGCCTCTGCCATACCAGCTATCCCAGCAGCGTTATCCACAATTGGTCCAAACGCATCCGCAGCCATGATGAAGGTGATCAGCAGGTCGGTTCCGATGTTGACCCCAACCAGTGCCAGGAGGCTGTTGCCTGAAAGCGTGTAAACACCGATTACCACGCCCATCAGAACAACCACCGGCAACACCGGGCTCTGTAAGCCGTATCCGATACTGGTAATCAGGTTCAGGGCAGCGCCACGCTCGGAAGCTTTGGCAATGTTTTTGACCGGTTTGCCCTCCATGCCCGCATAATAACGCGTGCTCACGGAGGCGACCGTGGTAATGATGACCCCCAATGTAGCCGCGATGGCGATGATCCAATCATTCAGCAATAATAGCGACATGATCGTTGCGCCAATAATGCTCAGAATTGAGCTCACAAACAGTCCAATGTTAAACTGCTTGGATGGAGACATTCCTGGTTTCCATTCCCGGCTGGCAAAAATGCCAATGGCAGATGCAACAATGCCCACGCTTTGGATCAGGAACGGGAAGAAGATGCCTTTTTGTCCATAAACAGATGCCATTGCAATGGCCACAATGGACCCAGTGACCAGGTCGTCACTGAAGGTTTGGAAGAGGTCTGCGCCGCGTCCCGCGCAATCACCCACATTGTCACCTACCAGATCCGCGATAACTGCCACATTGCGGGGGTCATCCTCGGGAATATTCTCCTCAATCTTGCCCACCAGGTCCGCGCCGATGTCAGCAGATTTGGTGAAAATTCCGCCACCGATCTGGGCAAATAAAGCTGCCAGACCGCCGCCAAACGCGAAACCGATCAGGGCATCAGGATCTTTGAAGATACTGAACAAAACAGAAAGCACGATCAGGCTCAAACCTGTAATGCAAAAACCCATGACGGAACCGCCAAACAGCGCGATGCGGAAAGGGCTGCCCTTTCCTTCATTGGCGATGTCAGCGGTTTGCAGATTGGTCCGGACACTCACACTCATGCCGATATACGAGGCCAACAGTGAGGTCAGGACGCCGAAAACGGCAGTGACAGCCACTTTCCAATCCAGAATCCAGAGCAACAGCGCCGCAAAGAAAGGCGTTACCAGCAATATCGTCTTGATCTGCCGCTTAATGTAGGTGCGCGCGCCATCGCGGATATCACCCGCAGCGGCTTCCATCCTTTTCGATCTAACCGTGCGCAGCGTGATCCGTAAGATGAAATACGCAGCCAGCGCGATTCCAGCCAACCCCGTCCCCATGGATACAGCATAAAGTTGCATATCGAGGGTAAGCATCAGCAGATGCTGGCAATGAGTACGCCGACCCCCAGGAAAAACCAGCGGTTATGCAGGATTGAAAGCGTGTGGTTTCTTGTGAGATTTGGTTTTACAGCAGGATTTGTTGATGACATCGATGACCATTGGCCTTTCTAGAAAAATCCTCAATAAATAGAGTTTATAAAATGAAATGTCAACCTGCAATCGGTGGAGCAGTAACTGCTCGCCCGAGTGCTAACCCCAGGTTTGCAGGAATTAAATTATACAACCGATAATCAAGTCTGTGAGGAAAAATCTTGCTGCTCAATCTGCTGTGTTTAATGCTTTGTTTCCCAACTTTACTGGTAGAATCGATCAACAACTAAAATGTTTTTCGCCAGGGAAAGCCGGTCGGGTGAGATAGGCGTTTTCCCGGGCATTCAAACCGATCTGGAGTTTTGACTATTCCGCCAAAACAAGCAACAGCGGAATTGCACTTGAAAGACCGAGCAGGTTCCATTTTTGATCAATTGATGCCAATTTTTGCCACGCTGGCTGCTTTGCTGGTTGGGGCAATTTTTTTGGTGCTCTTGGGGGCTAATCCACTAACGGCATATGGCGCTTTGGCTCAAGGAGCTTTTGGCGACTTCAATGCGGTTGCTGAAACCTTGGTAAAGGCCACACCGCTGCTGCTGATTGGGTTGGGAACTTGTATCGCTTACCGCGGGAGTGTCACGAACATCGGCGGCGAAGGGCAGATGATCATCGGGGCGATCCTCTCCACCTGGTTTGGTTTGACATTCACCACGTTGCCCGGTTGGCTGGCAATTATCATTGGCATGCTGCTGGGAATTTTGGGTGGGATGATCTGGGGTGGCATTCCGGGTGTTCTGAAAGCCTATTTCAACGTGAACGAAATCTTGAGCACGGTGATGATGAACGCCATCGCTGTGCAGATCATGAATTTTTTGATGCGCGGACCGATGATCGACCCCGTTCAGAGGGAAGCGGCATCGCAGATCCCCCAGACAGCGCGGCTCTTGGAAACCTATCGCCTGCCGAGACTTTCGCCGACACGCTTGCACCTGGGTCTCCTGATCGCCATTCTGTTGGCGGTAGCAGTCTACTTTCTGTTGTGGCGCACCACGTTGGGCTATCGGATCCGGGCAGTTGGGCAAAGCCAGCCAGCTTCAAAGTATGGCGGCATTGATGTCAAAAAACACATCGTCGTATCACTTTTGCTAAGCGGCGCCTTCGCGGGGTTGGCAGGCATGATCCAGGTCTACGGTGTGAATTACCGCATGATCACGGATGGTTCGGCGACAGGTTTCACTGGTAATGCGGGCTTCAACGGAATTGTTGCAGCCTTATTTGGGCAATTGCATCCGCTGATCACGATTCCCGCGTCTGTCTTATTTGGCGGGCTCTTGGTGGGGGCGAATGCGATGCAACGCGTGGTGCAGGTGCCATCAGCATTGATCACCGCGCTGAATGGCCTGGTGGTGGTGTTTGTGGTGAGCAGTGAGTTCTTCCGCAAACGCAGTCAGAAACGAAGGTTGAGTCAATCCGGGCTGGATCGCTCGAATCCAGACGACGCTGAAATACAGCAGGAAGCAGGTGAGGCATGATTTCCGATCTGTTCAGCGCGACGGTTATTATCGGAATCATTTCATCGGGCATTCGCCTCGCGACGCCCTATCTTTTCGCCTCGATTGGTGAGATGTTCGGGCAGCGTAGCGGTGTTTTGAACCTTGGAGTGGAAGGGCAAATGCTGCTCGGCGCGTTTTTTGCTTTTTACATCACGCTAAAGACTGGAAATTTGTGGTTTGGCGTGCTGGCTGCCATGGCGGTTGGAGCGTTAATGGGACTTGCGATGGCATTCGTCACAGTCAATTTACATGCCACCCAGGGCATCAGTGGTATCGGTTTCTACCTTTTTGGCATGGGTATGAGCAATCTACTTTTCCAAAAACTGATCGGGACCGTCGAGGGTGTCAAGGGTTTCCAGAAAATTTCTATCCCGCTACTGGGAAAAATCCCGGTAATCGGTGATATCTTTTTCAACCAGAACGCGTTGGTTTACCTGGCATTCTTGCTCATACCAATCGCCTGGTTTGTCTTAAACAAGACCACACTCGGCCTGAAAATCCGGGCAGTCGGAGAGAATCCTGAGGCAGCAGACTCCTTGGGTGTCAGCGTGGCGGGAATCCGATATTTGACCGTCATTATGGGCGGCGTGTTTTCAGGTATTGCCGGCGCGTCGCTCTCAATTGCGCTCTTAAATGTATTTCAGCAAAACATGACCGCGGGTCAGGGCTTCATCGCCGTCGCTCTGGTTTACTTTGGCAGTTGGAAACCATTTGGGATCCTGACTGGCGCACTGCTTTTCAGCCTGATAAACGCGTTGCAGCTTTGGATCCAGGTGCTTGGCATTCCCATCCCATCAGAGTTGGCCGTCATGATGCCCTATATTTTGACTATCTTAGTTTTGACCCTTTCAGTCTCAAAAGGTCGGGGTCCTTCTGCCTTGACCAAGGTGTTTGAGCGGGAAGGATAAAATCCGGGAGGAAGGCAGAAAAGCCTCTCCCATATTAAAAGGAGAAAGATGAAGAAAGTTTTTACCATAGTCTCAGTACTCTTAGTCCTGGCGATGTTCCTGGGTGCCTGCGCGCAGACCCCGGTGGCAGAGCCCCCAGCCGCTGTTGAGGAGCCCACCCAGCCTTTGCGTATTGCGGTTGTTTCCCCCAGCAGCATAAATGACCTGGCTTTCACACAGAGTATTTCAGATGCCCTTATAGTCTTAAAGGCGGAGATGGGCGACGGTTTGGAATATGCGTTTACCGAAAATATGTTTGTTGTTGATGACGCTGCAGCTGCCATTCGTGATTATGCCAGCAAGGGCTACGATATTGTTATAGCGCATGGCTCACAGTATGGCTCCTCTTTGCAGGAAATTGCGCCGGATTTCCCAAATACCGTTTTTGCCTGGGGCACAACGGTGGATACATTCGGCATGCCAAATGTGCATGCCTATGAAGCCGCTTCAGATCAGGGCGGCTATGTGAATGGTGTCATGGCGGGCATGCTGACCGAATCGAAGATTATCGGCGTGGTTGGGCCGATCGAGACCGGTGATGCCAAGTTGTACGTAGATGGCTTTGTGGCTGGCGTTAAGTCGGTTGATCCAAGCATCGATGTGCGCGTGACCTACATTGGCAGCTTTTCGGATATAGCCCTCGCGGCTGAAGCTGCAAACACTCACATTTCGGCTGGCGCGGATATTCTGACCGGCTCGGCTCAGATGGTGGTTGGCGCCATTGGCAAGGCTGAGGAATCTGGTTTGTACTGGTTTGGAACACAGGCAAACCAAAATGGCTACTCACAGAAGACTGTGGTTGCCAGCCAGGTGTACCATTGGGAAGGCATCTTGCGTGAGATTATTGCGCTGCGTGCTGCTGGAACCATGGGCGGACAAACCTTCTCCGCAACCCTGCAAAACGGTGGTCAGGTAATTACCATCAACCCTGAAATCGAACTCAGCCAGGAAGTTAAGACCAAGGTTGAGGAAGTCATTGCTGGCATCAACGATGGCAGCATTGTCATCCCCAAACCGTAGTTCAGTCTCTCAAAAAACGGGTCAGGCAGTCATGCCTGACCCGAAAGGGAATAAGCATGCAAAACATAAGTCCAGTTACTACTGAAAAAGTTGCGTTTGAGACCCTGGAGATGCGTGGGATTACCAAACGGTTTCCCGGGGTACTGGCAAATGATAACGTTTACTTTGATTTACGCGCTGGTGAGGTGCATGCGCTTTTAGGGGAAAACGGTGCCGGAAAAAGCACCCTGATGAAGATTTTGTATGGAATGTATCGTCCGGACGCGGGTGAGATTCTGATCAATGGGGAAGTTGTAAAGATAAACTCCCCCACTTCCGCGATTCAACACGGCATTGGCATGATCCACCAACATTTTATGCTGGTGCCCACGCTGACAGTTGCGGAAAACGTGGCTTTGGGCTTGCCTTCAAGCAGGAAAATTCTGACCGATCTGGATCGGGTTTCAGAAAAGATCATCGCCCTGGCTGACAGATATCATCTGAGCATCAACCCTGATGCCTATATCTGGCAGCTAAGTGTCGGTCAGCAGCAAAGAGTGGAAATCATCAAGGCTCTGTACCGTGGCGCGGCGATCTTGCTGCTGGATGAGCCAACCGCTGTGTTGACCCCGCAAGAGGTTGATGAGCTGTTTGTCATCATGCGGCAAATGCTCAGCGACGGATATGGGCTGGTGTTTATCTCGCACAAACTGCACGAGGTGATCTCGATCAGCGAGCGGGTAACAGTTTTGCGTGATGGACGCAACGTGGGCACGCGTCTCACTTGCGATGTGACCCAAAACACGCTGGCAAATTGGATGGTGGGTCGCGAAATAGAGTTCATCAAAAGCACTGAACAACCCCAGGTTGGGGAAGTGCGCTTCGAGCTTGAAAATGTTAGTTGCGGCAGTGACCGGGGCGTGGAAGGACTGCGCGGCGTCAACCTGGCAGTGCATTCCGGCGAAATTGTGGGGTTGGCAGGCGTTTCAGGTAATGGACAGCTTGAGCTGGCTGAGGCGATGACCGGGATCAGACCGATCACTAAGGGCAAAATTATCCTTGAAGGTCAGGATGTGACTGGGAAGAAGCCGTCAGAAATCACCGAAAAGGGGCTTTCCTACATCCCCGAAGAGCGCATGAAAGACGGCATGATCCGCAACTTTAACATTTCCGAAAACCTGGTGCTGCGTGAACATCACAAAATACCTTTTTCAAAGCACGGTTTCTTGCAGATGTCTTACATCAACGATCATGCTGATCGCTTGATTGCGCAATATCGTGTCAAAACGCCTTCTAAGAAAACTCTGGCGAAGAGTTTATCAGGTGGAAACATCCAAAAGGTTCTGCTGGCGCGGGAGCTCTCGCGCGAGCCGCGCGCGATCGTGGCGGCGCAGCCCACACGCGGTTTGGATATTGGCGCGAGCGAGTATGTGCACGAGCAGCTGTTGATGGAGCGCAAGAAAGGTACCGCAATCCTGCTAATTTCGGAGGATCTGGATGAGATTCTGGCGCTGGCTGATCGGATCGCAGTGATTTATGAAGGCAGGATCATGGACATTTTGCCAAGAGAAACTGCCACCAAGGAAGACATCGGGCTTCTGATGGCGGGCGTCCATCCGGGGGAACAAATCCACGGCGAGCAGTGTGATTAAAGCATAATTTAAATTATGGGGGAGAAGGATCTGGCGGTCTGCCATCAAATCCGTCATTACGAGCGGCTGTTGTGCCTGTGCCCGCGAAGCAAGGTACGAGAGCCCTCGCTTTTCGTCCTTTCCAACCATGATAACTGCAGATTGGCACGTTGCTTCGCTCCTCGCAAAGACGGAACCATTATTTGTCGGATTAATTATCGCAATCTGGTCTAAGAAAGACTTGGGCTTCCCCGAGGGGAAGCTGGATCCCGCCGTGAAACGGACGGGAGACTGAAGAGGGTCACTTTCAGTTAGATTTTCGTAGGCTGGGTTCTGCATCTGAGCCCTGCTTTTTTAATTCGGATTGCCACGTTGCTACGCTCCTTGCAACAACAGAATTTTGTCACATCGTGCCCGTAGGGAATTGCGAACCTCTTTTGCATTATTGCCCGCGACCTGTGCGCGCCGTGAAACGGACGGGTAAGCAGGGCATGGTCATCTGTGTATTGCATCACACGAGTTAGCTTGCGTAGGTCAGGTTGCGCAGTTCAACCTGACGTAAAAAGCCTGGCTTAATTTGCAAACGTTCGTGACGTCAGGTTCAACTCAACGCCATTTATCGAGGTGGGAGTACCCCCCCCCTCCGTACAGTTGATCTTTTCTGCCCGCGAAGCAAGCTGAGGATTATCACCCAGGTTTGTGCAGGACGAGAACGACCCAATCTTCCTGGTGCAGGGTTTCGCGCAGGGTCATCCCCAGGCTGCGGGCTAGATCTGCCAGTTCCTGTGCCTGGTGCTCGAGCACCCCGCCAAGAAAGAGCAAGCCCGAAGGGCAGACCAGGTCTGCCAGACCAGTTGAAAGCATGTTCGTCAAAATTGGTGAAAGAATGTTGGCAATGACGCGTGGGGCTTTGTTCAGCCCGTCCTCTCGATTGAGCACATCGGTATGCGTTCCGACCTCGAAAATGATCTTTTCGCCCACACCATTCAGATTGGCATTGTTTATGGCTGAAGGGATGGAGACCGGGTCGTTATCAACGCCTAGGATGCGGTTAGCTCCGAGTTTTGCAGCCTGGATGGACAGAATACCGCTGCCGGTGCCGACATCGATTACGTCCATTTCCTTGACGCCGTATTTTTCAAGCGCGAGCATGCAAAGCTGGGTGGAGGGGTGCGTGCCCGTGCCAAACGCCATGTCGGGTGAGATGATGATAGGCGTTCGACCTTCAGCCAAAGCTGAGTCTACCCAGGCTGGCAGAACAATCAGGTTGCGGCCGATTTTGAGCGGCTTGTAATTGGCTTTCCAGGCCTCCATCCAGTTTTGGTCCAGTACGAGTTTGTACGCGATGGAGCCAAGCGGAGCAATCTGGGACATGTGCCAGATTGATTCCTCAAGCTGATGCCGGATTTTTTCGGATTGCTCATCCTGGGGGAAATACGCCACCACCTGCATGTCGCCAGTGGGGATTTCCTCGTGACCCAGATTGTCGTAATGGGTAACGCTGTTAATCACAACCCCGTCCGGTGAAAAGCGCGAAAACACCTCGGCGACAGCTTCGGCTAATTCTCCACTACAAATCATTGAGACTTCAAGCCAGGCAAATGGTTTATCCACTGAATGCATCCTTTAGTTTTTCGAAGAAACTGCGTTCCTGAATCTTGATGTCGGTGCCCATGGTTTTACCCAGGGTTTTGAGCAGCTCTTCCTGTTCATCAGTCAGCGAGGTTGGGATTTGAATGTTGACAGTCACCATCTGATTCCCGCGTTCTGTTCTCTGGAGGATGGGAACACCTTTTTCCTTGAGGCGGAAAACTCGCCCGGGTTGGGTGCCTGGCGGGATGCGCAGTTTTACGTCGCCATCAAGCGTGGGTATGGTGATTTCATCGCCCAGTGCTGCCTGAGCCATATTGATGTCGATATCGAGCAAAATATCGTAGCCGTTGCGCCGGAAGTAACTGTGCGGGGCTACTTCAATTTCGATGTAAAAATTACCATTTGGGCCGCCATTGGCGCCCGGCTGACCTTCTCCAATCATGCGGACCTGGTTGCCGTTATCTATGCCGGCGGGGATATTAACCTTCTTCCGGTTGGTCTTACGTTCCAGTCCAGTTCCACGGCAGTTGTGGCAGGGGTTTTCAATCATTTCTCCGCGTCCGCCGCAGGTAGGGCAGGTGACAACCTGCACCATTTGCCCCAGGAAGGTCTGCTGCACCTGTCGCACTTCACCTGCGCCCTTGCAGGTCGGGCAGGTAGTGGGGTGGGAACCGGGTTCGGCACCAGAGCCTGAACAAACTGAGCATTTTTCGTTGCGGGTGATGTCGATCTCTTTTTCAGTGCCAAATACTGCTTCTTCAAAGGTTAGTCTTAGGCGTGTGCTGAGGTCAGCACCGCGGCGGGGCGCGTTGCGGCTGCGTCGGGAAGAACCGCCAAAGCCCCCGAAACCTCCAAAACCACCCAAACCAAACAGGTCGAAGAGATCAGAGAGGTCCATGGTGGAATAATCGGGCATGCCATTGGTGTTGACGCCCTGGAAGCCGTAGCGATCATAAGCCGAACGCTTATCGGGGTCGCTAAGGACGCCGTAAGCCTCGTTGATTTCTTTGAACTTCTCTTCGGCGTCTTCAGCTTTGTTGACATCGGGGTGATACTTGCGCGCCAAATTGCGGAACGCATTCTTAATATCATCCGCGCTGGCAGATCGAGTCACACCTAAAACTTCGTAATAATCTCGTTTATTTATCATTTGCTAGTTAGACCAAATCCCTGGTAGCAACACTACCAGGGATGTATTTTATACTGTTTTAACTAATCTGCGTGATGAAACTCACCGTCAACCACGTCTTCATCACCATCAGGAGCTTGTTCCTGCTCGGGCTGAGTCTGGTCGGGGGTTTCAGACTGAGTCTGGCTGTAGGCAGCCTGCCCAACTTCCTGCAGGATTTTCATCAGCTCTTCCACGGCGCTGTTAATTTCGTTGGGTTCTTCCTGATCGCGCACGGAACGAACTTTCGCGATTGCGTCTTCAACGCGCGATTTCAAGTCAGCAGGCACTTTCTCACCGAGGTCAGAAAGGGTTTTCTCCGAGGAATAAACTGCATTGTCGGCAGTGTTGCGGGCTTCGATCATTTCGCGGCGTTGGCGGTCTTCTTCAGCATGGGTTTCAGCGTCTCTGCGCATCTGCTCGACCTCAGACTCGCTCAGGCCGGATGATGCTGTAATCGTGATGTTTTGCTGGCGGCTGGTGGCTTTATCTTTGGCTGTGACTTCCAAAATGCCATTGGCGTTGATGTCGAAGGTAACTTCGATTTGGGGCATGCCGCGTGGGGCGGGCGGAATACCATCGAGGGTGAATTTCCCGAGGGACTTATTGTCCGCAGCCATCGGGCGTTCGCCCTGCAGCACGTGGATCTCCACCTGGGTTTGGCTGTCGGAAGCAGTTGAGAAGACCTGGCTTTCGCGCGTGGGAATGGTGGTGTTGCGTTTGATGAGGGGCGTGGCAATCCCGCCCAGAGTCTCAATTGAGAGAGATAGAGGCGTGACGTCGAGCAGGAGGATGTCCTTCACTTCGCCGCCGAGCACACCAGCCTGGATGGCGGCACCGATTGCCACAACTTCGTCTGGATTGACGCCTTTGTGGGGCTCTTTGTCGAAGAATTTGCGCACAGATTCCTGCACGGCGGGCATGCGGGTCATGCCGCCGACCATAACCACTTCGTC
>ERZ795053.7194-NODE-7194-length-10802-cov-10.147576_pt1 | contig 10802 bp, 10 predicted proteins | sample MGYA00375137_ERZ795053 | MGnify/ENA primary metagenome ERZ795053 (study PRJEB30182, sample SAMN05720284) | activated sludge metagenome | isolation source: Anaerobic digester | place: Hong Kong | collected 2014-12-17 ... | reverse complement strand
GCGTGGCGGATGCGGCCGATTCGGCCACGCTGGCGGACACCTCCGGATGGGCCCCGCGCCGACGCCAGCCGGGCGACCGAATCCGCGTTGACGGCACCGGCTTCTGCCCGGGTACGAGGGTGCAGGTCGGCAACGGCCGGGCCGAGGTGGCGGCCGATGTTGCTGCGGATGGTCGCAGCCTCACGTTCGGCATCCCCCGCACCGCCACCAGTGGACCGGTGACGATTCTCCCGACCACGGGAGCCACGTACCAGACCACGAACTCCTTGCAGGTCCGCTCGGTGCGCAACCAGGACGGGTTCGCCTTCGCGAACTACTCGTACGGCTGGTTGTCCTACGGCGAACTCACCGACCTCGTGGGACAGCGGGACATGTTCATCGAGGTCAACCCGTGCTGGCCGTTCGGGAACTGCTCCATCCCGACCGGCGTGCCCGACCCGGTGGCCTACCTGGTGTGGGGGGTGCTCAATATCGCACTCAAGGCCTCCGGTGGTCATTGCTTCGGAATCAACCGCACGCTGCAGGAACTGCTGGCCGGCAAGGTGCGGCACAGCCGGTTCGCGCCGGGGGTGACGATCAACCACGACCTGCCAGCCGCCGCCGGGCCCAACGATGCACTGGGGACGTGGCTGGACGGCCGCCACGCAGGGCAGGGCACCGCCGAGTTCCTCGTCGGCTACCTGGGTCGCGAGCGGGACCTGCCCAATCAGCTGTCCGTGATACGGGCCGAACTTGGCAGGACGGTACCCGGGGATCTCACTGAAGAACGGGTTGAGCGGCCATGTGGTCACCGGGTACGACGTCGAGGATCGGCCGGACGGTTCCGTGTGGGTGTACGTCTACGACAACAACGTGCCTTTCGTTGCCTCCGAAGACCTGAACAGCAACGATCACCACTACCGGGAGATCGATCGCGGAATCATCCGCATCGACGCTGCGAAGAGCAGGTGGGAATTCCCCATGGGCAGTAGCACGTGGAGTGGTGGTGGCGGCGATTTCTTCACGGTCCCGCTGAGCCTCATCCCGGATGACCCGTCGCTACCCGGCCTCAACGCACTGCAGAGCATCACGATCTTCGGGGCTCCGTCCGGGGCCGCCACCATCTCGGAACTGCCCGACGACGCGCAGTTCGTGCCTGTGCAGGACAGCGCGGCGATCCCCGGGTCCGCCGGTTTCCTCGTCGCTCCCGCGGGCACGACGATGTCGCATCAGGTCCGGGGGACGTCCACGGGCCGCTACTCCCAGGTGACCACGGCGAAAGGGTTCGTCGCAGGCGTGCGCGACGTCGCCACGGCGGCGGGGGTCACGGACACTCTCACATCGGACCCCGGTGACGGGACCATCACGTTCGCCGGGACGAAGGACCGGCGGCTGCAATTGGACCTGGCATCCGACCAGCGAGGGCACCAGCGCTCGGCGAGCCTGCTGCTTCGCACTTTCAATGGTGGCGCGGAAGCCGTGGACTTCGGCAAGGGCGCGACCCTGGTCCTGCGACACGACGGGCTGGCGACGACTCTGCGGCTGCAGTTCACAGACTCCGATCGCCGTGGGATCGACCGGATCACATCGGCACCTGTGCGGATCCCACAGGGGGCGACCGTACGGGCGACGCCCACGTGGCGATCCCTGGACTCCGTGCGACTGGTCGTGGTGGACAACGGCAAACGGACCACCCGAGTGCTCAGGGACCGGTCGCGCACGAGCACCCGCGTTGTGCTCGCCAAACCTGAAGCCACCGGCAAGCGTGTCAAGGTCTCGTTCCGGGTCGTGAGACCCGTCGTGCCCTCGTCGGCGGGCCTCGTGGTGCGGGTGTTCAAGGGCCAGCGGGTGGTGGCGCGCAAGGCGGTCGCCTACGCCAAGCCGCGGAAGGGAAAGACGCTGCGGTGGAAGGTGCCGCGACTGCGCAAGGGCCAACATCGGATCGTCGCCAGGGCGACGCTGATCACGTCCGGTGCTCAGGCCGCGACCCTGCATGACACCGCGAGGGTGACGGTGCGCTGAGGCCACGCCGACGTCCCCGGCACGGCAGGGTTCTCAGGGACCGGCGGATGCCAGTGCCACCAGCCGCCGGGCGACGCTGTCCCAACTCCACAGGTCCTCGGCGGCGGCACGGGCGCCGGCCGACAACAGCGCCCGATCCTCGGCGGACAGGCCCGCGTACTGCTGCAGGCGCTCGGCCAGAGCCGCCGCGTCGCCGCTGCGGAAGGAGGCGAGGTGTGTCAACCGGTCCGGGTAGTGCTTCCGCACGCCCGCCGCGATCTCCGCCAGTCCGCTGTGGTCGGCGACCAGCGGCGGACACCCGCAGGCTGCCGCCTCCGCGGCGACCATCCCGAACGCCTCCGGGAACACCGACGGGACGACGCTGACATCCATCAGCGGCCACAGGTAGCGCAGGTGGCGATGCTGCAGGGGCCCTGTGAACAGAACGTCCGATGTGCTCTCGAGTGCGGCCCGGGCCGGTCCGAAACCCACGATGATCGCCGGGTGATCCAGGACATCGAGGAGCAGGGGGACACCCTTCTCCTCGCTGATCTTGCCCACGTACACAATCCGTGGGCGCTGGTTCTCAGCGAAGAACCGCGCCAGGCGGTCGGCGTTGCCCGGATCCGGAAGGCGCTCCTCCCCGGTCACGTCCGCCGCCGATTCGGCGAGCAGGCCGGCCAGTGCCTCGTCGTGTGCCCGGGGTCGCATCTGGTCGGTGTCGACCCCCGGTGGGATGACGCTGATCTGCGACGGTGCCACGTCGAGCAGCTCGAGGACGACCCGCTTGATGTGCTCGGAGCCGGCAACGATCCCCAGGCTGCCCCGAACACTCTCGGTGGCCCATGCACACAGGCCGGGGTCGTCCCGCATGGCGTATTCGAGTTCACTGCCGTGAGCTTTGACGAGGAACGGCAGGCCGGTGGCCGCTGCCACCGGACCACCGAGAACCAGGTGGTTGGCGATCAGCAGATCGGCCGGTCCCGCCGCGTTGATTGCCGCGGCGTTCGCTTCGACGTAGGCGTCGAGTTCGGCCGGGCTGAAGTCGCCGACGAGCCCGGGTTCGGCGTCGGAGTAGTTGTCCAGAACGAACACGGGCAGGCGGCCGGGCAGCCGAGGCCGGATCACCTCACAGCCGGGGATGGTGCCGGCGGGGTCCTGGCAGAAGACCGTCACATCGTGGCCCTGCGCGCTCAGCGTGCGGGCCAGCGCTGTTGTGTACTCGTTGGACCCGGTGCCCTGCAGCAGGTAGCCGTGCCATATGAAGATGCGCACACAACGCAACGTAACGCGGGCTCAGTAGCGCTCACCCGCGGCGTGGGCCGTTGACCGTCCGGACGCCACGAGCCAGTCGTGCACCTGGCGCGTGTTGTCGGTGGTGATCCCCCAGGCGCCGTCGTGAACGCAGGCGTCCACGGCGCGCGGGTCGTTGGCCGTCCACACCAACCAGGTCAGGTTCGCCGCTGCGATCGCCTCGGGGAGGTCCGGCGGGTAGGCGAACAACGTGTCGAGGCCGTCGAGTCCACGCTCGACGGCTTGCCCCACCAGCCACCGGACATCAGCCGGCTCGTCGAAGCCACGCCGATGGCTGTCCGCCCCCCGTCGGTGCCCCTGCGCCCATCCGCCGATCTGCCAACGGGGGATCGTGTCCACGATCCACAGCGTGCGGTAATGGGGGGCCGCGGCCTTGATCGCACCCGCGGTGTCCAGGTTCTTCGAGATAAACATGAGTCGGTCCGGCGGAAGTGCCTCGGAGGCGGCGAGGACATCGGGGACCACCTGTGGTCCCTGCTCGATCTCCACCACCAAGGCCCGGTCGGCGGGCACCACCGGCGTACATTCGGCAAGGGTCGGGATCCCGCTGCGCGACCACGATGCACCCTTCCAGCGTCCCGCGCTCAGCTCGAGCAGTTCGGCGTAGGAGGCCTCGGCGATGCCGATCCCGGCGCGGTCGGTGGTGCGGTCGGTGGTCGCATCGTGGTGCAGGACGATGGTTCCGTCCGCGGTGCGCCAGACGTCCACCTCGACCGCGTCCGCCCCCTGCGCGAATCCGTACTCGATGCCGGCGAGGGTGTTCTCAGGAGGTCCGAGCGGATCGGTGTGGGCGTGGCCGGACCCGCGGTGCGCCACGAGTCGCACCACCGCATCCCCCGGGGTGAGGGCATCCTCGACGCTGCGGTGGGAGGCGGTGAGGGCGGCCTCGGCCTGCGGGCGATCGGTCACAGGGTGCAGGCTACGGCGTTCCCGACCGGTCGTGCGAGCGCCCGACCTTCAGCGCCCCAGGGACCAGCGCTGACGCATCGCCTGGATCGCAGCCGCCCCGCTGTGGGTGGCCGATTCCAGATCCACACCGGGCCGAGCGTCTGCTTGCAGGGCGACGGCGCAGCGGTTGATGGATATGGTGTGGCGAGAGTCGGGTCCGGCTTCCAGGGCTGCGGACAGGGTGTTCGCTATCTGCACCACCGCACGGCATTCCGCCACCATGGACGGAGGTAGCGGATCGCTCTGTGCCGCGAGCCCGCGACCGAGTGCGACGACGTCTGCGAACATCGCATCGATCAGTTCGGGGAGCCCGGCCCGCGTGGGGAACGAGGCGGCCTCGGCCTGAATCGACTCGATGTCCTCGAGGTCGTCGGCCCGGCTCCTCGGCGACATGGCCATGTCCAGCAATACGTCTGCCGCCTCCGACAGCAGCAGTGCGTGGTCGGCGATCACTTCATGGTTCACGGCTGTGGGACTTTCAACGACCATTGTGGTTCCTCCACATCCCACGCTGCGCCTTCTTCACGCTGGAATCCACCAACGTGCGGGGAACAGTGCGTTAACTAGGCTGGCGCGAATGGAAACCCCGCATCACCGCAGAACCATCACCTTCGACGTGGCGGGCTCGGAGCCGGACGCCGTCGAGGTGCGTGGTCGGTTGGTCGATGAACGGCCCTGGGCCGAACGCCCCCAGGACCTGCCGGTGGTGCACGATCTCGAACTGGCCGCGGTGGTGTCGTTGGCGGATTTCACGGTCCGCAGCGTGGAGATCCGGTTCCACACGTATCCGCACAGCGAGTGCCCGCAGATCGCTCAGGCCTATCAGCAGTTGGTCGGGGTGCGGGTGGGCCGGGGATGGACGCGGGCGATGCGGGAGCGCCTCGGGGGTCCCGCCGGCTGCACCCACCTGCGCGAACTCGCCCGCGCGATGGCTCCGGTGCTCGTGCAGGCGGCGTTCTCGGCGCGTGTGCGCGCCAACCCGAGCCGGGAAGGCGATGAGGACAGGCTGCGGACGGTGCTTCCGTTCCTCAGCGGCACGTGCCACATCTGGGCTCCCGGCGGGGTCGGCGAGCAGAAGCTGGATGCCGGCTGGGTGCCCGGTACGACCGCCTATCCGGTGCCGCCGGTCGAGGACTTCCTGGACTGAGTGCCGGCAGTGCCGAAGAGCGCGCACGGCGTTGGGCCGGTCCGCTGTCGGTCAGTGTCTGGGCAGTCCGGTTAGAGATCGGCATGTTGGTTAGTCGGCGGCAGGTTGGTTAGAGTCCCACGGCCGTATAGGGCTAACCGGAGTGCTGTATCTCTAACCAGGATGCCGATCTCTAACCGGGATGCCGATGACTAACGGGAGGACCGACATGTCTGGACAGCACAACCAACCGGAGTCCCTGCCTGAGGTTCGCACCCCGTCAGTGGTGGCCCTTGTTGACCATCGTGATCATCTTCAGGTTGAGGACCGCGAACCGCCAGCCCTGCTTGAGGACACTGGTGCGTGCCTTGATCTGCTTGGGGTCCGGCTGCGGGGCATCCGGGAAGGTCGTCACATTGTCGTCCATGGTCACTCCGGGATCAGATACCAGAAGGGGCGGGCTTTGGCCTTGTAGATGAACAGGTGGTGCAGCATCACCTTCATCCAGTGTGCGGAGAGCCCGATCTCGCCGTAGGTCTCCTTGGTGTCCCGGCCGGACTGCCCGTACTTCTGCTTGTCGGGGATGATCGGGAACACCGTCATCGCGGCGGCCTTGCCGTCTCGCCACCCAGTGCCCGCTGACGCGATGCACGCCGCGCCCATCTCCGCCATGGAGGCGGTGTGCACCTTTCCGGCCCCGCCGTGTTTGATCCGTTCGGCGATGGTCTTGGCCACTGCCCGGCCGATGACCCCCGACGGCATGCCGGTGCGAGGCGGCGCCGGAGCGATCATCGTGCCGTTGGGGCTCTGCTGCGGACGCGACATCTGGTGCGGCGGGGCGAACGCGATCCCGGCGGCCCACACGTTGTCGTACTTCACGCTCTGGTAGGTCTTCGGCCAGTCGCTGGCCTCCCACTGCTCGTACGGCTTGGGCGAGTAGTCGGCATCCACCTTCATGAACCCGCTGGGCGCGAACACCTCGTCGGTGATGTCCGTGCCTTCGGCGTCGAAGGCCTTGAGGTCCACACCCCGGAAGGGTGGCAGCAGCATGGCGAAGTCGAAGGACTGCTCGCCCTTGGTCCCGTCGAGGAGTTCGTAGTGGACCACCCCCGGATCCACACGCTCCACGTGCGCGGCCAGAATCGCCTTCACCCCGCGCTCCTGGAACAGGGACTCGGTGAACATCTGGCTCGGCACCACCCCGTCCTTGGATCCGAAGTTCATCCCGTCCATGCCGAAGTCGCCGAGGCTGCTCTCATTGGTGATGTAGATGACCTCCGCCTTGTCGCGCACCCCCTCCTTCACCAACTGGTACGCCGTCGGTGGCAACGCCGAGGCATCCCGGCGGGCCGGTATCAACGTCTCCAGTATCAAGATCGCGTGTTTCATCGCGTGTTCGTCGCTGGCGGCGGTCGCGGGCATCCTGTTCGCCTCCCGCGACAACTCGATCTCACCGTCGACCGGTGGTTCCACCACGCTGCTCTATGCGGTGGGTGCGGCCGTCATCGGTGGCACCTCGTTGTTCGGTGGCCGGGGCCGGATCATCGACGCCGTCATCGGTGGCCTGGTGGTCGGCGTCATCGCCAACGGCCTGCCCCTGATCACCCAGCAGTCCGGAATCTCGTTCATCGTGACCGGACTGGTGCTGCTGGTCGCAGCCAGCGTCGACGCGCTGTCGCGACGGCGCGCCATGGCCACAGGGAGGGTGTAGCCAGCCAGGTGTCGGTACGCGTAGGGATCATCGGGTACGGCCTCGCCGGACGCCTGTTCCATGCGCCGTTCATCGCCTGCACCCCCGGACTTCATCTGACGCACGTCGTGACGCGCTCGCCGGAGCGCGCTGCGGAGGCGGCCGACGATCATCCGGGGGTGACGGTGGTGGCGGGGGTCGCCGACCTCCTGGCCGCCGCCGTCGACCTGGTCGTGGTGGCAAGTCCGAGCGGGCTACATGCAGAGCACGCTCAGGCTGCGCTGGCCGCAGGTAGGCACGTGGTGCTGGACAAGCCGCCCGCGGCAGATGCCACGCAGTTCGAGGCACTGCTGTCGATGGCCGACCGGGCCGGGTGCCACCTCATCGTGTTCCACAACCGGCGGTGGGACAGCGAGTACCGCACACTGCGCACCATCCTCGACGCGGGGACGCTGGGCACCGTGCACCGCTTCGAGACGTCGATGGACCGCTGGCGGCCGACGGGCAAGGGAGGGTGGCGGGAATCCGCCGCTCCCGCGGACCTCGGTGGCCTGCGCTACGACCTCGGGCCACATCTGGTGGATCAGGCGCTGCAACTGTTCGGTCCGGTGGGATCGGTGTCCGCGCGGGTGCAGTCCCTGCGGGACGTGGGCAGCCTCGACGACGACGTCCTTGCGGTGCTCGCTCATGACAGCGGTACGACGACGGTGGTCAGCGGGTCGCTTCTGACGGCCATCCCCGCGCCCCGCTACCGGGTCTCGGGTTCACAGGGGGCCGCGTTGCTCGCCGCCACCGACAGCCAGGAGGACCGGTTGCGGGCAGGCGAGCGTCCCACGACCGGCGGGGTCGGTTGGGGTGCGGAGCCCGGCGTGGCCGCGCAGATCGTCACCGGCCCCGATTCGCAGCGCGCAGAGGTCCCGTATCTCGACGGGCGATGGCCCGACTTCTACGCAGGTGTCCTCGGCTGCCTGGATGCCGGCACCCCCAGCCCTGTTCCCCCCGCATCGGCTCTGGCCACGATGCGGGTGCTCGACGCCATCGGAGAGGCCGCCGCCACCGGCGGCACGGTCAGGCTCGCCTGAAAGGTTGCATGTCATGAGTTACGCCACGGTCGATCTCACGCCGACGCCCGAGGACAAGTTCACGTTCGGCCTGTGGACGGTGGGGTGGCAGGCACGTGACCCCTTCGGCGACCCCACCCGCGAACCCATGGATCCGGTGCTGGCCGCCGAGAAACTCGGAGAACTCGGCGCCTACGGCGTGACCCTGCACGACGACGACCTGCTGTCGCCGCTTCTCACCGGTGACGAGCGGGAAGCCGCGATCAGTCGTTTCGAGAAAGCGGTGGATGCCGCTGGTCTGAAGATCCCCATGATCACGACGAACCTGTTCACGCATCCTGTGTTCAAGGACGGGGCATTCACCTCGAACTCGCGTGACGTACGGCGGTACGCCTTGGCGAAGGTGCGGCGCAACCTCGACCTCGCGGCGCGTTTCGGGGCGACGACCTATGTGTTGTGGGGTGGGCGCGAGGGGTCCGAGTCCGACGCCGCCAAGGATGTGCGTGCCGCGCTCGACAGGTACGCCGAGGGGCTCGACGCGCTGTGCGACTACATCGTGTCCCAGGGCTACGACATCCGGCTCGCGATCGAGCCCAAGCCGAACGAGCCGCGCGGGGACATCCTGCTGCCGACGATCGGGCATGCCCTCGGTCTCATCGACCGCCTTCAGCACTCCGAGATGGTGGGGCTCAATCCGGAGGTGGGACATGAGCAGATGGCCGGTCTGAACATGGTCCACGGGGTCGCGCAGGCGCTGTGGGCGGGCAAGCTCTTCCACATCGACCTGAACGGCCAGCGGGGGCCGAAGTACGACCAGGACCTGGTCTTCGGGCACGGCGATCTGCTCAACGCCTTCTTCCTCGTGGATCTGCTGGAGACCAGTGGCTACGCGGGAATGCGACACTTCGACTACAAGCCGGCGCGCACGGAGGACAGCGAGGGCGTGTGGCGCAGCGCGGCGGCCAACATGTCGACGTACCTGATGCTCAAGCAGCGGGCCGCGGAATTCCGTGCCGACCCCGATGTGCAGGCCGCGATGACCGCCGCCGGTGTGGACAGCCTGCGGCAGCCCACCCTGAATCCCGGTGAGACCGTGGCCGATCTCCCGGCGATCACCGAGGTGGATGTGGAAGGACTGGTCCGTGGCTATCCGTTCGTGAACATCAACGAGTTGGCCATCGAGCACCTCATGGGGTTCCGCGGGTGAGGTTGGTCGCCGGCATCGACTCCTCCACCCAGTCGGTAAAGGTCACGATCCGGGATGCCGACTCCGGCGACGAGGTGCGGTCTGGTCGAGCACCGCACCCCGACGGCACCCAGGTGGATCCTCGGGTCTGGTGGGACGCAATGCAGTCGGCCCTCGACTCCGCCGGCGGTGTGGATGACGTCGAGGCGCTGGCGGTGGGCGCCCAGCAGCATGGCATGGTCGCCCTTGATCCAGCGGGGGAGCCGGTCTTCGATGCGCTGCTGTGGAACGACACCCGTTCCGCCGCCGACGCCGAGGACTTGGTGCGGCAGCGAGGTGCGCAGTGGTGGGCCGAGCACACCGGCTCGTTGCCGGTCGCATCCTTCACCGTCACGAAACTGGCCTGGCTGGCCCGCGAACACCCGGAACTCGCGGCCCGGGTCGAGCAGGTGATGCTGCCGCACGACTACCTGACATGGCGCTTGCGCGGAGGCGGCGACGCGACCACCGACCGAGGGGACGCCAGCGGCACCGGCTACTTCTCGCCGACCGGCAACGAGTATCTGCCCGACCTCGTCGAGGACGTCGTGGGCCGTCCGGTGCGCCTACCGCGGGTCCTTGGTCCGTCCGAGTCGCCCGGTGAAGCGGGCGGGATGCTGCTCGGCCCGGGTACCGGGGACAACATGGCGGCTGCGCTGGGCGTCGGGGCGGGTCCCGGCGATGTGGTGGTGTCGATCGGGACCTCCGGGACCGTCTTCGCCTCCGGCGAGGTCGCGACCGCGGACCCCACGGGGATCATCGCCGGGTTCGCCGACGCGCGCGGCGGCTATCTGCCGTTGGTGTGCACCTTGAACGCCTCACGTGTTCTCGATGCCGCGTGCGGTGTTCTCGGGGTGGACTACGCCGAGTTGGACAGGCTGGCACTGTCGGTTCCCGATGCGGCCGGCCTGGTACTTCTGCCGTACCTCGAAGGCGAACGCACGCCGAACCTGCCGGACGCGACGGGCTCGCTGCATGGCATCACCCGGGCCAACTCGACGCCCGCTCACTACGCCCGTGCCGCTGTGGAGGGGATGCTCTGCGGTCTCGGCGCTGGGTTGACCGCTCTGGTGGACGCGGGGGTGGCCTGCCGACGTGTTCTGCTGGTCGGGGGAGGGGCCCAATCGGACGCTGTCGCCCGGATCGCCGCAGAGGTGTTCGGGGTCCCCGTGGTCGTTCCCGAACCCGGCGAGTACGTGGCTGCCGGCGCAGCCCGGCAGGCGGCATGGGCGTTGACCGGGGATCTACCTCAGTGGGGTTCGAGTGGGGCTCGCGTGGTCGAGGCATCACCACGACCGGAGATCCTCGATCACCACACCGACGTGCGCGCGCGCACCTGGGGTTGATGCGGGGGGTCAGGAGACACCGACCGGTTGCCGCACGGTCGCGCACCAGCACGTCATTCCAGAAGCGGCATGACCGGATCGCGGTGGCCGGAGCGTTCCGCCCCGATCCCGG
>ERZ795053.7192-NODE-7192-length-10803-cov-7.344715_pt1 | contig 10803 bp, 6 predicted proteins | sample MGYA00375137_ERZ795053 | MGnify/ENA primary metagenome ERZ795053 (study PRJEB30182, sample SAMN05720284) | activated sludge metagenome | isolation source: Anaerobic digester | place: Hong Kong | collected 2014-12-17 ... | reverse complement strand
TCGCCGACGATGCCGACATGGGCGGCAATTTCTGCCAGTCTAACCTGAATGAAACGGGGCCGCTTCTGCCCGACACCTTCCAGCAAACGCATCTCTGCCTGGAAGCGCCAACTGAACCCGCTACGCTTGCCCTACGACAGCAAGTAACCAACACTCTGGCAGCGGGGCTCTCCATTCTGAACTACCGCGGGCATGGCGGCGTAGAATACTGGGGCGGCAATCCCCCTATTCTTACTGTGAGAGAAACGCCAACTCAAATCGATATGACCAATACCTTCTGGAACAATTTCAACCGGCCAATCACTATCCTCAGCGCCGACTGTCTGGATGGCAACTTTGCCTTCCCCGGCCGCAACGCCCTCAGCGAACGCACGCTTACCGCCCCCGCATTGGTCACTGGTACCATCGGCTCGGCAGCACACTGGTCATCCGCCGGGCTGGGCTATGATGCGGAGCACACGATCCTGCTGGAAGGGTTTTACACGGGGCTGTTCGAGGCGGGGCAAACGGCCGTCGGCGATGCCGCCAACTACGCCAAGCTTTATTACCTCAACAGCCCATTTCAAGATACTTCGTCGCTCTACAGCTTCCTGCTCCAGGGCGACCCCGCCATGCAGCTGTTTCGCCCAGACGTGTCGATAGAAAAGACGTCCACGCAAGGGGCTGTGGAACTAGGCAGCACGGCCGTTTTCCACCTAAACGTTCGCAACGATGGCCTCTACCCGGCCCAAACCACCATCGCCGATACCCTGCCCCCCGCGCTGGCCTATGCCTCATCCAGCGCCTCGGTGCCCTACACGGTCACAGTCAACGGCGGCGAGCTGCTGTTTAGCCTGGAAACTAGCCTGCCACAGGGGGAATCTGCTATGATTACCGTAACAACAACGGCCGTTACCCTGCAAAGCCCGGCTACCAATGTCGCCACACTTAGTACCAGTGGCAACAATATCCATCCAGCCAACCAGACCAGCAGCGCGGCCGTCAACATCTACCAGGAGATTTTTTCGGCCTACCTGCCGAGTATTGTGAAGTAGCACAAAACCATGCACAAAATAAGTCTTCGCTCCCTGTTCTTCATCGTCACACTTCTCATCGCCCTTGCCCTTGGCACCCAGTTGCAAGCTCAGGACGATGAGCCAACGGCCGTTACCCTCGTCTCCTTCACCGCCACCCCGCAAGACAATGCCGTCAAACTGGTCTGGATCACCGGCACAGAAATCGACACGGCCGGCTTCCGCCTCAAACGCGGCGCGCCCGAAGGCCCCTTTGAATATCTGGACTTTCTCGGCGACGACGCGTCCGGCATTATCTACGGCCAGGGCGGCGTGTCCGATGGCGCCATTTACGAGCGCGTAGACAACACGGCCGTAAATGGGCAAACTTATACCTACATCCTGATGGAAATAGAAAACAATGGGCAAGAAGTAGAGCCAGACAACGCCCGGCGTACTGTTACAGCGGGCCTGCCGCCCACCAATACCCCGGTTTCCGTAGTGATACCGCCCACGTCCGCCGCCGGTTCTACGGCCACGGCCACAAGAGCATCAAACGCCACGGCCACCACCGCCCCCACCAGCACCCGCACCAACGGTTCGGCCACGTCGCTGCCCCAGGCCAGCGCAACGGCCGTGCGCTTTGCCACCGTTACCCCATCAGCCAGCCAGCCTGAAGGGCCGGCAGCGCCGACGGCCGTTCCCAACACCGCCAGCAGCGATACCCGGACCACCAGTCCCAACACACCCCGCCCCACTTCCACCACCGCCTCTTCCAACGAAGCCGTCCTTAACGACGATACCTTTGGCGCGGCCGTAGCTCTGGCCCAGGGAGAAGAAACACCCGCGCCCGCCCCTCCGGTCGGCAGCGGTTACCCGGGCACGGACACCACCACCTCCGCCAACACCGAAGTCTCGACATCCTATCCGCCGGAAGAGACTGTAGCCACGGCCGTTCCCACACAGACCCGCATGGCAGTCATCGGCAGTGTGCCCGGCTACGACAGCGCAGCGGCCTCCGACGCGCAGCCGCAATCTGCCACGGGCAGTGGCCGCGGCACGCTCTTCCTCTGGCTCGGTTTCATCGTCGCCCTGCTGATCTTTGTGACGGGCGTCGTTGGCTCCATCATCCTTTACACGCGCAAATCTGGATAACCACGTATGCCATTGTTTTATAAAGGCCTCTTTCGCCAGCCAGCCCATCCAGGCTGGCTGCTTCTTTTGCTGGGGCTGTGGGGATTAACGGCCGTTAGCTGCCGCCAGCCAGCCCCCCCATCAGCAGGGAATGTCGCCGCCGACCAGGTAAAACTGCTGGTCAGCCAGGATGGTTTCGTACGCGTCGACCAGCAGGCACTGGCCGACGCCGGGCTGGCGATTCCGTCGTTCGACGTCACCTCCCTGCGCCTTAGCCAGGGCGAAACGGCCGTACCGTTTGCCCTCGACGACGACCACTTGATTTTCTACGGCCTCGCCCCGACCGACCGCTATACCGCCCAGCGGCCCTACGTGCTCACCAGCGGCGCGGCAGGCGAATTGATGGCTGAAACGGCCGTTCCCTCCCCCAGCACACCGGCCACCATCAACGCCATCACCCGCACCCTCCACCTGGAAGAAAACCACCTCTACAAATCCGAAGCCCGCGATTTTGTAGAAGGCGCGCCGCAGGCCGCAGAACTCTGGTTCTGGCAGCCCTTACGCCAGGGCAACAGTCTACCCTTCGATTTTGACCTGCCCATCGTGGCCGATGGCTCAGGCCAGATTCGCGTCCGCGTCAAAGGCGAAACCTACAGCGCGGAGGTAGAAAACGACCACGACTTCGACGTACTCGTCAACGGCCAGAACCTGGGCGCCGTTCGCTTCGACGGCCAGAGCTACCATACCGGCGTCGTAACTGTGCCGCCGGGCGTCTTAAAAGCCGGCCCGAACACGCTGGTTCTGGACAACACCCCCGAAGGCGCAACCTTTCTAGACATTGTAGATGTGGACTGGATCGCCATCGACTATGCCACACCGCCAACGGCCGTCAACGACCAGATCACCATCACCGGGCAGGATGGCGTGGTCGCGCTAAACGGTTTTAGCGGCACGCCTTACCTGTTCGACGTGACCACGCCGGACACTCCGCAACGGCTGACCGGCCTGACGACAGAGCCGCTTCTGGCTGTGCAGGCGGAGCAGCGGATAACGGCCGTCGGCCCGCAAGGCTACCAAACGGCCGACATTCAGCCCATGCGCACCAGCAATTGGCGCAGCCCCGATAACGGCGCAGACTTGCTGATTGTCACCACGGACGCCCTGGCTCCGGCGCTGGAGCCGCTCGTCGCCGCCCGGGAAGCGGAAGGTCTGCGCGTGGCGCTGGTGCCGGTGGCCGAAATATACGACGAGTTTGGCGCAGGCGCGGCTTCGCCGGATAGTATCAACGCTTTTGTGGCCTATGCCTTCGCCAACTGGCAGCCGCCGCAGCCCCGCTACCTCTTCCTGGTAGGCGACGCCACCTCCGATTACCAAAACTACCTGGGTTTAGCTCCGGCCAACATCGTGCCCGCGCCGATGGTGGCTGTCTCGTTCAGCGGCGAGACGGTCAGCGATGCGCGGCTGGCCGACGTAGACGGCGACGGCCGTCCGGATCTGGCCGTTGGCCGCTGGCCGATAGATTCGGCCGCAGCAGTGGAGTCGCTGGTGGCCCGCACGCTGGCGTATGAAAAGGGAACGGCCGTCAACACGGCCATCTTTGCTGCCGACGCCACTGAAGGACAGTTTGCCACCATGGCCCAGCGCCTCGGCCAGGAAAGCGGCCTGCCGGAGGCGGCTACGACCTTGCTCACAGGCCCCACCGCCGCTGAAGTCGTGGCGCGCTGGAATGAGGGCGCCTGGCTAACCACCTACGTTGGGCACGGCAGTCTGGCACAGTGGGGCAAAGACAACATTTTCACACTGGCCGCCGTAAACGACCTGAAAAACGCCACGCCGCCTATCGTTGTGCAGCTTACCTGTCTGACAGGGCTTTTCACGCAGCCAGACCAGACCTCGCTTTCGGAGGTGATGCTGACACATAAAAACGGCCCGGTTTTGCTGGTAGCGGCCACCAGCCTGACCCTCTCCACGAGCCAGGAACCATTTGCCGCCAGCCTGTTGAGCCACTTGCAGGATACGGCCGTGCTGCGCATCGGAGACGCTTTCCAGGCGGCCAAAATCTCTCTGGCTACCGATTCCAACACTGATTTACGCGAAATTAGCGATACCTTTACCCTGTTTGGCGATCCTACTGCCCACATCGTGCGGCCCAATAACGGCGCGCAGGCAAATCCTTGACACATGACCACTCTCGTTGTAGAAACAGCCGCTAATGATTTACGTGAGGGGACATATTGATCGCTGAAGAAAAAGAGCGCGTTTCCAGCCCACGACGACCCACACCTTCCAAAAAGCTGCTTTCCTGGCTGAATGTTGTCATTGGCCTGATCCTCCTGGTATGGGGGTTGTGGTATGTGGTCAAGCATATTACGCTGGCCGAAATTGGGCGTGCTTTGGCCCTGGCAAACCCGTTTTATATTGCCCTGGCCTTACTGGTCTTTCTCCTGACGCTGCTGGCGAAGGCATGGCGCTGGCAGCTTCAGTTTACGCCGTCAACGGCGCGCCCGCGTTTTGGGGCTGCGTTTTGGGCGCTGATGTTGGGGCAGTTTGTGAATACGGCCGTTTCCTTCATGCGCCTGGGCGATCTGGCCCGTGTCTATGCCCTCCACCAACAAACCGCCATCAGCAAGATGGAAAGTTTGGGCACGCTGGTACTGGAAAAGACGCTAGATCTCCTGATGCTGGTGCTGACGCTGGTTGTGCTGCTGCCCTTTGTCGTCGTGCCGGCGTTTATCACGGAGCAAGGGATTGTACTGGGCGTGGCGGCACTGTTGGCTTTTGCCCTGCTTTACCTGGTTGCTTACCAGACCCGGCGTGTGCTGATGGTGGCAGAGAAGGTGTTACGGCCGTTACCCGCCAAACTCAACCGCCGCCTGCTGCAGTTCGCGGCCTCCGGCCTGGCAGGTCTTAGCGCCATGCGCAGCAAAAAAGTCTTGCTTGGTCTGTTGACCCGCTCCGTGCTCATCGCCATTCTGTCTGTGCTGATGCCCTACACACTGTTTCCCGCCTTCAACCTGCCCTTCGGTCTCACCGAAGCCATTCTGATTAATCTGGGAGTCTCCGTCGCCGCCGCTATCCCCGTGCCCACACCGGCCAAAGTGGGCGTCTTTGAATTTGCCATCGTCTTCATGATGAAGCAGTTTGGCTACGACAATGAAGCGGTAGCGCTTAGTTATGCGATTGTTTTTCATCTTATCATTCTTGTCCCACAGGTAGTTTTGGGCATCATTGCCGCCTGGCACACCGACTGGCGCTGGTCCGCCACCCGCCACGAAAACCAGACCATCACCCAGGCGCCCTAAACCTTGCTCCCCATGACCAGATACCTGCCTGACCACACACCTTCATCACTATGATCTCCGTCATCGTCCCTTCCCGAAACGCTGCCCACAGCATCACTGCGTGCGTTACTGCGCTGTGCCAGCAGCAGGATGTGCCGCTTCCGTATGAAGTCATCGTGGTAGCCGATGGCTGCACGGACGCTACTGCCGACCTGGCGGAAGCAGCCGGCGCCACCGTACTGCGCCAGCCGCCCAATGGTCCGTCCGCTGCCCGCAACACCGGCCTGCGCGCTGCTCAGGGCGACATTGTTTGCTTCACCGATGCAGATTGCGTGCCGCGCCCCGATTGGCTGGCCGCCATGATAGCGCCGCTGCAGTCCGACCCGGAAGTCGTCGGCGTCAAAGGCATCTACACCACGCACCAGAAAGAGATCGCCGCCCGTTTTGTCCAGCTTGAATACGAAGATAAGTACGACCGCCTGCGAAATTATGACCATCTCTCGTTTATGGATTCCTATTCGGCGGCCTGCCGCCGCCAGGTGCTGCTGGATATTGGCGGCTTCGACGAACACTTTAAGACGGCTTCGGTTGAAGATCGGGAGCTGTCTTACCGGCTGGCTGCGAAGGGGTACAAAATGGTGTTTCAGCCCACGGCCGTTGTCGCCCACAGCCACACAAACTCTTTAGCCGGTTACGCGCGCAAAAAGTTTTTTAATGGCTACTGGAATGCCCGCGTGCTGCGCCAGTTTCCGGAACGCCTGATCGAAGACACCTACACGCCCCACGTGCAGAAGCTGCAAATTCTATTGATGGGGCTGTTGCTGGCGCTCGGGGTAACAGCGGTGCTTATCCCTCTGTTGTGGCCGCTTTACGTGCTTGTGGCCCTCCTCTTTTTGGCGACTACGATGCCCTTTGTGCGTAAGGCGTGGGCCAAAGATCGCCCGGTGGCCGTGATCGCGCCGTTTATGCTGGCCGTGCGGGGACTGGCGCTGGGAGTAGGCTACTTGTGTGGTCTGCTGAACGTCAACGTACGGCCGTAACTTCCGGCGCAATCCTGCTCTGCACAGCGCTGGCAGCGCTGGGGGTTTACTGGCTGACACTGGCTCCGGGCCTGACCTGGGCACATCATGGGATAGACGGGGGAGAATTAATAACGGCCGTCTACACGCATGGCCTCCCCCACCCACCCGGCTACCCACTCTACCGCCTCTTTTCTTCCTGGTTTGCCCGCCTGCCGCTGGGCACCATCGCCTACCGCTTCAACCTCTTTTCCGCCCTGACGACGGCCCTGGCCGCCGGGTTCGTCGCCCTGACCAGCTATCAATCTCGCCTTCTCTCTTTGACTGACGAACGCACGGCGAACGGTATGGGGATAACGGCCGTTGCCACTGGTCTCACCTTCGCTTTCGCTTCACTCGTCTGGGGGCAGGCCACCATCACCGAGGTGTATGGTCTGGCGCTGCTGCTGCTGGCTGCCTTTTTGTGGGCCTTATTAACGCAGCGGCCTCCCTGGTTGATTGGCCTGCTGCTCGGCCTAAGCATCACCGCCCAACTGACCGCCTGGTTTTTGCTGCCGCTGGCTCTGGCGCTCTCGCCGCGCCGCTGCTGGCAGGCGCTGCTGGGAGCACTGCTGCTGGGGCTGCTGCCGCTGGCGCTTCTGCCCTGGCTGGCCAGTCCCGATAGTCCTATCGTTTGGGGTGATCCGGCCACGCCCGGCGGCTGGTGGTGGGTGGTCAGCGGGCAGTTGTATCGCGGCTATGCCTTTGCGCTGCCACAACATGAACTTCCGGCGCGGCTCACGGCCTGGCTGCCTGTCTGGTTCAGCCAGTTCACCTGGGCAGGTATTCCGCTCATCGTCGCCGGGGTGGCGCTGCTGGCAGAAGGCCAGCGGCGCACGGCGTATTGGCTGGCGGGAACGGCCGTTCTCTACCTCGTTTTTGCGCTGACCTATCTGCCCGATGACGCCATCGTCCAGACATTGCCCGCGTGGCTGCTGGTCAGCCTGCTGCTGGGTCCGGCTTATCAGCGCCTGAGTTTTCTGGCGCCTGGCTTGCCCCTGATCCTGCTTTTGATAAACTTCAGTGGGCAAAATTTGCGCGCAGACCAGCAGGTAAGGGTGCGAGCCGAGGCCTTGTTACCAGCCATCCCCGCGAATGCCATCGTGGAAACACCGGGCGACCCCACTATTTTTGCCCTGTGGTACTTCCAGCATGTCGAGGGGCAGCGGCCGGATGTGGTACTGGTGGACGAACATTTATTTGCTTTTGAATGGTATCGGAAACGGCTGGCGCAACAGAATCCGGCCCTATCCGGTCTAAATCAGCCCGACGTGGCGGTGTTTCAGGTGTTGAATGAGGCAAAACGGCCGTACTGCCGGGCCAGCATCAACACCCATTTGGATAACCTTTACACCCTGACTTGCTCCGAGGAAACTAGTTCATGACAATCGCTGAAACGAATGCGCCAACCAGGCGCAACAGACGAAAATATTTCTGGATCGCCATCTTGTTCCTCCTGCTGCTGGTGCTTGGCTGGCTTGGACTTAAAACGTGGCGCATAGCCGGGGCCGCGCAGTCGCTGCTGGACCGACGCACCGCTCTGGAGCAGCTAGCCGAAGGCGGACTGGCCGGCTTGGATCCAGATGAGGCAGAGCAGCAGGTCATGGGCGTGCGCCAGGACGTGCTAACCCTGAAAAAAGAGACCGCCTTTCTGATGCCCTTGATGCCCCATCTGGGCTGGGCGCCCAAGTACGGCTCCACACTGGTAATTGCCCCGCAGCTGATGGAACTGGCCGAAGCCGGACTGGACACGGCCGCATACGCGATGCGCGGTCTCAAACCCGCCCTGGTCGTGATACAGCAAGAAAGCAGCCCTGAAACCAACACCCTCGCCGCGTTGATCCAGGTCGTTGCGGCGGCGGAACCGGATTTGCGCGCCGCTAACGAATCGTTTGCCCGCGTGGTGGAGGCGCGCACGGCCGTTGGTGATACCAGCGCTTTGCCCGGCCAGTTGCAAGATTTGTTCGCCAAGGCAGACGAATGGCTGCCGCTGGCCCAGGACGGCCTCAAGTTCGCCCTTATCGCCCCGGAAATGATGGGTATGGAGGGGGCGCGCAGCTATCTAATTGTGGCGCAAAACGAGGATGAACTGCGGCCAACCGGCGGCTTTATCTCCGGCGCGGGCGTGATTACGGTGGATAACGGCCGTATCCAGGATTTCCACTTCAGCAGCGCCTACGAGGTAGACAACTGGCTCGACAAACCCTACGACATCCCCCCCGAACCCCTGGAAAAGTTCATGGGGCTAAGCCTCTTCCTGTTTCGGGATGCTAATTTCTGGCCCGACTTTCCCACTTCCGCCGAAAAGATGATGGACCTCTACAGCTACGGGCAGGATTTGCCCCCGCTGGACGGTGCGGTAGCTGTGGACCAGCGCTTCCTCCAACTGCTTATCGAGGCCATCGGTCCGGTGACGATTGCGGAGGATAGCCTGGTGCTTAACACAACCAATCTGACAGACGCCTTGCGGCAGGCGTGGGGCGCGCAAGAAGGGCAAACGGCCGCCGACTGGGTGGGCAACCGCAAAGACTTTTTGGGTCCGTTCGCCGCCGCCATCAAGACGAAGATCGAGACCGACTTCGGCTCGCTTGACCCGGTAATGCTGGCGACTAACATGAATACCGCCCTGCAAACCAGACACCTGCAAGTTTATTCGCGCTATGAAGCGGAAGAGGCGGTCTTGGATGAATTGGGATGGAACGGCCGTCTCGCCGCCCCACCCTCCGCCGATTTTCTCGCTATTGTGGACACCAACGTAGGCTTTACCAAGTCCAACATCTACGTCGAAAAGAGCGCCGACTACCAGATCACCCTCGACGCCACCGGCAGCGCCACCGCCGATCTCTCCCTACACTACACCCATACCCGCCCGGACAACGGCCAGGCCTGCATTCATTACAACATCGGCATCTACGCCCAACTGCCGGACTATCTGACGCTGGCCGACGCCTGCTACTGGGACTATCTGCGGATTTACGTGCCCGGCGGCAGCCAGCTTATCACTTCCACCGTCCACACTATACCGGGCGAAGCCCACGTTTCCGGGCAAACGTGGCAGGGATCGGCCCAGGTGCTCACAGAAACCACCGGCCTGACAACGTTCGCCAACTACTTTCTGCTGCCCACCGGACAAACGTTGGACAGCCATTACCAGTATCAGCCAACGGCCGTTATCGATGAAACAGACTCTGGTGGCAAGCTATACCGCCTGAACATCGTACAGCAAGCCGGCACCCGGGCCTACCCGCTGCGGCTAACCGTCACGCTGCCGCCAGGGGCACAGCTGCGGGCTACCAGTCCGGCGGCAACGGCCGTTTCCGGCTCCACCGTACAGTTTGATCTGCTAGTAGACAGAAACACCCAGATCACCATACAGTATGATTAACGGTCAGCGGAACCGGCGCGTAACAGCGCTGGTTTGCTGCATTAGCAAGTTGAGAGAGAAATCATGTCACGACGAGCCTTCATGTTCATATTGGTACTCGGCCTGGCGGCGACCGTTTTGTTAGCGCCAGGCACAGGCATCCGCGAAGTGGCAGGCCTGCCTAATTTCACCATTCCCACGCGCACGCCGGTTCCCCCGCCAACCACCAAACCGCCGACCGCTCAACCGCCTCCACCCGGCAACACCCCACCTCCGGCCACCGCCACCAACAGCCCTTTGGCTACGGCTACAATCATCCCCGTAACGCTGGCTGCGTCGCCTGTGGGCGGCTACCTGCCCACGGCCGAAGCCTGTGGTGCACCGCCGACCGTTCAAACGCGCAATAACACGTGGGTGCGCTCCGGTCCAGGTCTGGATTACGCTACCAGTGGTAATCTCGTGCCGCTGGAAGTACGGTTGATTGTGGGGCGCGCCGGCCATGCCCCCTGGTGGCTGATTGAACTGCCTAACGGCGAGACGGGCTGGGTGGCCAACGAAGTGGTGACGGTGCGAGGCTACATTGGCGATGTGCCGATTGTGAATGCGCCAACCAACGAGGGAGAGACGCTGACACCGGGCGCGCTATGGCAGCCCACGGCCGTTCCCGCCTGCCCCACTTCTACAGCTACCAGCGCCGCTGCCCTGGTACAGGCCACCAACACAGCCACCGCCCAGCCGACAGACACGCACACGGCCGTTCCCACCGCCACGACAGCCGCCACTGCTACAGAAACCGCCACGGAGCCAACCGCCACCGCCACGTCCGTCGTGCCGGCTGGCGCGGGCACCGTGGAAGCTCTGGCAGCCAGTTCGTCGGCCCAGGAGCCAGAGGCAACGGCCGTGCCCCTGGACGACAGTACCAGCGGCAGCGTCGCTTCCCTGCCATGCGCCAGCGCCATCATTGGCGTCGCCAT
>ERZ795053.7191-NODE-7191-length-10803-cov-8.021585_pt1 | contig 10803 bp, 7 predicted proteins | sample MGYA00375137_ERZ795053 | MGnify/ENA primary metagenome ERZ795053 (study PRJEB30182, sample SAMN05720284) | activated sludge metagenome | isolation source: Anaerobic digester | place: Hong Kong | collected 2014-12-17 ... | reverse complement strand
GTTACCCACAAGCTGAAAAAAATCGTAACAACCATTAAAAATCCGTCTGAAAAACGCCAACGCGCAAACAGCACTTTCACTTTTTGCCAACGCTCAAAAAAGCCAACACCTGAAAAAAATGAAAGAGCTGTTTTTTTTTCCACCGCTCAACCCGAATAATTTCAGTACTTTTAACCCCGAATATGGCAAAATTTATACAACATTTAATAGACGAAATAATTGACCAATATATGTACGCTGACGAAACCAAACGTCCGTGGATAATCGGTTTTAGTGGTGGAAAAGATTCTACAGTAATGCTTCAACTCGTCTGGGAAGCAATCTCACAAATCAAGGAATTAACTGGAATTGTAAAACGTGATATTTACGTAGTTTGCAACGATACAATGGTCGAAAATCCTGTAATAACAGAATACGTTTATAGGGTTTTGGATAAAATAGAAACAGCTTCAAGAGACCAAGGAATACCAATACAGGTTATTAAAACAATTCCAAGATTGGAAGATTCGTTTTGGGTCAACTTAATTGGTCGAGGCTATCCTGCACCAAACAACGCTTTCCGTTGGTGTACAGAACGTCTAAAAATTAAACCCACTTCAAGATTCATTTTAGAACAAGTGGACGAATTTGGCGAAGCCATCATTCTTATAGGCACAAGAAAATCCGAAAGTGCGCAACGTGCAAAGTCTATGAAAAAGCACGATATAAAAGGCAAAAGGCTCACAAAACATCCAACACAGGCAAACACTTATATGTATGCGCCAATCAGAAATCTTTCATTAGAGGAAGTATGGTACATAATAAATACAATGCCATCCCCTTGGAAAGCTGACAATTCAGAGTTATTTCAAATATATTCTGACGCAAGCGCAGATGATTACGAATGTCCAACCGTTGTAACCGACAAAGAACATAAATCGTGCGGTCAAAGTAGATTTGGCTGTTGGGTTTGCACGGTTGTAAAAAAGGATAAATCAATGAGTGCCTTAATTGAAAACGGCCTCACTTGGCTACAACCATTACTCGAATTCAGAAACCATTTATACGACGAGCGCAATATCATTGAAAATAGAATGCCACAGCGTAGAAATGGAACGGATGCAATCAACGGTATGGGTCCTTATACGCCAAAATATAGAGCAACGATTTTGGGAAAAGTTTTATCCGCACAAAAAGAAATTCAAATTGAAAGACCGCACGTCGAGCTAATTACAAACCAAGAGTTAGTTGCTATACAAACAATATGGTATCGAGATTTAATCTTCAACTATAAAGTTTCAAACATTTACCATACCGCCTATAACACAAATATCAATATGGAAGAACAAAACAAAAAGCAAGAAAAAGAGTTGGAGTTGCTCAAAAAATCCTGCGAAAAAAATCCTGAAGATTTTGAACTCATTCAAGAGCTGTTAATGCTTCAAAAAAACAAGGCATTGCTTAACAAAAAACGAGGTCTTAAAAGCGACATTGAAAATAAAATTGAGGAATATTTAAAGAAGTCAGAATAGATGTTTATAAAAGAAATTGAACTCAATAATTTCAGAATCTACAAAGGCAAAAACAAAATTGACCTTTCGCCTGAAATTGATAAAAACATTGCACTTGTTAGTGGTAAAAATGGTTTTGGTAAAACTACGTTTCTTATGTCATTAGTTTGGTGTCTTTATGGCAAACAAATGCAAAACGTTGATGAATTGTATTTAAAAGAAATTGCAGACAAGGGCGGTTACGGTAAATATATAGGAAACAGCCTAAATCGTTTAGCAAATGTAGAAGGAGAAACTAAATTTTCAGTTTCAGTTACATTCAATGATGTAAAAATTCAAGAAATACCTTGCAAAGAAATTAAAATTACACGTTCGTTTGATACTGTTACAAGTACAAGCGACAAAGTAGAGGTTTTAGTCGATGGTTTTGAAAACGAATTGATTCTTGACCTTACCACAGATGGTCAACAAGGCGAAGAAATCTTCATACGTGATTATATCCTGCCTATTGAAATAGCAAAATTTTTCTTTTTCGATGCCGAGAAAATAGTTGCGCTTGCCGAAATAAATTCGCCTGAACAAAGAAGATTATTAAGTAAGGCCTACACAGAGGTTTTGGGCATCAAAAAATACGAAGATTTAAAAGAGCAGTTAGAAAATATTCAAGACGATTATCGTAAGAAATCAGCGAAACCGCAAGAAAAAACCGAGTTAAACTCAATAATAGCGGATATTGACAATGCTGACATTGAAATCGAAAGTATTGAAAAGGAAGTTACTCAACTTGATGAAGAAAAAATAGAAAAGGCGAACGCTTCCAACGACATTCAGAGAAAATTAATTACCGAGGGAAACAAAATGACCTTGGAACAACTCAATAAATTAAAAGACGAAGAAATTGTTTTAAATGAAACGATGGGTCGTTTACAAGATGACCTAAAAGAATTGTTTGACTTAATTCCATTCGGTTTGGCTGGAGAAACCTTAATGGAAGTTTCCACGCAACTTGCTAATGAAAAAGACTTTCGAGATTCTAAATTCATTCAAGATGATGTTGACAGCAAAACAAAAAACATCTTGGACGACTTGGAAGAAAAAAAGCGCGACTTCCCAGAAGTTATTCCAACAGATATTCGAAATTTTTATGAAAAGCAAATCAGAGCTTTGGTCAAAAAACATTTCTTTTCAGACACGCCAGAGTTACCAAACAACTTCAAACCCTTACACGACTTTTCAGATACCGAAACCAACGAATTCAATACCTTGGTCAACACCTTAAAGCACTCGTTTAAAAGTACATTCGCAAATTTAAACGATGAATATTTACGCACCAAAAATTCAATAGACGGTATTCGTAGAAAAATCCGTGATGCAGAAAAGGATGCTGAAGATGAGCATATAGCAGTTTTAAGAGCGGAAAAAGAAAAGTTGGATTCAAGAGTTTTGACTATCGAACTTGAAATCCGTGACCTTAAAGAAAAAATCGGAACATTCAAAAACAACAAAAAAACCCTTAAACAGCGTCAGGAAGAGTTAAGAAAGAAAATTGACAATTCTCGTAAATATTCAGACAAGGATGCTAAAGCTCAAGAGATTATTAATAAACTAAAAATCTTTATCAAATCATTTAAAGAAGAAAAGAAAAAATCTCTTGAAGAAAATATTTTACGCGAATTGAACATTTTACTTCACAAGAAAGATTTCATTAAAAACGTAACCGTTGACATTAACCAAGCGGGCGATGACGTAGATATAAGTTTGTTTAATGCTCGGGAAGAAAAAATTGACAAAGGTTCGCTTTCAATGGGCGAAAGACAAATGTATGCTTCTGCCCTATTAAAAGCACTTGTTGACGAATCCGACATTGAATTCCCAGTATTCATTGACTCGCCAATGCAAAAGTTCGATGCAGACCACGCTCAAAATGTCATTAAGGAGTTTTATCCAAACGTTTCAAAACAAGTTGTATTATTTCCTTTGCTTCACAAAGAGTTGACTGTTTCGGAATTTAACCTCTTAAAGCCAAAAATGAGTAAGGCATATTTAATTCACAACTACAGTACAGATGCTTCCAAATTTGTTGAAGCAACACCAGACAACCTATTAACCAAATACGACGAAATCAATGCAGATTAATATACGGACTTCAGCAGATAACCAAGAAATTGTTCGCAGTCTTACAAGTAAACTGCCAACAGGCACAAAAGAAAACGTAATTGCTCGTATTGCTTTGGGTTATTCATTACAAAACGGCAAGAAATTCACATCCAACGATTTCAATTTATACGATTCAAAAGGTAAAGAATACAAAGACCATATTCTTTTTGATGCAAAACATCGTGATTTTTATATTGCTGGTATTTGCCAATACTATGGCATATACAAAACGGATGAAAACATTCCAAAATATGTAAAATTGCATATAGACCACGGTTTGGAGTTAATGGACAATCTGTTTTCAAATAGTAAAAACTATACATTCTTTGACTTTTTAATTGGTCATTTAGATAAGGGCATAGAGTTTTTAAGTAGTGTAGAAGTCAATCTTGATGCAGTACGAAACAACAATCAGAATATTGAAAAAACTTATTTCAAAGAACCTATAAAATTAAACGTTGGCTCTAACATCGACACCAACGAAACAATCACGTTAGAACTAAATAATACAGACATTTACAATAATTCACATATCGCAATTGCGGGTGCTTCGGGCACAGGCAAAACTCAATTTGCGCTCGAACTTTTAAATCAGATAAGTCAAGAATCCAATCATCACGTTAATTATATCTATTTAGATTTTAAAGGTCTTAAAGATGACGATTTAAAAGAATATCAGCCATTTTTTGAGAAAACCCGTGCTACCTTTATAGATGTGCCAAGCATACCTTTTCCTGTAAATCCATTATCTTTTATCGATAGTATAAATGAAACGGATAGACAGATGGGTATAGACAAGTTTGTTGATATTATTTGTAAATACTCAAATCTTGGTCCTAAACAACGTGGAATTTTAAGAGATGCAGTTTTAGAAAGTTTTCACGATAAAAAACCAGGAGAATATCCAACCTTACCTGAAATAAACGATAAACTTTTAGAAATTGTCGGCGACAAAAGAGATACGCTTACAGAAATTATTTACGAGTTAAGCAGTTATAATATTTTTGAGGAAGAAAAGAAAGGGAAGTCGTTTTTGAATCAAAACATATATTTATCCCTATCAGGCGATTTATCGAATTCTGTTCGATTTACTTCCCTTTTCTTAATAATCAATTATATCTACAATACGTTCGCAAATATGGAAAGCACCCCAACCGATAATGGTTATAGAGGTATGCGCTATGTACTTTTGATTGATGAAGCACACGTTATTTTTAAAGAGAAAAAATACCAAGAAATACTTGATAAGATACTGCGCGAATTTCGCTCAAAAGGAGTTTCAACCGTATTGCTTTCGCAAGGCATCGCAGAATTCAATCAACCCGGTTTTGATTTTTCAAGCAATTGCGAAATCTCATTCCTGTTAAATATTAAGGATAAGACTAATTCAAAAGCAATAAATAAATTTTTAGGTTTTAGCGACAAGGAAGGTATTACGGGAGCAAGAAGTTTAGAAAAGATTTCAAAAGGTCAAGCAATATCAAATATCAAGGAATTTGATAAGGCTAAATTGTTCAAAATCGCTCAATTTTGGGAAAACAATAAATAGTTATCATCTTTTCAATTAGCTTTAACAATTATAATATTCGAGCCCATTATAATATGTTAGAAATAAATCGTTATTTTTAACATACTTAATTCTTAAATATCATAACTATGGCATCCACATCAGAAGTCGGTCACGCAAAAAATGTAGCAAACTTTTACGACCTTATTAGTTTTGCACAAGGCTATGGCGCAACCTACAATCCATCAAAAAATAGCCTAAAAATGCCACAGCTCAATTCGCTTTACACACAAGCCAATTCCGACTTAAATGCTGTTACGAGCAAAAACACAGAGTATAACAATGCCGTCAACGAGCGCATTGAAGCATTCGATGGTTTACGTAGTCTTTCAACCCGATTAGTTAACGCTTTGGAAACTACAGATGCAAGCAAGGAAAAAGTGGACGATGCCAAAGGTTTTAACCGCAAAATGCAAGGTCAAAGAGCATCCAAAAAAGAAGAGCCAGTTGACCCAAACCAACCAGCACCCAAAACAATAAGTTCGAGCCAACAATCGTATGACCAAATGATTCAACATTTCGAGGGAATGATTTCCGTCCTCGAATCCGAACCGAGTTACACGCCCAACGAATCGGATTTAAAAGTTACCGCCTTGCAATCCAAATTACAAGACCTAAAAGATAAGAACGACAACGTGGCCAATGCCTATACCGCAGTTAGCAATGCAAGAATCGAAAGAAACAAAACATTATATAAAGACGACAGCGGATTGGTTGACACCGCAGGCGAAGTCAAGAAGTACGTCAAGTCCGTTTTTGGAGCCACCAGTCCCGAATTTGGACAGATTAAAGGTATTAAGTTCAAGAAAGAAAAATAACCTTGCGTGATGTGAGGTTGAGCGCAGTCGAAACCTTTATATTCTCGTTAGAACATATACAAATCTTGCGTCCGCATTTTAATTATTAGCATCCGCAAGTATAAATATCCTATCCGCATTTTAAATAATGGCCTCCGCATTAACAAATCTTGCGTCCGCCATTTATATTTTGGCATCCGCATTAACAGTTTTTGCATCCGCTTAAACAATACTCGCTTCCGCATTAACAATTCTTGCATCCGCACATATAATACTGGCGATAGCTGAAAGATTTGTCTGAACAACGCCAACGCTCAAAGCCATACACTTTCGCAATTCGCGCAAAGCCACCACGCCACCAAAAATTGCAAAAGAGTATGTCTTCCCACCGCACACATCCGAACTAACCTGAAAGAAGATAATCTGAAAAACAAAACCTGGGAAAGCCTGTGGGTAACAACGTATATAGGCAATAAGGGCTTTGTTTATAACCCCAAAGTTATTACCTTTCTGCCAAGTTCAGTAAATGGCGGAATATTATCGCATACTTTGCCCCTTACTGCCCATATACCAGACCGTTGTATAACATGGCGGAATTTACTCCGAAATTCCTAATTTGAGTTTTATGAGTTTAAAAAATCAAACTGTCTGAGTCACGAGCCGAAAAAATTATTGAAACAGAAAGTATTGAAAACCACTTCTACTCTGTTTGATAAATTTTAAAAATCGTCAGATTTGAGCAATGAATCGGAAAACGAAAAGTTAAAATGGAGAAAACTCATTGAATTGGTATGATTTGAGCACAATTACGGAATAAAAGGTTGAAACGGAGAAATTGAGCAATGAAATCGAAAAAACTCATTGAAACGTGAGATTTAAGCTTTGAATCGGAAAAGTATTTATGACAAATTAAAGCTAAAAAGATAAATTCAACGATTTACAAATTATTGCGGATTTGAAAGTTGGAACGGATTTAATTTGAACAAAATAAAAATAATTTGAACTCAAAACCACGTTATACAACACCGCGCATAAAAAATTGCTTAATTCAGTAAATTAGAATGTTTCTAAAACAAAAAAATAATATATTTATATGCCTGAAAAATTACGATTTCAAAACCCGCAACTTTTCATGCTCAAACTCGTTGTGTTTCATACTGACCAGCCGCACAAACAGCACATTTGGTTTTTGCCGACACAAAAGCCAACGCTTGAAAAACCAAAAGAGCTGTTTTTTGCCAACGCTTGACTAAAACAAAAAAGATGGAAGAAAAAAACGAAGAAATAGACATAGAAAAAAAGAACAACTCGCTAGAGACTGAACTCGAATTAAGTTTAGAAACTATACCTGAACAAGATGAAGAAAATATCGTGAACATTGAGATTGAAAATCAAGATGAATTAATTGATAAAACAAATGACTCACCTAATCATTTGGAAAATTTATCAAATTTTGTAAATACAGTAAAAGATGAACTCATTGTAAGAAATGAAAGAGATAAGTATAAAGATGAGACTATTCAGAGAATGTCAAAACAAATTGACATTTTCGAAAAAGGTGTTTTTGAAAATATTAAAAAAGAACTAATCTTAGAGATAATATCTTTTTATGATATGTTTTTAAATTTTCAAGAAAAATTTAACTTTATTGAAAATAGTGAATTACAAAGTGAAATTGACTTTTTAGAAATGGAATTGAATAATATAATTTTTAATAATGGAATTGATGAGATAGAGGAAATCACAGATGTAGAAATTGACAGAAGTAATCATAGAATAAAAAAGGTTGAACCTACAAACGTTCTTTCTCAAAATAATAAAATAAAAAGTATTTTGAAAAAAGGATACTTATGGAATAAAAAAATTATACGTAAACAAGAAGTTGTAGTCTATAAATACAAAGAATCTGAAAATGAATAAAATAACATTAGGCATTGATTTAGGTACAACTTATTCCGCTATGGCTTATGTTGATGAAAACGGTGTTCCAAAAATTATAATGAACAATGAAAACGCTCGAACAACACCATCTGTAGTATTCTTTGAATCAAAAAACAATTACATAGTCGGTCAGTATGCAAAAGATGAAATTGATTTCTCACCAAATAATGTTGTTTCTTTTGTAAAAAGAGAAATAGGAAAGAACAAAGACGAAGTAAGAAAGCAAGAAAATTATGGCGAAGCATTGCCTTATGATTTTTTTGGCAAAAAGTACTCACCAGAAGAAATATCTTCCTTAATTCTTAAAAAACTAAAAAAGGATGCTGAGGCACATTTTCAAGGTAAAGAAATCACCGATGTTGTTATTACTGTTCCGGCATATTTTAATGATTTTGAACGTAATGCAACTATTAAAGCAGGCGAACTTGCTGGTTTTAATGTACTTCAAGTTATAAATGAGCCTACGGCTGCTGCCATTGCTTATGGAATAAAGTCAAGTATTAATCAAAAAGTATTCGTTTTTGATTTAGGTGGTGGAACTTTCGATGTTACAATAATTGATATTGTAGATGGAAAATTTAGCGTAATCGCAACAGATGGAGACCATAGATTAGGTGGAAAAGATTGGGATGACAGGATAATTGATTTTATTTCAGAAGAGTTCATTAATGAATTTGGAGAAGACCCTAGAGATGATGATGAAAGTATGGCAGAACTTAGATTACTTTCTGAAAAAGTAAAAAAAGTTTTGTCAGAACGGAATGACTATAAATTAAATTTTGGTTTTAATGGAAAGAAGTTAAGAATACTAATAACTAGAGATAAGTTCAAAGAATTATGCGCGGACTTACTTAGTAGAATTGAAGGGTTATGTAATACCATTTTAAATCAAGTTAATTTAAATTGGTCAAATATTTCTGAAATTGTATTAGCTGGTGGCTCAACAAGACTTTTAATGGTCAGAGAAATGTTAGAAGAACTAAGTAATAAAAATATTAGGACAGACTTAATAAATCCAGATGAGTGTGTAGCTATTGGTGCAGCAATTCAAGGTAATTTACTATCGAGCCAATTTAATAGAATTGGAGTTAATCCTAAACTTGCAAACACAATAAAGTCAATTAGTGACGTTGCATCTCATAGTTTAGGTTTTGTTACCGTAAAAGATAATGCTTTACATAATAGCATTATGATTAATAAAAACAGTGAAATTCCTTGTAAAATTGTTAAAAGTGATTTTACAACTTCTAGAGATAATCAAGATTCTCTTGAGGTTATAGTGCTTCAAGGTGAATCTTCAAATCCAAATAATTGTACAATACTTTATGGTTATGAATTTCAAGAATTACCAAAAAAACAAAAGGGAAAATTAAATATTGAGGTTAGTTTTGAATATAACTCAAATAGCGTTGTTCAAGTTACCGCAAAAGCTGAAAATAAAGTTTTACCCTTTAAAAAACTTTTAGAACCTAAATTACCAGATTTAAATACTAAAATAGTAGAACCTTTATCAGTAATAATTGCTATAGACTTATCGGGAAGTATGTCAGGCACACCTTTAATTGAGGCTAAAGCAGCTGCTTTAGAATTCATTTCTCAAATGAATTTTGAGAATACGAGAGTTGCTTTACTTCCATTTGCTGATAGCGTAATGGTTAATCAAGATTTCACACAAGCCACTTGGAATTTAGAAGATGGAATTAACAATTGGAGCATTGGAATGGTTGGAGGTGCTAATGATGCAGAACCATTTCAAAAATCATTAGAGATGATGAAGTATGAACAAGGAAAAAAGCTAGTTATTGTTTTAACTGATGGTGTTTGGAGTTATCAAAATTTAGCTATAACAAATGCTGAAAAATGCAAACAAAATAATATTGAAATCAGAGCAATTGGCTTTGGTGGAGCTGATATAAATTTTTTAAAACAACTTAGTTCTTCAGAAGGTGGTTACGATTTTACTACTTCTGGAGCAGAATTAACTCAAGCAATGTTAAATATTGCTACCGAAATAACAACAAATAAAATTAAATAAACACTATGGATAATATTACTTTAGGAATTGATTTAGGAACGACATATTCTGCAATGGCTTATGTTGACGAACACGGTGAAGCTAGAATACTAGCAAACTCTGACAATGAAAATATCACACCTTCTGTCGTTTATTTTGAAACAAAAGATAATACAATTATTGGACAAAGTGCGAAAGATATGATTGATTTTGAAACAGACAATGTTGTGTCTTTTGTAAAAAGAGAAATGGGAAAAAACAAAGATGAAGTAAGGAAAGAGGACAACTATGGTGAACCAAAGCCCTATGATTTCTTTGGTAAAAGATATTCACCTGAAGAAATTTCATCTTTAATTCTTAAAAAGCTAAAAAAAGATGCCGAGGCACACTTTCAAGGTAAAGAAATTACAGATGTAGTTATAACTGTACCTGCTTATTTTAATGATTCGGAAAAACAAGCTACAAGAGATGCTGGTCAAATGGCTGGTTTTAATGTGTTACAGGTTATTAACGAACCAACTGCTGCTGCCATTGCTTATGGTGTTTCAAATGAAGGCAGTACATCACAGAGAGTTTTTGTATTTGATTTAGGTGGTGGAACTTTTGATGTTACTGTTTTAGATGTAGTAAATATTAATGGTAAAAAAGAAATAAATGTTATCAATACTGATGGAGACCATAGATTAGGTGGTAAAGATTGGGATGATAAAATAATAGAATTTTTTGCGGAAAAATTTATTGAGGAACACGGTGCTGACCCACGAGATGATGAAAATGGAATGGCTACTTTAAGAATTGAATCTGAGAAAATTAAAAAGAAGCTTTCAACTTCAGATA
>ERZ795053.7188-NODE-7188-length-10807-cov-3.897135_pt1 | contig 10807 bp, 9 predicted proteins | sample MGYA00375137_ERZ795053 | MGnify/ENA primary metagenome ERZ795053 (study PRJEB30182, sample SAMN05720284) | activated sludge metagenome | isolation source: Anaerobic digester | place: Hong Kong | collected 2014-12-17 ... | reverse complement strand
CAAGGAGGAGTGGAAGGAGAAGAGATTTCATGGTGGGTTTTGGACGCCATTCGTCGCGGGAAACTTTCACGGAATGACGCTTGAGCACTCTACCGTCTCAAGACGTTTTTTCAATGGCGCAGCCCCGCCCCTCCCTGATCGTGGAAGACAACACCGCTCCGCGGAGATTCCGACCGGAACAGTAGCGCTAGTCCGGAGCCCCTCCGGCAGGCCATAAGCGGTCGCGCAGTTCCCATCGCATGGCGGGGAGTTCCCCAAAGGTTTGCCGGATGACCGCTGCCGCAGGATGCTCCGGACCGCCGAGCCCCAGGGCTTCCGCAAGCTGCCTCTCGAAATGCCGGATCGCCCGCCAGTCGGGGGCTTTGGAGGCGAGGTAGTTCAATCCCCGCTCCAGCAGATCCTCCAACTCCGGCACCGGCAGTCCGGGCTCGGCGACCTGCTCGATCAGTTTGACAAAGTAGGCGGCGGCCAGACTTTGCAGGTAGGAGGCACGCAGGCCGATTCTGGAGTCGACGACCGTGACTTCGGTGAGTGTTTGCAGATCGCCGCGACGCGCCGGAACAAAGAGGAATTCACAGCGGTAGAAGAGGTCAAGCCTTCCCGCAAACGGACTTTTGGGACGCCGCGCTCCCTTGGCCACGGTTTTCAGAAGGCCAAGGTCAGGAGATAACCAATGGACAATCAGACTGGTCTCGGTCAAGGGAACGCGACGCAGCAGCGTGCCACTGGTTTTTTCAGGGGCCGCCATGCAGGCCTGGCCATCCGGCCGGATCAAAAGTTGGAAGGAGGCACCCCCGGAACGGGATCCCCCGGAGCCGGAGGCGTCTCGGAAAGGCCGGACGGCGCGTTCGAAAGGCTGGCGGAACTGTCAGGCAGGAGGGCATTCTTGAGACGGTCGATCCCCTGCTGGGCAAATTCACTCTTGGGATAAATCTTCCGGGAACGGAGATACCAGGCAAGGCTGGATCCCGGATTCCGCTTCTCCAGATCCTCGGCGGATTTGAGAGCCCTCACAAATTCCGCCACCTCGGTGGAAAGATCGGAACGTTTGGCGGAAAGCGGCACATCGTCGGGAAATTTTTTGAACGTCCGGTCGATGATTTCCCAAGCGGCAAATTTGTTGCCCCCCCGGCCCAGCGCTTCGGCCTGCTGCATGGCAATCTCGATTTCCTGGATGTTCGTCATGATCTGCTCCAAAGCCGCCTTTCTCTCCGGATCTTCGTGGACGGCCGCCAGGAAGCGGCCTTTGTCATTGAAGATCTGCCGGTAACTCTGGGTGCTGAGCAAGCGGTCAAATTCATTGCGCACCTGGAGTTGCATGTCCCCGGAGTCGGCGATGAGTTCGAACTGCTCCTTGAGCTGGGGATTGGTCGGCCAGATCTCCGTGGCCGCCTTGATGTTCTCCTCATAGGCCGCCATTTCCCCTTTGAGAGCCGCGTTCTTGGCGGTACGGATCCGCATGTTGCTGGTGATTTTGGCGGTCTCGATCGCCTGCATGGGCTTGGAGTAGTCGAAATCCGACGCCGTCTGGCGCATCCGAGTCACCAGTTCTTCCGCGAGGGTGAAGTCGCGGATTTCCATGGTCGAGAGCAATTGGAAGGAATCCCGCGCATAGGTGAGAATTTTCTGCTTATCCTTGAGGGGAACCATCTGGACCGAAGGCATGTATTCCCCGATCAGGAAGGCGTGCTGCAGTTGCCGCATGGCGCCGTCGATCTCCCCTTTTTCGATGAGGAAGCCAAACGCCTTCACGGCCTCGTCAACTTCCCGAATGAATCCGTTTGCCGCCGTGTCGAGCGAGGTGATCGTCGGATCGAAACCGATGCTCTGGCCGAAAACCTTGGAGACATCGCTCCCGTCCTTGAATTCCAGGCGCCCTTGGCCGTCGTGGAAAAACTCCGTGTACATCCGGGCCGCGATGATGACGTGCTCGAAGCGCCGCTGCCCGAAGAGCTGCACCACCAACGCTTGGAATTCCAGCTTGGCCTGCACCTCGGAAAGCTCCATCTTCGCCTTGTTGGCGACCCGCTCGGCCTCGACTTCGGCGATGCGTTGCACGTAGCGGGAGACGTGGCCGGCTTCCGCGGTGGTCTGGGTGGTCGCATTGCCTCCGTTGGCGGGCGCCTGTCCATTTCCTCCCCCCTGGTTCTGGGCCCCGATTTTTTGCGGTCCTTTGCTCAGGGCACTGGGCTCCGAGAGTTTGTCGAAATTCCAATCCAGTTTGCGACGCCGTTCTTCCAAGGCCACGTTCATTTGTTCCATTTCCCGGACCGACTTGCGGGCCAGCCAGACCCGGTAGACGGCGTTGGAGATGCTTTCGCAGAGGCGCGCGTCCTGCTCGAATCCCGACGCATTCTGCAGCAGGGCAACCGCGGATGGCAGGTCCGGTTTGCGGTGCGGGGAGAGTTCATCCAGAATGCCCCGCATCACCGTGCGGTAGGCTTTGTCCTCCTCGCTGGAGGATTCCGGCATGTTGAGGTATTTCTCAAAGCGGGCCCGGAAGACCCGGTTATCGGTGATATTCCAGGTTTTTCCATCAAAGAAAAAGGTTTCGGACTTGGGATCGAAAAATGGCACATCGTTTCCGACGACCTGACGATTGCTTTGCGGTTGCTGCTGGTTGACGATCGTCGTGTTGTTCCCGCCTCCGGCCGGTGCCCCCCCCTGTCCTGAGGGAGGCGTGAAAACCTGGGCCTGGAGATGACCGCCGAGAGGGACCACGAGCAGGGCGCCGAGGACCATCATTTTGTTGAACGGGGTGCGTGCTTTCATGGTGGAGAGTTCCGGCAAGGGGGACACGGTTATTCCTGAAGAATTCTTTCGGCCCGGAGCAGGCCGTTTCGGTCAACGCGGACAATGAACGACATCGGTTCCCCGCGGGTGATGTTGATGCTGTTGAAATCAGTCGAAACGAGCACGGGAACCGGAGAAGAATCCCCGGAGCTGTCGCTGACTTCGAGGCTGACCAAACGGCCTTCGCTGTCGGACCACTTCAGCATTTCCTCCACCTTGCCGCTGAGCTTGTAAAAATTTCCCCTGAGCCCCTCCGCACTGTCGAGATATTCCCGGACCCGCATTTCGGGAGCCGTCGCCGGGGCGTTGCCAGAAGCAGCCGAGCTGGTCCCGACAGGCGTTTTTCCCCCTCCCAGAAAAGCTCCCAGAGCAAATTTGATGACCAACGCCCCCACGATCACAAACCCGAGAATCGCGGCCCCGATCCCCGCAATGTGCCCGATACTGATCCCTTTGCTCGCTCGTCTGGCCATGGAGAATGAAATGCGCTTGGATGGGCACCAATACCACGGAATCCCTTGCTAGCGATCAGGAGGTTGGCGCGATGACGTTAATCTATCGGGAACAACGCTGGAGACAACCTTTTTCACGGGTTTGCCGGAAAAACGCCCTCCGATTTCCAATGTCCTGTTGCATCGCCGCCAGCCTAATCAGGCAAAAAAAAACCGGAGCGCAGGCTCCGGCTTTTTCAAAATAGGAATGAGAGAATGCCTGTGGATCCTCAGCCTTTTTTGTCGACTTCAGGGTCACTGGACCAATCGCCAAAGTCAGCCCCTTCTTTGATCCACTGTTCGAAAAGCTTTTTCTGCTCATCCGTCCACTGGTCGGCCTTGCCTTCGGGCGGCATGTGGTCGTCATGGTCGAGAGGCAGCAGGGTGCGCTGAAGGAACGGGCTTTTCGCCGGATCCCCGGCCACAATGACGACACCATCCTCGCCCCCTTTGAGGAAATCCGCTTTGTTGGTGATCACCAGATCTGCCTTCGGCTTGCGTTTGCGGCCCCGCTCATCGGTGAAGGGTGGCTTGTGGCAGTCCACGCAGCTGGCTTTCATGAAGGGCCAGATTTGCTTGGCGAAATTGACCTTGTCCTGGGCTTGGCCGCTTCCGGCCACGGCCAGCACTCCCGCGAAAACGGAAAGGGTGATGACGTTTCTCATAAGGTATGTGGTAGGGTTGTTTGGGTGACGGGAAGGGATGCGGTTCCTGTCCCGGGATGGCTGATACATTAAACCGAAGGAACGGTCCCGCAAGCCGCGAAATTCATGCCCCGGCAGGAGCCAGATCACCGGAGAATCCGTCTTCCGAAGTCCGGGGACGGTCCGGTTTCGGGGCGTCAAAACGGGGAGCTTGAGGCATGCTGGGAGGCGTTGGGCTACTCGGAGGATTGCGCATCTCCCCAAAATTCATGATGTCGTGGATGTGCGCTCCATCCAGCGTTTCAAACTCGAGGAGTCCTTTGGCGATCATATTGAGCTGATCCCGGTGGCTCACAATCAGATCCGTGGCCTTTTGGTAAGCCTCATCAATGAGACGCTTCACTTCGGAATCGATCTTTTGCGCGGTGGCCTCGCTGTAAGAGCGCGAACCGCCCATTTCCCGGGCCAGGAACAGGTGCTCATGGTGGTCGCCGTACTCGACCATGCCCAGTTCCTCGCTCATGCCGAGTTCACAGACCATTTTACGGGCCTGCGAGGTCGCCATCTTGATGTCGCCGCTAGCGCCGCTGGTGACATCGCCAAAAACCACTTCCTCGGCAACCCGACCGCCCATGGCCACGACGAGGGCGTCCAGCATCTCGTTCTTCCGCATCGTGTACTTGTCCTCCTCGGGAAGCCACATCGTGGAACCAAGGGACGGTCCCCGGGGAATGATGGTGACCTTGTGGAGGGGTTCGGTGTTTTTCAGCAGACAGAGGAGGATGGCGTGCCCCGCCTCATGGTAGGCGGTGTTCTCTTTCTCCTTCTCGCTGATGGCCAGGCTGCGCCGTTCTTTGCCCCAGCGCACCTTGTCCCGGGCCTCTTCGAGGTCTTTCAAGGAAATGGCTTTTTGACCTTTGCGGGCGGCCAGCAGGGCCGCCTCGTTGATGACATTGGCAAGCTCGGCGCCCGAATAGCCGGGGGTGCCACGGGCCACCACGCCCAAGTCGACCTCTTCACCCACCTTGACTTTTTTGGCATGAACCCGAAGGATTTCCTCCCGGCCTTTGACATCGGGAAGGCTCACCGTGATCTGGCGATCAAAGCGGCCGGGACGCAACAACGCGGGATCCAGGACATCGGGCCGGTTCGTCGCCGCAATGATGATGACCCCCTCCTGAGTGTCAAAACCGTCCATTTCCACCAGCAAGGCGTTGAGGGTCTGTTCGCGCTCATCATGACCACCGCCCAGACCATGGCCCCGGTGACGGCCGACGGCGTCGATTTCATCAATGAAAATGATGCAGGGAGCGTTTTTCTTGCCCTGCTCAAACATGTCGCGCACCCGGCTGGCGCCGACTCCGACGAACATTTCGACAAAGTCGGAGCCGCTGATGGAAAAGAACGGCACTTCCGCTTCCCCGGCAATGGCACGGGCGAGCAGCGTTTTCCCGGTTCCCGGAGAGCCCACCAGCAGCACGCCTTTCGGAATGCGGCCACCAAGGCGTTGGAATTTTTTGGGATCCCGAAGGAATTCGACGATTTCCCAGACTTCCTCCTTGGCTTCCTCAACTCCGGCGACGTCCTTAAACGTGATGCGGTTGGTTTCCTGCTGCATCAGCTTGGCTTTGCTCTTGCCGAAGCTCATGGCCCCTCTTCCGGCCATGCGAATCTGGTGGCGGAACAGCAGCCACATCAGCACCACGAGCACGATGATGGGCATCCAGAAATTCAGGAGCATGGCCGCCGTGGTTCCGTCGGCCACCGGCATTTCCTGGATCTCATATCCCGACTTGGCAAGTAGATCGCGCAATTCCTGCCCCGCGTATTCGAGATTGACCTCGGTCTGGAAGGAAACGTAGCGGTCATCCCCCTTTTTCTCGGCTTCCTCCGACTCATACCAGCCCTGAACGTAGGTTTTCAGGCTGCCCTCGCGCTGCACGAGGCTGAGATAATGTTTCTTTTTGTCGTCGATGTGGATTTTTTTCTCCTCGACGAGCTTTTTGAACTCTTCGTAGCGCTTTTCCTTGGCGGTGCTGCCGCCCTTGTATTGGCTGAACGCAAGCAGGAAAAAGCCGACCGCGGCCATCAGCAACAGGATGCCTTTCCAATTAAAGCCCGGTTCACCGTTTTGATTGCGGGGATCGCGGCCGGGCTGCTGGGAGTCGTTCTCGTCTGACATGAGCGGGATGGGGAAGGAGATTGCTGACGTGCTTCGCCCGCCTGCGGCCCGGACATTGGCCGGGCTGAGAAATTACCACAGGGGGAAACGATTGCAAACTGCGTTCCAATCTTGGGACGTTGTTGCTCGCCGGTCATTACAATGCAAGATCACCACCGTCACCAGCGGGCGCGAAGACGCCGACGGGGAAGTCTTGCGCCCGGCGGGTGTCCGGATGATCATAGGATCATCCATGAAAGCTTTTCTGTTCTCAACGATCCTCCGCCCCTTTACTTTGCCGGGGCTTGCCTTGTGCCTTTCCTTGGGCGCCTGCGCCGGACCGGGATTCAATACAGCCTGGAAAAAGGCAGCAACCGCTCAGCGATCGGCTCCCGCCCCAGGTATCACCGGGGCTTGGGAAGGCTCCTGGCTCAGCGCGATGAACGGTCACAACGGCAAACTCCGTTGCTTGGTCGAGCCCGGCACTGACAAGGATACCTACCGCTTCCGGTATCATGCCACTTGGCAAGGATGCCTCAGCGGAGGATTCACCTCCGATACCTTGGTCAAGCCTGCCGCCGGAGGCTACACGCTGACCAGCCATGAGGATCTGGGACCTTTCGGCACCTTTGACCAAAAAGGAACCGCCAAAGGAGGGACCATGGAGTCCCACTACACCAGTTCCATGGGGGATCACGGCTCGTTCACCCTGAAACGGCCCCAGTGATGCAGGAGAGGTCCTCAGCAAAGGCCTCCGCAAAACATCCTGAGATCATGGCAATTTTTTGCTTGAATTCTTCCGCTAGTGCATAAGATTCCCCTTTCAATCCCGAAAGCCGAATGAGCTTCTTTGAAGTCAACGGCAATCGACGGTGAATCCTCTGTAGCTCAGCGGTAGAGCGGGTGGCTGTTAACCACTAGGTCGTTGGTTCGATCCCAACCGGGGGAGCCATTTCAAATCAACACGTTCGGTTGATTTGGGGGCAAAAAAATGGACATCCTCACTCTGTGTTGAGAGATCAAAATGGCTCATGCCGAGAGCATCGCCCAGACTCTACTATTTTGGCACGTTTGACTCCAGGGCTCCAGATTGGGGCCTGGTTGCGGCTATTTCGGAGCACGAGGGTTGGATGGCGGAGAAAACCGGGGAGGGTTGGATCTATGGGCCACGCCGCGATGATACCGCCAAGATCCATCCTTCGATCATCCCCTATGCGGAGTTGTCGGAGGAGGAAAGGGAAAAAGACCGCAGCGCGGTGCGGAATTATCCCGCACTGCTCCAGAGGGCCGGACTGAAACTTCAGCGGAGCCCCGCTGAACTGACGAGCTGATCGCTCCGGCAGGAGATATCGACCTTTCTCTGCGCGCAAAGGTGTTCCGCCATCAATGTTGCCATTGTATTTCGCAATGACAGTTGATCCGCCCAAAGGAAAGACGAGAGACCAGGAACAGGTCGGTGGGCTGGGACGGACCGCTGAAAAATTTTCCTCTCATCCACCGGATGGGATCACTGCGACCTAGGAGCATTTCCCGATGAAGCCCACCCTTCGATGGGTTGATACCCCCACAAGACTTTCCCTCAGATGGGGTTTCCAGATTTGCAGTTCCGTTGACGGTGAAGCTAACAAAGACTAAATTAAATAAATCAGGAATTCATCCGTCTTATCCTAAATGATTGCCGGGTGGCTTCAGGATTTTAAAACACCCCTCCCCTTCCGCTCCTCCTACTTATGAGATCAAAAAGAACCTTCTTTGCCGCCTGGTTTCTCGGTTTGACCGCCCTTTGCCTCCCTACCAGTCAGGCACTCGAAATCCATGGGGTGGACTTCCCCGACCAGGTGCAGCTCGAAAATTCAGGACTCATACTGAACGGAACTGCCACCCGGACCGTCTGGGGCCTGAAAGTGTATGTGGTGGGGTTGTTCCTCAGTGACCGTTGTCACAATTGTGAAACCATTATGTCTGAGCACAGCCTGCCGAAACGGGTGCTCATTTCGATGTTGCGCAAAGTGAGCGTCGACAAGTTTGGTTCCACCATTCAAGAGAACATCGACAACAATTTCAGCGAGGCAGAAAAAGTAAAATACCGAAAAGAATTGGCAGCCTTTCTGGCCTGCTTTGGCAACGGGACCGACCTGGACAGTGGCAGTTCGGTAACGATCGACTTTGTTCCCAGCAAAGGCATGGTGGTGGGTGTCAATGACCATCAGTTTGAGCCCATCCAAGGGGACGAATTTTACCATGCCATGTTGCGCCTCTGGATCGGAGAACCCCTCCAAAAATCCATCAAAGAAGGCCTTCTTGGCAAGGCTGGCTGATCCCTTGGATTTGAGTCTCTCAAAAACCAGAACCACTCAACCGAGTGGCATTGACGGACTATGGTTTAGAAAGTAAGGTTACCGTTTCCCATGCTCAAGCCGTTCTCTGCCGTCTTACTGGCCATCACGTCATGCATCCTCTGGGGGTGCGCGTCCTATTCAAAAGTTAGTGAAACCAAGCAGACCACCAAGCTGACCGCTACGAGGGAACAACTGGCGTTGGAAACGGTCCAGTCCAAATTAAAGGGCCAGCCGATGGACCAGTTGGGGCTTTACCTGGATGCCGCCAATTCCGGACGGCTCCGCTTGGCAACCAACCCTGGCGACACGCTGGCCCGGAGTGACTACAACTTTTCCGTCGCCAGAATTATCGAAATCATTGAAAACCAGAAGCTCAAGCCTTGGGACAACCCGCTGGTCTGCAAGTCCTCGGGAGAAGGCTCCTGGAGCCTGACTCTGACGCCACCCAATCCTCGTCCGGAATATCATCCAAGGAATTTCCAAATCTATCCGACGGACCGTTACGATTTCAAAGGCAAGCTCGTCGGTGAGCGGGCGATCAAGCAAGGACTTGGTGCCCCTGTGATGGTCGTTGGCAAGGATCTCGACTACACCAAAATCGACCAGTTTGCCCAAGGTAAGCAGGTCTATTACGGATTGACCGCCCTGATCAGATTCAATGGAGCCAATTGCGAAATCATCCTCGCCGATCCTCTGGAGCAGGAAACCATCTCCCTCGACCAAAAGGAGTATCCCATGGCCGCTGACTACCAGGCGCCGATGGCTTTGGCGTTGGCGGATCTGAATCTGGAAAAACGAGAATTGCAAGGTCTCTTCAAACCCAATCAATTTGAAGGCTCCGCGCGTCTGGCGAGACTTCAGCCCTACAATCCCAAGAAAATCCCTGTGCTTTGCATTCACGGGTTGGGCAATTCACCAGCCACCTGGGCGCCGGTGATCGACTATCTCAGGACTGAACCGGAAATCCGGAAGAACTATCAGTTTTGGTTTTTCAGCTACCCGTCCGGTTTGCCCTATCCTCTATCCGCAGCCATTCTGCGGAATCAACTCAATCAGATCCGGCAGCGCTATCCGGACCACAAGGATATGGTAGTGATCGGCCACAGCATGGGGGGGATGATCTCCCGACTGCTGCTGACCGACAGCGGCATGAAAATCTGGGACGCCTACTATGCCAAGCCTCCCGGGGAAATACCCTTCTCCCAGGATACGCTTACGGTGATGTCCCGAAGCCTGATCTTTGACGCCTGCCCCAACATCTCTCGCGTCATCTTTTTCTCGGCATCGCATCGGGGCAGCGACGATGCCACCAACCCATTGGGCCGGTTTGGTGCCAAATTGATCGGAAATCCTCTATCCGAAGAAGCCATTTACCGGGAAGCCTACACCTATGTGCGCCCCGAAATTCGGAATGACAAACGCAAACATCTTCCGAACAGCATTGACATGCTGGACCCCAGCAATCCATTCCTGGCATTGGTGGATTCCTTGCCTTTGAAAGCCGGGGTGCCTTTCCACTCCATCATCGGAGACCGGGGAAAAGGCGGAAATCTCGACCACACCAAACCAGTGAGTTCCGATGGGATTGTCCCTTATTGGAGCAGTCATTTGAACGGAGCCGACAGTGAACTCATTATTCCCAGTGGGCATTGGAGCCATCTGCACCCGATGGGGATGACCGAGGCCATGCGGATCCTGCTCCTGCACCTGAGGAACCAATAAAATTTTTTGGGCTGGCACTAGTTCCTGCCTTGACCACGGGAATGGTCCCCCGTGCCTTGTATTTTTTATGAGTTCCCGCGCATCCTCTGAAGCTTTCTCCTTGTCCCCGGTGAAGTGGCGTTCAGGGAACGCCAGCCTTTTGTCAGAACATGGATTCACTCCAATGGAGGCGGTGAACACCCTCTATGCCGAGGGCCAGGAAGAATTTGCGGAAGCCATCCTTGCCAGCCTCAGCCGGCAGGTGTTTGATGCCGACGTCCCCCTCCCTTCCGGGAACTTCCGTCGATGGATGGCGGGAGGTGTTTTCCGGCTATTGCGATGGACGACCCGTCCGACGGTGCGAACCAACCCGGACGGGACGGAAATGACCGTCTTTCGAAACAGGATCATCGAGAGGTCGAACCACCCTTACGGCATGACGCTCCTGGAGCCATCCATGGCCGATGCTGCCTCTTTTGTGGAGGGAGGTGACCCGATGAACGCCCCTTACATGATGATTTCTCCGGAAATCAGCCGCAATGCCAGCACCTGGGATAACATTTTTCTCAATTCGGTTCAGGGGAAAGATGTCCAGATCCGATTCATCTGGGAATGCCAGTTTTCCTACAAGGGAGCCAAAAGCCGACTGGATCAGGGGAAACCGGTCCACCTGAAAGC
>ERZ795053.7187-NODE-7187-length-10807-cov-6.441313_pt1 | contig 10807 bp, 10 predicted proteins | sample MGYA00375137_ERZ795053 | MGnify/ENA primary metagenome ERZ795053 (study PRJEB30182, sample SAMN05720284) | activated sludge metagenome | isolation source: Anaerobic digester | place: Hong Kong | collected 2014-12-17 ... | reverse complement strand
GCGCCGCTTGAGCCGGGCGAGTATGAATTCCGGTTCGTGCAGAACAATACGAAAGTTCTCGCTCGTCAGAAGGTGACGGTTACGGCGGCTGAAGCAGCCGTCTCAGCGCCAAGTGAAGCGGGCGCGGGCGATACGGTGAAAGTCGAGTTTTCGGGTCCGCCTGCAGGATCCGGCGACTACATCACGGTGACGAAGCCGGATGCGCCTGCTGAAAAATACAATGACTATGCCTATACGCGGAATGGCAGCCCGGCGGAGCTCAGAATGCCGCTGGAGCCGGGCGATTATGAGATCCGCTTCATTCAGGGCGGCTCAAAAATCCTTGCGCGTCAGTCGATCAAGGTGAATGCGGCGGCGGCGAGCGTCTCCGCGAAGACGAGTGCTGTAGCAGGTGAAACGGTGTCGGTCACGTTCACCGGTCCTGCTGGCGGCTCCGGCGACTTCATCACGATCACCGAGCCTGATGCGCCCGACAACAAGTATATGTCTTACGCCTACACGCGGAACGGAAGCCCGGCGAAGATCCGCATGCCGCTTGATCCGGGGACGTACGAAATCCGCTTCGTGCAGGCGAATGAGAAAGTGCTTGCGCGTCAGGCGATCACGGTGACGGCCGCGACAGCGACCTTGTCCGCTCCGGCGCAGGCCGCCGCAGGTTCAACAATCTCGGTGGCCTTCACAGGGCCGCCGTCAGGCTCAGGCGATTACATAGCCATCGCAGAGATGGGCTCTGATGATCTGCGCTATATCAATTACGCCTATACGTCGAATGGCAGCCCGGCCTCCTTACGCATGCCGACGACGCCGGGCGATTACGAACTGCGTTTCATTCAGGGCAATGAAAAGCTGCTGGCGCGCCGCGCCATTAAGGTCGTCGCGCAGTAGGCGAACTATTCAATCAGGCCGGCGTGCGCCATGGCGCGCCGGCGGGAACATCCTCGGCGGCGTGGCGGCGCAGCGCTTCGGCGGCGGCTGCGGGGTCGGCAGGCAAATCGTCTGGGCTCACGGCCGGGCCGAACTGGATGTTGAAACGTTGCCCGCGCTTGTTCAGCAGCTCGTTGAAGAGCGTGATGTCGCGCAGCTCCGTGTTCACTTTCCAGAACCAGTAATAGAGCCAAGAGTTGCGCGCAGTCACATGCGCCGGCACGATCGGGCAATCATATTTGCGTGCAAAGATAGCGACGGAGGCGAGCCAGGGCTGCTCCGTCAATCTGTTTTCGGCGTTCCTGTAGGCGATGCGACCTGACGGAAAGAGGACGATGCAGCGCTCGCCGGTGAACGCCTGCACTGTGCTCGTCAACGTTTCGCGCGAGCGTTCGCGCGTACGCTTCGCGGCGACCCATTCAACCGGAATAAGCATTTCAGACAGACGCGGCGCAACTCTGATGGCGTCGCGGTTCGCGAAGAAGGAAAGGTCGCGCCGCACCGGGCCTAGCGCATCATACATGGCGATGCCGTCGGCGATCCCGGTTGGGTGCGTCGCCGCGATGATGACGCGGCCTTCGCCGGGCACATGCTCAAGGCCGGAAACAGCCGTGTCGATGTCGAGCAGCGCGCTCATATAGTCGAAGATGTCCTTGCCCGGCAGATGCGCGATGTCGTCAGCCATGCGCACGGCGTCGGGCTGGCGCAGCAGCGGATAGAGGATGGATTTATAGAACGGCCAGAGCTTTGACTGGCGCAGTTTCTTCGCGCGTTCTTCAATCAGCTCTTCAACGATATGCTTTTGCACTGCAGCGTTTGGCGCCGCAACATTGGCTGTCTCGAAAATGCTTCCGGCATCGGACATTTGGGCCTCTTAGACCAAGCAGCGGGCAGTGCGATCCGCCGCGCTCGCCATGTATACTTCTTTACTCCGCGGGCTTCAAAACAGCTTTCAATATAGCTTTCAAAAAAGGCGCCGCCCGCGTTTCCGCGGGCGGCGCTCTTTAACCAATAGAGTGTTCAGCGTGCGTCAGGCCGGTTGCGGAACGGCGTTTCCTCCAATGTCGTCGCCGTCATCCGCTCGCGCGAGCGCCCGCAGCGCTTCAAGGCGCGTGTCGAAGTGAACGTCCGAAGGCAGGCGATGATCGGCTTCGAGCCCGGAGAGGATCGCGCGCACCGCATCGTTCATTCCGGTGATGTAGACGGCGCGGCCGGCGTCCGCAGCGTCATTCGCAATCGTTTCAACCGCACGCGCAGCCGATAGATCAATGAAGGGCACCCGCGAGAAGTCGAGGATGAGCGCTTCGGAATTCTTTTTCACGCGCTCGCGCACATGATGGCCGAGGTCGGCGGCGGCGCCGAAGCTCAAAGGGCCGCCAAAGTCGAAGATCGTCACCTTGCCTTTGAGACTGTCGAGCAGCGCCTGTTCTTCCGGATTATCGAGAACGCGCGGCGTGATCGAACGGATCGAGTCGATCTGCAGATCGGCGACCTGCTTCACGAAGGCGAGAGAAGCAAGGACGACGCCGGCCGCCACTGCAGTGATGAGGTCGACGAAGACGGTTAGGCCAAGAACAAGCGCCATCAATGCGAGATCCCAGCGGGGGCCGCGATGAGCGCGTTTGAGATAGCCCCAGTCGATGATGTCGTAGCCGACTTTGACGAGGATGCCGGCGAGAACAGCGTGCGGAATTTTCTCAGCCAGCGGCGCGAGGCTTACGACGACCAGCAGGAGCAACACCGCGTGCGTCATGCCCGAAATTCGCGTTTCGCCGCCGGAGCGAATGTTGACGACGGTGCGCATCGTGGCGCCAGCGCCCGGAATAGCGCCGAAAAGGCCGGCGATCGAGTTACCGATGCCTTGGCCCATCAGCTCGCGGTTCGAATCGTGGCGCCCGCGCGTCATGTTGTCGGCCACCAGAGAGGTCAAGAGGCTGTCGATCGAGCCAAGCAAAGCCAGGATGACAGCAGCTTCAATGATGAGCGGCGCTGCTTCGCGCGAGAATTGCGGCATCTGCAATTCCGGCAAGCCAGTCGGGATTTCGCCGAGCACGGGCGCGCCAGGCAGTACAAGACTCGTCAGTGTTCCGATGACGAGCGCGGCGAGCGCCCCCGGTATGTATTTCCCCCAAGCTTTCGGCCAACGGAACACGATCGCGAGCGAGATGACGCCGACGATAAGCGCCGACCAAACCGGCGCGATAACTGCGCCTGGAATGGCAGAGAGGGCCGGAATCGTGCCGCCACCTTCTGGTTCATGACCGAACAGTCGAGAGACCTGCAATGCGATGATGATGACGCCGATACCGCTCATGAAGCCGGAAACGACCGGATACGGAACAAGGCGTATGTATTGGCCGAGTTTCAGGACGCCCATCAGGATTTGAAGGGCGCCGGCAAGCATCACCGCCGTGAAGACGAGCGCCGGATTGTCGGCGAGAGTTGCGTAGATGCCGGCGAACACGACGACCATTGGACCGGTTGGTCCGGAGACCTGGGCGCCCGTGCCGCCGAAAAGCGCGGCGAAGAAGCCGACGAATATCGCGCCCCACAGGCCCGCAATTGGGCCTGCGCCAGAGGCCTCGCCGAATGCGAGGGCGAGCGGCAGGGCGACGACGCCGGCGGTCACGCCGCCCATAATGTCGCCGCGCAAGTTTCCGAATATGGCTTTCCTGTCGAGCGCGAGTTGCATTGCGTCTTCCTTTGGTGCTTGTCGGTGGGGTGTCAGTTAGTCGGCGATCAGTTCGCCGTAGTGTTCCGCGACCGGAATGAAATCGCGCGCGGCCTCGTCATAGGCGAGGACTTCGCCTGTCGCGATGTCATAAACCCAGCCGTGGATTTCGGTCTTGCCCGTCGCGACATGCGCAGCAACATAAGGGTGCGTGCGCAGATGCTGCATCTGCAGAATAACGTTCTCGCGAACGAGCGCATTAAGCTGTTCTTCTTTCGAGAGATGCTGGTGGCGCTCCTTCACGACGAGGCACGCTGCGCGCGCATAGTTCAGCCATTCGCGAACATGCGGAAACTCGCCGAGGCCTTCCGGGTTGAGCGCGCCCGTCATGGCGCCGCATCCTGTATGACCGCAGACGATGATGTGCGGGACTTTGAGGGCGCCGACCGCATATTCGATCGAAGCCGTCATCGCGCCCGTATGATAGGTGTGCGGAGGAACGATGTTGCCTGCATTGCGGCAGATGAAAAGATCGCCCGGATCAGTGTGGGTGATGAGGTTCGGGTCGATACGGCTGTCCGAACAGGTGATGAACAAAGCCTCCGGCGATTGCCCGTCCGCAAGCTCGGTGAAGAGCTTCTTCTTCTGCGGATAGGTTTCATTTTGAAATGCCACGACGCCGGCGGCGATCTTATTCATCGGACTCCCTTTCCTGGACCAAAACCAAATTTGCGCTTCGCTGCTTCAGCAGGTTGCACGTTCAATGATGCGGGTGCGTCCAAAGACGGCGCACGGTTTCGACTGCGCTGCCTGTCTTCGGGTCGCTGATGAGCAACTTTTTGAGGACGTCCAGCCCGTCGACGATCCAGTCGGCGATCTCGGGCTGCGTGAGATGGTAGAAAACGTGCCTTCCCTCGCGGCGCTCTTCGACGATGCGGTGAGCTCTCAACAGCGCCAGATGCTGGGAAACACGCGTCGCCGGCAGGTCGAGGCGCTCATGCAACGTATTCACGTCGCACTCGCCATCGGCGAGTTCCTCGATGAGCCGGATGCGATCCGGGTGGGAGACGAGCTTGAAGATCTCCGCAAGCTCTTTCGCGACAACGCGTCTGTCGGGCATGGGCTATTCCGCCTCTGGGATGATGTCTTCTCGTCTGCATATCTGCAGATGTTTGCAGACATGGAGGCGGCGGGCGGCGTTTCAAGAGGCGGCGCTGCGAAAATCGGCATTGGGCGTACGATTTTCGCGCTGAAGGGCCCTTCAACGCGAAATGCTGTCCGTAGACGGGCGAGGAATGTTGGCTTGAACCTAGGCGAAAACTGCGCGCTGCAGCCCTGCGAGGGTCTCGCAGCCGTTCTTGGCGAGGGCGAGGAGGGCGTGGAACTGCTCTTCGCTGAAGGGGGCGCCTTCCGCCGTGCCCTGCACTTCGACAAGCCCGCCCTTGCCGGTGATGACGAAGTTGGCGTCTGTCTGCGCCGTCGAGTCCTCGGCGTAGTCGAGGTCGAGTGACGGCGCGCCGCCGACAATCCCGCAGGAAATGGCGGCGACGGAGTCGGTCAGCGGGTGCTTGGTGATGACGCCGTCGCGCACCGCCCAGCGGCAGCACTGCTCAAGCGCGATCCAGGCGCCCGTGATCGCGGCGGTCCTTGTGCCGCCATCCGCCTGAATGACATCGCAATCGACGAGGATCTGGCGTTCCCCCAGCGCCTTGAGATCGACGACGGCGCGCAGGGAGCGCCCGATCAAGCGCTGGATTTCATGCGTCCGGCCCGACTGGCCGCCTTTGGCCTCACGCTTCATGCGTTCATTGGTCGAGCGCGGCAGCATGCCGTATTCAGCCGTCACCCATCCCCGGCCCTGGCCGCGGAGCCAGCCCGGCGTCGTCTCGTCCCAGGTCGCCGTGCACAGCACGTGGGTGTCGCCAAACTTCACGTAGCAGGAGCCTTCCGCATGCTTGGCGCAGCCGACCTCGAAACTGATCGGGCGCAACTCGTTGAAAGACCGGCCTGAGGGACGCATGGGGATAACTCCGAATAATTACAGCGGACGGCGCCGTTAACCTGGTTCCGGCCTCGTAAAATCGCTGATCGGGGCCTTCCGCCCAGACACTATGCGACGAACCGGGCGGCGGATGCGCCAATGAGCATGAACAGCGCGGGCTGTAGCCGCGGCGGGCGCGAAAGTCGAGGGAGTCGGGGAAAAGATTGGGCGGCCCGCTTCTTGCGACGTTTCACCTCGCGGAGTTTTTGGGGTTAGACTGGGCCTGCCGTCGGGGTTTGGTGTTCGGGTCCTTGGGGGGGCATAGCGAAGATGTCCATTCGTACGATCATCGCCGTCATTATCGCCATTGCGGTGCTGGCGGCTGGCGTGTTCTTCACGTTCCAGACGAAGAGCGTGGGCGTTGAGGACGCGCTCGCCATTTTGATGCGCACGGACCCCGAAGCGAGCCTCCTGTGCGCCATCGCCGGCTGGGGCGCGGTCGCCGCCGCTGTGCTCGGCGTTCTCGCCACGATCGCCGCATTCTTCGCCGAAGAAGATGACGACGGCTATCGCCGCCGCGGCTTTCCGAAGATCGTTCCCGTCGCGCTCATTCTGGTGAGCCTTGTTCTCTTCTGGACGATGTTCGATTGCGCGCGCCTCACGGCTGCCGCTGAGCCGCAGCCGGTGGTCGCGCCAGTAACGCCCCAGCCTGCACCGCCGGCCGAAGAGCCGCAGCTTGCAGGCGCCGAAGAGGAAACGCCGCCTGCCGCGCCGCAGATCGCCGTCGATCCTTCAATCTATGAGTGGCCTTACATGATCCCGTTGATCCGTGATGGCGGATATGAAGATTCAGGCGAATTGCGGCGCGCGCTGAACGCCGTCTTTCCGGCAAACGATCCGGACGGGCGCATTCGCGGCGCGCTTTGCGGGGCTGGGTGGGTCGCGGTCGCGGGCGCGGCCTCGGAAGAAGGGCCGGCCGAGCGTAACGCTGCGCGCTCTCGAATTCGGGCGGAGCTTGCTGCGGGCGCGGCGAAGCGCTGGCTCGATGCGCATGCGGATGATTGCGCTCGTCCGATCATCCTCGGCCTTGATCTTGGGCAGCATTCGCCGACGCCGAGCGCGGCAGGCGACGGGTCAGATACGGCGTTCCAGCGTTCCGTCATCATCGTTTCGGGAATGCGGAGAAGCGCTGACGAGTCTGTTTCCTTCAGCGACGCGATGCGGGAGGCGCAGGATGCGCTCGACGACCCCGCGACGCTCCGCGAGGTGATGAAGGGCCGGCGCTACGAGCGCGCGCCCACGCTCTTTATCCCGGACCCCAGTTCCTGATGGAATTGACGCGCGCCCTTCCGCAACTATCTATAAGGCGTTGGATTCGGAAGGCGATTTCGGCAGTTTCATGAGCATTCTGAACGATCTCGATGCGCGCTCGCGCGAAATCTTCAAGCACCTCGTCGAAACCTATCTTCGGACCGGCGAGCCTGTCGGCTCGCGCACGCTGAGCCATGACCGCAGCATCGCGGTGTCTGCAGCCACAATCCGCAATGTCATGGCCGACCTCACGGATACCGGTCTTCTCTACGCCCCGCATGTGTCGGCGGGACGCATGCCGACCGAACTCGGTCTTCGGCTCTTTGTCGACAGCCTTCTTCAGATCGGAGATATCTCGGAAGAAGAGCGCCGCGCGATTGATGACGCGAGCGCGCGAACGGGCGCGGAGACGGTGCTCGAGGAGGCGGCCTTGCGCCTCTCCGGCCTCACCAACAGCGCGAGCCTCGTCGTCACCCAGACGCGCGAGGCGCCGCTGCGCCATATCGACTTCGTCGCGACGGGACCGGGCGAGTCGCTTGTGGTTCTCGTCTTCGAAGACGGCCGCATTGAGAACCGCGTCATCAAGACGCCGCCGGGATTACCGGCCGGTTCGCTCATTTCGGCGGGGAACTATCTTTCGTCACGCGTGCGCGGGCGCACGCTCGCCGAAGCGATCGAGCGCATTCGCCTGGAGATTGAATCTCGCCAGGCGCAACTCGACGAGCTGACGACCAAGCTCGTCGAAGAAGGCGTCGCCGTTTTCTCGGGCGCGGGCGAGCCGACGCTTATCGTGCGCGGTCAGGGCCGCCTCCTTGACGAGGCGACCGATCAGGACCTCGAGCGGGTGCGGATGCTTTTCGACGATCTCGAGCGCAAGAAGGAGGTGATCGACCTCCTCGGCGCTGCAAAGGGCGGGGAAGGCGTGAAAATCTTCATCGGCTCCGAGAACCGGCTATTTTCGCTCTCCGGCTCCTCGGTGATTGTCGCGCCCTATCGGGATAAAAGCCGGAAAATCGTCGGCGTTCTGGGCGTGATCGGGCCGACCCGCGTTAACTACGCCAAGGTCATCCCCATCGTCGACTACACGGCGGAAGCTGTCTCCCGGATGTTGAAATAGGCCTCGCGCCCACGTACATCCCCGACGAGCGTTATAAAGACCCAAGGGAAGCGAATGAACGACCAGACCTCTTCGCCGAAAAAGGATGAAGCGCGCCCCGAAGGGGAGGCGGCCGTGAATCTGACGAAGGACGATATCGCACCCGCGCCGGGTGTTGAGGAAGCGCTGCGCGCGGAGGTCGCCGAACTTAATGATCGCATCCTGCGACTGGCCGCTGAGGTTGAAAACACGCGTCGCCGCGGCGAGCGTGAAAAGGCCGACGCCGGGCGCTATGCGATTTCGAACTTCGCTCGCGACCTCCTGACTGTCGCCGATACGTTTGAGCGCGCCCTTGCGGCGGCGCCCGGCGAAGGCGAGCACGCGACGGCCGAAACCATCACGTCGCTTCTGACTGGCCTCAAGCTGACGGAACGCGAGCTATTGTCTGTGCTCGAACGAAACGGCGTGCGCCGCGTCTATCCAAAGGGCGAGAAGTTCGACCCCAATCTTCATCAGGCGGTCGCGCAGGCGCCGGGTTCGGCTCCCGCCGGCTATGTCGAGGAAGTCGCCCAGCCCGGTTTCACGATCGGCGATCGCGTTCTTCGCGCCGCGATGGTGATCGTATCGACGGGGCCAGGTTCTGGCTCGTCCGAGGCGGGTGTGGGGCTCGATACGCGCGCCTGATATTTTGAGCGCAAATCGCGCATTGGCGGGGGAGACGGCGATGGCGATCAGCAAGCGGAACGTTCTGAAACTGGCGGCGGGCGCAGCGCTCGCTGCACCCGTCGGGGCGGCTATGGCTGCAAGCGGAAAACTTTCAAAGATGACGTCCGGCGCCGTTCCGATCGGCGTCGAAGAGCGCCGGGCGCGGGTCGAGAAGGCGCAGCGACTGATGCGCGCTAACGACATTGACGCGCTGGTGATCGAGCCGGGTTCCGCGATGGTTTATTTCGCCGGGATCAGGTGGTGGCGGTCGGAGCGTTTCACCGGCGTCATCATTCCGCGCGAAGGCGAAATTGCGGTCGTGACGCCGTATTTTGAAGAACCTTCCGTGCGCGAGAGCATGACGTTCGGCGACGACGTGCGCACGTGGAACGAACATGAGAATCCGTTCGAGCGCGTTGCGGGAATTCTCAAGGATCGCGGGCTTTCTTCGGGTCGCATCGGCGTTGAAGAAACGGTGCGTTATTTCATTGTCGACGGCCTCAAGGAAGCAGCGCCGAAATTCAAGGCGGTGAATGCGGCCCCGGTCACGCGCGGTTGCCGCATGGTGAAATCGCCGGCGGAACTCGCGCTGATGCAGCTTGCGAATGACGTCACCATGGCCGGCTACGCTTCCGTTCATGCGCGGATCGAACAGGGCATGACGCCCTCTGACATCAGTACAATGATGGATGAAGCGACGGTCGCGCTCGGCGGCGCGCCGGAATTCTCCATGGCTCTGCTAGGCGAGGCGAGCGCTTACCCGCATGGGTCTGGCAAGCCGCAGGAAGTGCGTGAAGGCGAAATCATCCTGATGGACTGCGGCTGCGCCGTTGAGGATTACCAATCCGATATTTCACGCACCTTCGTTTTCGGCGAGCCGACCGCGCGTCAGCGCGAGGTGTGGAACACCGTCAAGCGCGGGCAGGAGATCGCGCTGGAGACAGCGCAGGTCGGAACGCCGGCCGGCGCTGTCGATGATGCGGTTCGCGCTTACTATGAGAGCCTCGGCTATGGCCCCGGCTACAAGACGCCCGGACTGCCGCATCGCACGGGGCACGGCATCGGCATGGACGGGCATGAGCCGGTCAATTTCGTGCATGGCGAGGAAACGAAGCTCGCGCCTGGCATGTGTTTTTCAAACGAGCCGGGCCTTTACGCTTTTGGCGAGTTCGGCGTGCGCCTTGAAGACTGCCTCTATATCACTGAAGAAGGGCCGAAGCTCTTCTCCGGGCTTTCTCCGTCGATCGACAAGCCGTTCGGGTAAGCCGTCAGCAATGCGCGAGGCTCGGGGCTGGCGCTCTTTCTCCATTGGAGCGCGACCAGAGATGCTCGTGGATGTTGTAGAAGAACGTCTGCACGAAGGGTTCGAGCACGCCGACGCTGAGCGCGGCGACCCAGCTCCGCGTGACAAGGAACGCAACGATCACCGCGATGGTGAAGTGCATCGCACCGTAAGTTGCAGTCTTGGCGATTGCGCGTGGCATGTGGCGAACTCCATTTTTACAGTCGGTCCGGGAACCGAGCCCGGAGGTCATGCGACCATCCTTGGAATATATTGATAATAATTCTCAATTGCAATAAGTGAGCGAGATTTTTGGGCTGGGCATGAAAAAAACCGCCGGGCGGGGCCCGGCGGCTTCCAGAAGCGTTTCGAATTGAGACAACGCGCCGTTAGAGCTTCGGTGCCGCCGCCTTGATCTCATCAGAGACGTGTCCTTCGAACTTCGCGAAGTTCTCGACAAACATGCGGGCCAGCTTGTCAGCCTGCGCGTCATAGTCAGCCGGCTTCGCCCAGGTGCCGCGCGGATTCAGAATCGCGCCATCGACGCCATTCACCTTGGTCGGAACTTCGAAGCCGAAGATCGGATCCGTGCGCATCGGCGCGCGCGCGAGCGAGCCGTCGAGGGCCGCGGAGAGAAGCGCGCGCGTCACCTTGATCGGCATGCGCTCGCCAACGCCCGAAGGCCCGCCCGTCCAGCCGGTCGAGACGAGCCAACAAGCGACATTGTGTTCGTCGATGAGCTTGCCGAGAAGTTCTCCGTAAACGGAAGGGTGGCGCGGCATGAAGGGCGCGCCGAAGCAGGTCGAGAACGTCGCCTGCGGGTCCTTGCCAAGGCCT
>ERZ795053.7181-NODE-7181-length-10815-cov-4.392100_pt1 | contig 10815 bp, 11 predicted proteins | sample MGYA00375137_ERZ795053 | MGnify/ENA primary metagenome ERZ795053 (study PRJEB30182, sample SAMN05720284) | activated sludge metagenome | isolation source: Anaerobic digester | place: Hong Kong | collected 2014-12-17 ... | reverse complement strand
ATGGATCCGCGTGATGCGCTGCTGCGCGGCGTACCAGAACAGCGCCTGCACCAGCGCCGTACCTACACCGCGCTGGCACCAGTTGTCCGCGACTGTGACTGCAAATTCCGCACCTGTTCCACTACTGTCCCGCGCATAGCGTGCGACAGCGACGAACGTCTCCGCATCATCATCCGGCTCATATGCAACGATGGCCATCGTGTCACGATAGTCGACGGTAGTGAGCTGGCGCACGAAGTCTGGCGATGGCTCGCGGAGCGAATACATCAGACGGTTGTAGCGGGACTGCTCGCTCAAGTTGGCGATGAACGCCCGTTCCCGCTCGACGTCATCAGTGTGAATCGGCCGGATGCGCAGGCGAGCACCATCGCGTAGCTCGATCTCGCAGCAGCGCGCTGCGTCGACAGTCACCGCATTGCCTGGGTGACGTACTCGCGCAGCAAGGCCGCCGATGGTGGAACTTCGACAGCCGCCGTGGCGCCAAGGCGCATGGCCTGTACGGCATCCGCCATGTCGTTGGTATCCGTGATGACGAAGATGGGCAGAACAGGGTAGGACTCGCGCAGCCGCGCGAGCAGATCGGCGACCGATTCGTCGTTGAGATCATCGGCGAGCACCACGCACGCAAGCTGCGGACCCGATATTTTGTCAAATACGACGGCTTCCGATACAGGCCACCAAATCGGGCACAGCCCGTCCAGGACGCTCAACACGATTCGTGTTCGAGGCGAGCTGCGGCCGATGACCATGGCCGCTCTGCCTGGCAGACTTCCGCTTTGCCAATCCATCCGCGCTATGACCCGCCATCACCGACTACGCAGGGGACGATGCAATTGCGCGCGCGCGCAGACAATACGTAGTGGCCGAAGTGAAGCGCGGTTGCGCGGCCCGTCTCAGGCGTGCGGTTGCAGCTCCAGATCCATCATCATTCGAACCAGCTGGGCCAGTGAATTGGCCGCCATCTTTTCCATCACCCGGGCACGGTGTATCTCCACCGTCCGTTGGCTGACGCCGAGATCGCCGGCCATGACTTTGTTAGGCTTGCCTTGGGTGACGAGCTCGAGCACTTCGCGCTCGCGCGGTGTCAGCGACTCATAGCGCGTGCGGATCTGATCCCGCTGTTTCAGCTGCTCGCGGTTCTGCGCATCTTTCTCGAGGGCCTTCTGCACCCGATCGAGCAGGTCCTGATCGCGAAACGGTTTCTGCAGGAAATCGAATGCGCCTTGCTGCATGGCCTCGACTGCCATCGGGATGTCGCCGTGGCCGGTGATGAAGATCACCGGGATGATCGCACCGCGCAGATTGAGCTGCTCCTGCAGTTCGAGGCCACTCATCCCCGGCATGCGTACGTCCAGCACCAGGCAACCCGGCTGATCGGCCTCGTAGCGGGCCAGGAAGTCCGGCGCGGACGGTGCCGTCTGAGCAGCGATGCCAACGGATTTCAGCAGCAGACGCAGCGAGCTGCGTACGCCCTCGTCATCGTCGACGACGAACACGGTTGGTATGCGTTCTTTCATCTAGGCCTCGGCGTGTGTTTTCAGGAGGGGAACGAAAAGCGGAAGCAGGTGCCGCGCGGCGAGTTGCGATCGTAGATCAGTTTACCGCCATGCGCCTGTACGATCGATCGGCTGATCGAGAGCCCGAGTCCGGTTCCCGTCGCCTTGGTCGTGAAAAACGGCTCGAACAAGCGCACTGCGGTCTCCTCTGAGAGACCTGGTCCGCCGTCGCAGACTGCGACTTCCACATGGCCATCGATCAGATGGGTGCTCAGCACCACGTCCCGACTGGTCGCGTCGCTCGAATCGCGGATTGCCTCGAAGGCGTTGTGCACCAGATTGAGGATCACCTGCTGAATCTGAATCGGATCGACTCGTACTTGTGGCAGGTCGTCTGCCAGCTCGAGCACGAGTCGCGCATCATGCATGCGGGCGTCGCTGGTAAGCAGCGTATTAATGTCGCGGATGATGTCATTGGGTGCCACCAATTCACGGCGCACGTCTTCATTGCGTACCAGCGAGCGCAGCCGCCGGATCACCTCGCCTGCACGCAAGGCCTGGTCAGAGATCTGGCCCAACGCGTCCCGCACTTCGTCGATATCGGGGTGCGGCCGCGTGAGCAAGCGTGCGCAGGCCTGCGCATAGGTATTGATGGCTGCCAGGGGTTGGTTGAGCTCGTGCGAGATGCCGGCTGCCATTTCACCCATGGTCGCGAGGCGTGCGACGTGATTGAGGCGCGCCAGGGCGCTGCGGGCCTCATCTTCGGCAGCCAGACGGGCGCTGAGGTCGTGAATGTAGCCGACATAACGTCGCGGATCGCTGCCCGGAATCTCGCCGACTGACAGAAAGACCGTGAACTCACTGCCGTCCTTGCGTCGTGCCTGCACCTCGCGGCCGATGCCGATGATGCGCGGCTCGCGCGTACGCGCGAACCGCTCGATGTAGGCATCGTGATGGTCGCGATGTGCAGCCGTCATTAGAACACTGACGTTGCGGCCTTCCAGTTCATCCGAGCTGTAGCCGAACAAGCGCTCCGCGGCCCGATTGAATGCCGTGATCGAGCCGCGATGATCGATCATCACGACGCCATCGACCGTCGCATCGAGCAGAGCCGCTATTTCGGGTGACGGTGGATTGGAAGGCACTCGGGCTCCGCCACAGGGAAAGGCGGCCACAATCGATGGGCAGCGGGCACAAGTCAACCTCTCCTTGGTAGGTAGTCTCCGCAGGCTTCTACGGACTGCCTCGCATGGCGGCGAAGGCGGCGGCTCGCGATAGTGGTTTTCTATGACAAATCCAGAGCAAATCCGCGCCCGTTTGCGCGCCCGTCGTACCGAGCTCACCACGCGCGCCTCGCGGGTCGATGCGGATCTGCAGCGCAAGACCGAGCCGCTGTCGCCTGATTTTGCCGAACAGGCGACACAGCGCGAGAATGATGAGGTCTTAGGTGCCATCGGTGATTCCGCGCGTCGTGAGATCGCGCTGATCGACGCAGCGCTCGCACGACTCGAGCGCGAGCAGTATGGGCTCTGCACGCGGTGCGGGGAGACCATCGAGACAGCGCGGCTCGAGGCCGTGCCCTACGCGGATGTGTGCCGCGGCTGTGCGACGGAGATCGAACGCCAGAGCGCAACGGTCACGCGTCAGTAACTTCCGGGTCCCAGATCGAAGCCGGTAGCGGCAAACCGGCCAGCATCGCCTCGCCGAGCCGCGACTCGGGTGGTGGGTCGATGCTCGACTGCACCAATTGTTCGAGTTGCCGACAATGCTGGGCAACATGCCAAGTCGTGCGCTCGAGAACAGTGTGCAGGGGCCGGACACCGAAGTACGTCTCGAGCGGACGATCAGCGAGCTGCCCGTCGCTGGCGGTCGCCTGTGCCCAGGTGCGCAGTTGCGCACGCAAGTGTGCCGTGACCGCACCGATCTCGGTCGGATTCTGCAGAGCCGCCGGCGGCGTCAATTCATAGTGCTGGTAGGTGAGCACACCGCCACGGGCGGCCGCCAGGTAGCCCTCCACGATCATGGGTATATGGTAGGCCAGATCCAACCAACTGCGCTCGCGCTGTGGCAACTTGTCAAGCATGCGCGCAGGCGGCAGTTGGTAGGTCAGTTGTTCTGCGGCATCGAGTAAGCTGTCGAGTCGCTGTAGCAACTTTGCTGGGCTGAGCCGGATACGCTGCAGGCGTATGCCGACGAATCGGGCCACCTCATCCAGATCCTGCGCCAGGACGTAGTCGAGTCCGCGGCAGAGCACGGGCACCGTGCGCAAGCCTCGATCCCGCAGGCTGGCGAAGGCGGCCGCATCAGTGCGCACGTTGATGGATTCAAAGACAATCCCGTGTTCGCGCAGGAACTCGCGCGTCCGCAGGCAGCTCGTGCAGCCTGGCTGCCAGTAGAGCTGCAGCGGGTTCGTCATCCGAGCAGGCTAGCGGCCTGCGGCGCCGGGAGCAAGCGGCTGCCGCCGGCGCGGCATCTACAGACGCAAGCGGCGGCCGATCGGCGGAAAATGGCAGCCTATGGACGTCACCGACCAGCAGTCGAATGCCATTTTGCCGTCAGCGCTCGCGGCTCTGGCGGCGAGCGCGGCCTACCCGCATCCAGTCAATGCGCTGCAGATTATCGAGACGCACATATCGTGGGTCATTCTGACCGGCTCGTATGCATACAAGATCAAGCGGCCGGTGCATTACCCGTTCGTCGATTTTCGATCGCTCGAGCGGCGCGAGTTTTTTTGTCGCGAAGAGCTGCGGCTGAATCGCCGCTTCGCGCCCGACGTGTACCTCGCTGTGGTCAGGATCGTGCGCAGCGCGGGCAAACTGCAAGTCGGCGGCGAGGGTGAGCCAGTCGAGTTCGCAGTGCAGATGCGGCAGTTCGACCCGGCTCTGGAACTCGGCGCGCTGGTGGAGCGCGGGACCGCAACGCTGGCGGAACTGCAAGCATTCGGCGTCAACCTAGGCAAAGTGCATGCGACCGTGCCCGTGCATCCTCACAACGACGGACGGCGACGAACCGCACGGATGTTGCTCGCCAATGCTGGTCAGTGTCGCCGTGCCACGCGCGACGCCGATATTCGCAGACGGCTGGACCGGATTACATTGCCTTTGCAGCAGCGTCTCGGTCAAACCGGTGAAACAATCGATGCGCGAGCGCGTGCCGGGTTCGTCCGGGAGTGCCACGGCGATTTGCACATGAGCAACGTGGCGCGGATCGACGGGCGCTTGCAGGCGTTCGATTGCCTGGAGTTCGAACCGGAGTTTCGGCACATCGATGTCGCGCAGGAGCTGGCGTTCCTCTGTATGGACCTGCAGGTACACGGTCGCGCCGACCTCGCCAGCGGGTTCCTCAACGCCTGGCTGGCAGCGACCGGCGATTATGCAGCCGTCGAGCTGCTGGACCTGTTCGAGGCGCACTGCGCACTCGTGCGCGCCAAGGTGTGTGCGCTCAATCTCGACCGACCTGCGGTGCGCGATCGGGAGTCGCTGTGTGACCGCCAGGCACGCTGTGTTGCGCACGCCGAGTGGCGGCTGGCCGAGAGTGTTCCGCGCCTGTTGCTGTTCCACGGTCTGTCGGGCTCAGGAAAATCGTGGCTCGCCGAGCGCCTGGCGATCGTGTTGCCCGCCATTCATTTGCGGTCGGACATCGAACGCAAGCGACTCGCCGGCCTCGCGGCGCAGGACTCATCCGATTCGGCCCCCGGTCTTGGTCTGTATGCGGAGGAGCGCACGCAACGGACCTACGATCACTTGCTCGAATTGGCGGCCGCCATTCTGCGCGGCGGCCGGATCGCAATGGTCGACGCTACTTTCCTGAGTCGCGGCACGCGCGCTCGTTTCGTGCAGCTGGCGGCCGGCTTCGGGATCAAGCCGCAGTTGATCGACTGTCAGGCGCCGGACGACGTCCTGCGGGAGCGCATCGCGGCGCGGGCGCGGTCAGGGCGTGATCCGTCGGAAGCCGATCTCGACGTGCTCGGCTGGCAGCGCCAACACCTGCAAGCCGTAACTCCGGACGAGGGTCTCGAATCGATACCGATCGATACAGCGGCGGAAGACAGCGTCGCGCAAGCGAGTCGCGTATTGCTGCCAGCGACGGCCGCGGCGCGGCAGGGCTAACTATCGCTCAGGGCGTTGCCGCTGCTGATAATATCTGCACGCCCCGACTGGCGCGTGGCACTTTGGCCTCGAAATTGGGCGGCTTGACGATCAGCACGTCGCAACTGAGCGAGTCGATTACCGCTTCGGCGGTATTGCCGACGAAAATGCGTTTGAGCCCCGAACGAGATACTGCGCCCATGATCACGATAGCGCTGCGCAGCTTCTTCGCGACCGCCGGTATGACTGCGGTCGGACGACCCTCGACCAGATGACGCGCACTGCGCTTGACCTCGAATCCGCCCAGCTCGCTCATGAAGCGTTTGCGGGCCTCCGCCTCCGTCTCGTCACGCGGCGTACTGACATCGACCAGCGGACCCATGGCAAGCGGCGGCATGATCGGCATTGGTGGCGTAAAGACGTGCAGGGCGTGTAGCTCGCCCTCGAGTGCGTGCGTCATTTGCGCGCCCGTACGCAGGATCTCGCGGTCGAGACTGGCCGGCTTCGCGAACGCATGCAGCGGATCGATAGCCGCCAGTAGTTTGGGGTGCCGATAGAGTGCTTTGTTCTTGACTAGCAACAGTGGCACCGGGCAGTCACGCAACAGTTCCCAATCCGTGTAACTCAACAGCCAGCGGGCACGATGTTTGCCGCCCTCATGCACTTCGGCGACGACGAGGTCCGCCCGTTGCTTCCACGCCTGGCGGACGATCGCCTCAGCGGCCGGAAAGTCCCACTCGGCCACGATGCTGACCGACAGTCCATGGCGACGTACGCGCGCGGCGATAGTTTCGAGCTGACTGCGGCGGTGGGCGAGCTGATCGCGTTGCAGCGATTTGAGATCGACATTGCGCGCATAGAGCATGTCGGCGTACAGCGGCGTCGCGATGTCGTGAAACAACACGAGCTCAGCGCCCAGTCCGGTCGCCAGTTGCGTCGCCTTGGCGACGGCAGGCAGTGACTTCGCTGTCGGATCCTTGACCGCTACCAGGATTCTCTTGATCGGACGCATGCTACCCCTCTCGATCACGCTGCAAACGTGGGCCAAACAGCAACTGATTCTGAATTGTTATATCATCCATATTCATCCTGCGCCAAGCCCGGTCACGGCAGTATTCGTAGAATTGCCGGCGAACTGCGGCAAATCCTTACGGCCGGGCGTCACGATGCAACGTCACCTGATCGAATGCGAACTACCTAGCTGCATGTGGTCGCTGCGAATTGTGGTGACGCTGCCACGCATGCATTCTCACGTTCATGATGTCGTCGAACAAAACTGATGCCGGCGCTGCAGAGGCCTATGTCGTGCTGCATGTCGAAGATGACTCCGCCATCTTGCGCGCCACCCAGATGCTCCTGCGCAGCGCGGGATATCGGGCGCTCACCGCGCCGACGGCGGAGTCGGCACTCGAGCAGCTGCAGGCGGTCAAGCCGGATGTACTGATCGTCGATTATCAGATCGGCGGTGACATGACTGGCACGGAAGTCGCGGAGGAGATCGCACAGCGCTGCGGCTATCGCGTGCCGACGATCCTCCTCACGGCCGACCTGGCGAACGCCGACATACCGTACATCCCCGGCGCACCGATCATGCTGGCCGCGAAGCCGATCGACCCGGAGCGTCTGCTCAAAACCGTCGAGCACTTCGCGGCACTGCATCGTGAGCTCGATCGGCCGGCTGCAACGATCGGTCGCCAGCAATCACTAGAGGCACAGCGTCGACGGTAGGTCCCGCCGTCACCTGCTGCGGCATTACGGTGACCGACACTCGTCGATCACCGTAGTGCGCGCCGTGTTTACTGTACTTTGACTTCGATCGCCTTGGGCTTCTCCGCCTTGGCCTTTGGGATTCGCACGGTGAGCACGCCGTCCTTCGAATCTGCCTTGATGGCTGACGCGTCCGCGTTGGGCGGCAAGGAGAAGCTGCGTTCGAACGTGCCATAGAATCGCTCGACGCGATGATGTTTCTCGCTCTTGTCTTCCGTTTCCTGTTTGCGCTCGCCGCGGATCGTAATGACGTCGTTGTCGACTGTCACCTGAATGTCATCTTTCTTGACCGCCGGCAGTTCGGCCCGCACCAGGAATTCCTTGTCAGTCTCGCTGATATCTGCGGACGGCGCCCACTCGATGGCGTTGCCGCCATTGTTCGCGAGCGCACGCGAGCGCGGCCACGAAGATGTCAGCATCCGGTTGAATAGGTCGTCGATGTCACGAAAAGGTTCTCTGCGTATGAGATTCACGTTGCGCTCTCCGGGTTGAGTTGAAGGATCACTCTCTAGATGGAGTCCCACGAGCATTTGCCGATAAGAATTTCTACGTATTGGCGCGTTCGATCTCGGCCTCGGCAGCCAACCAGTCGTCCAGCTCCCTGCCAGGTGCGAAGCCACGCGCTTCAGCCAGTTGGTAGGCGCGCCGGCAGACGCGCTCGTGGCGAGATGCCCGCGCAGTAGCCGGCGCGGCCGCGGACTGCGGCCCGGGGGGGCGGTGACCTGTGTCCGTGACCTGTTGCGTAGCAATTAGTTCGGGTCCGGTGCGGCGCCGCACGGATTTGCGGCGGTCGGAGGTCTGTTCGCGCGCCATGGCTTGCTCCTCAGGTTGGCGATCGGTGACAACTTGGACCTAACAGACTGCCGGTACGTTGCGCCCTTGTCGATACGCAGAAACTGCAGTGCCGGGAATCCACCCACGCGGCCTCTTGCATGGCCATGCCGTCGTCAGCGCATTGCTGCGGTGCGCGTCGGACGGCGCTCGAGGATCGTGAATCGTCGGACCGCGCGGTTGCCGTCGGCATCGACGATCGTGACGACATGTGGTCCGGCCGGGAGATCGAGGCTCAGCTGATGCGTGCCGCGGGTGCTGCCGAGGTATTGATCGTCGAGATGCCAATACAGCAGGGCGTCGGCACGGCGGTGCACGGCTTCGAAAACCGTGCGCCCCGCGCGGCCGTCCAGCTCGAGCGGTACGTAGATGCTTGTATCATTGTTCGGGTACAGGAAATCCAGCGGGACGCCGCTGGTGGCGACGGTGCTGGCGCCGCAGCCCGGCAGGTACTCCGGCAGTGTGCGGTAGCTCGTGTGCGTGCGCCGATAGTACGTTTCCTGTAGCGGGGGCAACACGAACCACTGGCGATGCTGCATGCTGTGCGGTGATAGGCAGCCGCTGTCGACGCGCCAGCGTGCTGCCTGGTCGAGATGGACGAGCAAGTTGTAAGGGCTCTGCTGGTCGAAGTGGCTGGTGCGCGGAATCCAGATTCGCTGGCTGTCGCAGTACGGCGTCGCGAGGTACCCGTCGTTGCGACAGACGTCGACCTGCCGCATCGCGTGGTAGGGTTGCGCGAACCAGCCGCCCGGCTCGAGTCGGGCTACCAGCGCAAACATGAGCGGTGCGGCCGCACTGGAACCGGTGAGTCCCGGTCGCCCTTCGCCCGTGGCGTTGCCGACCCAGACGCCCACCGTGTAGCGATCGTTAGTGCCGATCGCCCAGCCGTCGCGCAGGCCCCAGCTGGTGCCGGTTTTCCAGGCGAATTTGTGGGTCGAGGCGAAATTGCGCCAGTGACCTTCCTCGCCAGGCCGTGTCACCTCCAGCAGTGCTGTCAACGTGAGCCAGGCCGATGCCGGGCCAATGCGCGCCGCTTGGTTGCCCAAATTTTCAGAAACGACGGCTGCCGGCGATGCGCGGGTCGCGGTAGCGAGCACCCGGACACTGCGATAGGGATCGGCGATGTGGTCCGGCGGGCGGCGCGCGATGTCGGCGAGATTGGCGTACATCGCAGTCGTGTCCCATAACGTGCCCTCGGCGCCGCCCAGAATCAGCGTGAGCCCGTAGTCGGCTGCCGGTCGGCGGAGGGTGCTCATACCCGCGTCGCGCAACTGGTCGTAGAAGCGCTCGACGCCGTACTGACGCAACAACCGTACCGCCGGGACGTTCAGCGATTGTGCCAGCGCTGCATCCGCGGGCACCGCGCCCCGGTACTGACGATCGAAGTTCTCAGGGGTATAGCCTGCGATCTGCGTCGGCACATCGGGTACCAAGGTCTGTGGCAGCAGTGCGCCATCCTCCAGCATGGCCGCGTACAAATAGGGCTTGAGGATACTGCCGGTGCTGCGCGGCCGCTGCACGATGTCGACCGCATGGCCATGATTGCCGGCGACGGACCATTGCGAGTTGCCGACGTACGCGAGCACTTCGAAGCTGCGATTGTCGATCACCACGGCTGCGGCGTTGTGGATCTGCTGGCGGGCCAGCGAGCGACTGAACTCCTGAACGACCTCGGTCGCCGTCCTCTGCAGTCGCGGATCCAGCGTGCTGACGAAGCGGTGTCGGTGTGGTTCGCGCGCGCGCACAGTTTCCAGCAGATGTGGCGCGAGGCTTGGCAGCTCCCGCGGCTCGGCCACCAGTGGCTCGGCGAGCGCGAGTTGCAGCGTCTCTGCATCGAGCACGCCGCGTGCGTGCAGGCGCTGCAGCAGCTGATTGCGTTTCACGGCGAGGCGCGCGCGATTGCGACGCAAGTGCACCAGCGACGGGCTGTTGGGCAATACCGCGAGCGTGCAGGCCTCGGCCCAGGAGAGATCGTCCGGCGGCCGATCGAAGTAGCGCCACGCTGCCGCTTCCAGCCCGACGACGTTGCCGCCGAACGGCGCATTGTTGGCATAGAGCGCGAGAATCGCGTCCTTGTCGTAGCTCGCTTCGATGCGTAACGCCAGCAACGCTTCCTTGAGCTTGGCGAGGAGGCTGCGTCGGTCGTGGTGCAACGCGAGCCTTGCCACCTGCATGGTCAGGGTGCTGCCGCCGCTTGCGATTCTCTGTTGTTGGAGGTTGAGCCGGGCGGCACGCGCCACGGCCAGTGGATCGATGCCGACATGTTCGCGGAAGCGCTTGTCTTCGTAGTGGATCAACGCGGTGGCGAAACGGATCGGTACGTGTTCGAGCGGCGGGAAACGCCATTGACCGTCGCTTGCGATACGCGCGTCGAGCAATTCGCCGTTGCGTGCGAGCAGAATATCCGCCTGCGGCAGCGTGAACAGCGGCTGTGGGAGCAGGCGCCAGAAACCGACCGCCGCAACCAGCCACGCCGAGCCCGCAAGCAGCGCCACCCGTCGCTGGCGCCGGGTTAGTGTCAGATCGCTCGTTGCTCGCATCTGCAGCACCCCGGTCGCTCAGCGAGCGGGGCTCACGACTTCGACCCACTGGCCGCGCGTGCGCGCGAACTGAGTCGCGTCGTACATCGCTGC
>ERZ795053.7180-NODE-7180-length-10816-cov-4.492055_pt1 | contig 10816 bp, 7 predicted proteins | sample MGYA00375137_ERZ795053 | MGnify/ENA primary metagenome ERZ795053 (study PRJEB30182, sample SAMN05720284) | activated sludge metagenome | isolation source: Anaerobic digester | place: Hong Kong | collected 2014-12-17 ... | reverse complement strand
CCAGGCAGAATTGCGAGGTCTTGAGACCGGCCTTGCCGATCCGGTTCATGAAGATGTCGGGCAGCGTGATGTCGGAAAGCATGCCCGGCGGGATGTTGATGGCGATCTTCATGCCGGCCCATTCCGGACGCTGCATGTCCTCGATAACGCATTCGACGATAGCTATGGTGAGACGCCCCATCAGCCCGCTATTGGTGGCAATCGGCAGGAAGAGGCCGGGCGATACGACACCGCGTTCCGGATCGATCCAGCGCACCAGCGCTTCTGCGCCGCTTATCGATCCGGTCAGAAGATCCACCTTGGGCTGGTAGTAGGGAACGAACAGGCCCTTGTCGAGCGCAGCGGACACGTCCTCCTTCAGGGGCCACGTGCCGTCAGCATTGGCGCGGCCGCCTTCGCTTGACTTCCGGCTTCCGAAAACCTTGTCGAGCGAGGACTTGGTCAGCGGCTTCGAGATATGGCCGATCACGTCGAGGCCGTACATGCGGGCGAGGTTTGCCGCGTTTTCGATGAGTTCCTTCTGATGGCCGGAAAACAGGGCGATGCGGCCCTTGAACCCGCGCGATTTCAGAAGCCGGATCAGTTCATATCCGTCCATGTTCGGCATCTTGAGGTCGCTGACGATCAGATCTACCGGCTTGGGGTGCCGGTCCAGGATTTCGAGCGCATGGGCGCCGTCACGGGCATGCAGAATTTCGGCAACCTGCATGCTGCTGAAATAGGCCGTCAGGATGGCGATCTGTGTCGGATCGTCGTCGACCACAAGTATTGAATCTACAGGATCCATCGGTATTCCACACCTCGCTCGATATTCCGTCTCACCCTATCGCAACCCGGTAAAATACCGCGAAAGGCAAAAGCTAAAGTTTTATCTATCCTGCCCGAATTTCCGCCGGTGAAGGCTTGGCCGCTGAGCCGGCGTCGGGTTGCGCCGCGGCTTCACCTTCCTCGACAAGTGCGGAAACGACCTCGACAACCTCTGTCCACTGCACTTCCATTGCAGCCCAGGCATTCTGCCAGCGGCCCTCATTGGCTGCCTTTTCAAGCGTTTCCAGGCTGTTTCCAAGTTTGCCGGCGGCAATATTGAATGCCATCGATTTCAACGCATGAGCGTATTCAGCGATCTTGCCGGGCTCCGATGCCGCGCGGGAATCGTCCATTTGCTCGTAGATCGGGACGGCGTTCTGAAGGAACAGCTTTCTGAGCTGCAACATGGTCTTGTCGAAGTTCTCTCCCGTGATTTCGCGCAGATTCACGAGCTGAGCGGAATCGAAGGCATCCAACGGGATATCGGAGCTTTTCTGGAAGGAGGCCGCCCGCTGTGCAGCCGACATCTTTCCGGGGCCAAACCAGCGTCTCAGGCAGTCCCCGAGCGAGCGCATGGTGAAGGGCTTGACCGCGACTTCGTCCATGCCGGAATCGATGCAACGATCCTCAACCTGATTGGCCGCGTGCGCCGTCAGGGCAACAATCGGCGTATGATCCTTGCGGTTTTCGCGTTCCCAGCCGCGAATCATGGCCGTTGCCGCATAGCCGTCCATTTCCGGCATGCTGCAGTCCATGAAGACGAGGTCGAACTTGCTTCGCTTGTACAGTTCGACGGCATCGCGGCCATTGGAGGCGGAGACGCTCTGGATATTGAACTGTGACAGCGCCTGGTGGATCACCTCGCGGTTGACCGCGCCATCATCGACAATCAGAACGCGCCTGCCGCCATAATCCGGGTTTTCCGCACGCGCCGAGCTGGAACTTTCGAGAAGCTTCAGGCCGGAAGGCTTGCCCGCTGCCAACCTTTCGATCAGCTTGTCGACAACCGGGCTGGCAAGTGGCTGGGCAACCAGATCATGAACAACCCTTGCCTGAACAAGGTCATCGATATCGGAATCGCCGATCTTGGACACCGCCACACGGATCTGACCCGGGTTCGAGAAGAAACTGGTCTTGAAGAAATCGGCAGGCGCAATGATGACCGGGAAGCGCGCCACCGTGGTGGAATCCGGCTCGGTGTCGCTGATGAACGGTGCGAAGCCGCCACGCTGCAGACTGTCGAGAACCAGTTTTCGAGATATCGTGTCCCGCATGTAGATCAACACGCGCGGATCTGCGGGTGCCGGAAGTGCATCCCGGGCTGCCTCGTGATCCTCGATTGCCTGAATGGTCTCGCCCTCGGGGATTTCGAAAAAGAAGGTCGAGCCGCGGCCGGGCTCGCTGCTCAGGCCAATCGTGCCGCCCATCGCGGTAACCAGCGCCTTGGAGATCGACAGGCCAAGTCCGGTTCCGCCAAAACGGCGCGTGGTGGACTGGTCCGCCTGCGTGAAGTTCTGGAAAATGGTCGCCTGCTTCTCCCTGGAGATGCCAATGCCGGTATCCGTCACCGCAAAGCGCACGAAACGTGCGCCGTTGCGCTCCACGCAACTCGCGAATATTCCGATTTCGCCGCGCTCTGTAAATTTCAGGGCATTGTTGACGAGGTTCGACAGTATCTGCCCGAGCCGTGTCGGGTCGCCCTTGATGAACTGCGGCGTGTCGCGGGAAATGCGCGCACCAAGATCCAGGTTCTTCTCGTCCGCCCTGACCCAGAACAGGCCCATCACGTCGGCGACGAGGGTGTGAACATCGACATCGATCTCCTCGAGATCCATCTTGCCTGCCTGGATCTTCGAATAGTCCAGGATGTCGTTGAGGATGGTCAGTAGCGAACTGCCGGACTTGAGGACGATATCGGCGTATCTCTGGTATTTGGGAGCAAGGCCAGCCGTGGTCAGGAGTTCGGTCATCACCAGCATGCCGTTCATCGGCGTGCGAATTTCATGGCTCATCGTGGCAAGGAAGTCCGATTTTGCCGCGTTGGCGCGCTCGGCCTCTTCCTTCGCGGAGACAAGTTCGCGGGTCCGCTCCTTGACCTTGTCTTCCAGGGTCGCCTGGTACTCGAGCAATGCCCGGTCGCGCTTGGCGATGGCTTCCACCATCGCGTTGAAGGAACGGGTGAGCATGGCGATCTCGCCCTTGCCCTTGATGCGGACACGGTGATCGAAGCGGCCGCTCTCGCCCATTTCGAGCATCTGTGCGGAAAGGGCGAATACCGGCTTGGTCATAGAGACGACAAGCAGCCTGGATGCAATAATCGCGGCGACGGAGGAGGCCAGCGCCATGATGAGGTTGATCAGGAGCGCGTCGAGGAAGTTTCGGCGCAGATCGGACACATCGGAAAGAAGATATAGCTGACCCAGTTCCTCGCCCGCGTTGACGATGCGGTCACCAACCCAAACCCGGTCCAGAAACAGCAGTGACCACGGATCGGTGGACCCAATCTCGATGCTCTCGCGAACCAGCAGGCTGTCGAAGCCGATCTCCGTGAAGACCGATCCATCTGCATTGCGCACGGTGGCAAAATGAAAATCAGGAAATTTGCTGATACCCGTCAGGGATTGCCGGACACGGGCAACGTCGCCCGTGCGCAGATAAGGAGCGATCGAGGCAGAGAAGACCTGTGCCGTGCCGCGCAGCAGTTTGACGTGTTCGCCCGATTCACGGGTAAAGCTTGCCCAGGATACCAGGACCGAGGTCGCGAAAACGGCAAGGAAGATTACCGCACCGACAGCAATCGATATGCGATGGCTGAGCGACTCCCTGCGATAGGCCTTGTCCATAGGTTTGCGTCCCCGGCAGTCCAGGTGGCTGCCTCGTGAAATTTCCGTCCATCCCGAACTTGCCATTGAGGGGTCAAATTTGCGTTAACCCAAATGAATTCCGGGACAGATTGCCACCCGGCGAACCGGGCAACCGGAAACCGCGGCCATGGTTTACGGCTCATTAAATGGCCTCATTTACAATGAAGTGACTTCCCGAGATTCCTCCAAAGGACCAATGGCAAGCACATGGCAGGCAGACGCAAACCGGGCCAGCGAATCGAACCCGTGTTCGAGAGCGGGAAACGAAAACCGGTGCACGGCGAGATACGCGGCGAATCGAGAGATGAGCAACGCGATACGCGGCGCCGGAACGCCCGCTCGGGCCAGGGTGGCAGAAACGGCGGCCCGCCGGCCGGGAAATCAGGACGCAAGGCGCGGAAGTCGGGCGGAGGTGGAAGGCGTGGCCTGTTGGGCTTCTTCCGCCGCAGCATCTACTGGGTGCTGGTGCTTGGGGTCTGGGGCTTTATCGGCGTCGCAGGCATTGTTGGCTACTATGCTGTCAAACTGCCGCAATCGACCCAGTGGTCCGTGCCGGACCGGCCGCCGAACGCCAAGATACTTGCCGTCAATGGCGAACTGATCGCGAACCGGGGCATCACCGGCGGCGAGGCGGTGCGCCTCGACGAGATGTCGCCCTACCTGCCCATGGCGGTGATTGCCATCGAAGACCGGCGATTCAAGTCGCATTTCGGGTTCGACCCGATCGGCTTTACCCGGGCCATGGTCACGAACCTGATAGCCGGGCGTGCGGTTCAGGGCGGCTCCACAATCACCCAGCAGCTCGCCAAGAACCTGTTTCTCGAACCCGAACGCACGATCGACCGGAAGATTCAGGAACTCATCCTTTCATTCTGGCTGGAAACCAAGTTCACCAAGGACGAGATCCTCGAACTCTATCTGAACCGGGTCTATTTCGGCTCCGGCGCATATGGCGTGGATGCTGCGGCAAGGCGCTATTTCGGCAAATCGGCGAGGGACGTGAACCTGGCGGAAGCTGCCATGATTGCCGGGCTTCTCAAGGCGCCATCGCGGCTTTCCCCTGCACGCGATCCGAAGGCAGCGGAGGCACGCGCCCAGGTCGTGCTGCACGCGATGGAAGATGCAGGCTTCGTCACGGACAGGGAAGTGACCACGGCCCTTTCAATGGAAGCCAAGAAGGCGAAACGCTACTGGAGCGGATCGGAGCACTACGTCGCCGACATGGTGATGAAGGAATTGCCTGCACTGATCGGCGAGATGCGCAAGGACGTGGTAGTGGATACCACGGTCGACCTGTTCCTGCAGAAGAAGGCCGGCGTTCTGATTCACGACGCCGTTGCCGAAAACCGCGACAGCCACAAGGTGACGCAGGGCGCGCTGGTCGCCATGGACGGCACGGGGGCAATACGGGCGCTGGTCGGCGGGGCAGAATATGCCGACAGCCAGTTCAACCGTGCGGTGGATGCCAATCGCCAGCCGGGATCGGCTTTCAAGCCCTTCGTCTATCTGGCCGCCATTGAAAACGGACGGACACCCGACACCGTACGCGTAGACCGCAAGGTGAAGATCGGAAAATGGGCACCGGAGAACTACGACCACAAGTATCGCGGGCCCGTGACGCTCGCCGAAGGGCTTGCCTGGTCCCTGAACACGATCTCAGCCCAGCTGATCTCAGAGATCGGTCCCAAGCGGGTGCAGGAAACGGCTGCGAGGCTGGGAATCCATTCGCCGATCGCCCGCAATGCCTCGATCGCGCTTGGCACTTCCGAGGTGACGCTTGAGGAGCTGACCTCGGCATATGCGCCCTTCGCCAATGGCGGATATCTGGCCAAACCCTGGCTCATCCGCCGCGTGACCACGCTTGACGGCAAGGTTCTTTACGATCGCAAGCAGACGGAACAGCCGAAAGTGCTGGCCAGTGCCGAACTCGGCATGATGAATTCGATGCTGCAGCGGGTCGTCGAGGACGGTACCGGCAAGAGGGCGCAGGTTGACGGCTGGCAGATTGCAGGCAAGACCGGCACTACCCAGAACTCGCGCGACGCGTTGTTCGTCGGCTACAGCGCCAACCTCGTCACCGGCGTATGGTTCGGCAATGACGATGGAACGCCGATGAAGAAAGTTACCGGCGGCTCGCTGCCAGCCGAAACGTTCGGCGCATTCATGACCGTTGCACACAAGGGCGTTCCCTCGGCCGACCTTCCGGGCATCTACCTGCCGCCACAGGTCTCGATCGTTCCCGAAAGACGCCCGGTGCTTCCTGCTAGCAATCCGGCGATGGCACCGGTGGACAGAGCCGTTCTGCCGCAAACTGCCGGCAATGCCGCGTCACAACCGGCGCGCAGGCCACTGGATGAAGTTAGCGGCGCACCACGGCCATCTGGAACTGTCGGAGGGAACCAGCAGGCCAACAGCGGCAAGCCGCGAAACATTCTCGACATCCTGCTTGGCGGGTGAGGCTGCGGCAGACCCGGTACGGGAAATGCCACAGCCCTGTTTGTCATCATCGCGCGCGGGTAACAACCCGGTCAGGCCTGAGGATCACCCAATGATCCCAATTCCGGCCTGGGCCGCGATCAGGCGTCGGCCAGATCCGGGATGCGCAGCACCTGACCCGGATAGATGAGGTCCGGATCCTTGAGCATCGGCTTGTTGGCCTCGAAGATGACCGTGTATTTCGGTCCCTTGCCCTTGCCATATACCTCGGTCGCGATCTTCCACAGGCTGTCGCCCTTCTTGACGGTGTAGAAGCGCGGCTCCTTTGCGTCCGGCGTATCGCCTGTAGCAACCTTCAGCTCGCTCGCCTCGACCTTGGAAACACCCAGCGTGTTGCCGAGTGCGATAACAGCCTTCTCGAACACGCTCTGGTCGGCAACCTCACCCTTGACGATGGCCTTGTCGCCATCCACTTCAACCTGCACCTTGTCGGTGCCGAGATCGTAGCTGTCGAGTTCCTTCTTCAGGCTGTCGGCATCCGGCGTTTCCTCGTCATCGCCGATGCCGAGCTTCTTGCCCACCGATTTCACAAAATCAAAAATACCCATTGAACGCCTCTCTCTGGTTGTTGGCCGGCCAAACGCAACACCAATAGTGTTACCGGCAAAAGACTGTGCCGCCGGAACGGCTACTCATTCAGCGGCCTTGTCCAGCGGGACCTCGCCATTTGCGGCTTCATCGGATCCGGAATCCTCCGATTCGCTGCCGCTTTCATTCATCGTGGTCTCGGCCGCCGCTGGTGTGCTGTTTTCCTCACCCTGCAGGGCCACGCCCTCCACCGGATGAAGCTTCATCAGCAAGCGGATGATCTGGGAGAGGCGGCCGCGCAGTTCCTTGCGCGGGACAACCATGTCGATCATGCCGTGTTCAAGCAGGTATTCGGCGGTCTGGAAGCCTTCCGGCAGTTTTTCCCGGATCGTCTGCTCGATCACACGCTTTCCGGCAAAGCCAATTTCAGCACCCGGTTCGGCGATGTGAATGTCGCCCAGCATGGCATAGGAAGCCGAAACCCCACCGGTGGTCGGGTTGGTCAGCACGACGATATAGGGAAGGCCTGCCTCCTTGAGCATTTCCACCATGACGGTGGTTCGCGGCAGTTGCATGAGGGAGAGAATACCTTCCTGCATGCGGGCACCGCCGGAGGCCGGGAACATGATAAGCGGCGCCTTGAGTTCCAGTGCCTTCTCGAAGGCGGCGATGATCGCCTCGCCTGCTGCAAGGCCGAGCGAGCCGCCCATGAAGGTAAATTCGTGAACGGAGGCAACGACGTCCACGCCGTCGATCTTGCCCGCACCATTGAGGATCGCGTCCTCCATGCCGGTGCGTGCCCGGTAGTCCTTCAGGCGATCGGTGTAGCGTCGCGAATCCCGGAATTTCAGAGGATCCTGGGCAACCTTGGGCTGGGCAAGCTTCTTATATTCGCCATTGTCGAAAAGATATCCGAGCCGCTTCGCCGCCGAGATCTTCATGTGATAGCCGGAACCCGGTATCACGCCCATATTGGCTTCGAGGTCCTTGTGGAAGACCATCTCGCCGGTTTCGGGGCACTTGATCCAGAGGTTTTCCGGCATCTCCTTGCGCGTAAGGAGGCCGGAAAGCTTGGGTCTCACATAGTTCGTAATCCAGTTCATGGTCTTTTCGTATGCCCCTACGTCACGGCAGTCAAGAATTCGTCTCTACCGGCCGTCCTGATCGTTGCGCAGTATCCCTCTGGCGGCTCCGCGCCAGACAGGAGGATGGTCTGCAATTACGCCTTTTTCCCGGCCTTCCTGACGCCCTTGGCCAGTTCCTTCACGAGTTTTGCGACGGCAGGAACGGTTTTCGCCGTTGCATGACCCTTCTTGCTGAGGCTGCCGGCTATCGCAGACACGATGGCAGAACCGACGACAACGCCGTCGGCAGCGCGGCCGATGGCGGTCGCCTGTTCAGCAGTTCTGACCCCAAAGCCGACGCAAACGGGCAAGTCGGTGCCCGCCTTGATATGCGAGACCGATGCGGCAACTTTTTCCGGGTCTGGCGCCGCCGAACCGGTAATGCCGGTAATCGACACATAGTAGACGAAACCGGAAGTGTTCTTCAGGACCACCGGCAGCCGCTTCGCATCGGTTGTCGGCGTCGTCAGGCGCACGAAATTGAGGCCCGCTTCCATGGCAGGCAGGCACAACTCGTCATCTGCCTCCGGCGGGACGTCGACGACGATCAGGCCGTCAACACCGGCAGAGGTGGCTTTTTTCAGAAACTCGTCGACGCCCATGATGTAGATCGGGTTGTAGTAGCCCATCAGAACGACCGGCGTGTGCTTGTCGTGCTTGCGGAAATCCTTCACCAGCTTGAGGGTTTTCTTCAGCGTCATGCCGCCGTGAAGCGCGCGCTGCCCGGCAAGCTGGATTGCGGGTCCGTCGGCCATCGGGTCGGAAAACGGCATGCCGATTTCGATCAGGTCTGCGCCGGCTTCCGGCAGTGCCTTGATGATCTCAAGCGAGGTGTCCGGGTCCGGGTCGCCCGCCATGACAAACGTCACAAGGGCCGGGCGCCCGTTTTCCTTCAGTTCCGCGAAACGCCGGTCGATACGGGTGGTCATGATGAGATTCCGGTTTCCTGTTCTATCCAGCGTTCGTAATCCGCATTGGCCGAAATGCCGGAATGGCGGAGAATCGCAGGAGTGTCGTAAGGGTGGTTGGCGCGCAAGAATTCACCGAGTTCGTCGGCCCGCGCGTCCGATGTCTTGAAAATTGCCAGTATCTCGTTTTCGTCCTCGATCCTGCCCTGCCAGCGATAGATCGAACGGACCTTTTCCACGATGTTGGCACAGGCTGCAAGACGCGCGTCCACGGCGCTGCGTGCGGCGGCTGACGCCTGGTCCATCCCGGAATAGGTCACGTGGAATTCGATCATGCCGGGCCTGTCAGAGATCGAAGCCCAGGTACTTGCCGACAGAGAAGACGTCCTTGTCGCCACGGCCGCAAAGGTTCATGACGATGATCTGGTCCTTGTCCATCTTCGGCGCACGCTTGACGACTTCGGCCAGCGCGTGCGACGGCTCCAGTGCAGGAATGATACCTTCCGTCCGGCAGAGAAGCTGGAAGGCTTCCAGCGCCTCGTCATCCATGATTGGCAGGTATTCGACGCGGCCGGTTTCCTTGAGCCACGAATGCTCCGGCCCGATGCCCGGATAGTCGAGACCCGCCGAAATCGAGTGGCCTTCCTTGATCTGGCCGTCCTTGTCCTGCAGAAGGTAGGTGCGGTTACCGTGCAGCACACCGGGTTTGCCCGCGGTCAGCGATGCGCAGTGCTTCTCGCCTTTCAAGCCTTCGCCACCTGCTTCCACGCCGACGATCTGCACGCTCTTGTCGTCCAGGAAGGGATGGAACAGCCCGATGGCATTGGAACCACCGCCGACAGCGGCGATCAGCATGTCAGGCAGCCTGCCTTCGGCCTCCATGAGCTGCTCGCGAACCTCGCGGCCTATGACAGACTGGAATTCGCGGACCAGTTCCGGATAGGGATGCGGCCCTGCGGCGGTGCCGATCAGGTAATAGGTAGAATCGACGTTTGTGACCCAATCGCGAAGTGCCTCGTTCATGGCGTCCTTCAGCGTGCCGGCACCCGCCGTCACAGGCACGATCTCTGCGCCAAGCAACTTCATGCGGAAAACGTTGGGCGACTGGCGCTCGACATCCGTCTTGCCCATGTAGACCACGCAAGGAAAGCCAAAGCGTGCGCAGACGGTGGCGGTAGCAACACCGTGCTGACCAGCACCGGTTTCAGCGATGATGCGGGTTTTGCCCATGCGTTTTGCAAGCAGGATCTGGCCGAGGCAGTTGTTGATCTTGTGCGAACCCGTGTGGTTGAGCTCGTCGCGCTTGAAATAGATCTTCGCGCCACCGAGATGCTCGGTCAGCCGCTCGGCGAAGTAGAGCGGCGAGGGACGCCCGGTATAATGCTTGTTGAGGTATTCTAGCTCGTCGATAAACGCCTTGTCCTTGCGAGCCTTGTTCCAGTGATCCTCGAGATCAAGGATGAGCGGCATGAGGGTTTCGGCGACGTAGCGGCCGCCGAAAATGCCGAAATGGCCGTTCTCGTCGGGTCCGGTACGGAAGGAATTCGGGTTGGCCGGGCTGTTCAAGATACTCTTCCCATGGTCTGGCCGCACTCAGCCGGTGCAGCATGCATCCCGGTAGCAAATGGCTTGCCGCCGGGTTCAGTTTGCCGTTTCAAGTCGTCCGTGATCGTAATCTCGCACGGTCTTAACGAAAGCGCGAATCTTTTCAATGGATTTCACGCCGGGGGCGGATTCGACGCCTGAAGAAATGTCCACAGCGCAAGCCCCTGATATGCTCAGCGCTTCGCCCACGTTGGAAGCATCGAGCCCGCCAGAAAGCATGTAGCCGCCCGGGACCTGGAAATTCCGCAGGAGTTTCCAGTCGAAAGTCACCCCGTTGCCGCCGGGAAGCATTGAACCGGCAGGCGGACGGGCATCGAAGAGAAACCGGTCTGCAATGCCATGCCAGGGCGCGGTAGCCTGCAGATCGGCGGCGGATGAAATGGCAAAAGCCTTCATTACCGGCAGGCCGAAACGGGCCTTTACCGCTGCTACTCGCTCGGGCGTCTCGCGGCCATGCAACTGCAGCATGGAGGGATTCATCTCA
>ERZ795053.7176-NODE-7176-length-10820-cov-4.324942_pt1 | contig 10820 bp, 8 predicted proteins | sample MGYA00375137_ERZ795053 | MGnify/ENA primary metagenome ERZ795053 (study PRJEB30182, sample SAMN05720284) | activated sludge metagenome | isolation source: Anaerobic digester | place: Hong Kong | collected 2014-12-17 ... | reverse complement strand
CTCTTTCATTTCTTCCGAGGCCACGGCCCGCTGTTCTTCGCCTTCGCGGCGCTGTTGTTCGCAGCGAGCGGCTTCTTGCAGCAAATCGGCGATCCAGGGGGTAAAGGGGAGCTGCTCGGCCAGAGGGCGAGATTGATCGTAGGTTACAAAGGTCTGGCAAGTGCTCATGATATCGCCGCGTTTGGTCTGATCGGGTAAATGAACGTTGTAAATACTTTTGCTGTCGTAACAGAGGTTCAACATGGGATTTCGCCTGATGAAATAAGCAATGGGTAGAAAGAAGGGTGTATTCACTTGGTAAACGATACTATCCAGTATATCTAACTTTTCAAATGGAGTCTACCCGGCCAAAACCTTTTTGAAAGGTGATGTTTTTTTGAAGAAAGTGGATAAATGAGGGGAGGGTTAACAGATTTAGGGTGAATGACAAAGTAAACTTTGTCGCTCCAATGGGTTTTTGCCAGCGGCGTTTTTTTTGAGACAGGACTAATCTTTTTGCCAAAGAGGCGGCTTTTTGGCCGCAAAACAGGAGGTCAAACCGATTTGGGTTGCTTTTTTACCGCCAAAACGGAGGTCAAACACAAAAAGGCACTTTTTTACCGCAAAAACGGAGGTCTTACACAAAAAGGTCGCTTTTTGGTCGTAAAAAAGGAGGTCAAACCGGTTAGGGTCGCTTTTTGGCCGCAAAAAAGGAGATCTCACGCCAAAAGGCCGCTTTTTGGTCGTAAAAAAGGAGGCCAAACCGGTTTGGATCGTCTTTTTAAACGCAAAAAGGATGTTGCGGCCGTAGCAGGCAATTTTTGGGAAAGAAGGGGTGTTTTTGTAGGGGGCAACTTGATGTTACCCCGATAAAACAACAGCGGGTTGGGGAAATAAACGGATAAGACAAGTAAAAATCCGCTCCTTTCGTCAATCCGTTGTTGTCTATTTTTAGCAATATGTCGTTGACTATTATTGAAATAAACGCGTTAGGGATGGTCTTAAACTCAGGGGAATGAACGATTGAGCAAATGTTTGGTGTGCCTTTTGAAGAACAATCCGATACGTCTGCCGAACGTTGTCGTAGAATGCTTAAGCCGGTGGATGAAGCGCGGTCTTTGCTCCCCCGTTTCCGTGTGGTATGATTTCACCTTCGGAATGATTTGATTATCTCAACATAGGCTAAGTCAGGCCCATGCTGGATAAATTAATCAATGCTAGAGTAATAATTAAATCAAAATTTAGGGAGAACGTCCCATATGTCAGCATTAACATTTTATTTAGTCAGAAACGATAAAGGTAAGCCGATCAAATTGCCGACTTTTATCTCACAAGCGGATATGGATCAGATCGAAAAAGAATTTGTGGTACAGGATGGCGATGTTTTTGTAACCACGTATCCACGTTCAGGCACGACCTGGACAGAACAGATCGTGCATCTTTTGGTGAATAACGGGGAGCAAGGTGAGCAACGCCTCACAGATGCTGTACCCTGGTTGGAAACGTTACCTCACCGCCCTAACGGTATGGTGGAATTTTTGAAAACGATGCCTCCACGTCGCCTGTTTACGAGTCATTTGCCTTACTCCCTTATGCCTCCGCTCAACAACTCAACCGCAAAAGTTGTTTATATTGCCCGTAATCCTAAAGACGTAGCTATCTCAAATTATTTTCATGTTCAAAGCAAAGCCAACTATGACGGCCCCTGGGAGGAATACTTCCAACTTTTTCTGAATGATGATATCGGGTTCGGTCCATATTTTGATCATATCCTATCCTGGTGGCAGGCCAGCCAAAAGGATAAGAATATCTTGTTCTTGAAATACGAGGACATGATACGTGACCACGCGGGCAATGTCACGAAGATCGCCTCTTTTCTGGATATTCAAGCTGATTCGCAATTAATTGATACTGTTGTCACATTGAGCAGTTTCAAATCCATGACCTCGCAGGAGACCACCAACTTCGACTGGATTCCTCAACGGGCTGGCGTGCCGAAACACTTTCGCAAAGGTAAAATCGGTGATTGGCGGAATCATTTCAGTGCTGAACAAAGCCAACAAATGGATGACTTGTATATGAAAAAAATGAAAAATAGCGGGTTACAGTTTGATTTTGAAGTTTGAATAACTCTCTTTCAGCGGAAAAAACCACGACGGCATGAACCAAGTCATTATTTTTCAGGGCGTTGACACGGCGTCATTCGGGATTATAATGAGGCGGAAATTTGGGAGATTAGAGATTAGAGATTGGAGATTAGGTGATGGGGAGATTGATTGGATTGATAATCAACCCAATCTCCTTATCTCCCTATCTCCTCATCTCCGGGAGTAATGATATGAACTTTACCGGACAAGTAGCAATTATCACCGGAGCCGCCTCCGGTATGGGCGCGGCTACAGCTCGCGAATTGGCGGCGGCGGGGGGGCAGGTGGTCATTGTTGATCGCAATGAGGACCTGGCCCGGCAAGTGGCCGGCGACATCGACGCCGGGGAGCCGATCATCGGCGATGTGAGCGACTCGGCCTTTTGCAACCGGGCGGTTGAGGCAACGCTGGCCCGACACGGCCGGCTCGATGTCCTGGTCAATGCGGCCGGCGTCATCGTCCGCGCCAGCGGCGAGCAAACCACCGACGAGCAGTGGCAGCGTATTATCGGCGTTAATCTCAACGGCGTCTTTTTTATGTGCCGGGCGGCTATTCCGGCGATGAAACGGCAAGGCAAAGGCGCGATTGTCAACTTCGGCTCCATTTGGGGTGACGTGGGCGCGGCGGGGGTGGCCGCTTACTGCGCTACGAAAGGCGGGGTACACTTGCTGACCAAAGCGATGGCCCTCGACCACGCCACAGACGGCATTCGCATCAACGCCGTCTGCCCCGGCGAGGTCAACACCCCTATGCTCCAATCCGAGCGTCACGAGCCGGTAACGCCGGAGATGATGCAAAAGATCGCCGATACCGTCCCAATGGGCCGCCTGGCCGAGCCGGTCGAAATTGCCCGCGTCGTCCTCTTCCTGGCTTCCGACGCCGCCAGTTATATGACCGGTTCGCTGGTGGCGGTTGACGCGGGGTACACAGCGAGGTGAATTCACGATGAACTACCGTCCACTAGGCCACACCGGCGTGAAGGTTTCGCCGCTGGTGCTGGGCACTGACAATTTTCTCAATCCCACTTCGGAAGCGGAGTCGATCCGGCTGATTAACCGGGCGTTGGAAGCCGGCATTAATCTGATCGACACCAGCAACAGTTACAAGCAAGGTGAGAGCGAGCGCATCATCGGCCAGGCGCTGGCCGAGAACGGGCGGCGGGATGAGGTCATTATCGCCACCAAGGTGCATTATCCGACCGGTCCCGGCCCCAATGATCGCGGTAACTCCCGGCTGCACATTATGAAAGCGTGTGAGGACTCGCTGCGGCGGCTGCAAACCGATCACATCGATCTCTACCAACTGCACCGGCCCGATTTCGAGACGCCCATCGACGAGACGCTGAGCGCGTTGACCGATTTGGTGCGGCAGGGCAAAGTCCGCTACATCGGCAGTTCAACTGCGCCGGGCTGGAAAGTAATGGAAGCGATTATGACCAGCGAGTTGAAAGGCTACGTCCGGTTCGTATCAGAGCAGCCACCCTACAATTTACTCGACCGGCGCATCGAAAATGAGCTGGTGCCGCTGTGCCAAGCGTATGGGTTGGGGTTGATCTGCTGGTCGCCGCTGGCGATGGGGATGCTGGCGGGGCGCTACGCCAATGACGACATCCGGCCCGCCGGCTCGCGGGCGGCGCTGCGCGGCGGCATCTACGCCGACCGGGTCACGCCCCGAGCCGTCGAGATGGGCAACAAATTTGTGGCGCTGGCCCAAGCGCACGGTCTATCCGGGGCGCAGTTGGCGATTTTGTGGGCCAAGGATCAACCGGGCATCACCGCGCCGATCATCGGCCCCAGAACCATCGAGCAGCTTGAGCATTTGCTGCCGGTGCTGGACATGACGCTCGATGAGACGATTAGAGCGGCTTGCGACGAGCTGGTTCCCCCCGGCAGCGCCGTAGCTAATTTTCACAACTCGGCGCCGTGGATGAAGATGAAGCTGTTGGATTAACGATTCACAAAGGAACACGAAGTGACTTCAAGATTTGTTTTTGATATTTCCGTGCGGTCCGGTAGGCGACGATGGAACTAACTCACCACCGAATCACACTCTGGTTTGCCAAACATTGGGTTTGGGTGATGAATACCTTTTTCATCATCTATTTTTTGCTGCCGCTGCTGGCCCCTATCTTCTTGACCTTAGGCTGGCCGCGACCGGCCAGCGCTATCTATTGGGTTTACGGTTTTACCTGCCACCAACTGCCCTCACATTCCTACTTTATTTTTGGGAAGCAAGTAGCCATTTGCGAGCGCTGCCTGGCTATCCACGCTTCGATGGCCCTGGTTGGCGTACTATATGGTCTGGCGCTGTTTCGACCGCCGGTGCTGCGCTTTCGCTGGTATCTCCTGTTCTTTATCCCCATTGCGATGGATGGCGGCATGAGTTGGGTCAGTGAGCTGTTGGTTGTCGTGCCGATCATCTGGTTTTGGGGCATCGGGCTGGCGATGATAGCGGTTATCAGCCTGATCTTGCTTTGGCAGAAATTGCTGATTTGGCAGGCTGTGGTCTTTCTGGCGGCCGGGCCGGCCTCGCTGCTGGCCATCCAGATTTTTGGTCCACACCAGAGCGACTGGCTGCTGCGGACCATTACCGGCTTTATCTATGCGGCCGGAACAATCTGGTTTATGTATCCGCTGCTGGCGGAAGGATTCCGCGATATGCAGCGACAGGCGCAATCGGCTTTAACGCAACCGCATTAAAAATTACATCGTCGGACTTACGCAGTTCGGGGTTTAATTAACCACGAATTACACTAATTTCACTAATTTTTTGTCTCTTTCGTACTCATTCGTGTAATTCGTGGCTAATTCTTTAACCCTGGCTAGCCAACTCCATAAGTTCTAATCGTAATAGAGGAACCATGAAGATTAAAATCTTTTCGGTCGGCGGCACCATTGACAAAATCTATTTCGACAAACTGAGCGAATATCAGGTCGGCTTCCCCAGCATCCGCGATATTCTGGAGGCGCTGCCCATTGCCTTCGAGTACGAGATCGAGTCGCTGCTGCGCAAAGACAGCCTCGATATGAATGACGAGGATCGCGCCCTGATTCGGGCCAGGGTGGAGGCTGACCCGGCTGATAAAATCCTCATCACCCACGGCACCGATCGCATGGTCAACACCGGCCAGGCGCTCGTTGGTATCCCCGGCAAATGCATCGTGCTGACCGGCGCGATGGAACCGGCCCACTACAAATCGAGCGACGCCGTCTTTAACGTGGGCGTCGCCGTCGGCGCGATTTCGGCGCTGCCGGACGGCGTCTACATCGCCATGAATGGCCGGGTATTCGATCCGTTCAAATGCCGGAAGAATAGAGATTTGGGTGTTTTTGAGGAGATACAATGAAAATTTCCCCCAACGACCCCTGTCCCTGCGGGCGCGGGCTAAAATATAAAAAATGCTGCGGCGCGCTTCATCGCGGGCAGCCGGCGGCGACGCCGGAGGCTTTGATGCGTTCGCGCTATTCGGCCTACGTGGTCAAGAACGTGGACTATATTATGAAGACCACTCACCCCTTAAGCCCATTTTACCAAGCCGATCCGGCAGCCTGGCAAGCGCAGCTCTCGATCTTCTGCACGACCACGCGCTTTGAAAAATTGGACGTGCTGTCCGTCAAAAAGGGCGACACGCCCGACGAGGGCTACGTGACTTACCGAGCCACGATGTTTCGGGGCGATCAGGATATCTCATCCACCGAGAACAGTTTGTTTCGCCGGCTTCAAGGCCGGTGGTTGTATGTCAAGGGGGTTTAAGGACGCATAAATTGGTCCAGTTTTCTTAAGCTGCGGCAGCCTCTACAGTCTAGTTCGCTCATTTAAACCGTTTTCTCAATCAAATAGCAAAAACTGGACCAATCTAGAACGGCTGAGGCGCGCCGGCCGTTAGTTGCCTGGCCCTCCCTCCGGCGTGGCCGTCGGTACAGGCGTGAAGGTGGGCGCCGGCGTTACTTGAGGGGCGGGAACGCCGCCGGCCAGGAGTTTGCTCACCAGATCCAGCAGGACCGGCCGCCATATCAACCAGGTTTGGCCGGGACTGGCCGACGGCGGTTGTAGTTCACTACGGCCGAAAATTGCCGTTAAGGGAATATGGTACGTACTGGCTAATTGGGCGATTAACACGGCCGTGGCGTTGAGCTGCGCTCGCGGCGGCGAGGCGTCGGTAAAGTTGCCGATGAGACATACATCGATACTGGTTTCCTTTTTCTCCCGGTCGCCCTGAGTGGGAATTATGGCCAGCGGCTGGGTTTGGAAGACCATACCATCGGCCGTCACGCAGTAGTGGTAGGTAATGCCTGGTAAACCGAGCGTATCGACCGCATATTCAGCGATGCGTTCAACCGTAACATCAGGGGGATTGCCGGTGTGATGGATCACAATGCTGTCGATACTCGCCTCGTCGCGGCCGGCATACTGCCCACCCGAACTATGGCGCAGCAGAGCCGATTTGTCTTGAATTTGAACCTGGGGCGGCAGCAGCGTCACTTCAAACAGATCGAGCAGGGTGGTCATTGGCACAACCACCCCTTGCTCGCCCATCATCACAAAGATGCCGATGGCGTAGCCCTCAGGGTCAAAAACTAGCGCCCCCGCATCCCCGGCAGTGCCCTCGATGTCAGTGAAGGCCGCCCCTTCGAGCCGGATCTCCCCCGTCCCAAAATCAAAGGTAACCGATCGAGCCACAGCGGTGATCCGGCCGGTTTGCTCACCCGTGGCTCGACCCAATTTGCGGATGGTGGCGCCCAACTCCGGCTCACGGGTGCCCAGAATCGGGCCGACGCCGGTCACCCCACCGTTGAACTCCATTCCTTCGGCCAACGCGGCCAACGCCGTCAAATTCGCCACCGACGCGCGCCCCCGCAGGGGAATATAGTTGGTCGACAACCGGCCGATGACATCGTTCGGCGTCTGACCGCCGTCAAAAGGGCCAGGCTGCAAAATTAAGCCGTCGATGGTACTGCCCAGCACGCTGGCCGCGCTGATGACATAGACCTGCCCTCTTTCATCCACGGCAAAATAGCCCAGCGTTCCGGCGGTGGCATCCTGACCGCCAATACTCAGGCCCGATCGCAGCGGACGCACGCGATCTTTGCGCACCGACTCGGCCACCGCCGTGCTGGTGGCCTGAACTTCGGCGATGGCCACCGTGGCCGTGGCGCTGACGGCTTGTAATTCGGCGCGCTGCGTGAACTGCAGAATAACGTTATAAACGGGGCCAAAAGCAATCAGCACCAGGATAATCGCGACCATCAAACCGGCGGTTACTTTGGCTAACTGTTTAAGGGTGCTAATCCGCCAGCGCCGGTTAGCCCGTTGGATGGGACCAATAAAGCGATCATGCGTCAGTTCATACCAACGCGCCCCGGCCCGGCGTTCACCCCGAATAAGGTGGTGGCTTTCTAACATATCAACCGCCTGGTTGGGCGCTGAACCGGTGCGGCGAGTACCACGATAAACCAGGCCGCGCGTGCCGGCCGGCGTGATCAGTTCATCCTCAAACCAGTTCCGCAAGCGCCATTCGGTTAGTTCCCGAATGCCGCCGATGCGCTGGACCGTGTCACTAACCGCCCGCTCATAAAATTTAGTCAAAGCCTGATCGACATCGCCGAAGGTTTCCAGGCTGTCGGCAGTGATTTCCATTACATCGGGCGGCAGGGCCTCCCACAAATTTTGCAGGACGACTTGCAACTGCACCGGCTCAATGAAACGACCCGGCTTCTCATCCGTTTGGCCGGCCGCCCCTTCGACCCGAATTTTCAACAGTTCGTTGACCAACCTCTGGGCTACCCCCGGCACAAAGGAGCGATCGGTTTTCTCCAGCGGCCCTTCGACCGCGGCCAGAGCGTCGTCACTTTCCAGCCGCTCCATCCGGAAGCGGGAACGGAGGTGCTCCGGCAGAAATTCGGCAAAAGCGTCAATTGGGGCCAGATAATCCTCGCGGATGACAAACATCACCCGCAGGTAGGGGTCAGCCGTCAAGGCGTCGGAGACCTGGTGGAAGAACTGTTCCCGCTCCGGCCAACGTTCGGGGTAAAAGGTGAACATCTCCTCAAACTGGTCAAAGATCAACACACGCAAAACTGGGTAGCCGTCCTCATCCCCCTGACGAGGAACCTGCCGCAAAAACTCGGCCAGCGACATAGTAACAAGCTGCGGCGGTTGTAAATCGGTCATCTCCGCCCAACTCATTAACGTGTTGAACATATAGAGATTGGTAATCGTTTCTGCTCGAATGCCGGGCGGCAAATCACCCCGAACCCGGGCCACGGGCATGAGTTCGCAGCCTTCCTGGGCTTCGAGTTCGGGCAGCACTTTGGCGTTGAGCAGCGAACTTTTGCCCGCGCCGGATTGGGCATACAGCAACACCGCCGGGTGGGCTATCACCAGGGCAATCAACTGCTCCGACTCCCAATTGCGCCCGAAGAACAGCTCACGCTCACGTATTTCAAACGGTTTAGGACCTACATACGGATTCCGCACCGGGGCGGGCGGAGCCATCGTCTCAGCCATCAAACGCCTCCCAACGCGCTCTTAACTCTTTCACAAACTCAAATGAGTCGCCCCAATAAACCCGCACATCAGCCTTAGCCAAATACTCTTCCAAATATTCCCGAATTTGGGCCTCCATAATGTCACCACTCTGTGGCGGCTGCGGCCGGATTTGGACCGCGATACTGGTGCGCCGCAGGCCGCGCTGCAACGAGGTGATCAAGCCTCGGAACAGGATTCGAAAACGGATATCGCTTAATTCATACCCCACAAACAGCAGCGAGGTTTGAACCAGCGCCTTTTCAAGCTGCCGGGGAATGATGGTCGCATTTCTGGAAATGTTGACCAAGAAGTCGAGGTAGTCATCCTCGGTCAGCACCATCGATTCGGGCAGGCCGATATGACCGAACAAATGGTAGACCACCGGATTAGTCGGGCCAAAACTCGCCCCGGAGTCGGGGTCAAATACGGAGGGTAGGTCTTTGACATAGCGATTCCAGCGGCACACCTCGCGATGGCTGCTGCGCGCGTGATGGTTTAGAGCCTGCACCATAAAATCATCGTAGTTGGTGGTAATATAAAACGGCAATGGCAGCTTCGCAAAAAAACTGTGCGGCTCATTGGGATCGGCGTAGTTGGGACGCAGCTTGATGGCGGCCAGCGAACGGGCAAACTCATCGGCGGGAAAGGCCGGATCGCGTCTGACGGCCAAAAACTGAGCCACCTTGGGCAAACTGAACCGGTCGGCCAGCGGATAGGCGTGCTCGACGGCCCAACTACGGGCCACTTCGTGATCAGGGGTGATAATCTCTCGGGTGACTTCCGGTCCTAAAAACGGCGTACACTGGCCGGCCTTGATGCGGTATAACAAGCTGTCCCAGTCGCGATCATCAAGGGTTTGGATGGAGGTGATATCGGCGATATCCGATTCGTGGCCCGGACTGACGACCGGGCGATCAGGCCGCCGTACAATTTGAGCCACTTCCTCGGCAATCGCGGCCAGGTCTTCATCAATGTGACTGCCGCCATCGCCATAAACCGGCTTACCCGATTTAGGCCGAACCTGCATCTCGGCCAGCCAATCGACCATGCGCCAGGCGCATGCGGTGGCGATGATCGGAAATACGACCAACCCTTCATTCTGGCGACGTTTGAGCAGTTTCGGCACTTCCTGGTTCAAGATAAAATCGGAGGTGAGGAAGTTAGCGCTGATCAGCAGGATCGCTACTTTAGCTCGGGCAATAGCCTGGTCGATGACCTGAGCGGTTTCCGCGCCGGCGCTAATCTGATCGACGCTCCACAGATCAATTAACCCTGCCCGCTGCAACACACCTAGATGCGACAGTAGTTTGTCTTTCTCGGCTTCATCTTTTTGGCTGTAGCTGATAAAAATAGATGGCTGGGACATTAGATTCTGATACCAGGTCAAGGATTTTATGGCAAGTGTCTATAAAGTATAGATGAAATATTAAAGGTTTAAAAGTACCGGCGTATTATTTTGGGCAGTTAGGTCAGAATAACTGTCAAGCGGTCAGCTATCAGCCTTCAGCGATCAGCCATTGGCTTGCTAAATAGCTAATCGCTGAAGGCTAATGCGCCCCCTAATCATTATACGCTGTTTGAAGCCCAAACTTTGGGTGAAAAGCGGTCTGAATTCTGGCAAAATTATGACGTTATAAAAAGAGATAAGCATGCCCAACAACCAAACCGAAACTAAATCGCCTACCAACAAACTGGTGATAGCCTTTGTTATTGTCTTAGTCGTTGCCCTGGCGGAGATCGCGTACGTGATTTACCTGCAACAACAATCGACCGAGCAGATCCAGCAGGCAGCGGCAGCGCAGGCCACAGCCGCCGCCGGACAGTCTGCCGCCGTGACCGCCCAAGCTCAGAGCGAAGCCGCCGAAATCGAGCAAACGGCCAGCCGGGCCACGGCCGAGGCCGCGCTCGACGAGGCGCGGCTGGCCCAAGCCACCGCTCAAGCCGGCCAAGCCGAGATCGCTCGCCGGGAGGCGGCTGAGGCTTCGTCAGAGTCTCGTCTGGCCGAGTCGCGCCGGTTGGCGGCGGCAGCTCAAAGCAATTTGCCGGTCGATCCTCAGTTGAGCTTGCTGTTGGCGATGCAGGCGGTTTCGTCCACTTACGTCCTCGATGGCACCGCCAGTCAGGAGGCCGAGCAAGCGCTGCATCAGGCGGTGCAGGCGGTTCGAC
>ERZ795053.7175-NODE-7175-length-10820-cov-6.037901_pt1 | contig 10820 bp, 14 predicted proteins | sample MGYA00375137_ERZ795053 | MGnify/ENA primary metagenome ERZ795053 (study PRJEB30182, sample SAMN05720284) | activated sludge metagenome | isolation source: Anaerobic digester | place: Hong Kong | collected 2014-12-17 ... | reverse complement strand
GGGTGCCGTGGCGGGCGGGGCGGTCGCTGGTGGGGCGGTGGCGGGTGGGGCGGTGACCGGGGCACCGGCGCCCGCCGACGCCGTGTCGGCCGGCACGGGGCCCGAGGTGGGCGGCACCGAGGTCGAGGTCACGACGGTGCCCGGGACCGTCGAGGGGGGGCGCCGGAGCCGGGGCGGCTGCGGTGGTCGAGGTGGTGGCGGCGGGCGCCTCGGCTGCGACCTGGTCGGCTCGGGCGAGCAGCCCGACGAGCCCGACCGACGTCCCGGCCGCCAGGCCGGTCACCAGGACGCGGCTGGCGAGCGCCGGGTGCGGGCGACGACGCCGTGGGGCCGAGCGGTCAGTCGTCATCCTCGGACCCGTCGTCGTCGTGGTCCTCGTCCTCGTGCTCGTGGTGGTGGTCGTCGTCCTCGCGGTCCTCGTACTCGTCGTCGTCGCTCGTGGGGCTGGCCCCGGTGGGCGTGGTGGGCGTCGCCGTGGTCGGCACCGGGATGGGTGCGGCGGTCGGGCTGGGCGTGGCGGGCGAGGCCGTTCCCCGGGGGCTCGACGCGACGGCGCCGCCGCCACCGAGGCTGGCCGGCGAGGCGGGGGTCGGTTGCCCGCCGCCCCCGCCCGGTGCGACGCCGGGCGATGACGTCGGTGCCGGAACGGGGGCGGCAGAGCTGGGGACGCTCGACCCGAGGGGCGGTGCGCCCGCCGCCGGGTCGGCGAGGACCTCGGCGAGGCTGGTGGAGGTCGACGGGACGCGATCGAGCGGTGCGACCACCGGCTCGATCGTCCCGACCCCGCCGTTGCCGTGATCCCCGAGGATCGTGGCGTTGGCGGTGAGGCCAGCCGCTCCGAGCAGGAAGGTGGCCGAAGCGGCGGCGGCGGCGGTGACGGCCTTGCGACGTTCCATGGTCCGGACCGTACGGAGGGGCGCGCCAAGCGGCTCCCAGACCGAGGTAAGGCCCGGGTTAAGGAACCGACCCGGGCGCGGGGAGGTGCACCGTGGCGAGCAAGCCCTGGCCCTCGGGCCCCTCGCTGAGCTCGAGCTCGCCACCTGCGGCCATCGCGAGGTGGTCGACGATGGCCAGCCCGAGGCCCGAGCCCGGGCCGGTGGCGCCTGGTGGCCGCCAGAAGCGGCTGGTGGCCTGGGCCCGGTGGGCCGCGGGCATGCCGGGGCCCTCGTCGAGGACCCGCACGGCGGCGCCGTGGCCCTCCGCCCGCACCGAGACGGTGACCGTCGTGCCCGCGTCGGCGACGGCCAGCGCGTTGGAGACCAGGTTGTCGAGGATCTGCTCCAGCCCGCCCTCGACGGTGCGGGCCGGGCACGGGTGCGGGGCGTCGAGCACGAGCTCGATGCCCGCGGCCTCGGCCACGTCCGCCCAGGTGGCGCAGCGCTCGGCGGCGACTGCCGTGGCATCGACGTCGGTGAGTGCCGGGCGGGCGCCATCGGCGCGGGCCAGCTCGAGCAGGGACTGCACGAGGCGGGCGAGGCGGTCGGTCTCGGCGAGGGCCGCGTCGACCGCGACCTCGTCGTCCGGGCTCGGACGCAGGGTCTCGAGGCGCAGTCGCAGGGCCGTGAGCGGGGTGCGCAGCTGTTGGGAGGCGTCGGACACGAAGCGCCGCTGGGCGTCCACCAGCAGCTCGAGGCGCTCGGCGGTGGCATCGAACTGGTGGGCGAGCGAGGCCAGCTCGGGTGCACCCTCCACCTCGCCCGCCCGAGCGCTCAGGTCGCCGGCCGCGAGCCGCTCGGCCGCGCCCTGGAGCTGGCGCACCGGGCGCGTCACCCCTCGGGCGAGGATCAGTCCGACGGCGCCGACGATCGACAGCACGATGGCCGAGAGGGCCGCGAGTCGCATCCACGTGTCGCGGACGCGCTCGTCCACCGTGGAGGTCGGCAGGGTGATGCGCACCGCGCCGTGCACCTGGCCGTCGGACGCGACCGGGATGGCCACGTAGACGAGATCGGAGCGGAGCGTGTCGGAGTGGCGACGACCCGTCACGCGCTCGCCGTTGAGGGCCCGGGCGATCTCGGGGCGGGTGGAGTAGTCGCGGCCGATGTCGGCCCGATCGGAGTCGGCCACCGTGCGACCGGCGGCGTCGACCACGACGATGCGGGCGCCGTCGGCGGTGTACTGGTCGAAGACGTCGGTGAGGTCGGGCTCTCGATCGTTCTCGAGGTCGTCCTCGGCGCGTGAGCCGATGGCCTGCGCGTCGCGCTCGACGTAGAAGATGAGCCGGTCGCGCTCGCGGCTGGCGAAGGTGAGGCCGAGCGGCACCACGACGATCACGAGGGTGAGCGCGGTGATCGTGAGGTACGTGAGCAGCAGCCGGCGGGTCACGGGCCGCCGACCAGCACGACCGCCGAGCCCTCCGGCGGATCGAGCCGGTAGCCCACGCCGCGCAGCGTGGTGATCCACGTCGGGTCGCCGAGCTTGCGGCGCAGCGCTGCGATGTGGACGTCGAGGGTCTTGGTGGGGCCCCACCAGTGCTCGTCCCACACGGCGGCGATGATGGCCTCGCGCTCGAGCGCCCGGCCCGGCTCGGAGGCGAGGAGGGTGAGCAGGTCGAACTCCTTCGGCGTCAGCTCCAGCTCCTCGCCGTCGAGGCGGATCCGTCGGGCCCGTCGGTCGACCACCAGGCCGTGGTCGTCCTCGGTCGTCGCCGGGCCCGTCGGGGCCGGCGGAACGGCCCGGCGGTGGACGGCGCGGATCCGGGCCACCAGCTCGCGGAAGCTGAACGGCTTGAGCACGTAGTCGTCGGCGCCGGTCTCCAGCAGCAGGACGCGCTCGATCTCGTCGTCGCGGGCGGTCAGCACGATGATCGGCGTGGGCGACGCGGCGCGCAGCTGTCGGCAGACCTCGCGGCCGTCGAGGTCGGGCAGGCCGAGGTCGAGCAGCACCAGGTCGACCGGGTCGGCGGCGAGGGCGTCGGCGCCGGTGGCCACCCAGGTGGCGGCGAACCCTTCGCGCCCCAGCGCCTCGGCGAGCGGCTCACCGATCGTCGGGTCGTCCTCGACCACGAGCAGCGCGAGCGGACCGGCCATCGCCGCCACGGTAGGGCGTGGCACGAGCGGTGGGCAGGGACGGAGGTCCCACGCCGGTCAGTCCGGCAGCTCGATGCCGCGCTCGGCGGCGGCCCGGGCGACGTCGGCGGGGAAGACGTTGCGGAGCAGGAACAGGTCGCGAGCCAAGACGTAGTCGGGCGCGAGGCGCCGGGCGTAGCGCTCGAAGTACAGGAGCTGCTTGGAGATCAGCACGAGCTCGCGCGGGGTGGTGACGCCGAACTGCTCGGCCAGCTCCAGGTTGGCCTTGAACTGATCGCCGAGGCTCACGCCGCCGATGCCCTGCTGGAGCATCGGCTCCATGACCGCAGCGATCGCCGGACCGGCCACCTCGGGGTCCACGTCGGCGGGCATGACCCCGACCGACTGGTACGCCCGCACGACCCGCCGGTAGTCCTGGTCGATCATGGCCGTGTAGAGGATGTCGCCCATGGCCCGCCGCCACTCGGGCGGCAGCTCGCCCATGATGCCGAAGTCGAGGTAGGTGGCCCGTCCGTCGTCGAGCACCCACAGGTTCCCGGCGTGGACGTCGCCGTGGAACGGGCCGTGCACGAGCGCGGCCTCGATCCACACCTTGATGCCGCGGCGCAGCACCAGCTCGCCGTCGATGCCGGAGGCCTCGATGGCGGCGAAGTCGTCCATCGGCACGCCGTGCATGCGCTCCATGCAGATGAGGTGCGGCCCGCAGTGGTCCCAGTGCACCTCGGGTGCGGTGATCCCCTCGTTGTCGCCGAACGCGCCGATCGTGGTCCGGAAGCGGTCCTGGCGGTGCGCCTCGAGGGCGAAGTTGAGCTCCTGGTTGGTCACCTCGTGGAGGTCCTCCACCATCGCCACCACGTTGGCCCGCTGCAGGGCACCGATCCGCGAGAGCAGGCGCGTGGCTACGAGGTGCTGGATCCGCAGGTCGGTGTTCATGCGGTGGGCGATGTCGGGCCGCTGGAGCTTGATCACCGCCTGGCGCCCGTCGGCCAGCGTGCACGCGTGGACCTGGGCGATCGATGCCGCCGAGAGCGGCACCGGGTCCCACCACGAGAAGATCGCCTCGGGGGGCGCCCCCAGGTCCTCGGCGATGAGGCGTCGGGCCGTGGCCGCGTCGAAGGGACGAACCTCGTCGAGCATGCGAGCGCAGGCGTCGGCGAGCGGGGCGGGGAACAGGCTCGGCGACGACGCGATCAGCTGACCCAGCTTCACGAACGTCGGCCCGAGCTGCTCGAACCCCTCGACCACCCCCTTGGAGGCGGCCTGGGCGAGCGTGCGCCCCCGGCGCCGGATGCACCATGTGGCGAGGGCACGCAGCACGGCCGCGGCGAGGACGAAGGCGGTGAGCAGCGCACGGCGCAGCTCGGCCCAGCCGACGCGGTCGAGCGGCGGAGCTACCACCTCGAGCGCGTCGGCCGGCGGCCCCTCGGCGTACGGCCCCCGGAACATCGGGAGCGGACCGTACCCTGCGGAGGTGGCCGGACCGATCGTCACCGCGCTGACCGGCGCCGGGATCTCCACCGATTCGGGCATCCCCGACTTCCGCGGGCCCGACGGCGTGTGGACCCGCGACCCCGAGGCCGAGAAGCTGGCCACGATCGACACCTACCTGGCCGATCCCGAGGTCCGTCGCCGGTCGTGGCTGGCCCGGCGCGCCAACCCGGCCTGGGTCGCCGAGCCCAACGCCGGGCACCTCGCCCTCGTGGCGCTCGAGCGGCTCGGCCAGCTCCACGCCATCGTCACCCAGAACATCGATCGGCTGCACCAGCGGGCCGGGTCCTCGCCCGACCGGGTCCTCGAGATCCACGGCAACATGGTCGAGGCGGTGTGCTGGACGTGCGGCGCTCGCTCCACCACCGCCGAGGCGCTCGCCCGGCTCGACGCGGGGGAGGACGACCCGGCGTGCCTGGTGTGCGGCGGGATCTTGAAGACGGCGACGATCATGTTCGGCCAGGCGCTCGACCCCGACGTGCTCGACGCCTCGGTGCGCGCCGCCGAGTCGTGCGACGTCTTCGTGGCGGTGGGCACCACGCTCCAGGTGCACCCCGCCGCCGGGCTCTGCGACGTGGCGCTGGCGTCGGGGGCGCAGCTCGTGATCGTCAACGGCGGGCCCACCGCCTACGACGCCATCGCCCACCGGGTGCGGCGAGGTTCGATCTCCGAGCTGCTGCCGGCGCTGGTGGCCGAGCTCACCGAAGCGTGAGCTCGAACACCGGGTGCTTGGGGGCGATGGCGCGCAGCTCCTCGTCGGCGGCGTCGGCGCCGACCCCGTCGAAGAACCGGCCCACCTCGAACGCCCAGCGCTCGAGGTAGGGCCGCAGCACGGCGGCCTTGTCGGCGTCGGCGACCTCGGTGGCCGTGAACGCCTGCACCCGCCGCCCGATGCGGAGCTGGCCGTCGAGCTGGTTGGCCCGCAGGTTGCGGACCCACTCGGTCTCGCCCCGGGGAGCGACCAGGAAGCGGCGCCCGTCGAGCTCGAGCAGGTTGACGACCGTGGAGCGGGGCTGGCCGCTGCGCCGGCCCGGCACGATCAGCTCCCGCGATCCCCACAGGCTGAGGCCCATGCGGGTGAGGCGGCCGGCGAGGCGGTTGAACCGGCGGTCCCCCTTGCTGGGGGCGACGTAGTGGTGGGTGGTGGTGGCGGTCATGGCGAGCGTCCCTTCTTGTGAGCAGTGCTCTCGGTTGTTTGAGAGCGATGCTCTCTGATTGCTCGCCGAATGTCAAGAGCACTGCTCTCGTTTCTCGGCTAGCCTGCGGCGCCATGGCCGATGCGCCCACCACCAAGCGGGCCCGGGCCCGCGCCGCGATGACCGCCGACATCAAGCGGATCGCCCGTTCGCACCTGGCCGAGCACGGGGCCGACGGCCTGTCGCTGCGTGCGGTGGCCCGCGACCTGGGCGTGGTCTCCTCGGCGGTCTACCGCTACGTGGCCAGCCGCGACGAGCTCCTCACCCTGCTGATCATCGATGCCTACGACGCCGTGGGCGAGGCGGCCGAGCGGGCGGCGGCCGACGGGCGCGGCGGTGCCGAGGCTCGCTGGGTCCGCACCTGCGGCGCGGTGCGGGCGTGGGCGGTGGCGCACCCGCACGACTACGCGCTCGTGTACGGCAGCCCCGTCCCCGGCTACGCCGCACCGGCCGACACCGTGGACCCGGCGCTGCGCGTCACCCGGGCGGCCATCTCGGTCGTCGCCGCCGCCTGGGAGGCGGGGGAGATCGACCTCGGGGCGCCCGCCGACATCCCGACCGTCGTCCGGGACGACCTCGAGGCGATGCGGGCGGCCTTCGCCGTCGAGCTGCCCGCCGAGGTCGTGGCCCGGGCCCTGCTCGCGTGGACCGGCACCTTCGGCCACCTCTCCTGGGAGCTGTTCGGCCACCTCCACGGCGGGGTCACCGACTACGACGCCTTCTTCGAGGTCCAGGCGCACTCGTGGTGGCAGCTCATCGCCCGGGGGCCGGGCGCCGCGCCCTGCTAGGACGCGCCGGCCTCGGCCGCCTGCTTGGCGGCGATGCGCCGCAGGGGCGGGTCGCTCTTGGGTGGCACCTTGCGCGGCGGCAGGGCGTGGAGCAGGTCGTGGGAGGCCTCGGTGATGATCGCCACGGCCCGCTCGAACGCCTCCTCGGTGGCCGGCGACGTCTTCTGCACGCCGCTGATCTTGCGCACGTACTGGCGGGCGGCCGCCTCGATCTCCTCGTGGGTGGCGTGGGGCTCGAGGCCCCGCAGCGTGGTGATGTTCCGGCACATGGTCAGCCCTCCTGCTCGGTGGGTCGGATGAGGATCTCGTTGACGGCCATCCGCCGGGGTCGGGTGACCATGAAGGCCACCGCCTCGGCGATGTCGTCGGCCTGGAGGCGCTCCACGTCGGCCAGGCGGCCCTTGAGCGCCTCGAGCGACTCCGGGCGCAGGTGGGTGGCCAGCTCGGTGTCGACGGCGCCGGGCTCGACGAGGCCGACGCGCACGTGGCGGGTGGTGACCTCCTGGCGCAGCGACTCCGAGAAGGCGTTGATGCCGAACTTGGTGAGGTTGTAGACGCCGCTGCCGAGCCGCGGCACGCGTCCGGCCACGGAGCTGATGTTGACCAGGTCCGCCACCTGCCGGGGTCCCGAGGCGGCGGCGTCGAGGAGGTGGGGGAGGGCGGCGTGGGTGCAGGCCAGCAGGGCCGACGCGTTGAGCGAGATCATCCGCTCCCACTCGTCGACCGGCGCGCCCACCACCGGGCCGAGCAGCATCACCCCGGCGTTGTTCACGAGCGTGTCGAGCCGGCCGAGCTCGTCGACCACCTGCGCCACCACCTCGGCGGGCCGGCCCTCGGCGGTGATGTCGGCCTCGATCGCCATGGCCCGGCCCCCATCGCCCCCGATGACCGCCACGAGGTCGGCGAGGCGGTCGGCCCGCCGGGCCACCACGGCCACCGTTGCGCCCGCGGCGGCCAGGTGGCGGGCCGTGGCCTCGCCGATGCCGCTGCTCGCGCCGGTCACCAGCGCCACCGTGCCGTCCAGCTGCTCCGTCGCCATCGCGGTCCCTTCGGTCGAGTTCGTCCCTGTCTATCGGGGCGGGCCCCCGAACGCGGGCGGCAGGGGCGCCGCCGTGGCGACCGGCAGGCGGGTGAGGTACGCCGACCGAGGCAGGTCGACCGCACCGAGGGAGCGGAGGTGGTCGGTGGTCCACTGCACGTCGAGCAGGGCGGCGCCGGCGTCGGCCGCGGCGCCGGCCCGGAGCAGGTCGACGAGCGCCACGAGCGCCACCTTCGATGCGTCGGTCTCGCGGTGGAACATGGACTCGCCCGCGAACAGGCCACCCACCGCCACGCCGTAGAGCCCGCCGGCCAGGCGGCCGTCGGCGGTCCACGCCTCCACCGAGTGCACCCAGCCGAGCTCGTGGAGCGTGCGGTAGGCGCTGCGGATCCGGCGATCGATCCACCCGTGGGGTCGGCGGGGGTCGGCGCACGCCTCGATCACCTCGTCGAAGGCGGTGTCGATCCGGATCTCGAAGCGGGCGCACGCCTTGCGCAGCGATCGGCTCACGCGGAGCCCGTCGAGCGGGAGGACCCCGCGAGGATCGGGCGACCACCAGCCGACGGCCCGGCCGCGACGGATCGGCATCGGGAACAGCCCGCTCCGGTAGGCGGCGAGCAGCGTGCCGGGCTCGAGGTCGGCCCCGACGGCCACCACGCCCGAGGGGTCCGCGGTGCGGGGGTCGGGCATCACCCACGGCGTCGGGGGCGGCTCGGCGGGCGATCCAGCCATCAGCGGGAGAACACGTCGAAGAGCGCGCTGCCGAACCAGACGCCCGCCGCGATCGCCGCAGCGTAGAACGACACCAGGAACGCCTTCGAGCTCATCGCCCCTCCAGCAGCCGCCGCTTGGCATCGGCGTACTCGTCGTCGTCGATGGCGCCCTCGCGGTGGAGCGAGGCGAGGCGCTCGAGCGAGCCCACCAGGTCGTCGCCGGCCCCCGGCGTCGGCCGGAACGGCGGTGGCGTGGCCTCGGCTCGGATGCGTGCGCCGGCGGCCGCCGCTCGCGAGGCGGCGCGCGGGGCGCTGGACGAGGGCGTCCACCCCGAGGCCGACCCCCGGCCGGCCAGCACCAGCAGCAGCGGACCGCCACCCATGATCGTGAAGAGGACGGCGCACACGATCCACCCCCAGTCGGGCCCGTCCGCGCCCACCGGGTCGAGCCCGAACTGCCAGAAGTTGGCGCCGAGCGAGAGGAACAGCGCCGGCCAGGCGAGCCACGCGATCGACGCCCGTCCGAGCCGGTGGGCGGCCACCGCGGCGAGCGCGAGGAAGCCCAGCCCGACCCAGATCGAGATCGGCAGCATCCACCCCACGCCCTTCGGGCAGGGGTTGGCCACCACGTACGGGCCGCCCGAGCCGCACGACGACAGGCCCGCGCCCATCACGGCGCGCATCGAGCGGAAGAGCAGGGTCAGGCAGGCGACGCTGCCCGCCACACCGGCGAACAGCAGCGACCACCACCAGGGCGGGGCCGGGCTACTTGCGGTAGTCGTAGAACCCAACGCCGGACTTCCGGCCCAGCTGGCCGGCCGAGACCATGCGGCGCAGGGCCGGCACGGCGGCGTAGTTGGGGTCGCGGAACTCCTCGTAGAGGGCGTCGAGGATCGACAGCGAGGTGTCGAGGCCGACGAGGTCGAGCAGCGCCAGCGGGCCCATCGGGAAGTTGCAGCCGCCCTTCATGGCGGTGTCGATGTCGTCGCGGCTCGCCGTGCCGTTCTCCAGCATCCGCACCGCGTTGTTGAGGTACGGGAAGAGCAGGGCGTTGACGATGAAGCCGGCCCGATCCTTCACCTCGACGGGGTCCTTGCCGCACGTGCGGGCGAAGTCGGTCACCGCGGCCACCGTCTCGTCGGAGGCGGTCAGCGGCCGGACGATCTCGACGAGCGACATCATCGGCGCCGGGTTGAAGAAGTGGACGCCCACGACCTTGTCGGCCCGCTGGGTGGCGACGGCCATGTCGATCACCGAGAGGGTGGAGGTGTTGGTGGCGATGATCGCCGACTCCTTGCAGATCCCGTCGAGCTCGGTGAACAGGGCCTGCTTCACGTCCATGTCCTCGACGACCGACTCGATCACCAGGTCGCAGTCGGCGACGGCACCGATGTGGTCGGTGGCCGTGACCCGGGCGAGGGTGGCGTCGGCGTCCTCCTGGGCGAGCTTGCCCCGCTCGACCTGCTTGGCGAGCGACTTGGCGAGCCCGGCCACCATGGCGTCGGCCGTCTCCTTCTTGCGGGACCGCAGCACCACCTCGTGGCCGGTCTTGGCCGCCACCTCGGCGATGCCCGACCCCATGATCCCCGAACCCAAGATGCCCACGCGCTGAATCGTCATGGCGGGCCAAGCTACCGATCGGTGCTGGCCGGTGCCCAATGCGCGCTTCGGTAGGGTCGGGCCCATGTCGGGACACCTCGCACTGGTCGGCGGCGGCGAGTTCGCCGAGGGCTGCTCGTTCGACGCCTCGCTGCTCGAGGCGAGCGGCGGCGACACCGTGCTCGTCGTGCCCACCGCCGCGGCCTACGAGCACCCGCAGCGCCTGGTGGAGGCGGCGGCGAGCTGGTTCGATCGCCTCGGCGCCCGCGCCGTCGGCCTCGACCTCCTCGGTCGCCCCGACGCGTCTGCACCGGCGGTCGTCGACGCCCTCGCCGGCTCCCGGTTCACCTACCTCGTGGGCGGGTCGCCGCTGCACCTCCGCTCGGTGCTCAAGGATTCGCCCGCGTGGGAGGCGCTGGTGGGCGCGTGGCAGGGCGGTGGCGTGCTGGCCGGCTCGGCGGCGGGCGCCATGGTGCTCTGCGACCCGATGGTCGACCCTCGCGGCGGCGCGTTCACGCTGGGGCTCGGGCTGCTCCCCGGCCTGTCGGTGATCCCGGCCCACGACCACTGGTCGGAGGACGCCGCCCACCGCACCCGCAAGATGAGCCCGCCGTCGCTGGTGCTCGCCGGCGTCGACGAGCGCACGGCGCTCATCCGCGATCCGCAGGGCGCGTGGCGGGCCGAGGGCGCCGGCGAGGTCGTCGTGTTCGTGGGCGGCGCCCCGGCCGGGCTCGACGCCCTGCCCCGCTGAGGGCGCTCAGCTCTCGGTGATCGTCACCTTCTCGATGGTGTGGGTCGTCTCGGGCACGCCGGAGTCGGTGCCGTCCTGCTCGATCTCGGTCACGACGTCCATGCCCTCCGTGACCTTGCCGAAGAGCGAGTACTTCGGCGGCAGGTCGACGCCAGCGTCGCCGGTGACGATGAAGAATTGCGAGCCGTTGGTGTCTGGGCCCGCGTTCGCCATCGCG
>ERZ795053.7174-NODE-7174-length-10821-cov-4.002879_pt1 | contig 10821 bp, 7 predicted proteins | sample MGYA00375137_ERZ795053 | MGnify/ENA primary metagenome ERZ795053 (study PRJEB30182, sample SAMN05720284) | activated sludge metagenome | isolation source: Anaerobic digester | place: Hong Kong | collected 2014-12-17 ... | reverse complement strand
AATTATCCTGTTTTCAAGTAAAGCTAATTTTTATTAGTTTCGAACGAAAATAGAATCTGTTCTAATTTTGATTTAAAAGCTGCTTCGAAAATGGAAAATCAGAAGAAAACATATAGAAAACTTAGTGTAAAGGAGGAAATTTTTAACAGTATTACTCATGGTGTAGGGGTTTTATTAAGTATAGCCGCACTTGTAATACTTGTTGTTCTGGCAGTTGGAAAGGGAAATGCCTGGCATGTTGTTAGCTTTTCAATTTATGGAAGCACAATGGTTTTATTGTATTTAGCTTCAACTCTTTACCACAGTTTTACTGCTGAAAAAGTTAAGAATCTGTTTGCCCGGTTCGATCACGCCGCAATCTTTTTGCTGATTGCCGGAACTTATACTCCTTTTTTATTAACTGCGTTGCGCGGCACTTTTGGCTGGGTGTTGTTCGGAATTATTTGGGGAGTTGCTGTTATTGGGGTAGTAATTCGTTCAATATATCTGACACGGTTCCGGAAATTAATGGTGGCAATCTACCTTATTATGGGCTGGATGTTTGTTGTCGCTGTTGGGCCAATGATAAATAATTTGCCTCTGACTAGCATTATTTTCCTTTTCCTCGGTGGTATATTTTATTCAGTTGGGGTGGTTTTTTATGTAAAACGAAATTTAAAATATGGCCACGGAATCTGGCATTTGTTTGTTTTGGCTGGAAGTATCATGCATTTTTTCGCAGTTGTTTATAGTTTGGGGTAGGAGAGAGAGACTGAACCCTGATCTCAAAACTTATACAATTCGTTCATTCCAGCGGGCTCAATTCTCAAACTTTCCTATCGTAACAAACTTTCAAATTTGGAATATGCCTTTTCCCAATCCAATTTCGGAGAAGGTTTATATTCAATAACATCAAAAGATCTTTTTACGATTTCACGAATTTCAATCAAAGATTTTACTTTGCCAAGTGCTTTTGCCTGCAGCATAATATTCCCAATGGCAGTAGCTTCTGTAGGCCCGGCAAAAACCGGAATTCCGGTGGCATCAGCAGTCAATTGATTCATTATTACATTATGTGCACCTCCTCCGATAATGTGTAACTTTTCAATTTGTTTTCCGGTTACCGATTCAATTTGTTTGATGGTGAATTTGTATTTCAGAACCAGACTGTCGTATATACAGCGTGCTATTTCACCTTTTGTTTCAGGAACTGGCTGATTTGTTTTTGCGCAGAAATTCTGAATGGCTTTTGGCATGTTTCCCGGATTCAGAAACGATGAATCATCAGGGTTAATAAGGCATTGGAAAGGTATTGAAGCAGTACTTAAATCAACAATTTGCTGCCAGTCCAATTCTCCTTCACTATCCCAAATTCGTTTACATTCCTGGATCAGCCACATTCCCATTATATTTTTAAGAAAACGCGTTGTACCTTCCACACCACCCTCGTTTGTGAAATTCATTTCCAAAGTTTTTTCTGAAACCAGTGGCACACTGCTTTCAATTCCAAGCAGCGACCAGGTACCCGAACTTAAATATGCCCAGTTTTCTCCTTGTGCCGGTACTGATACAATTGCTGATGCCGTATCATGGCTGGCAACAGCAACACAGGGAATTGCCTGGCATCCGGTTTCTTCGAGGACTTCGGGTAACAAATTGCCGACTACGGTTCCTGGTTTTATTATTTCCACTGTCAAGCCTGCAGGAATTCCTGCTGCATTGAAAAGTTTTTCTTCCCATTCTGCTTTCCCCGGTTTTAAAAGCTGCGAAGTACTTGCAATTGTGTATTCAATTTTTTTGATTCCGGTAAATAAATAGTTGAGTGTATCAGGCGTAAACAATATACTTTCGGCATTTTTCAATCCTGAATATTTTTGCTGAACTGATGAAAAAAGCTGAAAAAGTGTATTGAACTGCATAAACTGGATTCCCGACAAAAGATAGGTTTCTTTTTTGGACATGATTTTAAAAAACTCTTCCATTGATTTATCGGTGCGATGATCGCGGTAAGCAAAAGGTAACCCAACCAGAAACCTGTCATTTGAAACCAACGAATAATCTACACCCCAGGTATCAATTCCAATTGACTCCGGTTGAATATTATATTCCGAAACGCACTTTCTTAACCCGGTTTTTAATTCATCGAATAATGAGTAAATATTCCAGAAATAACTTCCGTTAATTTTACACATTTGATTTTTAAACCGATGGACTTCAACTAATTCGATTTTATCATTCTCCAAAATTCCAAGAATAGCGCGGCCACTTGATGCGCCAATATCGAATGCAAGAAAGTTTGATTTTGCCATAATGGTTTTTTATTTTCCAAAATAATACTTTTCATTAAAAAATGGTGTCCTGTTCTGCCCTGAAATCCTGCAATTTTTTATACAATCACAGTAAAACATAATTCATATTTCATTCATAAAGTATTGACTTATTAAAGAATTTAATCGATTTTTGATAAAATTTTAAATTATCACAATTATAAATATTTATTGAAATGAAACATTTATTTACATTTTTTTTCACGGTAGTATTTTCTTTTTTTATTGTACAAACCGCATCAAGTCAGAAATTACTAAAAGATATTAAAAACAGGGCACAGCAAAAGGTTGAAGAAAGAGTTGAACAACGCGCGAATGAACAGGTTGATAAGGAAATTGACAAACAACTTGACAAAGTAGAAGACGCAATATTTAATGACGAAAAGGAAAATACAGAATCGCAAACTGATGGAAATAAAAATTCGTCAAATAGCAGAAGTGAAGAACGGTTAACAAATATGATGAAAAAAATGGGCATGGGAGAACCGGTAGCTTTCGAAAGTAGTTACTCGTTTGATAATCTTGTTCAAATGCATATAGAATCATACGATGAAAAAGGCAAAAAAGTCAGTGACGGTGAGTTTATTACGCATCTCAGCAATGATTCGAAAAGCATGGCGTATGAATTTGTTTCGGGAGATATGGCCCAACCGGGAATGGGTTTTATAATTATTGATGCTAAAAATGGTGCTACTATCATACTAAGTGAAGAGAACGGACAAAAAACAGGAATTGTGTATGGTTTGGGAACTTTCTTTCAAACTGTGGCTGCCGGAAATGTCGATGATATTGATCTTTCTGAAACCCCTGAAACTTATCTGGCAAATCCAAATGTTGAGAAAACAGGCCGTTCAAAAACAATTGCAGGGTTGAGTTGCGAAGAGTATAAATATACCGATGAAAACACAATTTCGAATATTTGGATTACAAAAGATCTGAAAATGAACACACAAGATTTTTTTGGCACATTGTTCAAAACTGCAATTTATTCGCACGGAATGGGCTGGGGTTATATGATGGAAGCAACAACAGTAAACAAAGAGAATGGTGAGAAATCGGTTTTGGAAGTTACAAAAGTGGATAAAAACTCGAACAGGAAAGTTGTGATGGGAGATTACCAGGTAACAAATATCGGGTCGTTTGCTCCACCGGCAGAAAAATAACTTTTTGAACTTTGTTAAAAAACATTTGTGTTTCAAGTATAAATTGTATCAGCAGAATACAAGAAAAAAGGCGGAAAGAATCCGCCTTTTTTATATTTTCAGTAAATATTCTGCGCTGGGACCAAATGTCCCGGGATCCATCTCAACTAGATAATTTTCCACTCCTCCAATTTTTGCAGCTTCGAAAAAATCAGGCCAGTCAACATCACCTTGTCCAATTGCTACCTGTTTATCATTTTTAGCCGACCAGTCAGCAAGATGCGCCGATATAAAACGTCCTGGATATTTCCTGAAATAATCAGCAGCTTTGTATCCAATATTTACTACAGCAACCTGAAACTGCATTTTTACCAACTCAGGATCCAATTCATCCATCAACACATCATAAATTAATTCATCACCTCTTTTTTCAAATTCCATGTGGTGATTGTGAAAACCCATTTGAATTCCCGCAGTTTTAGTTTTTTCTCCTATTCCGTTTAGTTCGTCAGCAGCTTTTCGATATTCGTCAGCCGAAGCACCTTCAGGAAGCCAGAAACTTGAACAAATCATTTGTTTCATTCCAAGTTGGGTAGCCCATTCAATGCGGTTATCAAGGCTTTCGCATAATTCTCCCATTCCGTAGTGCGAACTGATGCATGTCAAACCTGAATCATCAATTATTTTCTTCATTTCTGTACCACTCATTTCGTTTAACGGACCGAAACCTGAACTTGTGTAACCCAGCGGAGAGCACATCTCAACCTGTTTGTATCCCAACCCGGCCATTTTTTTCAATATTCCCGGAAAATTGGCTATCAATTCATCTTTTATTGTCCACACCTGAAATCCAAATTCTTTTGGTTTTGGTGCGGCACAACTTGCCAAACCAAATGGCATTTGTGTCATCAAAGCAGCTGCTCCAATTGCTGTACCTGTAGTTTTGATAAAGTTTCTTCTTGTGGTTTTCATAAATTATGGTTTATTTAGATTGTATTGTTTAAATCTCTTTTTCACAATTAAATTATCTCTGCGAATTCAAATTTTGTGTTTCATTCTGCAGGCTGATTGCGCCGATTCTTATTCTTTACTTCAAACTTATATTAAATCCTTTCTGGATTATTAAACTCTGAACTCGCAATCTGAACCAGAAACCTTATATTTCCTCCAGACTCCAACCTTTTCTGTAACTGCGATCCAGATATTCATTAGCTTTCACGTCGTTGGTTATTTTTATATTTTCAGCATCATACATCAAAGTTTTGTGCGAACGAAGCGCCGCAGCATATAAATTCACTGCTTCGGTAATTGGCCAGGCCTGGCGGAAACTGCCATCTATTTGTTTGCCTGATTTTACACCGTCAATAAAACGTTTAATCCCGGGTACTTTAACTGCTCCTGCCGCAGCAGATACTTCTTTGCTTGTTTTTACTCCTTCGGATAAAAGATATGGGTTTTCGACCAAAAAGCCACGTGTCAGAATTATATCTTTTGTCCCAATAAACATCATTCCCTCTGATGGAAATTCGATGCCCTGTTCATAAAATTCCTTTGGCACGGGAGGACGCATTCCTCCGTCATACCATACCAAATCAATTGCCGGGCGACCTTCGAAAGCCGGATATTTAAATCGCATTGAACTGGCAAACGGAAAACTAAAGTCATTGTTAATTTTAAATGCAGCTCCTTCGTCATTTATATCGCAAACATGGCTGAAATTTGGTTCAATAATAGTTGGTTTGCCAAGTTTTAAAGCTTCAAAAACGGTCCATAAACTATAATGTCCCATATCGGCCATTGAGCCAGCGCCAAAATCATACCAACCGCGGAAAACCATGTTTGTGTAATGTGGATGATAAGGTCGAGCGGTTTCGGGCCCTAACCACAAATCCCATTCAAATCCTTCAGGTAATTTTGGGGTGTCGGAAGGTATTTTAGCGTATTGCGGCCAAACCGGGCGATATGACCAGTTGTGTACTTCCTTTAATTCACCGATTGCCCCACTGTTTATCCACTCCATTATTTTTGGCATATCAGCACCATTTGAATCCCAGGGCAAAAGGTGAGTGGTTGCCTTTGATTTATGAGCCAGGTCAATCACTTTTTTCCCTTCCAATAATCGGTTCGACAGTGGTTTATGCACCGAAACCGAGATGTCACGTTTTAAAGCTGCTGCTGAAATTATGCCGTGCAAATGATCAGGTGTCATCACCTGAACGGCATCCAGATCTTTCTCTTTTTCGAATAATTCACGAAAATCAGTATAAGCCTTGCAGTTACTTTTTGTACCTGTTTGGTTTAAATAGTAGGAATCAACAATTTCTTTTCCATTGTCCAAACCCCCTGGAATTGTATTGTTTCCGCCTGTATTCCAGTTGGGTTTGCCAATTAATTCGCGCATTTCATCCCGAAGCCCGGTTGGGCCCCAGTCAAAATAATTAATTGCTTTTCGCTGAGGATCGCACACTGCGGTTATTTGAACCTCAGGTAATTTAATAATATCGGGTAACTGCCTTAATCCTTGTGTTCCGCAACCAATATATGCTACATTTATTTTATCGCTCGGAGCAACAAAGTTATTTCCGCCCAAAACATGTCGCGGAATAACTGTAAGTCCAACTGCTGCGGCGCTCATGCCACCAATAAATTCCCTGCGGTTTATCGAAGAATTTTTAGATTTCATAATTTTAGGTTTAGTTTTTTTGTGATTCGTAAAGTTAGTTTTCAGAAATAATTTATCAAACAAATTCAAATTAAAAAAGGCAAAGTGTTTAGAATTTTTTAAACAGAATTTGTGGATTGAGATTAACTACAAAATGATTGAAATCTGAAGATCTGACATTTTTTAATGTGTTGGGTTAATTAAGGAAATCAGTGGGCAGTTGTGAATCTTTTTTAATAAAGAATTAAGTTGATTGTCATATCTGAGGTTATTATTAATAATAAAGTCAATTTTTAAAATGATGAAAAGTTGCTGAACAGTTAAAATATAGTTTCCGCTACCCCAAAAAAATTACAATTCGACAGAATAGAAAACACGCATATATTTCAAATTCGGCTTAAAATGAACCTGAATCAATTTTTTTTGTTCAAATGTTCAAATTTAAAATAGATGAATAATTTCTGGGACGATCGCTTTGGAACCAAAGATTATGCGTACGGAACCGAGCCTAACAAGTTTTTTAAAGAGCAGTTGAAAACACTTAAGCCGGGCAATATTTTATTACCTGCTGAAGGAGAAGGAAGAAATGCTGTTTACGCCGCATCGGTAGGTTGGCAGGTAACTGCATTTGACCAAAGTATTGAAGGAAAAAGGAAAGCTGAATTATTGGCCTTGAAAAAAGGAGTTTCATTTGATTACAGGATAGAAGATTATGAATTGATGGATTATCCGCGTGAATCGTTTGATTGTGTCGCACTAATCTTTGCCCACATGAATCCTGTAAAGCGTGAAGTTTATCATAAAAAACTCATATCATTTTTAAAGCCCGGCGGAATTTTAATTTTGGAGGGGTTTTCAAAGAATCAAATTCATAACAAAACTGGAGGACCCCGTGATATCGGTATGTTATTTTCAGAAAAGGAGATGAACACAGATTTCGCCTCGTGTTCAAAATTAAGCATTTCTGAAACTGAAACTGAACTAAATGAAGGGCCTTTTCATCAAGGCATGGCATCAGTTATTCATGTTTTTGGTATTAAGTAAACTGGCTGTATTTTCTGCGATCTTCAGCATTCAAATACGTGATTTTGTTCTTTTTAAAGTGGCAGGAAATTAACTTTTACATACAATTCTTCAGGCATCATTTTTTTACTACATTAGCTCACTTTAAATTTATACCTAAATCAGTTGAAACAATTTATTATTTCTATTGCCATTATTTTTATTTTTTTTGAAACAGGTGTTGCGCAAAAATCTATAAAAGCAATTCGGATTTCAACACCGCCGGTAATTGATGGCTATGTTAACGAAAAAGTTTGGGACGAAGCTTTTGCTGTTGACGAGTTTTATCAACGTGAACCATACGAAGGAAAACCAGTCTCCAAAAAGACTATTTTCTTTACCTGTTATGATGCAAACAACATTTATTTCGCTGTAAAATGCTGGGATGATCCCGACAAAATTACGGCCAAGGAAATGGCACGCGATGTGAGTTTGGGTAAGGATGACCGCATTCAGATAATTTTGGATACTTATCTCGACAAACGTAATGGCTATTGGTTTCAGGTTGGCCCGCGTGGTTCTATTGGCGATGCAATAGTTAGCGGTAATGGCAATGTACTTAACAAGGAATGGGACGGACTTTGGACTGGAAAGGCAAAAATTACCGATTGGGGTTGGGAAGCAGAATTAGCCATCCCGTTCAAAACAATGGGTTTTAAAAAAGAAAGTACCCAATGGGGAGTTAAATTCATCAGAAATATTGTTAACAGCCTGGAAACTGACTATTGGCCGGTGGCTAACTTAAATGCACATAAATTTCAGGTGTCCGATGCAGGTATTTTAGATGGTATTGAAAATATTACACAGGGGATTGGACTTGATATTTCACCTTATCTGGTTACCGGATTAAACACCAAAAAAGGTGAAGATATTGATCCAAAACTAACCGGAGGAATTGACCTGTTTTATCAGATTACACCAGGTTTAAAGTCCTCGCTTACTGTTAATACTGATTTTGCTGAAACCGAAGTTGACGATCGCCAGATAAATCTAACCCGTTTTAGTCTTCACTATCCCGAGAAACGCGACTTTTTTTTGGATGGTGCAAGCCACTTTAAGTTTGGAATTGATGCTGACGATGCAAGTCCGGTTTCAAAAAGTATAATACCTTTTTTCTCAAGACGAATGGGGCTTGACTCCCTGGGGGGCCCAATTCCGATAAATGTTGGGGCAAAACTAACAGGTCAGATTGACAACTGGAATATTGGGATGATGTATATAAATGATGCCAGGGAAACAGGGATCAATAACTTTTCAGTGGCGCGGGTTACCCGAAATATCGGAAAACAATCTTCAGCGGGTATCATTGGTACATATGGAAATGCGTTGGGCAATGAAACAAATACTGTAATTGGGGCTGATTTGAACCTTGCAACATCAACATTTCAAAAAAATAAGAATGCTTCCTTTTTTCTTTTTGGCTTAAAATCGAGTACTAAAGAATTGGAAGGAAATGATGTTTCGTGGGGTACGCAGGTTGTTTATCCGAATGATTTTATAAAGGCACGTTTAGGGTTTCATCAAATTGGAAAAAATTTTGTTGCAGGAATGGGTTTTGTTCCGCGCACGAATATTAATGAATCGTATGGTGAACTGATGTTTGGCCCGCGCCCAAAGAAATGGAAAATCATGCAAATTGAGTTTGGCGGAAGTTTTAACCATATTAGTAATTTGGAAACGAATGATCTGGAAACCCGCGAATTTAAGGTTCAACCGCTCGGAATACGGTTTATGTCGGGAGAAATAATTAAATATTCACTGGTAAGTCAATATGAATCGTTAAATAAAGACTTTAATATTTTTGATGATTTTGTCATTCCTAAAGGAAATTACGAATGGTGGCAGCAACAATTTGAACTCGAAACAAAAGGGTCGCGCACTGTATGGGGCGCAGCAAGTTACAGGGTTGGAGGTTTTTATAACGGAAATAGAAATGATATTAAATTGCTTGTAAACTGGAAAATTGCTGTGCCTTTTTTTATTGGAGGTTCAGTTACCCAAAACAACATTTCATTACCCGATGGAAAATTTACGGCAAATATATTTCAGATGAATGCAAACATATTGTTTAGTCCAAATATTACTCTTTATAATTATCTTCAATATGATAATGCAAGTAATATTGCTGGGTGGCAGGCACGTTTTCAATGGATAATTAAACCGGGAAACGAAATTATTCTGGCATGGACATCGAATTTTAATAAACCCGATAATATGTTTATTATGGATGAAAGCGCAGTTAGATTGAAATTGAAATATAATATCAGGCTATAAACCTTTTAAAAAATTATTCCGTATATTAAACTATTAATATGCATACTTGTACTTTTATTCAAAACGGGAAGATTGAATTGTTGTATTGTAAGGTTTTTAGAAGTAAATTAGCAATTACTTAAGGAGAAAATTAAAAAAGAGTTTTATATTCTTGTTTGGTATAAAGTATTTTAATATACTTGCACCCGAATTTATAAAATTCTCTTCCCCATTTCAATTGTTCCATATTTCTTTCAATAATAAAAATAAAAATTAGCACAATTTTTTAACAATGTACGATATATTAGAACTGAACAAAAAGCTTGTTCCCGAATTGAGGGAAATCGCAAAAGAGCTTAATATTAAAAAAATTGAATCATTAAAAAAACAAGATCTTGTTTATAAGATTCTTGATACACAGGCGATTCAGGAGGCTGAAAAAAGTGAACGCAAGAATGTGGCGAAAGAAGTTGCTACAGAAGAAAAAGGTTTAAAATCATTTCTTGTAAAAAAGCCTTTTTCGTCTGATAAACAAAGCAACACTCAGCAGGAAGAGCTGCGTGGTAACCGGCCGCGAAGGGAACGTATTGAAACCGTTATAAAACGGGAAAAAGTTGAAACCGGTAAAAAGAAACATGCTAAGCCTGATTCTTCAGGTGTACAATCGAGGCAGGAACAAATAAAAGCGATAATAAAAGGGTTTGGCCGTGAAAAACCTTCGATAGAAGAAACTGAACTTAAAGGTGCGCCGGAAAAAACCGTTCAGGCTGAAGTTAATAGACCAAAGCAGGATAAAAGGGAAAATACTTTCAACCAGCCAGCAGAGAAAAAGCAGGAAAAGTTTAAGGTAGAAAAACAACAGAATAGGGAACCTCTTGATGTTGAAATAAATGATGAACCTGAAATTCCAATAAGCAATGAAACTTCTGTTAATGAAGATATTCCTTTGATTATCGAACAGGAAAATAACGAACAAAAAAAATCGCACAAGCCAAAAAACGAAAATCAAAATCAAAACCAGAACGGAAACGGTAAGCAAAAAAACCGTCAGTTTGAGTTTGAAGGAATTATTACAAACACAGGTGTTCTTGAAATACTTGTTGATGGTTATGGATTTTTGCGTTCATCCGACTACAATTATTTGAATTCTCCTGATGATGTTTATGTTTCGCAATCTCAAATAAAACTGATGGGTTTAAAAACGGGTGATACAGTTAAAGGTACAATTCGCCCGCCAAAAGAAGGAGAAAAATATTTCCCATTAATTAAAGTACTCGAAATAAATGGCAGGAGCCCCGATTACATTCGTGATCGTGTACCTTTCGACCATTTAACTCCACTTTTCCCAAATGAAAAATTCCAGTTAACCGGTAACGGTCATGACAATCTTTCCACA
>ERZ795053.7173-NODE-7173-length-10821-cov-11.183076_pt1 | contig 10821 bp, 8 predicted proteins | sample MGYA00375137_ERZ795053 | MGnify/ENA primary metagenome ERZ795053 (study PRJEB30182, sample SAMN05720284) | activated sludge metagenome | isolation source: Anaerobic digester | place: Hong Kong | collected 2014-12-17 ... | reverse complement strand
TGAAAATTCTCGTCCATATGTTCTGATTGTAAGGATGTTGCGGGTGAATGGCAACTAATAACCGGCTAAATTCGCCGCGAAATTGGTTGATTTTAAGCTATACTTCCAGCGCAAAGTGACTTATGAAAATTTATCTCGCCCGACACGGGCAATCACGCTGGCAAATCGAACGGACAGATGGGGACTGGAACAGCCCGCTGACGCCGTTAGGCCATGAACAGGCGCAAAAGCTGGCCGGCTGGCTGGCCAATGGGCATCAGGTCGACCCGGAAACGCGGGTGGAGGTGGGGGCTGTGTACAGCAGTCCCTTGCAGCGGGCGCAGGAAACGGCCGTGTACACCGCCAGCGCCCTCCAACTCCCCATCCACACCGACGAAAATCTGGCTGAGGCCACCTTTCTTGTTTCCGACCATCTGCCCAGTCTGCCTGCGCCCATGCACCGGCCGCAGCCATTCCAGCCGTCGGCCACGTATTCGGCCCTACAAGCTCAGGCCCAGGCGGCGTTGGCGGCCCTGGTGGCCGGCGCGGAAACACACGGCGACGCGGCGCTGGCATTTTCACATGGCGGGCTTATTTCCACGCTGCTGCGGCAAGCCATCGGCAGCGAGACCGTCTCATTCTGGATTTACAATACCAGCCTAAACCTGATCGAATGGAAACGGGGGCGCTGGCACTTGATTCACCTGAATTTATGGGATCACCTTCGCCCAGAACTGCGTACTTTTTAGGACTGCTTATGATTCTTATCCTGGGGATGTTTTTAATTTTTGGTCTGGTCATTGCGGCGAACCTGGTCACGACGGCCAATAAACCGGGGCTAAACCTGGCATTCGACCTGCTGCTGGTACTGTTTAATGTGCCGGTCTTGCTGGTGGGGCTGCTGCTGCTGGCTTTTTCGACGGGTCAACTGTCGGCCATCATGCAGATGAACAATATGCCGGCGCTTAACTGGCCGGCCGCCGGCTGGTCCTTGATCGGCATGGGTGTTTGGGGAATGATCGCCGGGCTGCGGCCGGTGCGCCGCGGGCTGAGCCGTCTGCTGCCCTTACAGGCCGATTCGCCCATGCACGCCCTGGCGCTGGTGCTGAGTGGGTATCTGGTTGGGAATACGGTGTTTTCGTTAACACAAGGCGGGTTGGAAGAACTGGCGGCTACGGCCGTTTCCGCATCCATCATCGACATTTTATTCATGCAAGCCCTGTTCATCGGCGTGGCCCTGTTGGGCGTCGGCATCTATTTGCGCCGCAGCCCGGCAGACGCCGGGCAGCGCCTCGGATTGGTCCGGCCAACACTACAGCAGCTCCTCACCGGCATAGGCTGGATTATCATCCTGGTGGTTCTCCAGGCTCTGGGTGGGGCGCTTTGGACGCTGATCGACAGTTCCCAGGCGCAATTAGTGGAAAACATCAGCGGCGCCCTATTGGGGAACATTGATACGTTTGGTGAGTGGCTGCTGCTGGCCATGGCCACCGGGCTGGGGGAAGAGCTGCTGTTTCGCGGCGCGCTGCAGCCGGTATTTGGGCTGGGCTTCACGTCTTTGTTGTTTGCCTTCGCCCATGTCCAGTATGGCTTCACGCCGGTGACCCTGGTGGTGTTTGTGATTGGCATCGTGCTGGGATTGATCCGGCGCAAACATGGCACGGCCGTCTCTATTTTTGTCCATTCCGGCTACAATTTCGCTCTGGGCATGATCAGCTTGTTGGCCGTGCAATACGCAGCCACAGTGCGTTAAGAAGGTTCAGGCAAAATTGGCACGGCGTCACTGTTTTTGTTATAATGCCGCCGCATTCGGGGCATGGCGCAGCTTGGTAGCGCGCTTCAATGGGGTTGAAGAGGTCGTGGGTTCGAATCCCGCTGCCCCGACTGACTGGATTTAGAAAAACGCCGCGTTCATCAGCGCGGCGTTTTCTGTTTCCAGGCCAACCGGGCAGCCGCAAACCAGGCGCCAAATCGACGCGCCGCTCATAGGTAAAGGAGTCTGCATGATGACAAACACAGAAAAAGCAAGCAGCGCCAACGACAGGGTCGCCCACTTACAGCGGCGCATCGCCCTGATTTTTGCCATTTTAGGCATACTGCTCTGCACCATTTCCCTGGGAGCCGAGCTGTTGGGATTGGAATTTACGCCTGGCTTTGGCGCCGTGCAAATGCTGCAGCTCCTGCTGGGCATCACCTGCCTGACGGTGGCCGGCTTTCTTTATCTACGCACGCTGCACAGCGCCGACGCGCCGCGCTCCCTGCAAGCAGACATCGGCGTGCGGCTGGCGGCTACCGGCCTGGTTTTCATTTATGTGACGGGTTTTGCGGACTTAATTGGGATTGGCACGCACGTTCATCCGAATTTTGCCCGGCCGTTTGTCGGGCCTTTGCAGCTAGGCGGCATATTTCTGGGCACGCTATCCATTGCCGTGGGCCTATACCTCTACCACACCAGCCGCCGGCTGCGCGGCACGTCGTCGATGGAATTTCTGATGAACGGCAAAGCCGATAAAACGAACCCGGAAGAAGCCGGACGCCCCGGCTAACGAACCAACGTTAACTGAAATGGCTGATTCAGCACCGTAAAAATGAAGCTGTCGGCGGGCGGGCGCTGGTAGGTCACAAAAAATTGCAGCGTCTGGCCCGGGGGAATGGTCCAGGGGAAAGCGGGGTTGGTGGAGAGCAGCAAATATTGAGCGCCTTCGGCTGTGCGCAAGGAAAGATCGGATTCCGTCACAATGACCGGCTGTTCACCCAAATTGGTGATTTGCCCTTCCAGGTTGAGCGAAATCTGGTCCGGAGAAATCACAGCGTCGATGAGGGCGATGCTGGTTTGGCTTGCGGCGTTGCTGCCGCCGGCGTAGGGGATGACCACCTGAATTTGCGCGCCGCTGTTGCTGTCGACAACCACCCACTGCACCGTAGCGCTGTTTAAACCGGCGGGCACCTGATAACCGGCGGTGGCCTGAATGGATTGGCCAGCGTTTAGGAAGCCGCTTAAGTTCGGGAAGTTGCCCAACTGGCTGGCGACCGGGCTGAGCGCGTATTGATTGCCCAGGTCATCGGTGAGCATCAGGCGAAGGCGGGATGTGTCTACGGCCGTTAGGCCCACATTTTGTATCTGGTAATCGATGCGGAAGAAAGCAAACCCGGCCGGCGCTTCAGGCCGGCTGGGGTCATAGGCGGTGCCGGTTACGGTGATTTGCACGTCGCCCAACTGCACCGGCTCGCCTAACTCTACCGTATTGGCCTGAATATTGCCGGCGGTATCAGAGACGACGTAACGGCCGTTGACCACCAACCGGTTCTCATTCCCATTCCCCACCAGCACAATCGTCGTTCCCGGCGCCTGCTGCGTGTAAATATCCCGATTATTCGGCGCCACTTCCTCCCGGCTGTTAAAAGAAAAGGTGTAAGTCAACCCGTTCTGGGTCACCATCTCAATCTCGTCGCCGACTTCCATCTGCTCCAACAGCGTTCTCATGGCATTCGTGTCGGGCAAGCCAAACACATAGTTCACAATCGTGCCATACACCCAGGCGGCCGTACCTTCTTCAATTTCCGGCGACCAGATGCCATCAGCCCCAATCACCTGCGGCTGCACCGAAAAAGACTGCCCCTGCAAAGACAGCGTGGCCGGCATGTCCAGCGTGACCGAAATGGTCTCCGACGGGCTGACGCCTACAACCAACGGATCCTGGTTAACCACAGAGGAACTCGACGTAGTTGGAAACGGCGTTGGCGCCCCACCGCTAAACAAACTGTTGCCTTGCAAAAACGACAGCAGCATCAAGACCGCAATCATGCAGAGAGCAATCACCCCCAGCACCACAATCCCAACAAAAACTGCCAACCAACGATTGGCAGTTACCCAGCCCATCAGGGATCCAACTCGCGAGTTTTCCTGCTCGGTTTCCTCTGGCTCTAGCTCTGGCGTCATAGATTTAGTCCTGGCGGCTGCTTGGTCTCATCAATTTGAGCCACTCTACGGGATTCCTGCCGGTAATGGCTGTGGTGCAACCCGGATGAGGATATTCGACTCATCACCAACCACTACCTGGCTGTAATTCAAGAAGGGCACAACCACCCGCAAGGCCCCCGATGCCACGATCGAATCGAATCGTATCATACCTGCCTCATTGGTATAACCAAAGGCTAACAGTTGACCTGTGCTGTTGTCATACAGCGCCACGGCCGCGTCCACAATCCCTTCCGTTAATTCCGGCGTAAAACTGTTATTGCTGTCATAGTACAGAGTCACGTTCACAACCACGATTCGCTGCCCGCCAGACGAAGGCGTGGCGGTGGGCAGCGGCTGAATTTGCACAGATGGCGGCGGCGCAGGCGTTAACGTCTGAAAAATGGAGGTGAAATCAATGGGCGTTACGGTCGGGAATGGCGTCCCGCCAAATGGGGTTGGTGTGGCGGCGGACGGTCCGCCTGTGCCCGTGCCGGGTGAAACCGGCGCGGGGATAGAAGTCGCCGTGGCCGTTGGCGTCGGGGTAACGACTTCCTCAATGCACAGCAAATCATACGTGTGCAAGGGCGATTCGTCGTAAGGGGGCGGATTCACCGGCCCCACTTCGATGGTCAGATATCCGGTATAAGGCGCACGAATGCTTAGCTTACTGCCCCGGTCTCCTGGCGCTTTGTCATCATTGCCCAGGTTTGGATAAAAATCATTGCCATTCTGATCTAAAAAGATCATGTTCGTGTCAGCATAAGGCGAAAGGTTCAAGGTCTCGCAGGTGTATTCAAGGCCCGCCTTCATCCAAAGGCGGAAAATATCGGTATCCTGCGAACTACCCAGCGTGGGCACAAAACTCAGGTTGTAGACCAGGCCGACGCCGATCGTGCAGGCGTATTCGAGCAAGCTGTTGAATTCGCAGTCATCGGCTCCAGCGATGGGGGTTTGTGACGGCGTCGCCGTGGGTTGGGCAATCTCTTGAACTAAAAAGCAGTAGGTTTTATTCGTCGGGTCGGAAGGGTCTTTATTTTCGATGTAGGCGAAGTAAAAGCCCTCGCTGGAAGCGGTGAATTCCACCTGTGAGCGTCTGGTGGTCACGTCGATATCGTCGTTGCTGCCAATCACACTGCCTTGTGGATTGTAAATCCGCAAATAGGTGTCGATGCCCGTGACCAGATCGGTTGTTTGCGCCCGATAGCGGGAGCCGGCTTTAGCGTAAAACCGGAAATAATCCACGTCACCGACTGGCCAAAATGTCGCGTTACACGCCGAGACCCCCACGCCCACCGCGCGCGCCTCGCTGAGGCTGTTGTTCGGTTCATAGGCATCTAGCAAAATAACGCCGCCGGGAGTCGCGGTGGGGGCAGCCGGCAAGTCGTTGTCGATGATGTTGATTTGCATGCGGAAGGGGTTGCCCAGGGTCGCATTGACCGGGTTGAGCAGTTCGATGTAGAAGAACTCGATGGGCTCGTCGACATTGTCGTCGATGAGGGTGATGGAGATAGTTCTGGTGGCCACGTTGGTGGGAAATTCCAGCACGCCGCTGACATTGGTGTAATCGCCGCCATTCCCGGTGGCCGTGCCGGCGAAGGAGTTGTAGTTAACGCGGACGGTTTCGGTAGCAGTAATGAGATCTCGGGCGACGACAACCTGCACGATGCCGGCGTTTTCTTCAAAGTCTACGGAGGCGGAGTTAAAAAATACCTTGGGTAAGGTTTGGGCAGAAGCCGTGTGGGTTGAGGTTGCTGATAATTGGATCACGAGCAAGACTGTCAGGAACAGCACAGTCAGTCCACCAGTCATGAGAACCCGATTGACACGACGCCATTGGGATCGATCCATAAATACCTCACATTAAGATGATGGAAATTATAAGTAGTGTGTAGACCATTAGCAAGTTTACCGGAAAATAAAAAAAGCGCCCTTAATCAGAGCGCTTAAAGGATACGGCCGTTCGCTTTCAAACAAAGTGACGCTTAGTTTTTAGGAATTGGGTTTTCCAGCACCTCATCAACCAGACCATATTCTTTGGCTTGCTGCGGCGTCATGTACAGGTCGCGGTCGGTGTCCTCGGCGATTTTTTCTACCGTTTGCCCGGTGTGGCGGCTGAGGATGCTGTTCAGGGTGGTACGCAAGCGTAAAATCTCTTGCGCCTGAATGGCAATGTCCGACGCCTGACCCTGCGCGCCGCCTAACGGCTGGTGCATGTGGATGGTGGCATTGGGCAGGGCATAACGCATCCCCTTGGTTCCGGCCGTCAACAAAATCGTGCCAAAGCTGGCGGTGAACCCCACAGCGACGGTGGAAACAGGGCACTCCACCTGCTGCATGGTGTCATAAATCGCCATGCCAGAATAGACCTGGCCGCCGGGGCTGTTGATGTACATGCGAATCGGCTTCGTTGGATCTTCACGCGCCAGGTATAACAATTGGGCTACCGTCAGGTTGGCGATCTGATCGTTGATGGGCGTGCCCAGGATGATGATGCGCTCTTTGAGCAGCAACGAAAAGATGTCAAACGCGCGTTCCCCACGCCCGGTTGTTTCAATGACCATAGGAACCAGTGAGGTTGGTATGTTCATGTTCACGTTTTCACGATCTCCTTCACTTGGCATCCGTTTCTCCAATCAGGCGCGATGGAAAAATGATGCTGGGACGATAATAGAATTTCCCCGAAGTCTACCCGCATTGTATAAGATTTGCGTTATTCTTCTTCGTCGACATCTGCCGCGTCATCAATTTCTAAGGATGCCAGGTCGGGGGCGTTGCCGGCGAGGATGTCTCTCATGCGTTCGTAGGCTTTGTCCATCAGCACTTCGCTGCTGATCATCTCAAACGCATAGCCGCTTTGGAAATATTGGCGCATGCTGTCGCGCAGTTCGTCGTTGTCGCCAAAATCTTCCAGGCGCGCGTCGATTTTTTCGTCGACATCTTCGGCCTTGACGGTTAGTTTTTCGTCGAAGATGAACTGGCGCAGGGCTAGCTGCCGCTGCAGGCGTTCGACGGCCGTGTCCTCAAACTCATGGCGGATGGAATGCTCATCCATCCCCTGAATGCGCAGGTAATCCTCCCACTCCCAACCGGAGCGGGTGATCTGGCTTTTCAGAGAATCGACCATGGTGTCGATTTCCATCTCCACGGCCGCCGGCGGATAAACGATCTCTGCGTCGGCCAGAAGGTCGTCGATCATCCGTTCGATGAGCTCGTTTTTGGCGTCGGCTTCGGCCTGGTTTTGCAGATTGTCGCGCACGGAGGCGCGCAGTTCGTCGATGGTTTCGTAATCGCCTTCTTGTTTGGCCAGGTCGTCGTCCAGTTCCGGCAGAATGCGGCTTTTCACTTCAAGGAGTGTCACGTCGAATGAGGCTTCCCGCCCGGCCAGTTCTTCATCGTCAAAATCTTCCGGGAAGGCAAAGGTGAACGCTTTCTGGTCGCCGGCCGACAGGCCTACGATTTGCTCCACAAACGGCGTGCCGGGGAAGAGCACGTCGGCATCCATGAGCAGCTCGGTTTGTTCTTCGTCGAAGAGGATTTCTTCTTGGTCGGAGGATTCGGTAACGGCCGTTTCCTCTCCATCCGCCTCTTCCCCCTCGGCTTCCTCGTCGGCCGCCCGGGGCAGCAGGATGCCTTTACCCGACAATGTCACCAGGTCGCCCAGGGCCGCCGGGCGCTCCGCCGGCTCGACCACCTGATGGCGTTCCTGAATCTTCTGCAAAGCGTCGGCTACCGCCTCATCGGTCACTTCTGGCTCCGTCACTTCGCGGCGCAGTTCCCGGTAAGCGCCTAAAGTCACCGTGGGGGCCAGGGGGACTGTGAATTTATAAACCAGCGGATTTTGCTCCACCTCGTCCAGGCTGGGCTGCGCGTAGAGCTCGATGCCGCTTTGGGCCAGAGCTTCCTCAAAAACCGACTGGACCATGTCCTCGATGGCCTCGGCGCGCAGCGTCTCTTCGCCCACGCGGCGCAAAATCACCTGGTAGGGCGCTTTCCCTTTGCGAAAACCAGGGATATAGGCATCTCTGGCCAGTTTGCGCGCCGTATTGCGCATGGCCTTTTGCACGCGCTCTTCAGCAACTTCTACCGTCACGGCCATTTGCCGTTGATCATTTTCTTCCGTATGAATCGTCAGGGTCACAGGTGTACCTCACTCCAAAAGTTTCGTTTGAACAAAAAAAACGCGTTGCCTGAGCAACGCTGCATGTTTGTAATGGGGATGGAGGGACTCGAACCCACACGCCTTGCGGCACATGATTCTAAGTCATGCGCGTCTGCCAGTTCCGCCACATCCCCGGCGAACGGTGATTATACCACTGGTAAACGCTTTGCCAAACAAGCTTTTGAGAACGATGAACGGGGAACGATGAACGGGGAACGAGGAACGAGGAAACGGCCGTTTCCTCCCCTCCCCCATTACCCATTCCACAATTCAACCATTCAACCATTAATTATTAGCCACGGCCGTTACCACCGCCAATCGTGGCACGGTCTGAAAGCCCGGCCATAACGAAAGGGCGCAACTGTCAACTTGATAGAATTAGTCTGACAAGCGGAGTGACCAGCGCAACCATGCTGGCTCCTGCTAAAAACATAATGAAAGCTCCGATAATTTGTGGCCAGATACCATGCGAGAAAAAACGCATCCCAAACAATGTTTTCGTTAATGTATAAGGATTTTCTTTCTTCAATACCATCACAAGCCCGATCATAAAGAAATCAACCATAAGCATTATGAAACCGAGTCCAAACAAAAAAGCCATAGTATCTGTCGGACGTTGTTGCAGCAAAATACCCCAAACTACAGTCCATATAAAACCGATCGGCACCAACAATAACAGAGTATTTATCAACTCTCTGCTACTTCGAGTCTTCACAAAACTGTATATTTTTTGTAGCATGGCTATTCTCCAGTGGTTATTGATCTTGTCCGGCCCCGCCTGCCATTCCCCAACCCACCAGGCAAAACGGCCATTTCCTCCCCTCCCCCATTACCCATTCCACAATTCAACCATTAATTATTAGCCACGGCCGTTGCGAACCCCATACGGCCGCTATCGCCAAAAGGCCACAACCAGGACTAAAAAATGGCAAAGGCGGTGTGGCGCGAAGACAACGCCGGCTACACTGGCTAACCGCGCTAAAGCAAGGGGGATTGACTTTACCCCGCCTCCACCTGTTGAAGAAATGGAGCGAAGGGAATAGTAAATGGTGAGTAGGGCAACGGGAATATGGCGAATTGGTTGGGGAGTCGTACTGTTGTCACAATCATGATTGGGCCATTTTGGGTATAATCATCCTGCCTCAACAAATAACAAAATTCGTTAGAGTCAGCGAAAAATCAGAGTTGAATGACGAAATATTTTAAGTGAATTCGGGACTTATATAACATCGTGTTATGAATAGAACAGAATTGCGTGATCAAATTGGCGAGAGATTTAGTCTTTCCGAAATACACCAATTATGCTTTAGCTTGGGCATCGATTATGAAAACCTCCCCGGAGAAACAAAAATTGAAATTGCGCAAAGTCTGATTGAACATTGTGAACGCCACAATCGTTTACCTGAACTAAAGCAAAGCTTGAACACCTTACGGCCTGGAATGGTATTGGAGGGGTTTCCGAACGATCCGTTAGACTTTGATCAAAATCTCAAAGGGCGCGAACTCTTTGTTCTTAATGAACATACCTACACATTATCAGCAGCTTATAAGTTTGTGGGGCGAGTAAGTGAACTACAAAAATTAACTGATTGGGCTGCAAATGACAAATCGCCTATTAAATTGATCGTTGGTCAAGGCGGGGAAGGGAAGAGCGCACTAGCATGGCATTGGGTTACAAAGGTGGTCCCTGATACTTTTGAAAAACGCTTTATAGGTCGAATATGGTGGAGTTTTTATGATAAAAACTCAAGTTATGAAAAATTAATCCTAAATTTCTTGTCCTATGTTCTTGATACCCCCTTTCAAAATCTTTCATCCTTAAATATCAAAGAGCAAGAGAACAAGCTATTTTCAACCCTTTCCGAAAGGCCATTTTTAATTGTATTTGACGGATTGGAAAGGGCTATGATGCTGTATTCAGATGTACCGAGTCTATTAGGTGACCGCCCAAAAGAAAAATACAAAGAAAACACAAGCATTAATGATCAGAATTTGAGCGCATTCATTCGCCGATTAACACAACTCGACACGTCAAAGGTTTTAATCACCAGTCGAAATTATCCAACCGAACTAACAAACAGATTCACAAGTGAAAAAATCTTTGAGGAACTTACTCTTAAAGGGCTAACAGATTTTGATGCCCTTTTATATTGGCGAGAAGCAGGGTTGTCTGGTGACAAAAACATGTTGCTTCAAATTTTTAATAGTATGAACAATTACGCCCTCTTTATTGAAATTTTTACGGGAGAAATTAAGAACTATAGAAGATCGCCTGGTAATTTAAAGAGGTGGCTTGTAGATAATCCTGACTTCGATCCCTTTAAAAACACCAAGTTTGAATTGGCTCTGGAAAAAATGCTCAAGGTAGCCATTACTCGGTTAACAGATTTGCAGAAACATATTCTCAATATTGTTGCTGCATTGGTAATCCCAACCTCATTTGACTTTTTAGAAAGAATAATTCAAGAAAATGGTACGAGAAAGACATTTGAGCAGATTGATTTAGCTTTGACCGCGTTAGAAAACCGTGGCTTACTTGGTTGGGACAAAAAAATGAATCAATACGAAATGCACCCAGTTGTCCGAGGGTTTATTTGGACAAATTTGGATGCTGAAGAAAAAAGGAGTATTTACAAATCGATTTTTCAACAATTTCGAAATATTACGTCTGAACTCGAGTTTAGACAAAGTCTAAACTGCGCTGGCTTCAGGGCCAGCAAAA
>ERZ795053.7171-NODE-7171-length-10822-cov-4.543791_pt1 | contig 10822 bp, 6 predicted proteins | sample MGYA00375137_ERZ795053 | MGnify/ENA primary metagenome ERZ795053 (study PRJEB30182, sample SAMN05720284) | activated sludge metagenome | isolation source: Anaerobic digester | place: Hong Kong | collected 2014-12-17 ... | reverse complement strand
CCGGGAGCCATGTGCATGGTGGTACTGCTCATGTAATACGTATCGCCTACGCGAATCATCGATAAATCGGGAACATCGGCATGAATCACAGGATTTTGCGCTTTCTTTATTTGAGAAAAAGTATTTAAATTGAATAAAAGGGTAAATGATAATATCAAAAGGGACAAGGTTTTACCGGTTACTTTTTTCATAATGATTTAATTATTTGATTCTGTTCGTTATCACATCAACTTCTGCATACCCAATCCTGGTGTTGTTTTCAGTGTTTTTCAGGGCACGAAGTTTAAAATAGCGGGCTGTAACAGGTTCAAAATTTTTAGTTTGCCACAAAGGATTATTTTTGATATTGGAGAATTCGCCTTCGCTGACCTTTTTCCAGTTTTTACCGTCCGTTGAGATATAAAATTCGTAATGCGTAATTGTACCGGGCTGCCATGAATTCTGCTCGGGATAGTATTTAAATCCACTCAGATTTAATTCTTCGCCAAGGTCAATAACAAGGTCAGCCGGAAGTTTTGTTCCATCGCTATGGCGCCAGCCAGTTGCCAGATTTCCGTCAATAATTTGATAAACTCTTTCATCTTCAATCCCAATAATTTTCCAGTTTTTGCGCGGTAGTCCAAATTCTTCTGTAGTTGCCTGGCTTCTTTTCCCTGTTGCGGGTTCTACTGAAATGGCGCTTATTTTCACTTTTCCTTCGGTTTTAACAGGATCGGTGTATTTTATCGATGCATTGGTTGCTTCGGAACCGTCAAGCGTGTAATAAATTTCCGATTCGGCATCGGCCGGAATTATACTGATTTCTCCAGCCTGATTTCTGATAATTGTTGGTTGGGTAAGAATTTGCGGCGCATTGTAAACTCCAATATTCGAAATCAACGGGCACGCTTTTGAATCGGTAATGCTGAAACGCAATTGTGTAGCCATAACTGTCGGGAAGCGCAAAATACGTTTGTAACCGATGGTGGTCGCTTTGGCTATTTCCTGCCAGTTTCCGTCAACCTGCGCTTCAATGGTAAAAGCTTTTACACGTTGTCCCAGGCGAATATATTCCTGCGCCATAAAACGATTAAAGGTGGTTGGCTTCCCAAAATCGATTGTCAGCGAAGCAGTTTTCACTTCGTCATCGGTTGCCCAGTACGAATCTTTTTCATCGTCAATCACATTGGCTGGTCCGAATTTTTTACTCCTACCGCGAAAATTGCTGGCTTCGGTTTTTGTATTTTTCACTAGGTTTTCGGCAAATGCTTCTTTTACAGCAGCAGCCAAGTCAAGCGCAGCTTTTTCGTCGTTTGGATGAATCAAACCGTTAGGCATTATCGGGAAGTTTAACAGAAAAGTTGCGTTTCTACCGATAGAATTGTAATAAGTGTCCATCAACTGAGGCAGAGTTTTCACCTTTGTATCTTCACCGGGATGATAAAACCACTCAGGACGGATAGAAGTATTTACTTCGCCCGGAACCCACGAGTCACCGTTTTCCACACCGTAATGCAGCATTTCGAAAGGCACATCGCCGGTGGCATTCAGCAAACTCCAGTTGGTTTCGCCAACCCAGCCTCCTTCGGTTCCCACCCAGCGCAAATCAGCCCGGTCGCCGCCATCGTTCCAGATAACGATATTGGGTTGCAGTTCACGCACAAGTTTGTAGGTGTTTTTCCAGTCGTAGTAAGTTGCTCGGTCGATTTTGCGGTTTTCGTTGGCGCCACCGTACCAGCCGGTTCCGCCGTTGGCACCGTCGTACCACACTTCAAAAATATCGCCGTAATTTGTCAGAAGTTCGGTAAGCTGGTTTCTGAAATAGGTAATGTATTCCGGTTTTCCGTAATCCACGTGGTTTCTGTCCCAAGGCGAAAGGTAAATTCCGAGTTTCAGGCCATATTCTTTACAGGCATCGGCCAATTCGCGAATTACATCGCCTTTTCCGTCTTCCCACAGTGCATTTTTTACCGAATATTCGGTGTAAGCCGATGGCCACAAACAAAAACCGCAGTGGTGTTTGGCTGTAACGATGATTCCCTTCATTCCTGCCTCTTTGCAAATGCGCGCCCACTGCCGGGCATCCAACTCAGTCGGGTTAAACAAGGCTACATCTTCGTTGCCAAAACCCCACGACTGGTCGGTGTAAGTATTCAGCGAAAAATGCAGAAAAGCATAATATTCCATTTCCTGCCAGCGCATCTGGTTCTCTGTTGGAACAGGTCCACAGGCTGCCGGAGCCTCCACCTTTTTGCAACTGAAAGTCAGTAATGAAAGTGAGAGAATTATTGTGAAAAATATATATCGTTTCATGAAATGATAATTTTAAATTATATCAGTTTTCTGAAATGTTTCTTTTTATTCTAATCACTGTAACTGACATTGGCGGAGCAGCATATTGAAATGATTTGGCAACTTCAATCTGTGACGTTACCGGTACAATTTTCTGAAGGTCTTCGAAAGTATTTTCATCACCGGGTTGGCCGCTCAAAACTGTTTGTTCAGCTTGTGCATCAATTTTACCGAATTTGCCAAGGTTAACTTTCATGGGTTTGCCAGTGTCGCTGTAATTCACCATTTTCAGGATAATATCGCCGGTTTTACCGTCCTGCACACATGAAGCAGCCAATGTTGTATCACTTTCATTTTTCGAAATTACCTTGTCGAACCATGTATCGCCCTGGTTTGTCATGAACATTTTTTGAACATGATAATTGGGTGTGAGAAGAATATTTACATTATCGAAGAAAATCATGTCTGTGGTCCATTGTGTGAAACCTTTTTTTGCAAGTAGCGGAGCGTACGAAGCCAGATTGACCACGTCGCCATTGCGTTCGAGCCCGGTTAAATAAGCAGCTTCAGCAATGGCATTTTTCAATTTGTTTCCCCACGAAGCGTATTCGCCCAAATAAACTTTCGATGAAGTGCGCGGATAATTATCGTAACGGTGCACATTTGCCATTAACCATTCTGGTTGAACGTAGTAATGTTCGTCAACTATCCGCAATTTTATATCATCTGCAATCTTCCAGCCTTTATCAAAATCTTCTCCGCTGTGGAAAGGTCCAACTGTTCCGATAATTGTAATTTCGGGGTGTTTTACTTTTACAGCCCCATAAATCTCTTTAAAACGTTCTTCAAATTCAGGAGTGATTTTATCTTCATTCCCAACTCCCAGGTATTCAAGATGAAAAGGCTCCGGATGTCCGGCGGCAGCGCGTTTTGCGCCCCATTCCGAAGTTGCAGGTCCGTTGGCCCACTCAATCAGATCCAGAATTTCCTGAATGTATTCATCCATTTCTTCATTAGGAATTGCTTTTTGTCCGGTTCCTCCAATTCGCCATGTTCCGCCCGAATTCTGGCAACTTACTGCTGCAGGAACAACCGGAAGTGGTTTGGCGCCAATATCTTCGCAAAACTGAAAGTATTCGAAATAGCCCAATCCGGCAGTCTGGTGGTAACCCCAAATATTTCGCTGTGCCTTGCGTTGTTCCAACGGTCCAATTGTGTTTTTCCAGCGGTACATGTTTCCAAGTCCGTCGCCATGAACAAGGCAACCTCCCGGAAAACGGATAAAAGCAGGTTTCATGTCGGCCAGTTTTTGCGCCAGGTCGGCACGCAAACCGTTGGGGCGGTTTTTAAAGGTCTTTTCAGGAAATAATGAAATCATATCGAGCGCCAGAATACCCGGAGTTTTTGCAAGAACAACCAACATTGCACTGTCACAATCAGCATTCGCATTTAATGAGACTGAATATTTTTGCCAGTCATTTTTGGAAGTAAAAACTGTATTGAGGGCAAGAATTTCTCCCCTGCGATTTTCAAGGCTAATCATTAACTCCATCGGATTGTCAGAGAGTTGCCTTGCAAATAATGAAAAATTATAATTTTCTCCTTTGTTAACCACTATTCCATCGAAACCTGAGTTTTTAATTCCAACTCCCGATTCGCCTTTAAATTGTTCGTAACTACCAACAAACTCTGCAGTTAAAACAATGTAATGCGGGTTGTTTGGGTGAACCGGCGTTATGGTTTCAACACTGATTTTGCCATACGAATAACCCGGGCTTATGTATTCCCAGTAAGATAATGGATTCCATTCGCGGCGTTCTGCAGGATTGTATTCAAACGAACGGTTTTGCACCAGTTCGGCATACAAGCCACCATCAGCAGCATAGTTGATATCCTCGAAAAATAGCCCAAACAAATCGGAACTAATCTGTTTGCCGCCTTTTGCAGGCTGTGCCATAACATTGACTGAAGCTAAAATGCAAATCAATGAAAGCAAAAAGGTCCTGTTTTTCCTGATAATCACTCTTGTCTTAAAATTCATCTTTTTCGTTTTTTGTTACTGCTTTTACAGAAATTTTATTTCAACCATTTTTATTCCGGAAATGCGTTGTTTGCCGAAGTTGCATACAAACCCAGCAAACAACCAGTAAAACCACCGGCCACATCGGTTGAAAGAATATCTCCTGAAACAGTTCCACCCAAATTAAAATAATCGGTTCCGTTGATTGAGTAGCTGAATTGATAATCGTCGCCATTGGCCGCCATCTGCAAACGAACCGGTTTGCTGAGATCGATTTTGGTGCTGGCCACAATTTTTGATTCAGCCTCGCGGCTTCTGAATTTTCCGGTGGTTCTTTCCAGTAGAATATAATAATCGGCTCCCTTTTTTGTTATACCGAAAACATAGTTATACCGTTCACTTTGCAACGCCACAATTCCGGCCAGGTCATTTTCTGATTCAGGTTTGTAATCAACAGTTGCCGTAAACGAAAAGGTTTTGTGCATCTGCCTTAGAAACAGTGTTGAAGTGGGTTTTACTTCTTTGATGTTGGTTTCAAAAGGCTTGATTTTCAATCCTTGTTTTGAAGTTGAAATAAAATCTTCGCGTGGGCCGCGGAGTCCAATCCAGCGGTAATCCAGTTTTCCGGCGTTGAAATCGTCTTTAAACGTAAAGTTTCCGTTGGGGAAGAATCCATCCTGTCCGGCTTTGTTTTCAGTAACTCCGGCGGGCATTTTTAGTTTTGGTTCCATGGGAATAAGCCCGTTTTCGAAAACCGGAAACTCACCCGACCAATCCACTGGCAGAATAAACGTTTCGCGGCCAGTGTTCACCCTGTCTTTTTCATTGGGGCGAACAGCCAGAAAAACACCGTAATATTTCTTGTTATCAGGCCCCAAAACCAAATCGGCATGACCAGCCCAATCAACCTTATTTACGCGTTCTTTGGGAAAATGACGTTGCGTCAGAATTGGGTTGCCAGGTGCAGGAGTAAAAGGCCCTTTCGGGTTATCGCTTTTAAAAATAACTTCACTGTGCCAGCCGCCGGTTCCGCCTTCAGCACACATTAAATAGTATTTTCCATTTTTTTTGTAAAGATGAGGTGCTTCAATCCAAATCGGTTTTTTAGACAAATCAACTCCACCATCCACTATAATTTCGTCGGTTCCGGATATAACTTTGTCAGTATTAACATCATATTCCCAGATTTTTATTACCCGGTGACCGTTGTACAATTCCTTCCCCTGGTCAGGAGCATCGTTGTGAATTACATAAGCTTTCCCGTTATCATCGAAGAAAAGAGAAGGGTCAATTCCGTTAAAATCAAGTTTTATTGGATCGCTCCAGCCATTAAGCGGGTCTTTGGTTTTCACCACAATATTTCCAAAACCTCCTGAAAACTGAGTAGTTATCATATAAAAAGTGTCGTTGTTTTTATTATACAGAATCTGCGGTGCATAAATTCCGGCACTTATTCCGCAATCGTGAACAACCAATTGTGATTTACGATCTAGTACGTGGCCAATTTGTTTCCAGTTCACCAAATCTTTTGAATGAAAAATTGGTACTCCGGGAAACATCGCAAAAGTTGAAGTAACCAGGTAATAATCGTCACCTTTTCGGGTTATGCTCGGATCAGGGTAGCAGCCCTGCAAAATTGGATTGTAGAACTCGCCTGGTTTCAGCGGGTTGTCGGTATAAACCTTATCGTTGCCTTCGTACACAAAATCGGTAAACACTGGTGAATTTGTTGTTTGACTACAAACTGTCAGCGAGAACAGTGCAGTAAAAGCCGCTGAAAACAGAATTGTTTTGATTTCCAAGAGTAAATTTTTAAAAAGCATTTGTTTCTCTATTTTGATTTTACAGTTATTTTTTATTCATTCTTATTTTCTCACCAGCCTGATATAATATACCGCTCCGGCAGTGTTTCCGGGCAAAGCCTGAAATTTTACCCTAATTTGTTTTTTATCTTTTACCATTGAATCTGGAATATCATATTTAACATCGTGAAACAGGCTCTGGTTCCAGCGGCCTGTGTTGTCTTCGGTTACCAGTTTTTCATTATCGATATAAATGTCGAATTTCCGGATTCCCCACTCGGCGCCCCAGTAACGAATTATCAGACTCAATCCGGTTTCGGAATTCGTTGCCATGCTGTAGCTGAAAAAACCTTCGTTTCGGGCATCGCGCCAGAATTCATCCTGAAAATTTCCGGCGGATGATTTTATCTTTTCCATCTGGTGGTCGGCTTCTGGTTGCTGTTCGCCGGGTGCTACAAAATCGATGGTTCGTTTCTGAAGTTCCGTCCTTTCTTTTTCCACAATTGCAAGCGAATCGATATAGTTTTTGTATTGTGATTCAGTCAGCCACATCCAGTAAATCATGTATCGCGAGTCGTGAATCCTGTAAAACGGTTCCAATTCAATATCTGCTTTATTCTCCATGTTCAGCGAAGTGCTAAATGTGAATGGCTTGTCTTTTACCGGCTTAATTTTTCCGGCAATATCTTCCATGCTGTTCTCGATTATTATCGGGGCTTTGTCAACCGGAAGCCGCTCGCCGCCTGCAATGTGCGCCCATCGTCCATCGTCGGCAACCACACCTTTTAAATCTTCGGCTCCGGTTTTGGCGCCCAGCAAAATTGGCCCGTGCATAACGGCAAAATAGTTAGGTACATTGGGCATTTTTTCGATTGTATTGCGCATTGGCAATAAAATCTGAACCTCATCGCCCTTTTTCCAGTTCCTTTCAACAGCAATATATGATGAGGGTCTGGCATTAATTTCAAAAGGCTTTCCATTGACCAGAATTTTCAGCGCTCCTTCTTCTACCCACAACGGATAGCGAACCATCAGCTTGAACATTGCAGCTCCGCCGGTGATTTTCAGTGTTGTTTTTTCTTCGTTTGGAAATTGAGTTTCCTGCACCAGTTTTATTTCTTTTTCACGCCAGTTGAGTTCCGAAGCCACAAACAGATTCAGAAACAGTGAATCGTTTTGATGGGTGTAGATAAAATGGCTGTACTTTCCATGGTTTTCCATTCCGCTGCCCACACAACACCACATGGCTTCGTTTGGTGCCGAGTAAACCCGGTAATGCCGCGGACGCGCCGGGGTAAAATACACATAACCACCATGTTCAGGGTGCTGGGTCGAAAGAATGTGGTTGTACATGGTACGTTCGTAGTAATCAGCATATTTTGCCTGCGGATTCATGCGGAACAAATTCTCTGTCAACTTCAGCATGTTGTATGAGTTACAGGTTTCGGGACCTTCCACATCGTTTACAAAATCAGTACACGAAGCTACGCTGGGAAAAAATTCCCGCCGACTGTTTCCGCCAAAAGCCAGCGAGCGTTTTCCGGTTACTGTTTCCCAAAAGTAACTCGCGGCATTGCAGTATTTCTCATCCTTCGAAAGTTCGGCAATGCGCTGAAAACCGACAGCCTTCGGAACCTGGGTGTTGGCGTGTTTATTATCGAGGTTGTCGTTTCCGGCAGCCATGGCATCAAGCAACATCCGGTGCGAAAACCGTTTGGCAGCAACCATGTATTTTTCGTTGTAGGTCATCTGGTAAGCATCGGCAAATATTTCGTTCATACCACCGTGTTCAGTGTCAAGCATCTGTTGCATTTGTTCTTCGGAAAGATTTGAGGTGATTTTGATTCCCCAGTCACAGAATTTCAGAAAAATGTTTTTTGCATCTTCGTTTCCGGCATACAACCATGCGTCGCGCAAACCTGCGTACAATTTATGTACGTTGTACCACGGAACCCAGGCTGCACGGTAAGCTGAAAAATCGCCTTTCTGCAAAGTACTCCATATTTGTTGACTGTTGGGCGCGCCACCAACATACCCCTTTCCCCAACCGGGGTGATTTTTGTCGTTGGCTTCCTGGCAGGCTTTCAACTCCGAAATCATATATTCCATTCGTTTTTTGCATTCGGTATTTCCGGTTGAAGCATAATTCATGGCTAGCGCTGACAGGTAATGACCACCCACATGACCATCCAAACCGGCCCAATTTGGATATAGTTTTGCTTTTTCGGGTAAACCCGCTTCTTTTCGGAAGGGTGCGATTAAACGATCAATATCGTACTCCAGCAGCACATGAATATTGATATCCTGTGCATGCTTAAACGGTCCATCAAGCAATTTCACGTAGTTTAAAGGAAATTCGTTTCGGTATAGCTTTTCCTGCGCCACGCCAACTTCAATCAACATAAAACTGCAAACAGCCATTACGCACAAAAACCGTTTTATTTTATTGATATTGAAAGCCATGTAGTTCTATTTGCTCTTTAGTAATTGTGAATTTAACTTCTGCAACAAGTTTCAAACCATCTTACATTAATGTCATTTAGTTAACGCCCTTTCCCCGGCACTCAGCGTTACGGTCATACTGAGGGTAGTCGAAGTCTGTTCTGTATCACAACTGAACTTCATTTTGAAATTTACTTTTTCACCCCCTGCAGTTCAAGCATTTTTTTAGCATACCGTTTTCCCAGTTCGCGATAACCGGCAGCGCTGAAATGAAGGTTGTCGGGACCATCAGCACATCCTGCCGAAGAAATTACATACGAATTGGGCAGTGTTTGCGGCAGAATGGCAATGATGGAATTCATCCCGGCGCAGATTCCCTGCTGGTCAGCATTTACAGTTTCACCTGCAAGTAGCGGTACCTTATTCGGGTCGAGGTTTAAATCTTTCACCAGGTTATTGTAAACACCTTTTACCTTTTGTGTCCATAAACTGTCGTTACTATTCGATTCGCCCTGGTGTAGTAAAATGCCTTTGATAACACCTTCTTTCTGCGCCAGTTTAGCCATTTCAACCAACCTTCCGTATGGATTTCCATCGTATTCGTTTATCATTCCCTTCATCCAGCCAGGTGCAGTTTCAACATACTTCTGGTAATTTTCCTTATCGAACAATTCGATTTTGCAACCGCCAACGGCAACCACTATTACTCCCACTTTTACATTTTCGGGAAGATGTTCAACCATGGTCCTTCCAAAATAATCAGCCGGGCCCATGTTTGTGCGACAACGGCACAACGGAGGAACGGCAGGATACCAGCTTCCCATTTTACGGTCGAGGTTGTCACAATTCACTGCCTCCATTACCTCAAAACGCGGATTGACTGTGGAATCCTGAAACTCTGCTTTTGCTGCACCTTCCATGTTCGATTGCCCCAAACAAAGGTATATTTGAAAATTGGGGTCTTGTGCGAAAATATTTCCTCGCGCCAATAGCAGAAGAATAAACAGAGTAATCGCTGAAATCTTTTTCATTGGTTTTATAGTTTTAAACTGTTGTCATTTTGTTTTTATCAAATAATCGGGACGAGCTTTAAAGGTGGCATTTAAAACAAGATTTGTTTGGCGCAGCCTTGCAGCAATTTTCCAATTGAGGGGATAAAGGGGTGATATATGAAAACACATTAAATTTATTTTCATGTTACATAGCTGATTTTATTTAAAAAGCAGTTGTGCAAAGTTAAAAAGGTTGTTACGCCAAACCGGCCAGGTATGCCCACCCGGATATTCGCTGTATTTGTAGTTGATTTTCATTTCGTCGAATTTCGCCATCATCACCTGGCAGTTTTGCCAGGCAATGTCTTCTTTGCCGCCCATGGCAATCCAAAACTGTTTCAGGTTTGTATTAATTTTTTCTGAATTTGCTTTCATAAAATCGTATTGAGGATTGGCAAGTGCCGGCTGGTTGGCCCACCAGCCCGAGCTGAAAACGCCGAGGTAAGCAAAAAGCTCTGTATTTTTAACACCGGCATGGAGTGTTTGCAGTCCGCCCATCGACAAACCGGCGAGTGCACGGGAGTTGGCATCGGTTTTTACCCTGAAATTTTTTTCCACAAACGGAATCACCGCCTGTTTCAGTTCCCTTTCAAAAAGCTTCAGCGATTCTTCGCCAAAACCACCAACGGGCATGTTTCCGTCAACCATTACCACAATCATCGGAACGGCTTTCTTTTCAGCAACAAGGTTATCAAGAATGAGGTCGGTTTTGCCTTGTGTGGCCCAGCCGCGCTGATCTTCGCCACCGCCATGTAAAATATACAAAACCGGGTATTTTTCAGCGGTGTTTTCGTCGTAGCCGGGTGGTGCGTACATGTAAAAAGTACGCCATGAATTCAAAACATCGGAGTAGTACCTTTTTATGCGGGTGTCACCGTGCGGAACATTTTTGAGGGTGTAATAGTCGTCTCCCTTAAACGGAACCTCGAAACCGCTGGCCATGCGTCCCATTCCGTAGAAAGTTTCGCTTGCCGGGTCGCAAACTGCAACGCCATCAATAATTAGCGAATAGTAATGAAAACCTTCACTTAACGAATCGGTTGTGGCTTCCCAAACGCCTTCGGCATTTTTCACCATGTCGTATTTTTTGCCCAAATCGAGTTGAACTTTTTGTGCTTCGGGCGCTTTAATTCTGAAAACCGCTGTTCCATCGGGTAACATCTGCGGGTATTTTGCCGAGCGGATAGTGGATTCGGCAGGTGTTCCGGCCATACTTATTTTATCGAAAGAAGCAA
>ERZ795053.7170-NODE-7170-length-10823-cov-5.042162_pt1 | contig 10823 bp, 7 predicted proteins | sample MGYA00375137_ERZ795053 | MGnify/ENA primary metagenome ERZ795053 (study PRJEB30182, sample SAMN05720284) | activated sludge metagenome | isolation source: Anaerobic digester | place: Hong Kong | collected 2014-12-17 ... | reverse complement strand
CATCTCTTCCAGCGCGCCATCGGGGCGCTTGATCTGAATTGTGCCGCCGAACATGTTGGGATCATTCGCATAGAGGATGCCCTCGGTGCCGTAGATTTCAAGGCGCGGGGTATAGCCAAAGCTTTCTTTGGCCGCCTGCAAGGTGCCGATGGCGCCGTTGGCAAATTGGAGCGTGGCCGCGGTATTGAGCGGCGCGGTGACGGGCACCTCTTGGCCGTGGAGCGGCGAGTCGGGATTATCGACGGTGACGGTCGGGTGTACGTTGCCGGTAAAGCCGGTGACTTTGCGCACGGGGCCAAGCAGGTTGACCAGCGCCGTGAGATAGTAGGGCGCCATGTCAAAGAGCGGATCCCAGCCAAGTTGCAGAAAGCTCTGAAAGTTGGGGCGGGAGGTGTCGTAGGGGCCGCGCATAAGGATTAGACCGCTAGCCGCGTAAGGAATACCGATTGCACCGTCGTCGATCAGCTTGCGGCAAGTCTGCAGGCCGCCGCCGAGGAAGGTATCCGGCGCGCTGCCGACGCGCAGCCCTCGCTCCTTGGCCAGTGTCAACACGCTGTCGGCGTCCTCCGCGGTGAGCGCGAAGGGCTTCTCCGTGTAGACATGTTTGCCGGCGTTGAGGATTGCCCGGTTCACTTCGGGGTGGGCCCACGGCACGGTCAGATCCACCACAATTTCAATCTCCGGGTCAGCCAACAATTCTTCAACGGTGCAAGCCCAGGGTACGCCATACTCCTGCGCCTGGGCCTGGGCCAGCGCCGGGACGAGATCAGCACAGGCGACAACGTCAAGGAGGTCAAAGACCTGCGTACACGTTTTGAGATAGATGCCGCTGATCCGGCCGCAGCCGATGACCCCGACCTTTACCTTCTCCATCGATGGAACCTTTCCTAGGTATTTTTAGTCGAACTCACGCAGCTACCGGCGGCTGCGCTTAACCGTGCTCGACGTGGCTGCCAAGCACCAAGCCCACGTGTAGCTGCATAAGTCCTCTTGGTCTTCGTGGATACTATCTCAATTGTACTTCAACGGATCTCGCACGCCAATCGTCGAAACCCAATGCTGACGCACACTGACAGGGGTCCTATAAAACCGTGGCGCTCACCTCCTGTGGCTTACTTTTGACGAAGGTAGTGAGTGCCAGTGCAGTCACCACACTGCCGATGAGCAGAAGATAGGCCAGGACGGTCTGCCCATCTGGCGCAATGAGCGACTGCCCTCGCAGCGCCTGCCAGGTTAAGATCCCAATCCAGGCCACGTACGCCACCCCGGCGATCCAGACAACGCCGCTGCGTTGCCCTTCGTTGTAGCGCCGACGTGCACCGCGCCGGGTCAACAGGAAGCCAAGCAGCGGCAGCAACTGTAACCCGTGCAGCCCCACAAAGTGCGCCACCCGCAAATCACCACCAACTGTGCTCCAGCCCACAAGCGGCAGACCGGGACCCCCATCCTCCACCCCCACGCTATGGGCGCCGACAATGGACAAATTGCCGCCCGCTTCCAGTGCCGCCCGTTGGCTGGGCGTGGGGCCACTGGTCATCAAGAAGGCGACGGTCATGCCCACGAATGAGGTCAGTGCACCCAACCGCAGTGCGGTGGCAAAGACCGCATCATCCATGCGTTGCAGGGCAAGCAGGATCACGGTGATGAGATTGGCGGTGGCGAGAATGGTAATTGCTGTACCCATGGTGCTAAAGACAGCCGCGTCAAAGGCCGTGCTGACATTGAAATGGCTGGTTGTGCCCCGGATCACCTGGAGCGTAATCAGTGTTGTCTCGATCAGTGCAACTGCCCCAGTGATATTGGCAATACCTTGGACCAGCCGTCGTCGTCCCTCGACATACGTGAGCAACCAGGTAACAGTAAAGGAGTAGATCGGCAGCGAAATGGCAAATTTGAGCGGTTTGATCCAGCCGTTGACACCGGTGATGACCTGGGGATCAGCGACCATCGCGACCAGCAGCACCGGGACCAGTGCAATGTGTAGCAATCCTGCCAGCGTTAGCAGTCGATTGAAGTGCCAAGCTTTCTTGAGAAGTTGAATTAACATAGGTACGTTCTGTTCCTTTCAAACTATAGACGCAAACTAGGATCTGTTGACATTTGCACAGGTGACAGTCACTGTCCCGCGGTCCATTGTTCGCCGAGAACCTGGTGGACAGTGACTGTCACCTCGGAACGGCACGAAATGTCAACGCAAATAAATAGCACAGAATGTTTCCGCAAATTCGGTTACAGCCCGGGGGAATAGAGAATTGATGGATAGACCCTTAGGACGAGGCTGGGGTGGCTACCATGCGATTACTTTGGCGAGCAAATAGGCTTCGCATGATTAAGTAGAGCATGAAGCCCAGCGGCCCAAACATCAAGATAAAAAAGAGCGTGATGGAGGCCAACACTGGATGAAGACGGCGTTGGCGGCTGTCGAGATAGGCCCAACGACCCACAAAGAGGTCAAACGCCAGGAAATGGATCCAGCCAATGGTGGCGCCGGCTGGTGTGCCCAGCAGAGCAGCGATGGTGCCCAACTGGGGGTTGGCCAGCAGGGGCAGCAGTGACAACATGCCGGGCAAAACCAATATTACATAGGCCAGCGCCGCGGGAGCAACCGTCCACACGGATTGCATGAGCCGCTCCGTCCAGCGCCAAGTGGGCAACAGGATCATCAAGAACCAGAAGGGCATGGTGAGAATGTTGCTCAACGAAAAGAGGGTATCAAACATCTGCTATCTCGCTTTCTCCGAATTTTATACAATTAACGAATCATGTTCGGTGAAGTGTAAAAAGTAGCGCTCCCCATGGAGCGCAAGAAAAGTTAGGCTATGTTACGGCTTGCTCAGGCCGCGGAAGAGCGCATCGAGCGCTGCCCGATCGAGATCTGTAAAATCGATTGGCAGTTCACGGAATGTGGTCACGCGCAGCATGGCTATCCCATGCACGTGACTCCAAGAAGTGAGCGCCATTTCAAACACACCAAAACCCGGTTGTGGGTGATACAGCCCTTCGTCGACCGCTCGTGCAATGGCCCGGTAGAGCACGGCAAACGAAGGTTCGTTGCGCAACATCGCGACTGCACTTGCCCGATCCTTTGGCCGCTGATGGGTTTCCTGGTAAATCTCCGAAAGCGGGGCTGTTGTAAACATCAGCAAGAAAAAATCTGGGTTGCGCACGGCAAAGTGAATGTAGGCAAGACCAACTTCGCGCGCATACTCGCGCGCCGGCAACGTCGTATCGACATTCTCCAACGCCTGGGTAAAGCGCGCAAACCCTTGCTCGATGACCGCATGGATGATCTCCTCTTTGCCGCCAAAGTATTCATAGAGGCCGGCCGGGCTGTAATCGATGGCGTCGGCAATGTTGCGCATTGATAGGCCATCGACCCCATCTTTGCTGATAATTTTTCGGGCGGCATCGAGAATTGCTTCTCGGGTCCGCAGTGCACGGCGTTCGCGCGGAGTTAACGTTTCATCCATCGTGTTTTATCCATCTTCCCGAACTGTCTTTCTTTTTCCGAATATGGTTCGGATTTTATCATGCGTTCGGTTTTTTGTCAACCCCTCAATTTAGTTACAGATTTACATATGGAGTATAGACAGATAGGGCATTGATGGACCGATCTGCCAATCAAAGATCTGGGTCGCGCCGCGCCACTGGGAAGATGCATATGCGGTTCCTCGTGAAAGCGGTGAGGGGAGAGCGCGCGTCGGTTCCGCAATTGTGCTGACTGATGGCGCCAAAATTAGCGTCTTCCCCCGAAGCTGGGTATAGTAGAAGAATGAGTCCAAAACGTATCACTTATAAAGATGTCGCCGAGCATGCTGGGGTCTCCGTGGCCACGGTCTCCTATGTGCTGAACAACGGTCCGCGCCCCGTCTCCGCTGCGACGCGTCGGCGTGTCGAACGTGTCATTGACGAGTTGGGCTACTATCCGAATGAAGTTGCGCGGAGCTTGCGATTGCAGCAGAGTTCCACGATTGGCCTGATGATTCCCAATGCCACCAATCCGGTGTACGCTGAAATTGCTCGGGAACTGGAGCGGATCTGTTCTGAAGCAGGCTTTGTTGTATTGCTCTGCAACAGTGATCGGCAAGCGGTGCGTGAGGAGAAGTTTGTGCAAACGCTGCGTGCGAAAGGGGTCGATGGGGTGGTGCTTCTACCGCATCAGCAGCCGGAGGCATTGCTGGAACCACTGCGGCTTGCGCACATTCCAACCGTGGTGTTGGAACATGATCTGCCGAATGTGCACTGTGTGTGCATTGCCGAAGAAGATGGTGGGCGCATTGCAACACAACATCTGATCGATTTAGGGCACCGGCGCATTGCCCACATCCGGCGACACCCAACGAGCGCGCAGAGCACATTGCGTATTGTTGGCTATCGCAGTGCGTTAGCGGCTGCCGATATCCCTTATGATCCCGCGCTGATTTTTGAGTGTGGGCCAGGACATGCTGCCGGCACCGAAGCAATGCAGCGTTTATTGATGCTGTCCAATCCCCCAACCGCGGTCTTTACCCACAATGATGTGTTGGCCATTGGCGCCATGCACGCGGTCCACGGCGCCGGTTTGTCGGTGCCGCGCGATATCTCTGTCGTTGGCTACGATGATATTGCCAGCGCGGCGTTTTTCAACCCGCCGCTGACGACGGTTCGTCATCCCAAGGCTGAAATTGGCACCTTGGCTGCGCATACTTTGTTGCGGTTGATCCAGAGAAATGAGCCGACCCAACCCCAGACCGTGGTTGTTCCGGTGGAGTTGATTGTACGGGGTTCAACTGCCGCTGTGCAGTAAGGCGAGGTCCTGTTGCACCGTTTCGAACAAGTGCGCTTTGAATTCACCAAGCGCACAGACACCCATGCCAAAGAGGGCTGTCAACTCAGCGGAGCGGCTGGCTGGAATATCGGTGAGTACCATGAGGGCATGTTTTTCATCGAGTTCGAGCGTGCGCGCAATCATGGCGTATTTGCTGATGTGCTGCTGATAATCGCCACTTTTGGTTTCGATCCAGTAGATGTGGCCATTGACGTGGAAGAGGAAATCCAGCTCGCCCTCCTGTTCATTGGCAAGGGTGATCCGGGGATTGGCAAGATAGGCAAAATCAATCTGCTGCGCGGTCTGCGCTTGTAGGGTAGTCACCACATCCTGCACCTCCTGCATCACAAAGCGCTCCAGCCATTGCCCGGAAAAGAAATTTTGGGCTGTCGGCAGACGGGTGGTTTTGGCCCGCAGCAGATACTGTGGTGAACGGAAGTAGCGATACTGCTCTAAAAAGGCGACATCATAGAGCTTTTTGCCAAATTGGCAGATGAGGCTAATGGTCTTGGGCGATTCTTCTTTGAGGTTGAGGGTGAAGTCATCGCCCAGTTGCATGTTGCGTTTGATCTGCTGGTAGAGTGGCTTCACACTTTCGTAGTGGGTGCCCAAAAAGCTTGCCAGGCCATTCAAGACCGGATCAAATGACTCCTCGGCGGCCACCTGGGTGATGGTGATGCCTCGTTCGGCCAGGAACTCGGCGAGACGGCCGGCGCTGCCGGGCACTTCCAGGACATCACGGTCTCCCGTTGCGGCAACCGCGGTTGTGCCCGCTCCATTAATGGAAGATTTGATGGGGACGGGCAATGCGACCATTGGTTCTGACCTGTTCTCAACAGTGATCGGCGGCGCTGCTGGCGTGTTGTCCATGGCATCGTGCGTGACGGTGCTCTGCGCTGTCTGCGTCGTCACATTGCTCCCGCCTGTGTCGCTGGAACCGCTCTGCAGACGCTGTGCAATCGCCCGGATCTCGGTTGCCAGATTGTGGCGCAACGTCACTTCCCGGCCACGTTCCTCCTGTAGGGTAGCCACCGTCGCATTCTGCTCTTGTAGCTCCGTCTCCAATCGACTCACCTGACCCTGCGACTCTGTGATCACCCTCTTTGCCTGCACCAACTCTTCATTCCGTTCGGCAATAACCTGCTCAAGGTGCGCCGCTTTTTCCTGCAGCTGAAGGTTCTGTTCGTTGGCCCCGGTGAGATCGCGCCGCGCAATTTCGATTTCCTGCTCAAGCTGGTGGACTCGTTCTTGGTCCACCTGCGCCCGCCGCAACTCTTCCGTGGTTTCACGGAGAATCTCTGCCTGGCTCTGGAAATGCCGTTCCTGCTCTGCCAAACGCTGTTCCGCACGGGCCGCGGCTCGTTTCTCTGTTTGCACCTCTTGGCCGCGGTCGGTCATTGCTTGTTGGAGTAGCTGAACCTGACGCTCGTAGTTGGCGGTCAGTCGCTTGGCATGGCGACGGTGTCGCAGCGCACTCAGTCCAAAACCGAGCAAGCCCACTAGAAGGCCGATTGCAATGACAATCACGCCTGCTTCGATCCCCAACCATTGCTCCATTGGTGCCCTCCCATGCCCCAGTATCGTCTATTTCGGCAACTACACTTCAGTCAAAGGTTAACATTGCCTTGACAACCCCGGTGGCCGGATCGAGCCACATGGGGAAAACTTCAATCATCTCCTCGGGGGATGCCTGGTGGGTTAGCCACGGGTTGAGATTGATCTTGCCGCCGTTGAGCGCGTCGACGACATGGGCAAAGTCGGCCGCGGTCGCGTTGCGCGTTGCGTAGAGTGTCAACTCGTGGCTGTGAAAATAGGGGTCGTGAAAGGTAATATCATCCTGCACCAGCCCCACAAAGACCAATTTACCGCCATGGGCCGGGTAGTAAAAGGCCTGCTTCATTGCGTTGACATTGCCCGTGGCATCGAAGACTGTGGTCGGAGCATCGCCCACCAGTCGCACCAACTGTTGGGGAACATCTTCTCCTGGTGTTACAAAGTTGTTGATTCCCAAATGGCGTTGACAGAACTCGACGCGGCGGTCGTTCATTTCAAGCATGGTCACCTCGGCACCGGCGAGTTGGGCAAAGGCCGCGGTGCCCAGCCCAATCGGTCCTGCCCCAATGACCAGCACCTGTTCGCCCGGCTCCAATTGGGCACGGCGCACGGCGTGGGCACCGATACAGAGCATCTCGACCACGGCCAACTGCTCAACCGTGGCCCCTTCGGCCTTGTGCAGCTTGTGGATCGGCACGGTGATGTATTCGCGCATACCGCCATCGGTGTGGACGCCGAGGACCTGGAGCTTGGTACAACAGTTGGTCTTGCCGCGGCGACATGCGCTGCAGACGCCGCAGTTCAGATAAGGTTCCACGGCGCAGATATCACCCACCGTGAGCTGGTGCGGCTGATCGCTCTGCCCCAGTTCGACAATCTCCACCCCCAGTTCATGGCCGAGGATGCGCGGGTATGTGAAAAAGGGCTGGCGCCCGCGAAAGGCGTGCAGGTCAGTGCCACAGATGCCGACGCGGCGCACCCGCACCAGCGCCTCGCCGGGCCCAGCTGTGGTGGGGGCAGGGGTATCGCTCAGCGTGAAGTGACCGGGGGTGTTAAGCGTGATCGTTTTCATCATTTTCCTTCTGTACTTGTGCGGTTGCAGCAACGAGCTGTTGAACCGTTCCTCAATGTAGATCCAGCCAACTCTCTGCGTTTTCGCAGAAGAAGTATCGAGAGATCTCAGGCATATGGGTGAAATTCCCTCAATAAGGCCATTGCAAGAAAATAAATCCACCGTAGGTGCCTAGAAGGCAACCACCCCTTGCGGGCGCCCGCAAGGGGACGCCCCTACGCGATGGGGTGTTTTATAATTTGCAAGCGCCTAAGCTTATCAATCTGATACCTGCCCCAGCAAATACCGGTGGTGCGCCCACACCGCCTTCACCTGCCAGGGCAACGGCGCGTGGTCGAGCCAGGCGTATTTGATCACGCGGTCATAGAGATCCGGCTCCTGGCCAAGATAATAGGCCATGGTGCTCCACTGCCAGCCCTCACCGGTAAACTGCTCCTCAAGCTGCTTGCTGCGGATGCCGAGGCGCTTGAGCACTTCGTTGGCCGGCATCACCGTGTCGGGCCAGGGGGGTACGTCGAGCACCCCCTGGTCGATGATCGTAACACCGGCCTCTTCCAGAATGTGGCGGATGCGCCCAATGTCGGTCCAGCGTTCGTCGTGGTGGCGGAAAAAGTCACGGTCGATGACAAGCTTGCGCAGCCAATAGCCGACCTGCAGGTTATTGGGCATGGCAACAAAGACCAGGTTGCGACTGGTGCGCACCAATTCGCGCAACAGACCTTCCGGATCGCTGATATACCAGAGACCAGCCCACTCCCAGGTCAGGTCGAAGCTGTTGTCGGCAAAGGGCAGTGTGTGCCAGCGGTCAGGCGGGTTGTGGACCAGATTGACGGGCAGTTGCAGATCCTCGGCCCAAATGCGGCGGACGCCGGCCAGGCGCTCTTCGTTGTCATCGACCATCGTAACGTCGACGCCATGTTGGGCAAAGATCACATCGTTGATGCCGCTAACGCCGGCCATGCCATAGAGTGGCGCTTCAAGAACACTTTGGATGTCATGTTGTTGGCGGAGCTCGTTGAGAAAATTGTTGAGCACAAAGCGTTCGTAGACGAGGCCCAAGCCTTCGTTGTAGTCGGTGAGATATTTGCGCCAGGTGTTGGGCAGCGAGGCCGTAGCTTCGCTTGCATGAGGTTCTGTCATGGATCTATCATTCGTTTTTGATGGGTTGGCCACTGAAGCTTCGATTTTAACATAGTTCAGGTAAATGTGCCATTGGGGTTGGAAAAGGGGGTGCGTCCCATTCTTTTGGAATGACAACAAAGGACCACCTAAAGCGTCCGGCGTAATTCCAAAAATGTGGTACGCACCCTGGAAAAGGGGGTATATTTCTGTAGTGGTCAACGAGATAGTGTAACCCATTGGCTCACGCCAAGGCGCAAAGTCCGCCAAGCATTCAACCTTTGCGCCTTGGCGAGCTTTGCTGTGAGTTCAACATCCGCTTGACCACGAAAAAAGGGGCTTATTTCGGCTGTTGGGCCTATTGCGTCGACTGTGAATGGTGAACCGCTTAGCGATCCAGTTGAAACTCACCGTGCTGCAAGGGGACGAGCAAGCCCTCTTGAATGCGCAGACCTTCCTGCTGTGTGGTAATCGGAAGATATTCTTGGGTGGCGGGGTTCCAGACACCCAGGCGCAGCGCCGCGATCGTGTCGGCTTGGGTGTCCCACTCATCGGGCAGTCCCACATAGGTGTAGATTCGTTCGTCCGCCTGCCACTGGTCAACCGGATAAACAGAGCCATCGATCTGGCGGCCAAGTTGGTGGTCACTTTGCATGAGCCGGTGGCCTTCGGCGTCGAGATAGTGCATGTAGACGGCCCATTCGCCGGCGACAACCGGCTGCTGAACGTGCCATTGCAACTCCAGCAAGGGCTTGTCAAGGGTGGTCCAATAGCGATTGGGCTTGCGCACTTGTTGGCCAATGCGGATGTATGCCAGGCTGAGCCCGCCGATTTCGGCCAGTGGCGTTTGGTGGCAGGCCGAAATCAGCATGGGCGGGTTGTCCGCCCCGGCAGGGGGGAGAAATTCCTTGAAAAGTCCACAATCCGGGGAATCGGGTACCCAACCATCCACGGCATAGTAATCCGGTCGTGCGCTCTGCAATTGCTCCGGTAGGGTCACCAAACCGGCCCCATCGAAAAGATAGCGGTTGGCAAAGTAGCCGACGTGTCCAATGGCGCCTGCGTAGACCGTGGCATCGGGGGCGGTATGGGCTTGCAGCCATTGCCCCGCGCGGTTGCGCGGCCCCTCGACATTGGTCAAATAACCCTGGAAACTCGTGACAGAGGCATAGACATGTTGGCCATAGGCAATGAACCAGTAGAGAATCATGGCCGCGCTCACGTAGCCTGCCAGCCGCGGCCACCGTTGATCACTGAGCCAATCGGCGAGGGCTGCCCAAAGTGTGTGGAGGCCAATGCCGACAAAAATGGCGAGAACCGGATAGGCCGGCACGGCATACCACTCATAAAAGTCGATCCCGACCAGGGTGTAGGCGACCAAATAAGCAACCAACCAGATCACGATCGTGGTCCACCCTTGCGCCAAGCCATTGCGCCGGAAAACACGCAGCAACCCAATCGGTAGCATCGCCAGCAGGGTGGTTGGCGCGCCGTACTGGTTGGTAAAGAGCGTCTCCCAGATCCAGTAGCGACTGTGGCCGTAGACCTTGAGATGACCCTGTTTGGCGACCAAGGAGTGTGGAATGGGTGAACCAAAATAGAGCAAGGCGAAGAGCGCCCACGGGAGTAAGGAGATGGCATAGATCCCGATTGCCGGCCAGGGGAGTCGCCGTTGGTGGAGCAAATAGGCGAGGAAGAGGGCACCACCAACGGCAACACCATCCAACCGCATGATAGCGGTTGCGCCGGCGATCAAAGCCGCCCAACGGTATCGCTCCTGCACCACCGCCCAAAAAGTGAGCAGAAGCAGGCCGGTGTAGAGCGGCGTCTCCATGCCGGCCATGGAATAGCGCATGAAGCCCCCTTGCGTTAACAGAAAGGCGGCTGCCAGGAGCGCCGCGCCCAGGGAGCCGCTCAGCCGCCATGTCAACTGCATCGTCAGCCACACAACGGCCAGCGAAGCGAGCAAATTCAGAACTGCGCTCGTCGTGAGCGTGGGGACTCCCAGCAAGTGACCGCCTGCCAAAAGCAGCGTGTAGAGCGGCGTGCTCGTACCGAGCAACCGTTCCCCGGCATTGTAGACAAAGCCCTGGCCTGTAGCTAGATTTTCGGCATAGCGATAGGTGATGAGCGCATCGTCAACGTCAAGCTGCCCATCGCCCCAGCGCATGAAGGCCGCTGCCGCTAGCAGGACCAAAAATGGGAGAAACCGTCGCCAATTCATGATGCAGTCCGGCTGCCCCCTCTGACTTGAGTGGCTAGCCGAGCATA
>ERZ795053.7169-NODE-7169-length-10823-cov-20.585160_pt1 | contig 10823 bp, 8 predicted proteins | sample MGYA00375137_ERZ795053 | MGnify/ENA primary metagenome ERZ795053 (study PRJEB30182, sample SAMN05720284) | activated sludge metagenome | isolation source: Anaerobic digester | place: Hong Kong | collected 2014-12-17 ... | reverse complement strand
GCTTCTCCTGCCGGGCCGAGATAACGCCGGAGGGCTTCGACAAATAGATCACTTCCCACAAAGTTGTCGCCGATGATGGCGACGCGCAGTTGATTCGACATGGCTCATTCCATCTGAAGCACCGTCTATGCCCCAAGCACCGACTGGCGCATTGCCCACACATCCATCATGGCGCGGCGTTCCGCGCCGTAGAGATCCAGCAGCGCCTGGAAGCGCGACCGGTTGCCCGCGACCGGCTCGAAGTGACGCGCCGGCCGCACCATGCGCTCGACCGCCTCAGCGTACGACCCGAACAAGCCGATGGCCACGGCGGCGTTGATCACAGCGCCGCGCGCGCCGTACTCGCTGCCCTCGGCCACGATCACGGGCGCGCCCAGCGCGTCGGCCAGCATCTGCGCCCAGAGCGGGCTGCGGGCGCCGCCGCCGGCCAGGCGCAGCGACGTGACCGGCACGCCCATCGTCTCGTAACAGTCCAGCACCGAAAGCGCCACGCCCTCGTAGACGGCGCGCAGCAGCGTGTCGCGCGTGTGGCCGGCGCTGATGCCGCTGAACTGGGCGCGCGCGGCCGAGTTGATGAAGGGCGCACGCTCGCCCGCCGGGTCGAGATAAGGGTGATAGAGCACGCCGCGCGCGCCCAGCGGTTCTTGCGCGGCGCGCGCCTCCAGTTCATCCCACAAGTTGGCGCCGCTCTGCTGCGCAGCGGCCCATTCCGGCGCATAGAACTCGCGGGCAAACCACTGCAAATTCTGCGTGCTGGTCATGGTCGGCAACAGGCGAACGAACACGCCGGGCGGCGCGTGGCACATGTTGTAGCCGATGTCGGCCGGTTCCAGCACGGGTCTCTCTACCATGACCTGGTGCACGCCGGCGGTGCCGAGGACAGAACAGGCATCGCCGGGGAAGGCCGCGCCCGCACCGAGGGCAGAGGCCGCCACATCGAAGGGTCCGGCCACGACCGGCGTGCCCGGCTTCAGCCCCAATTCGCCGGCGACGTGCTCCAGCAGCGGTGCGCGCAGGTCGACCGGATGGGGTGCGGCGGGAATCACGGGCCGCCACGACTCGATCCCCAGCAGGCGAAAGACGCGCTCGTCGTACGCCTGGGTCTCGACCGAAAAGTAGGTGTGCGAGGCGTCGGTCGTATCGGTGCTTGTTACGCCGGTGAGACAGTGAAAAATCCAGTCCTTGGCCCGAAGCACAGCCGAAGTGCGTTCCAGCGTGGCGGGTTCGTGCTCCTGAAGCCAGCGCAGATGCATGCCCTGGTTGCAGGTGTTGAGCGCCGTCCCGGTAATCGTGAAAAGGTCGTGCCCGATCCCCGCCTCCCACAACTCCGTGACGAGAGCGGCTGTGCGCCCGTCCGACCAGAGGATGGCAGGCCGGACCGGCGCGCCATTGCGATCGATGAGCCAGGTGCCATCGCCCTGCCCGGTCACGCCCAGGGCCAGCACTTCGTCGGGGCGAACGCCGGCGCGTGCCAGCGTCTGGCGCACGGTCGCCTGCACTGCCCGCCAGACAACGTGCATGTCCGACTCCGCCCAGCCAGGGTTCGGCGCCACAAAGCTCGAATCGTGTGCGGCGCCGGCAATCTCGCGGCCCTCGACGTCGAAGAGCGTGCTCTTGATCACCGTCGTGCCGGCGTCGATGCCCAACAAGTAGGACCGGCTCACGATGGTTCTCCTAGATGGCGGCCTGGGTGGCCGCGTCAAAGAGGTGGATGCGGTCGGGCCGGAGGCGCAGCTTGACCGCATCGCTTCGGTCGAGGCGCAATAGCGGCGAAGTCACCGCCAGAACTGTCTGCGTGCCGACGACGGCGGCCAACTGGCCCTCCTCGCCCAGCGACTCGAAGGTCGCTACCGTGGCATCGATCTCTTCCAGCGCGTCAGCGGGTTGATCGACGACCTCGAGGTGAATGGGACGGATACCCACATCGACCTTCTTGGCGCCGCTGCGTTCAAGACGCTCGTGCAGAGACTCCGGCACGCGGATGCGGAAGCTGTTGTCGGCAGCGACGAGGAGGAACTTGCCATCCTCGCGGACAGGTGTCGCCGGCAGGAAGTTCATGGGCGGCTCGCCGATGAAGCCGGCGACGAACTCGTTGACGGGGCGATTGTAGATTTCGTCAAAGGTGCCGACCTGTTGGAGCACGCCGAAGTTCATGACGGCGATGCGCTGCGCCATGGCCACCGCTTCAAGCTGGTCGTGCGTCACCAGGATCGTCGTACGGCCCGTCTGGGCGTGCAGGCGCTTCAGCTCGACGCGCATGTGCGAACGCTGCGCCGCGTCCAGATGGGAGAGCGGCTCGTCCATGAGGAAGACGTCGGGGTCGCGCACGAGTGCGCGCGCCAGCGAGATGCGCTGCTTCTGCCCGCCGCCAAGCTCGGCCGGCTTGCGGTCGAGAATATCGGTTATGTCGAGCATGTCCGCCACCTGCTTGACGCGCTGGCTGATCTCCGGCTTGGGGACGGAGCGCGCACGCAGACAGAAGGCGATATTGTCGAAGACGGAGAGCGGCGGGTAGAGCGCGTACGTCTCGAAGGCGAGCGCAACGTTGCGCTGATTCGGCTCCAGCTTGTTGACGAGGCGATTGCCGATGTACATCTCGCCGCGCGTGATCTCCTCCAGGCCGACGATCATGCGCAGCGTGGAGGTCTTGCCGCAGCCGGACGGCCCAAGCAAAGCCAGGAATTCGCCGTCGCGGACGGTGAGGTTGAGATCCTTGACGGCCTCGACACCGCCCTTGTAAGTCTTGTAGATGTGCTCAAGGCGCAATTCGGCCATTGGTCGCTACCTTACTCCAGAAAAAGAATGTTCTGCCCGCTCTTGGCATCGAAAACCAGGATATTCTCCGCTTCGATAGCCAGGCTGACCTGCTCGTCGATCTGGTACTCCACTTCGAGCGGCGTCAGGACGTCAAGCTTATTCTGCCCGACGGTCGCCGTGAGCACGCCACGGGCGCCGAGCCGCTCGAACACATAGACGACGCCCCTGCAAACATTGGCGCCGGGCGTGCTCGCATCGCCTGTGACGGGGTGCAGGTGCATGGGGCGCACGCCGACGATCAGTTTGTCGGCGGCATGGGAGGCCAGCCGCTGGCGCAGCTTCTCCGGCACGTCGATGGTGATCGAACCGTCCTGGCTGATCAGGCGCAGGTTGTCGCCGGATTGCTGGGCCTTGCACTCGATCAGGTTGACCTGTGGGTAACCAAGCAACTTGGAGACGAAGAGATTGGCTGGGTTCTCGAAGACCTCATTCGGCTTGCCGATCTGTTGAATGACGCCGTGGTCCAGCACGACAAGGCGATCGCCCAGCGACAGCGCCTCGAGATAGTCATGCGTCACGTAGATAGTCGTATAGCGGATGTCCGCTTCCAGTGACTTGAACTCCTGGCGCATACGGTGGCGCAGCTTGGCGTCGAGGTGGGAGATCGGCTCGTCGAGCAGCAGCACATCCGGCTCGCGCACCATGGCGCGACCAAGCGCCACGCGCTGTTTCTGCCCGTTGGACAGATGTTGCGGCAGGCGATCCATCAAGGGCTGGATGTTCAGAATATCGCAGACGGAGAGGACGCGGCGATCGATCTCGGCGGCGGGCAGCTTTCGCCCCGGTGCACGCAAGGGAAAGGCCAGGTTCTCCTTCACCGTCATGTGCGGGTAGAGCGCGTAGCTCTCGAACGCCATGGCCACGTTGCGGTAATGGGGCTCCACGGCATTCATGAGGCGGTCGCCGATGTAGACACGGCCGTTCGTGGGCGTCTCGACGCCGGAGATGAGCTTGAGCGTCGTCGTCTTGCCGGCGCCGGACGGGCCGAGCATGACGATGAACTCGCCGTCGGCGACTTCCAGCGTCAGGTCGTTGACCGCGCGGACCTTGCCGAAGTCCTTTGTGAGATTCTCGAGTCGAAGAGTTGCCATGATGCAATCAGCCTTTCACGGCGCCGAAGCTGAGGCCACGGATGAGATAGCGCTGGATGCTCAGCGCCAGGATGATCTGCGGCAGCGAGGCGAGCACCGAGGCAGCCGCCATGCGGTTGAAGAAGCCCTGCGCCGACGAAATGTAGCCGAGCGACGCCACCGTCACCGTCTGGACATTGGAGCCGCCAAGCACCAGCGGGAACATGAAGTTGTTCCAGGCAAAGATGAAGGCCAGCAGAGCGGCCGCGGCCAGGCCCGGGCGCACCAGCGGCATGAGGATCTTGAAAAAGACGTGCCACCACGAGTAGCCGTCGATCATGGCCGCCTGTTCGATGTCGGGCGAGATATCCTCGAAGTAGCTGCGCAGCACCCAGATCAGCAGCGGCAGCGTCACGAGCTGATAGACCCACATGATGCCGAAGTAGGTATCGTAGAGACCCAACTGCCGGTAGATGACCGAGAGCGGGATGATCACGACGAGTTCCGGCGCAAAACGGAAGGAGAGAAAGGTGAAGGCCAGGTCTTCCTTGCCGCGGAACTTGTAACGCGCCAGGGCATAGGCTGCCGGCACGCCGACGACGAGGGAGATCAACACCGCGCCGCTGCTGGCGATGAGGCTGTTCATGAAGTTGCGCGGGAACTCCTGGCGGGCCACGACGCCGGCCGCGGCACGCGCGTCGCCGAAGAGAATGGCTACATAATTTTCAATCGTCGGCGTGAAGATGAACTTCGTCGTGAAGAGTTCGGGGCCGCTCTTCAACGAGACAAGCACCATCCACACCAGCGGAAAGAGCGCGAAGAGAAAATAGAGAATCAGGATGACATCGGAGAGGATAGCGACGATCCGGTTCTGGGTTCGTTCGTTCTGCATAGGTCTTCGCTCCGTCTCCTAATAACCGGCGGCGCGCCGTTGTGCGCGACCCCAGGCCTTGATCAGGTACATGCTCACAATGTAGATGATGATGTAGAGCAGGATGGCGTAGGGCAGGCCCGCCGACATACGCTGGAATTGGATGCTGGTGCGGTAAGCCGTGAGCTGGTAGGTCATCAACGTGTTGCCCGGACCGCCCTCCGTCATGGCGAAGATGATGTCAAACATCTTCAGGGAGTCCATGAAACGGAAAACAATGATGATGATGATAAAGGGCGTGAGCATGGGCAGCGTCAGGTTGCGGAATGTGAACCAGAAAGAAGCGCCATCCACACGCGCTGCCTCAAAGGGTGCATTGGGGAAGGAGCGCAGCCCGGCCAGGATCATCATGGCGGCAAATGGCGTAAACATCCAGATGTCGACCAACGTCACCGAGAAGAGCGCAGTTTGCGGCACGGCGGCCCACTCCAGGGATGGCAGGCCGACAAAATTGAGGATCGGGTTGAGAATGCCGACGCTCGGTTGCATCATCATCTTCCAGACCAACGTGCCGATAACCGGGGCGATGATCATGGGGAAGATCAGCATGGGCGTGAGAATCTTGGCCACGCGTGAATCGCGATTGAGCAGCATGGCCACGATCAGCCCTAGAAAGAGCTCGACGCCCGTGGTGATGACGGCATAGGCCAGCGTAATATAGGTCGAATAGAGAAAATCCTCGTCGGTGAACATGCGCACATAGTTGCGCAACCCGACAAAATTGAACTGGCTGTCGGGGACTTTGAAGTTGAAGGCCGTGAAGGAGTAGTACACCCCGACAACGAACGGGTAGAGAATGCCGATGAGCAACAGCATTGCCGGCAGAATGATGAGGTAGGGACGGGCACGCACCAGCCAGGGCAGGCGAATATCCTCGTCCTTGACCGGCGTCGGCGTCTTCATGACTTGTTCGCTCATAATATGGGTTCCTGCACTCCTTCACGATACGGCGTATCCGTGGCATAGCAACGTCGCCGTCGAGTCAATGCCGGTGATTCGGCGAGTTGGCAGCCGGTCTCGACCGGCTGCCAACTCGCCCAGAAATGTGCAGTGACTACTCGAGAATGCCGATGTCCTGCAACTGCTCAGTCAGGCTCTTGACCAGGGCATCGAGCCGGGTCTGGGCGTCCTGGCCGGCATAGATGTCCTGCAGGGCCTGCGCCCACTCGGTCGTCGTCTCGAAGAAGATGGGCGACGGCGTGAAGTGGATGCGCATGTCTCCTTCCGAGATGGCCTGGAGGGTGCTCATGTAGTCGGTGTGGAACTCCATGCGCTTCTGGAAGTCCGGGTTGTCGATGATGGACTGGCGCACCGGGTTGACCATGGTGTACTGGTCTTCCACCACTGCCGTGGTGAGGAAGTCCTTGCCCGTGGCCCACTGCATGAAGAGCCAGGCGGCGTCCTTCTTCTTGGAGCCGGCATTCATGGCCAGCGACCAGATCCAGACGTTGGTGTTGAGTTCGCCATCCGGGCCGCGCGGGCCGGGCGCCCACGCCACGTTGCCCAGCACCTCAGGCGCCGCGGCGCCTTCCTGGTTCTGGAAGAAGCCCAGAATGTCGGCATCGAAGAGGGTGGCGGCCTTGCCGGCGCCAAAGTCCGAACCGGCCTGGTACCAGGTGTAGGTCGTCCACGCCTCAGGGCCGGCGCTCTTGACCATGTCGATCCACTTTTCGGTGACTTCGACGGCGCACGGGCTGTTCATCTGCGGGATCATGTTTTCGTCATAGTCCACGCAGCCCTGGCTGGCGTACATGGTCATGAAGCCGGGGTGAATCGTCGCCCAGTTGAGGCTGCCGCGCACGACGATGCCGGCCATCTCCGGGTTGATCTCCTTGAGCTTCTTGGAAACCTCGACCAGTTCGTCGATGTTGGCCGGCGGGGTCAGACCATTGGCGTCGAAGATGTCCTTGCGGTACATGTAGGCGTTGGATTCCCAACCCCACGGCAGCGCCCACTGCGAGCCGGCGCCCATGCTATCGCGACCGGCCTCGCCGGTCCACATTTCCGAATTGCGCAGACCGGGCAGGATGTCCTCGAAATCGTAGTCGGCGTTGGTCTTGCTGGGGTCGTTGATGTAGCCTTCCAGCGGTTCCATCCAGCCGGCGGGGGCATACTGCCAGATCATGTAGGCGCCGGTCATGAACACATCGTAGGTGCTGGCGTCACCCGCCTGCAGGTCGATGGTCACCTTGTCGAAGTAGTTTTGTTCCGGGAAGACGTCGTAGGTGACCTCGATGCCCGTCAGCTCGGTGAACTTGGGCAGTTCGCCCACGAGTGCCTGCTGGTAGGGGTGCTGGTTGAGGAGCAGCTTCAGGCTCTCGCCCTCATGCGCCCGCCAGTTGAACTCGCCGGCGGGTGCGGCGGCTGCCTGCTCGGCCGGCGCCTCGGCGGCCGGCGCAGCGGGAGCCGGTGCACACGCGCTGATTACCATCGACAGGATAACCAACAGCGCAAGAACAGCATACATTGATCGTGTCTTCATTTCCTCTTCTCCAAATGGGAAACTAGCGTGGTTGACTCAAGCAGTGGTCGAAGTTTCGACCCAATGGCAACTGCAAACGAGTACTCTGTTTGGCAATCTCCTTTCCCGCCACCATGCGGTTGGATGAAATGTGTGACTGCCTCGTGAAAGAGACAGGCTCTATCGGCTTACTATGCGTGCGCCGCCACCCAGTCGAGATCAGTCACTCAACGAGTGCCGGCAGCTCGCTCAACCGCTCGATCATGAAAGTCGGGGGGGTGGCCATCCGGGCGACATCCTCGCGCGTGCTGACGCCGCTCAGCGCCACCGCTGTGAGCATGCCCGCATTCTGTCCCATGGCGATGTCCGTCTCCAGCCGGTCGCCGACCATCATGCACCGTTCGGCCGGCAGTTGCAGGCATTCGAGCGCGACCTGCATGGTCAGCGTCGACGGCTTGCCGGCCAGCAATTGCAGGCGACGACCGGTCATCGTCTCCAGCGCAGCAATCGTGCCGCCGGCGTCCGGGATCGCACCGCCGGGCATGGGGCAGGTCTTATCGCCGTTCGTGGCATAGAACCACGCACCGCGCATGAGCGCCTGGTAGGCCGTGTTCAGCTTGCGATAGTCCAGGGTGCGGTCGAACGCCACGACCACGGCGTCGATCCCGGCCGGGTCGATCACCTCACGCGAATCCTGGTCGTCGAGTTCGTCGAGCACGGTAAGGCCATGCCCGCGCAGTTCGTTGCGCAGACTCGCCTCGCCGATGACGTAGTAACGGAGTTCGGGCTGGTGGTGGGCAAGGTGATGGCCCAGCACGTAGCCCGAGGTAATCACATCGTCGGCCGCGGTGGGGATACCGAGGCGCGTCAGCTTCGCCGCATAGTTTGTGCGCGGCTCGAGCGGCTTGTTGCTGACAAAGAGCACGCGCTTGCCACGCCGGCGCAGTTCGGCAATCCCGTCGACACTGCCGGGCAGGGCAGCATCGCCAAGGTAGACCGTGCCATCCAAGTCGAAGACGAAACCGTCACACCGGACGCTCATCAACGGAGACCTTTCAGCAGGAAACAAATAGAAAACAGGATCGAAGCACTGGGGCAAAACAAGCAAGAAAAATCACAAAATGAAATTTCTTGCATGAGCTTAGCACGCAAAATTCGATTTGTCAACCCCATTTCCGTCAAATTCCTATTGACACACCTGGGGCGCAGTGGTATCCTGTATGCAAAAATTTGCACGTACTGAAAATTTCTTCCAATCCCATTCAGTCACATCGTGAGGATAACCGTATGAACGAGCGGGATGATCTGTTGGCGATGGTGGCGAGCCTCTACTACAAGTTGAACCAGGGACAAGGCGAAATCGCACAGCGCCTGGGCGTCTCCACCTCCAAAGTTTCGCGCCTGATCAAGGAGGCGTGGGAGCGCGGGATCATCGACGTGCAGATCCGCATGCCGATCCCGCGCGATTTTGCGTTGGAGAATGAACTCGTGAGCCGCTTCGGTCTGCGCGACGCAATGGTCTTGGCGGGGACGCCGGATGCTGACGACAGCAGCCTGGTTGCCGCCGCCGGCCAGCTTGCCGCCGTCTATCTGCAGCGCATCATCCCCGGCCTTGCACCCGGTTCATCGATTGGCGTGGCCTGGGGAACGGGCGTGCATGCCACCGTCAGCGCCCTGCCCAACAATTTCGGGCGCCAGCTCGACGTCGTACAACTGATGGGTGGGGTCGGCGCGCTGGTTGTCGACGGGCCGGACCTGGCGCGCATCGTCGCCGTCAAGCTTGGCGGCCGCCACTACGACCTGCACGCGCCCGTGCTGGTCGAACGGGCCGACGTGCGCGAGGTCTTCCTGAGTGAGCCGACGGTACGCGACGGCATCCGCCGGGCGCGGTCGGTACAGATCGCCATCACCGGCATCGGCAGCGTCGACGAGCGCGACTCGAGCTTTCTGCGCGCGGGGTTGTTGACGCGTGTGGACCTCGCCGCCCTGCGCAACCGTGGCGCCGCCGGCGAGATGGTAGGCCGCTTTTTCGACCAACAGGGCGGCACCGACGCGCTGGAGATCAATCAGCGCGTCATCGGCATCGAACTAGAGGACCTGCGCCACATTCCCACGGTCATGGCGGTGGCGCGCGGGCTGAGCAAGGCGCCGGCCATCCTCGGCGCGCTCAATGGGCGCTTCCTCAATGTGCTGGTAACGGACGACTCGACGGCACGTTCGATCCTCGCCCTGGCCGAAGGGACGCCGGTGCGCACGCCGGCCTGACGCAGCGGCATGCAGCGAAAGTCACTGCGCTCAGATCCCCATGCTTTGCGCCAGCAGCGCGCCAAGCATGCGCTCCAAATTGGCAAACGAATAGTGGCTGCGTCCGAGCCGGTAGTTGAAGTCGGTGATCTCGTCGACCAGCGCCGGTTCGAGCAGTAGTTCGCGCGCCCGCTCCACCGTCTCCTGCGTAACGAAATCGTCGAATTCGATGACCTTGAAGCCCTTGGGCTTGATGTCGAGCCGGTAGATCTCGTACGCGCTGACGACCAGGGGGCGACGGTAGTAGATCGCCTCCAGGAACGCGTTGCCAAAGCCCTCGACGGCGGAGGGATAGGTAACCAGATCCGCGGCCAGGTAGGCATCGGCCAGCGCAAAGCGCTCGATCTTACCGTCGACCACCTGCCGCTCCATGCCGAAGTCGCCAGCCGCAAAGCGCGCCTCGATGCCAAACAGATCGATCATCTGGCGCAGGTGGTCGGCGTATTCGGCGCCTTCATCACCCGACGCATGGGAGATCACGAGCACGCAGGGCACCTTGAGGCGCTTGGCCATCTCGATGGCACGCTCGATACGTTTGCGCGGGACGATGCGCGTCGGTTGCAGGAGCATGTACTCGCCGGACGCGATATTCAGCCGCTCGCGCACCTGGGCAACGATGCCGTCGCGATTGGGCGGCGCCGCCTTGAAGTTCATCACGTTGGGCACGATCGTCGAACTGACGCCGCGCCGCAAGGCCAACTGGCGCTGCGCAAAGGAATTGATGACCACGTGATGGACGGAGCGCAACGTCGGCGGGAACGCGGCGTTCAGGTAATCTTCGGCGGCGTTGAGGGCAAAGCGCGGCCGTTCCCAGGCAAAGTCGTGATGGTGGCCGATGGTCGGGATGGAGGTCTCGGCCACGAACTCCGCCACGGCGAGCCCGAGCGGCACGTGCATGGGGATAGCCAGCACATTCTCCGCGATCAGAATGTCGATTGCGAAGCGCTCGGTGAAGTGATAGAGCTGCTGCTTGAGATGCTCCTTGAAGCGATGCACGGTGTCGGAGGTCTGCGGGGTGCGCACGCGATCGTCGAAAAGATCGCGTGTGATGGCCAGCACCTCGGGATGCTGAAAATGCGCTTCCGGCACGACGAGCGATCGCTCTGCCGGCCAGTCACATTCGCCCGCAAAGAAGAAGCTTTCGTGGCCCATGCCGGCCAGCACGTCCACCCACTTCTGCACTTCGAGCGACACGCCATCGGTGCCGGCCAGTCGCGTGGAAACAAAGCCGATTCGTGCA
>ERZ795053.7168-NODE-7168-length-10824-cov-4.112638_pt1 | contig 10824 bp, 3 predicted proteins | sample MGYA00375137_ERZ795053 | MGnify/ENA primary metagenome ERZ795053 (study PRJEB30182, sample SAMN05720284) | activated sludge metagenome | isolation source: Anaerobic digester | place: Hong Kong | collected 2014-12-17 ... | reverse complement strand
GGTTCAGGAACTGCGGCTGCCGACCGAGTTGTACGAGCGCCCCTCGCTGGCGATCCGGGTCTTTCACCACATCAGGGCCAAGGGCGATCCCGAGACGTCTCTCCTAAATTCGTTCTTTCTGGGTGACCTGGCCCGCGCGAAGGACCTGCTTGGGCCAGGAGCAGCAGGCCGTGCTCTCAGTCGCTTCATGGGCATCGATCCCGTCGAACGCTCGGTGGACCTGCTGAAAAGCCCCGAACTGGTCGAGGAGCTGGTTGCGCCAGCCAAGGCGCCAGCCGCCCGCTGGCCCGCGCCCGGCGGATTCCCTTTGGTGGCCCTGCAGCAGATGGCCATCAACGCCGCGCGGCAGGAGCTGGGCGACAAGTACGGGGGGACGGTCGCGGTAAATGGTCCTCCCGGCACCGGCAAGACGACCCTGCTGCGAGACGTGGTGGCTGCTTGTGTGCTGGATCGCGCCACAGCGATGGCCCGATTCGAGGATGCGACCAAAGGCTTCGATACCACGGGCCAGAAGGTTGCTTCCGGCGGTGGCTACTTCAACCACATCTACAGCCTTCATGCCTCCTTGAGGGGTCATGAAGTGCTCGTGGCGTCCAGCAACAACAAGGCGGTCGAGAATGTCAGCAGAGAGCTGCCGGGACTGGAGGCTGTCGAAGGCGAGCAGGCGTACTTCAAGTCGATATCCGATCGTCTGTTCGGCGAGAAGGAAGCCGATGGCAACTATCCAGACAGCACCTGGGGATTGATCGCCGCAGTGCTGGGTAATTCCAGCAATCGCTATCAATTTCAACAGGCGGTCTGGTGGGACGATGACCGCAGCCTCAGGCTGTACCTGAAGGCGGCGAAGGGCGATTCGGTTGTCCGCGAGGTCAAGGATGCGGAAGGTAACCTCATCCGACGTGAGACGCCGCGAATTATCGATCTGGAGTCTCCTCCGACACCGGATGAAGCCGCGAGAAACTGGAAGCGCGTCCGCAAGGAGTTCCGGAAGCTGAAAAAGGAGGTCGACTCCGAACTCAAGCGATTGGAATCAATCCGGGAGACCTGCCTGAAGTTGCGTGCGGCTCGACAGCGGCAGACAGAGGCTTCCACAGCCGTTGAGGAATCCAGGGCGCTTCACGAGCGACGGCAGGCCGACGTCCGATTGGGCGAGTCAAGGCTGGCTGCCGAACAAGGGGCGCATGAAACGGCACGAAAAGAGCGTGCAGCCGCGTTCTCCAGCCGCCCCGGCTGGTTCCATCGCATCTTCCGTACCAGACGCTTTCGAGAGTGGGTCGCCGAATACCGGCCATTGAACCAGGCATTTCTGGATGCAGAGACTGTGTTGGGCGAAGTCGAGTCGCAGTTGTCTTCACTGCGGCGCGAACTTGGAACGGCGGAAGCTTCGTTTGCGGCACGGCAGAGAGAGTTGGCGGTGGCCACGACAGCCGCCAACAGCCTGCAGGCGGAAGTGGACGCGCACCGCCCTGAGCTCGGCGATCGAATGGTCGACGATGCCTTCTTCGAGCGAGGCCATCAGGCCTGGAACAAGGAGTCTCCCTGGCTCCCTGATGACGTTCATCGGCTGCGGGAACAGCTCTTCGAGAAGGCTCTCGCGGTCCACAAGGCATTCCTGGACGTCAACGCGGGCCGAGCCGGACACAACCTGAGCATCCTCATGGGCGCCATGCAGGCCGGCGCGTTGAAGGATGAGGCCAAGCGGAAGTACTTGCCGGACCTGTGGGCCACGCTGTTCATGGTCTGTCCCGTCCTGTCGACGACCTTCGCCTCTGTCGAGCGCATGCTGGGCGACATGCCGTCCAGGAGCCTCGGGTGGCTGCTGGTCGACGAGGCAGGGCAGGCAACGCCGCAGGCGGCTGTCGGCGCGTTGATGCGTGCCCAGAAGGCGATCATCGTTGGTGACCCGCTGCAGATCCCGCCGGTGGTTTCCCTCCCGGACCGCCTCCTGTCCAATCTGGCGACGTATTTCGGCATTGATCGCCCGCTCTGGCTGGCGCCAGATGCTTCGGCTCAGACGGTTGCCGATCGCTTCTCCCGCTACAACGCGGTGTTCTCTGCTGACATGGGTGAGCGCGAAGTCGGCTTACCTCTGTTGGTCCACCGCCGTTGCCAGGAGCCGATGTTCGGAATTTCCAATCGCATGGCCTACGACGATCAGATGGTTCATGCCGTGGGACATTCCAACGCAGAAGGTGTTGCAACGTTTCTTGGTCCATCGGCATGGCTCAACGTCGACGGGACGGCGGACAGCAAATGGTGTGCGGCCGAAGGCAGAGTGGTTGTGGATCTGCTGCAGAAACTGGCAAACAACAACGTCCAGAATCCCGACATCTACATCATCACGCCGTTCCGCATAGTGGCCTTTGAGCTGCGCAGGCTGCTTGGCCAGAACCGTCCGTTGCTGGAACAGCTCGGAGTCACGTCAAAAGACTGGCTGAAGGATCGCATTGGCACCATTCACACCTTTCAGGGCAAGGAGGCGGAGGCTGTCATCGCCGTGCTCGGTGCACCGGAGCACAAGCATCAACGCGCGCGGAAGTGGGCAGCCGGGACGCCCAACATCTTCAACGTCATGGTGTCGCGGGCAAAGCGATCGCTCTACGTGGTGGGTTCACGGGCGGCCTGGTCGGTCGGTCACGGCAAGTTGCTCGTTGATATGCTCCCGGAGCGCGCGCCGAAGGCGGACTTAGCAGCCGGTTCTAGCCCCGATTTGGACGGTTTCACCGCAAAAGATCTGTTTGAAGCTGACGAATCCCGCGCCTGACTGGCGGCACAACCCTTCAACATTGGCCAAGCATGACCACCAACATCTCCCAACTAGCCGCCTACATCTGGAACCTCGCTGATCTGCTGCGTGGGGATTTCAAGCAGAGTCAGTACGGGCGGATCATCCTGCCGTTCACCATCCTGCGGCGCCTGGAGTGCGTGCTGGAGGCGAACAAGGCGCAGGTGCTGGCTGAAGCCGAACGCCGCCAGAGTCTGCCGGAGGAGGCGCGGGAGAAGTTCCTGCTGAAGGGGGCGGGGCAGTCGTTCTACAACACCTCGCCGATGGATCTGTCCAGGCTCGGCACCTCGGGTGTCAAAGACAACCTGCTGAATTACGTGCAGTGCTTCAGCAAGGATGCGCGGGAGATTTTCGAGCACTTCCGCTTCGAAGAGTTCGTGCTCGCTCTCGACAGCGCCAACCTGCTGTTCAAGGTCGTCCAGCGCGTGGCCGGCACCGACCTGCATCCGGCGTCGGTCAGTAACCACGAGATGGGGCTGGTGTTCGAGGAGTTGATCCGCCGCTTCGCCGAAGGCAGCAACGAAACGGCCGGCGAGCACTTCACGCCGCGCGACATCGTTCACCTGACCACGTCGCTGGTGTTCATGGAAGACGATCAGGCGCTGTCCGATGGCGGCGTCATCCGCACCGTTTACGATCCCACGGCTGGCACCGGCGGCTTCCTTTCCAGCGGCATGGAGTACGTCTACGAGCTCAATCCCAATTCGCGCATCGTTCCATTCGGGCAGGAGCTGAATCCCGAGAGCTACGCCATCTGCAAGGGCGACATGCTGATCAAGGGGCAGGAGGTCGATCGCATCAAGCTCGGCAACACGCTGAGTGACGACCAGCTCTACGCCGACCGCTTCGACTACATGCTGTCCAATCCGCCCTTTGGCGTGGACTGGAAGAAAATCGAGGAAGCCATCAAGACCGAGCATGCGCTCAAGGGCTACGAAGGCCGCTTCGGTCCGGGCCTGCCGCGCGTCAGCGATGGCTCGCTGCTGTTCCTGATGCACCTGCTCAGCAAGATGCGCGACTACCAGCCCGGCGACAAGGATCGCCCCGGCAGCCGCATCGGCATCATCCTCAACGGCTCGCCGCTGTTTACTGGTGGCGCCGGCAGTGGCGAGAGCGAAATTCGTCGCCACATTCTGGAAAACGACCTGCTCGAAGCCATCGTCGCGCTGCCGACGGACATGTTCTACAACACCGGCATCGCCACCTATATCTGGGTGCTGTCCAACAAGAAGCCGGCCGAGCGCCGCGGCAAGGTGCAGCTCATCAACGCCGTGCACTGCTACCAGAAGATGCGCAAGTCGCTGGGCTCCAAACGGCAGGAAGTGGGCGAGGGCGACATCAGCCTGATCACCCGCACCTTTGGCGCCTTCGAGGCTGTCGAAACCCGCGCGCTGGATGCGGAAGACGCAGCGCCCGCCACGCGCGGCCGTCCGTCCAGCAAGAAGGCCGAGAAGCGCGTGTTCGGCAGCCGCATCTTCGACAGCCATGAGTTCGGCTACCGGCGCATCACCATCGAGCGTCCGCTGCGGCTCAGTGCGCAGTGTTCGCCGGCGCGACTGGCCACGCTGCGCTTTGACGGCGGCAAGCTCGGCCCGGCCATGCAGCGGCTCTACGAGGAGTTCGGGCAGGTCTGGGACAAGGCCAGCTATGGCGACCTGTCCAGCGTCGTCGCCGAGGCGCGCGCGCTGCTCAAGGCCGAGTTCGGCGACCTCAAGGAAAAGCAGATCAAGGAGTTGCTGGATCGCAAGACCTGGCTGGCGCAGAAGGCATTGCTGGACAAGGCTGTAGCCATTGCCGAGGTCATTGGCGGCGAGCAGCACGACGACTGGAATACCTTCCAGGCCACGCTCAAGCAGTCCATCAAGCAGACCGACGTCAGTCTTGATGCCAGGGAAAAGAAGCAGTTCGAAGCCGCCATCACCTGGACCAACCCCGAAGCCGAGCCGGTAATCAGGAAGGTCCTGCGCGGCAAGGCGAAGCCGTTGTATGGCACGGTCGAGTATCGCGGGCAGGTGGTCAGCTTCCAGCCCGACAGCGCGCTACGCGACAGCGAGGACGTGCCGCTGACCGCCGACACGGCGCGCGGCGTTGGTGTGGACGAGGCGAACGAAGCCTACTTCCAGCGCGAAGTCGCCCCGCACGTGAAAGACGCCTGGATCGACGCCGACAAGACCGACGCCCGCGATGAAGGCATCGGCATCGTTGGCTACGAGATTCCCTTCAACCGGCATTTCTACGTCTACGAGCCGCCGCGCACCCTCGAAGAGATCGACGCTGATCTGGATGTGCTGAGTCGGGACATCATGCAAATGCTCCGAGAGGTGCATGCGTGAAGGCTCTGAGGCCGTACCCCAAGTATCGGAGGTCGGGTTTGACCTGGCTTGGGGATGTACCCGTCGAATGGGAGCTCCGGCCGCTCAAGTACCTGTGTTCCTTTTCTGGGGGAGGCACGCCGAGCAAGGAGGTGACGAGATATTGGGTAGATGGCGTCATTCCATGGGTGTCGCCGAAGGACATGAAGAGTCCACGCATTGTTGACACGGTAGATCGGATTACGGAAGAGGCAGTTGTGGAGAGCTCTGTCGGATTTGTTGAGCCTGGGTCTGTCCTGATGGTGGTTCGATCCGGGATTCTTCAGCACTCCATTCCAGTAGCAATTAGCGATGTTCGGGTCACGTTGAATCAAGATATGAAGGCGCTGCGCTTTCAACATCCGTCAGTAGCAGAATACTTCTTCTATCTCGTTCAAGGGCACAACCGTGAACTGCTTGCTCGATGGCTTAAGGAGGGGGCAACAGTTGAAAGCATTGAACAAGATTACCTCGCGAATGAGTCTTTTCCGGACATTGACCCCGAGGAATTCGCTCAGATAGTTCGCTACCTTGACTACGAAACCGCAAAAATCGACCGGCTGATCGAGAAGCAGCAACAACTCATCGCCTTGCTCAAGGAAAAGCGCCAGGCCGTCATCAGCCACGCCGTCACCAAGGGCCTCAACCCCAACGCCCCCATGAAAGACTCCGGCGTCGAATGGCTAGGCCAAGTCCCAGCGCATTGGGATGTTTGTCGGATCAACAAGGTCGCGACAAAGATTACGAACGGCTATGTGGGGCCAACTCGCGACATATTCGTCGACGAAGGCGTCAAGTATCTCCAGTCCCTTCATATCAAGGACAACGCCGTTCGATTTGAGCCTCCGTACTATGTCAGGGAGAAGTGGAGTCAGGAGAAGGCCAAGTCTGTCCTCTCTGCCGGTGATGTTGTGATCGTTCAGACGGGTGACATTGGGCAATCTGCATGCATTCCTCGCGAACTTGAAGGGGCAAACTGCCATGCGCTGATCGTCGTTTCTTCGGTGAGAAGCGTGCTCCACGGCGAGTATTTGGCTTGGTGCCTCAATACAGACTTCGGTGTGCATTCCTTGAAGAGTATTCAGACCGGTGCGCTCCATCCCCATCTGAACTGTGGGAACGTCAGGTATCTCTCGATTCCTGTTCCTTCACTCGAAGAGCAAACACAGATAGTTGAGTTCGTAGAAGCTCGACGCGACTGGTTCCTGAAGTTGGTGCAATTGGCCGAGGAGCAGGTTCTTCTGCTGAAGGAACGCCGCACCGCCCTGATCTCCGCCGCAGTCACCGGCAAGATCGACGTCCGCGACTGGACGCCGCCAGCGGATGAAGACCTGGTCGCCGCGTAGCCGCATCACCTTGAACGCCCCGTTCCAGAATGTCGGCATATGGTGGTATTTGCCGACGTTTCGAGCCTCCTGATTCGTGCTGGGAGGCGGGCCGTATCACGAGACCCAGTCGCTTCCAGTGCCAAGATTATTCAATCTATTCATGCTCTTGCGTATGGTCCGAGGCTAAGGAAAAAACTTTTTCCTTAGCTCGCGTGTAGCCGGAGCCTGGAAGTAGGTGACGCCGTTCTGGGTAATGCACGTAGTGATTCGTGTAGGTGGCACTCGCAATCGAGCGAGGGGTATGCGGCAAGTTGCCACCACGGCGTCGCTTGTTGAATATGCGAGAGCGGCGGTTGTCTCAGTGCACGCTGTTTCGCGAGACCCGCCGAATCACTATGAGAGGCTATGATTCTCCGGGGAGAGGGGAGAGATCACGGATGACCGCCGATTCACGCGAAGCCGCGTTCCAGAACGACATCCTGCGTGAGCTGGTCGAGCGTGGTTGGGTGCAGGGCACGGCCAGCGGCTACGACCGCCAGCGTGCGCTGTACGTCGAGGACTGCCTGGCCTTCGTCAAGGCAACGCAGCCAACAGTGTGGGCGAAGTACCAGACGCTGTATCCGAACGAACCGGAAACGGCCTTTCTCGATCGGCTGACCTCGCAGCTCGACAAGGCGGATCCCAATGCTTCCGACAAGCATCTGCGCAGCTTCGGCACGCTGGGCGTGTTGCGCCACGGCCTGAAGGACAAGGCCTGCCACTTCAAGCTGTGCCAGTTCCGGCCGGACCACGCGCTGAACCCGGATACGCTGGCGATGTACGACGCCAATATCCTGCGCGTGGTGCCCGAGGTGACTTACAGCCCGTGGGCCACCGCCGAGCACCTGGCCGAAACCGGCGCGCGTGCGAAGGCCTGGCGAATCGACCTAGTGCTGTTCGTCAACGGCATTCCGGTGGCGACGATGGAGCTCAAGAGCGAGTTCAAGCAGGCGGTGGAGCGCGCCATCGCCCAGTATCGCCGCACGCGCCTGCCGCGCGACCCGGAAACCAACAAGCCCGAGCCGCTGCTGACCTTCAAGCGCGGCGCGCTGGTGCATTTCGCGGTGAGCCAGTACGAGGCCTACATGAGCACGCGGCTGGCTGGCGAGGACACGCGCTTCCTGCCGTTCAACCGCGGGACGCAGGAAGGCGGCGCCGGCAACGATGTGCCCGAGGACGAGGGTCGCTACGCCACCGACTACCTGTGGCGCGAGGTGCTGGCGCCGGACAACCTGCTGAACATCATCGGCCGCTTCATCCATCTCGAAATCAAGGAGAAGGAGACCTGGGAAGGCCGCAAGTACCGGCAGGAGACGCTGATCTTCCCGCGCTACCACCAGTGGGATCTGGTCACGCGGCTGCTCGCGGCGACGCGCGTCGAAGGTCCGGGCCACAAGTACCTGGCCCAGCACAGCGCCGGATCGGGCAAGTCCAATTCGATTGCCTGGACTGCGCACCAGCTTGCTTCGCTGCACGATGACGCGGGCAACGAGGTGTTCCATTCGGTGATCGTGGTGACGGATCGTACCGTGCTGGATTCGCAGCTCCAGGACACGATCTACCAGTTCGAGCACGCCGACGGCGTGGTCGGGCGCATCAATCGCGAAGAGGGGCAGGGCAGCAAGAGCGAGAAGCTGGCTGCGGCGCTGGAAGGCAGCACGCCCATCGTCATCGTCACCATCCAGACCTTCCCGCACGTGCTGAAGGCTATCGAGAATAGTGTCAGCCTGAAGGAACGCCGCTACGCGATCATCGCCGACGAAGCGCATTCCTCGCAGACAGGGCGCACAGCCAACGAGCTGCGCGCGGTGTTGTCGAAGGAGGCCGGAGACGAGGACACGGACGATCTGGCTTTGTCCGCCGAAGATCTGCTGGCAGCCAGCGTCGAAGCGCGGCGTGCTTCACCCAACCTCAGCTACTACGCGTTCACCGCTACGCCAAAGGCGAAGACGCTGGAGCTGTTCGGTCGCCTGCCGGAGCCGGATCAGCCGCCGTCACGCACCAACAAGCCGCGGCCGTTCCACATCTATTCCATGCGTCAGGCCATCGAGGAGGGTTACATCCTCGACGTGCTGCGCAACTACACCAGCTACAAGGTCGCCTGGCAGCTTGCGCAGAAGATGGCCGCCGACGAGGAAGTCGACGCCAAGCGCGCCAAGGTCAAGCTGGGCCAATGGGTGCGACTGCACGACTACAACATCGCGCAGAAGGTGCTGGTGATCGTCGAGCACTTCCGCGCGACGGTGGCGGGTCTGCTCGGCGGCCATGCCAAGGCGATGGTGGTGACGGGTTCGCGCAAGGAAGCAGTGCGCTACAAGCTGGCTTTCGACCAGTACGTGGTGTCGCGAGGCTACCGGAATCTGAACGCGATGATCGCGTTCTCCGGTGAGGTGCAGTTCGGCGACCAGGACCCGAATGCGGAAGGCCTGTTGGGCAACAGCTACACCGAAGCCAACATGAACCCCGACCTCAAGGGCAGGGATATGCGCAAGGCATTCGACAGCGACGACTTCAACGTGATGATCGTCGCGAACAAGTTTCAGACTGGCTTCGACCAGCCCAAGCTCTGCGCCATGTATGTGGACAAGAAGCTGGCTGGCGTCGAATGCGTGCAGACCTTGTCGCGGCTCAATCGCATCCATCCGGGCAAGGAAGAAACCTACGTTCTCGATTTCTTCAACGATCCCGAGGACGTGCTGGCGGCGTTCCAGGAGTATTACGAGACGGCCACGTTGCTGGACGTCAGCGATCCGGAGCACATCTGGCTGTTGCACGAGAAGCTGTGCGGCGCCGGCATCTTCCTGATGAGCGAGGTCAATCGGTTCGCCGAGGCCTTCTATGCGCGCAGCAAGAGCCAGGCGGCGATCAGCAACATCTGCAAGCCGGCCGTGGATCGCTGGCAGTCGCGATACGACGAGGCGCGGCAGCAGGCAGTCAGGCAACGTGACCTGCTCGCACGGGCCAAGAAAACCGGCGATGACGTGCTGATTGGCAACGCCGAGGGTGAGCTCAAGGAAGCGACCAAGGCGCTGAAGGCGCTGGAAGACTTCAAGAAGGATCTGGCGTCGTTCGTGCGCTACTACGAGTTCATGAGCCAGATTGTCGACTACGACAGCACCGACCTTGAGAAGCTGAGCCTGTACGCGCGCCATCTGGCGCCGCTGCTCCGCGAGAAGCGAAACGACGACGATCCCATCGACCTGTCTGCCGTCGAGCTGACCCACTACCGGCTGAGCAAGCTCAAGCAGCAGGACCTGATGCTGGGGCGTGGCGTCGGGGAAGGGCTGAAGCCAGGTTCGGAAGTCGGAACGGCGAAGTCGCGCAGCCGGCAGGAGGAGTTCCTGTCGCAGATCATCGCACGCCTCAACGAAACCTTCATCACAGACGGCCTGACCGAGAACGACCTGCTCGACTACGCCCGAACCATCACCAATAAGGTGGGTGAGAACACTGCCGTCATGGAGCAGATCCGCAACAACTCGCCGGACCAGGCGATCCTGGGTGACTTCAGCAATGCGCTTGACGACGCCGTCATGGAAAGCGGCGAAGCCCACCAGAACCAGATGAACCAGGTCCTATCCGACCGCAACGTCGCCGCCAGCTTCGGCCGCATCGTGTTTGATCTGCTGGTGGCGCGACTGGGCGACGAATCGGCGAGGCAGAAGCCCATCTAGCGGACCAGGGGACAGCATCGATGAGCAAGCTTGCATGAGGGGCGATTTCGAACCATTGTTGGGCTTCAAGGGGGCTGGGAGACATCGAATGAGACGGATCGCATACCTGTTGGCTCTGGTGCCCATGACGCATCCGGCCATGGCAGGCATCGTCAAGTGCACCGATGCCGACGGCAATGTGACTTACCAGCAGACGGACTGTCCTGAGCTGGAATCTCAGGAAAAGAAGGTCGTCCGAAACACGGACCCCGCCACGCTCACCGAGCAGGAAAAGTTCAACGCCGAGGCTTACAAGCGCGGCATGACGCCGAATGAGCTTCGTGAGGCCTTGGAGATGCAACGTCAGGGTAGGTTGGGAATTCAGCCGGCACGCCAAGCCCCAGTGAACTCAGTGCCTCAATCACAGCAGCGTCGTTCCGGTGGTGGTCGCGGGTTTCGAGGAACCGGGGGTCAGCAAACTGCCAGTGGCAACGACTCTTGTCCGCCCGGACAGGTGCCAATTGGCGGGAGCAGCTATGGCTCCGGAACGGGGTTCAGCAGTTCCTCTGGCTATACCAAGGTGAAGTGCGTGGCACCCAGTCAGCGAGATGGGTCCCGGGTGACCCAGGTGCCGCCGAACACGGTGCCCCAGGATCAGACCCTTCGTG
>ERZ795053.7167-NODE-7167-length-10825-cov-4.525070_pt1 | contig 10825 bp, 1 predicted proteins | sample MGYA00375137_ERZ795053 | MGnify/ENA primary metagenome ERZ795053 (study PRJEB30182, sample SAMN05720284) | activated sludge metagenome | isolation source: Anaerobic digester | place: Hong Kong | collected 2014-12-17 ... | reverse complement strand
ACCGTTCACGTCGTAGTCGGCACAGATCGACTCCGAACAATCCACGTCCGGCACGACCACGTTGATACCGGCGGTATCGATTGCCGGCGGGCACGCGCTCGTGCCGTCCCCGGCTGCACAGATGTCGCTCTGCCCCTGCACCTCGATGGTGTTCTTGCAGTCGAGCGGTGTTCCCACCGCGTCGAAGCCGGGCGGAACCTGGGCCTGGAACGTAATCGTCAGGCAACCGTTCGTGGGAATGCCGCCAGACAGGCACGCATCGAGGTTCTTCGCGCCGTCCAGATCATCCGCGCTGGTGCACGTGCCTCCCGGGCACACGCACGGCGTGACATCGGTCGCGCCGATGTACGCGGCGAAGCCACCGACCGGCCACGCGCAACTCAGCGTTTCCTCAAGCGAGACGATCGGCAGATTGACGCTTCCGGTGTTGCAGACGTCGAAGGCGAACCCGATGCTGGCACCGGGCAACGCCGTCACCAGGTCCGGATCGAAGACCGCGCCCGGGTCCGCAGGATCGTCGCAGGTGACGTCCTTCGTGACCGTCAGGCTGCACGTGTTGATGTTCACGGCAGCCGAGTCGGTGTCCTCGCAGCAGTATTCGATGGTCGGCATGGCGCAATCGGTGGCGCCGCGCGCGGTTGCGGTGTTGTCGATCGAGGCGGCCCCGCCCTGGACGATCCCGCGTCCCACGATGATCAGTTCGTCGCCGGGTGTGAGCGCGACCCCGCAGGAACTCACCAGGTCCAGCGTGAACGGCGTACCATCGGTGCGGAAATCGGCCGGCACGTGGCAGATCGGATCGCCATTGCCGTTGATTACCTGCATCAGCGGATCGCCCCCGCACGACGTGAACGGCCCGGTCAGCGTATCGATCAGCTCCAGGGTGCAGATCGGCGGATCGTCGACGGTGCCCGTATTGCGCACGGTCACGACGAACTCCACGATGGCGCCGGGCAGTGCCTCGAGCGTATCGACCGCCGGGCCCGGGTTGTCGCCGTCGCAATTGTCCACGCACCGCACCGTCTTCTCCACGTCGAGCACGCACGGCGGAGCGATGCACACGTCGGCGCCGCAGGTGGAGTCGTAGAGCGTGTCGGCGTCGTGGCTGCACAGGCCCGTCGTATCCACCTCAGCCGACGAGGTGATGCCGTTGCTGTGGCAGTCGGCGGCGCCGCCGTCCGCTGCGGCGAACTGCTCCCAGGCCGCAGCCGTCGGGAACTCGATCGTGCAGAAGCCGGTCGTGGAACCGTTGACGGGAATGTCGCCGAGGTGGGCGCAGGTGTCGTCGATCCCATCGCAGGCGCCGGTGCACAGATCGCACGGGCCGACGCTCGCGCCGGCAGCCAGCGCATCCGCCACCAGGTCGGAATCACACGCCTGGGCGTCCAGCATCGCGGACTCGCCCGTGTTGCGGATCGGGAAGCTGTAGATGAGGCTGATGGGGAAGCTGCTGTTGACGTTGCAGCCCATCATCAGGTCGCCCGTGGCCGGCAGGTCCACTGGATCGTCGCAGTCGCCGTCGGCATTGATGTCCGCACAGACGAACTTGTCGCACTCGATTTCCGGAACGACCACGTTGATGCCGGCGGTGTCCACGTCCATGGCGCACGGACCCGCGTTGGGATTGGCACAGACGTCCGTATAGCCGCCGATGGTGATGGTATTCTCGCAGTCGAGCGGCGTACCCGGCGTGTTGAAGTCGGCGGGCACGGACACGTCGAAGACCACCGTCATGCACCCGTTGGTCGGAATGCCCGCAGGAGCGCAGGCCGTCAGGTCCTTGAGGCCGTTGAGGTCGCTGATGTCGGTGCAGCCACCCGGTGGGCAGACGCACGCCGTCACGTCCGCGCCGCCGATGAACGCTCCGACGGTGTTGGGCACGTACCAGTCGCCACAGGTGAGCGTGTCCGCCATCTGCACCAGGGTCAGCGGCACATCGCCCGAGTTGCACACGTCGAACGCGAATCCGACCGTGGCGCCCGGAAGGGCGTTGGCCAGGTCGGGATCGAAGACAGCGCCCGGAGCGGCTGGATCGTCGCAGGTGACCTGCTTCGTGACCGTGAGGGCGCAGGTGTCGATATCGACCAATGCCTCGTCGCTGTCGGTGCAGCAGTAGTCGGGGCTGCCCGCCGGGCAGGTGGGCGCGCCGCGCACACCGATCGTGTTGATCAGCACGCCCCTGGCATCATCGGGAATCGTCCCGCGGCAGGTGATGTGCACCTCATCGCCGGCATCGAGAAGGACGCCGCACGCGGTCGCGAGATCCAGGGCGAAGGGCACGCCATCCGTGCGCACGAATCCAGGCGGTACGACGCAGGTGGGATTGGTGACCCCGTCCACGACCTGCACGGTACATTCACCTGGGCAGGGATCGATCAGACCGGTGAGCGAATCGGTGAATTCCAGGTTGCAGATCGGCGTATCGCCCGGAAGGCCGGCGTTGCGCGCGATGATCTCGTATTCGATGGTGGCGCCGGGCAGCGCCTCGAGCGCGTTGGTGCCGACGCCCGGATTGTCGCCCGCACAGTTGTCGACGCAGCGGAACGTCTTCTCGACCTCCAGGTTGCAGGTCGGGGCGATGCAGACCTGCGCATCACACATGGAGTCCACGGTCGTGTTCGCGTCGCGGGTGCACAAGCCGGCGGTGTCCACGTCCGCGGACACGGTGAGCCCATTCGTGTAACAATTCTCGTCGCCACCATCCGCGCCCGCGAAGTCGAGCCAGGATTGCCGGTTGGGGAAGACGATCGCGCACGTCGCGCTGGCGGCACCTGCCCGTTGATTCGTTTCAACGAAGGCGGGCTGTTGCCCCTCGCGCACACTCTGCAACGGCCCTCGGGGCGGAGCCGGCAGCAGATCCTGACTGTCGCGGGCGATACCCCCCAGACTGGCGCAGTCGTCATCGATGCCGTCGCATGCGCCGGTGCAGAGGTCGCAGGGGCCCACGATGGCGCCGGCTGCGAGCGCGTCGGCGACGAGGTCAGGATCGCACGCCTGCACACCGGCCAGACCGGTTTCGCCGGTGTTGTCGGCTGTGAAGGTGTAGATGACGCGCACGGGATACTCGTCGTTGACGTCACAGGCCATCTGCAGGTTGCTGGACGGCGGGAGATCAATCGGATCATCACAATCGCCGTCGTTGTTGATGTCGGCGCACGCCGTCTTGGTGCATTCGATGCCCGGTACGAGCACGTTGATGCCCGCGGTATCGATGTCGAGGCCGCACGTGTTTGCCTCCGGGTTCGCACACAGGTCGGAGAACCCGGCCACCTCAATCGTGTTTTCGCAATCGAGCGGCGTGCCGATCGTATCGAAGCCAGCCGGTACGGCGACCTCGAACGCGATCGTCATGCACCCGTTGGTGGGAATGGCTCCCGGCGTGCAGCCGGTGAGGTCCTTGAGCCCGCTCAGGTCCGCAATGGTGCTACACGCGCCACCGGGGCAGACGCAGGACGTCACGTTCTCACCGCCGATGAACGCCGCGGCGGTATTCGGCACGTACCAGTCGGCACAGGTCAGTGTATCGGTCAGCCGCACGGAGGTCAGCGCCGCGTCGCCCGTGTTGCACACGTCGAAGGCGAATCCGACCGTCGCACCCGGCAAGGCGTTGACCAGGTCGGGGTCGAAGACGGCGCCCGGATCCGCCGGCGCATCGCAGGTCACCAGCTTGTCGACCTCGAGCCCGCAGGTGTCGATGTCGACCAGCGCCGAGGCATCGGCTGTGCAGCAGTAGTCCGGAGCGCCTACCGGGCAGGTCGGTGCACCGCGCACGTCGATCGCGTTCGTCACCACGCCCGTGGCGTCATCCGGTATCGTGCCCGTACAGGTGATGTGCACTTCGGCGCCGGGGTCGAGCAGCACGCCGCACGCAGCCGCAAGATCCAGCGCAAATGGAACGCCGTCGATCCGTACGAATCCCGCGGGGACGGAACAGACCGGGTTGGTGGCGCCGTCGATGACCTGCACGATGCACTCGTCCGGACAGTCCACGTACGCACCAGCCAGCGTATCGGTGAACTCCAGGTTGCAGATTGGCGTGTCACCGGGCAGGCCCGCGTTGCGCGCGACGATCTCGAATTCGACGGTGGCGCCCGGAAGCACCTCCAGTGCGTTCGTGCTCACGCCGGGGTTGTCGCCCACGCAGTTGTCCACGCAGCGGAAGGTCTTCTCGACCTCGAGCGTGCAGGTCGGCGCGATGCACGCCTCGGCGCCACAGGTCGAAGTCGTGGTCGTATCCGCGCCCTCGGCGCAGTAGCCGCTCGTGTCCACGTTGCCGGTGACTTCGAGGCTGTTGGTATGGCAGTTTTCGTCGCCGCCGTCGCCCGCCGCGAACGCGAGCCAGGCGCTGCGCGTCGGGATCTTCAACTGGCAGGTGGCGTTGACGAAGCTGTTGGTGCCGACAGGCCCGACGACGCCGCAATCATCACCCGCGTCGCACGCGCCCGTGCAGAGGTCGCACGGTCCGACCTCGATGCCCGCGGCGAGCGCCTGGGCGACGAAGCCGGGCTTGCACACGTCCACGGTGGCCAAGGGCGTCTCGCCCGTGTTTGTGACCGTGAAGGTGTAATCAAGGATGATCGGGAACGCGTCGTTGGCGCTGCAGGCGAGCTGCAGTGCGTTCGTGTCCGCGAATTCGCAGACGCCGTCGGTGTCGAGATCGGCGCACACGGTTTCGGCACACGTCACGTCGGGCACATCGACGTTGATGCGCGCCGAATCCGTCAGCTCCGCACAGGGGTTGTTGAGGCTGTCGTAGCAGGCGTCGGGCACCGGCTGAACCGTGACGGTATTGACGCAGTCCTCCAGCGTTCCGAGCGTCGCGAAGTCGTCGGGCACCTTGACCTTGAAGGTGATCGTGAGCACACCGTTGGTCGGCACGGCGCCGGGCGGGCAACTGCTGAAGTCGTGGGGGCCGTTCAGGTCCGCGACGGTGCTGCACACGCCGCCGGGGCAGACACAGTCCGTCACCGGCGTGCCGTCGATGTCTGCGACGACGCTTCCGGGGATGAACCAGTCGCTGCAGCCCAGGCTGTCGGTGAGCGTCAGCGCCGGCAGGTTCACGTCACCGCTGTTGGTGAGCTGGATGCGGAACCCGAGGGTCGAGCCCGGTAGCGCATCGACCAGGTCCGGCTCGAAGAACGCACCGGGCGCCCGCGGGTCGTCGCAGGTGACGTCCTTGGCGAGCGTATAGGCGCAGGTGTCGATATCGACGAGGCTCTCGTCGCTGTCCGAACAGCAGAACACGGCCCCGGTGTCGGGACAGTCAGCCGCCCCCGACACCGTGACGCTGTTCGTCGTTGTCCCCGTTGCGCCGATGGGGATGGTGCCGGCGCAGCGCAAGACCACGTGGTCGCCGGGCGAGAGCACCGCCCCGCAGGCGGTTGCCAGATCCACTTCGACGGGCGCGCCGTTCAGGGGGAGCCAGTCGCCCGGCAGGCTGCAGACCGGATCGCCGGCGCCGTTGATCACCTGGATCGTACAGGCGTCGGGACAGGGGATGAACGGCCCGTTGACCGTGTCAGCGAACGAAAGGCTGCAGATGTTGGGGTCGCCGTTGGTGCCCGTGTTCGCCGCGATGATCTCGAATTCCACCGTCGCGCCGGGCAGGGCCTCGAGCGCGTTGGTGTTGGCATCCAGCGGGTTGCGCTCGATGCAGTTGTCGACGCAGTGGAAGGACTTCTCGACATCCAGAACGCACGGGGGCGCGATGCAGACGTCGGCGCCGCAGGTTGACGTGACCGCCGTGTCGGCGCCCGCGGTGCAGATCGTGCCGTTCGTATCGATGAAGCCGGTCGCCGTAATGCCGTTCGTGTGGCAGTTGGCGTCACCGCCGTCGCTCGCCGCGAACGCCAGCCACGCGGCGCGGTTGGGGATATCCAGGTGGCACATGGCCAGGGCCGTGCCGTTCGTACCGAGCGCGCCGGGCGCGGCGCAGTCGTCGTCGATGCCGTCGCACGGACCGTTGCACAGGTCGCAAGGACCGACCGAGATGCCGGCGGCGAGCGCCGCCGCGACGAATCCCGGCTTGCACAGTTCGGTCGCAGCGAAAGGCACTTCACCGCCGTTGGCCTCGAAGAACGTGTAGTCGAGCCCCAGCGGGAACGCGTCGTTGGCGTCACAGGCCAGTTGCAGGCTGTTGGTCGCGGCGTACTCGACGTCGCAGAGACCGTCCGTGTCCAGGTCCGCACAGATGGTCTCGTCGCAGGAGATCTGGGCACAGAGGATATCGACCTGCGTGGTGTTGTCGCTGCCGTCACCGGCGATGACGCCGTTCGTGGTGAACGCGTCGGCGCTGTCGACCACGAGCAGCCCGCACGTGTCGGCGAACTCGTCGCAGTTCGCGGCGCCGCACGGCGGCGTGCCCGCAATGCAGAAGCCGTTCGTGCCGCACGTCTCGACGCCGTTGCAGAACAAGCCATCGTCGCACACTTCGTTGAACGCGCAACTGTTGCCGATGCTGAACGCGGCGGGCGGCGCGAACGTCGCCGTCACCGCCACGCTGTTCACGCAATCGGGGGCGTCGAAGGCACTGCAGAATTCCGCCGTCACGTCCGGAACGGCCTCGAAAAACAGCTCGAGAACGTCGCCTTCCTGGAACAGGCACGCACCGTTGACGCGGGTGACCGCGACACCCTGGAGCGTGCCCAGGAAAATCGGCGCACCGCTGCGCACCGCGTTGAGAAAACCGACGGTGCTCGCGACACACTCGTCCGTGAAGAAGTCAGGGGAAAGCCCAAACGCGGCGGCGTTGGCGGCGTCGATGTCCACGGTCGCACCGCCGCGATGCAGCACGGCAGAGAGCGTTCCACATTGCGGAGCGCAGGCCACGAAACCGGACTGCGTGCCGGCGGCCTGCATCAGATCGTGCATGGTCACGTCGAGCGGCTCGTTGCCGGTGTTGCGCACCGTGATGCGATACTCGACTCCGGCGCCGGGAACCACCTCGATCGCCGGTGCGAAAGCGCTGGAGTCCGCGTCCAGGCAGCGCACGGCCTTGGATACCTCGATCGAGGGGAGTGACTCACGTACCGCCGTGACTGCAAATTCCTCGTCGCCGAAGTCCTCATCGGCGCGCGTGAAGTACCGCCCAACCACTTGGGCCAGTGCGAAACGGGCCTCGCGCTGACTGTTGCCGAACTGCAGCTTCGACTCGGCGTGGCGGATGACGACCTCGACGTTGTTGCTGTTGACGTCGGGACCGGCACAGAGGGTCAACTCCTGGTCGATGCATCCGTTGGTCGGGTTCGCCAGCAGTTCCTGATCGGGCCCACCGAGCATGCCCGGCAGCACGCCGTTCGTCGGCACCAGCGCGGTCGGAAAGGCGAAACTGTCGGCGCGCAGGACGTCGTCGTCCCCGTCAAAATCGTCGTTGGGGTCGCCCCGAGCCGTAAGGTGCAGCGCGTGGAAGTCGTCGAGCGACATCAGCAGCCGCAGATCGTTGTCCGAATGGGCGCTGTTGGTGAGGCTGTTCGTCGGATTGTACTCGGCGATGTTCGCGCACGTCTGCAACTGGATGGCGTACCCCTCAGCTCCGGAGTCGCTGTTGGCAATGGGCGAAATCTCGAAGCAGGCCTTGCCGTTGTCGTCCGCATCGTAGGGCACGGGAGCGAAATTCGGCTCGCCGAAGGGACCGCCATCCTTGCGGATCGAAAGTTGCCACGCGAAGTAGAGAAAGCTGTTGTCATGATCGACCCCGTCCAGGGGGTCGGTGTCCGGTCGAAACAGGTAGATGGGTCGGGCGACGTTGAAACCATTGGGATTCAATACCGTAAGGGGCTGCTCGCCGTCCCCCTGCGGACCCGGCGAGATTCCCCCGGCGTCCGCCACCTGGTCGACCACTGGAGTCGCGCCGGCGGCCAACGCGTCCGCGATACTCCCATCGAGACGGATGCCCATCTCGCACAGACGCCGATCCACGACATCGGTCAGCGCCGCACATCCTCCGGGCGGCGGCACCCAGTAGCAGTCGTCAGAGGAATTGATCGCGCAGTTGCTCGTGTCACACGCCATAATGGGCAGAACGCCGCGTGCAGCGCGCTGCATCAATTCGAAGTGCTCCTCCAGCGGATCCCGGTATTCACTGGAGTCGACGGTCGTCGAATGCGTGGACGACTCCCGGACCAGTTGCGTTGCCGCGTCCACGCTCGTGCCGTTCGCTCCGGCCGCCGTCTGCGCGACTGCGCCCAGTTCGGACCCGGTAACCATGCCGCCCAGCAGAATCGCCGCAAACTGCAGGCACAGTCGGTGCGCTTTACTTGTCATTGTCGTGTCGCCTTCCCCCCACCAGCCGTTTGTTCGAGCCGGAACGGTCGACGCCGTCCCGCGGCTCGCCGCCTGGACTGAGGTTGATTTTCTCAAGACAGTCGGTCTGAACACCCTCCGCGCGCACCGGCGCACTCCGGCCGATTGTCCAGAATTGCAGAAATTCCCCTCGTTCCCGACCTGACGAGATGGGCAAACGTCTACCGCGATCTCCCCGCTCCGCCACAAGCGATCGCGGTCCCTCGAACAGCCGACATTTCTCGGATACACCCGCCCGCGCGTACCAGCCGCTCAAGCAGGGGGAATGGCACCACAATCTGGGGCGTTGCCAGCAATTCCCCCGCGATGGCTCGATGCATCTGGCCCGATGGGCACGTCCGCCGATAACGCGTAAGATTACGACAATTCCTGGGATGGTTCAAGATCTAAAGTCGCAGTTGGCGGACTGGGTAAAATCGGGCGATTTTACCGACTGTGCCGAGACGACCTATCTACAATCCAGTCGAACAGGCCTTGGACCTGCCCGGGCGTCGGTGCCGACGAAGGTAGAGGCGTCAGGTGTGGCGCCCGCAAGGATCTGGATTCTGGCAGCACAGATCGACTATGTTCTTGGCTGGATTGTTCGGGCAGTCCGGGAAAACGTGGCAGGGTCGGGACGCAGAGTCGAATCCGCAATCTGGGGGATGTCGTCAATCCAGTGGATGGAGTTCAATCCGGACTCCCCTCCGTCTTTGCAGACCGCCGACGAGATCGCAGAAACTCCCCGATCGATAACAGGAGTGACGCATGCAGGGTAAGTTCCCACGCAGCACCCGCAACGTACTTGTCCCTCCCCATGGCTCCCGTCCGCTGAGGCGACCGCGCATGGCGTGCTGACGCGCAGCGGATTACCGCCCCCTCCGAATCCCTTGTGTCCGATTGGCATCGCCGGAAAACGAATCGTAGCATCAGGATGTCTGTAAGAACAACACTCGATCGCCGGATGTGCACTCAGCCCGGGGCGCCGCGCGCCTGGCGGGTGCTCAGGACCGCGCAACGGGTGTCACAACAACCTGAGCACGCTCAGTCGCCCTCGGAGTCGGACTCGCGTCGAACGTCAAGCCGCGCGCGTCTGCGAACAGTGCTGCTCGCAACGGGGGGGAAGAGCATGTACAGGGGGCAGTGTAGATCAATCAGAAGCGCAGGCACCCGGACGGGTCGGCCGGGTTGCCGCATCGCGGGCATCATCGCCCTGGCGTCACTGGCCAGTCCGATGATGGGCGCCCGCGCGGGGGAATTGCCGCGCCAAGCGACGGCTATTGCGAGTCCCAGTAGCGAGGCGTCGGGAGCAGCCACTCTCGGCAAGCCAAGCCGGCCCATCGATGCTTCTGGCCTCACGCTGCTATCGTGCAGCAGCAACCAGGCACCCACGGCAAACGCGGGTGACGACCTGACCGTTCCGGCGGGCACGTCCGTGTCGCTGAGCGCAGCCCAGTCGTACGACATGGACGGTGACCTTGCAGCGCAGGATTGGGACTTCGGAGATGGGGAATACGCCTCGGGAGTGGAGGTCGATCACATCTACGCGACGCCCGGCACCTACACGATAACGTTGTCCGTGATGGACGACTGCGGGGAAACGAGCGACGACACCGTCATCGTGCAAGTGACCGATCCCAACGTCGTCACGGCTGATTTCGTGATCAACCCAAATCCGGTTGACATCCTTGCGCCCGTGACGTTTACCGCGGTCGCGCCAACGACTCAGGTCAAGTATTATCTTTGGAGCTTCAGCGACGGTGGCACGGCCACCGGCAGTGGACGGACCGTATCGCGCACGTTCAGCTACGCCGGAACGTACACGGCAACCCTGAAGGTCATTCCCAAGTCCGGCAGCATGCTCACGCACATTGAGAGCGTCTCCGTGTCCCCGGGTCTTACGTTGCTCGAAATCGTCGACAGCTCCATGGTGAATCTGCCCCGGGGCTTCGCCGTCGTCAACGGATCCGCTTGGGCCAGTGGCGATGTCCAGGGACTTTCAACGGCCGATGTCGCCGGACCGGATGCACCGCTTCCCGTGGAGACGTCCTTGGCCGGCGCCCCCTGGCACATCGCGGCAGATAGTGTGACGGTCGCCGTGGCCAGCACCTGGGGCGGAGTTTACCTCTACCGCGCCGCACAGCCCGACAACCTCAGTCCCTGGGGGCGCTTTGACACCTACGCCTTCGATGGGTCCTACGCCTACAATGTCGCGTTGAATGGCGATTTCCTCTACGTGGCCTGCTACTCGGATTTGAAAGTTGTCGACATCTCAGACCCGAGCCATCCGACGTTTGTACGCTCCTGGACCGGCACGGGCAGCATCCGCACCGTCGACGTCATCGACGGCCGCGCGTACGTCTATGACACGGGCATCGGCGGAATCCACGTGCTGGACCTGCTCGATCCGACTGATCCCTTCGAGGTCGGCAGCTTTGCGACGCTGGATCAGCCGGAGGATATCGCCCACAACGACAGCCTACTCGCCATTGCGGAAGGGTACGGCGACCTCGAGATCTTTGATTTTTCTGACCCGGATCAGCCA
>ERZ795053.7166-NODE-7166-length-10825-cov-14.249675_pt1 | contig 10825 bp, 2 predicted proteins | sample MGYA00375137_ERZ795053 | MGnify/ENA primary metagenome ERZ795053 (study PRJEB30182, sample SAMN05720284) | activated sludge metagenome | isolation source: Anaerobic digester | place: Hong Kong | collected 2014-12-17 ... | reverse complement strand
TATAGCAAATCCAGGGAGTTTTTGCCCCTTGGGAGCGTGAAAACGGAAAGTCCCAAGGCGCTTTGCCATCGAACAAGAACGGCTCTGCTAGGAATTGTTGGAAACACCCGACCGGTGAACAGCCGCAGTGGGGTGCGGCGGTCCCAGGTTCCCTTGCGCTCCTGTTCGCAGCAAATCCTTACCAAACGGAAATTCCGGTCCCTTGCATTTTTTTGTAACATGATATAGGATTAGGGAAGGAAATCTTTCGCTTTACCAGTAGAGGGGGAACGGGAATGGATGTTTTTGCACTGCGAAAGAACCTGGTCGACGATTACCAGGAGTACACCCAGAGCTTCATTACCATTCAAGACACTCGGGTCAAAGGGTTCGTGGACAAGGCCATGGCAGATGGGTTGTTCTGGCCCCAGCCGCTGTTGCAGCTCAACCCGAGTTTCCAGCCGGGGGAGTGGATCGATGGCTTGGCGGACAACGGTACCCTGCACCCGGAGTGCCGGCGCATCTTCCGGTTGAAGAAGGACGAGAAGAATCCCTCCGGTTTTCCCCTGCGCTTGCACTACCACCAGCAGCAGGCCATCGAAATGGCACGGAACAACCAGTCCTTCGTGCTCACCAGCGGCACCGGGTCGGGGAAAAGTCTCACCTACATCGTTCCCATCGTCGACCACGTGCTGCGGCGAGGGAGTGGCAAGGGCATCCAGGCCATCGTGGTGTACCCCATGAACGCGCTGGCAAACAGCCAGTTCGACGAGTTGGGCAAATTCCTGGAAAAAGGCTACCCCGAAGGGCATCCCCCTGTTTCTTTCGCGCGCTTCACCGGGCAAGAAAAGGAACCCGAGCGCGAAATGATCCGCCAAAACCCCCCGGATATCCTGTTGACCAATTACATGATGCTCGAGCTGCTGCTCACCCGCGTGGAAGACCGCCAGCTGATCCGCGCCGCACAGGGTTTGCGTTTCCTCGTCTTCGACGAATTGCACACCTACCGGGGTCGCCAAGGCGCCGATGTCTCCCTTCTCATCCGAAGGGCACGGCTCGCGCTCCACGCCCAAAACCCCGTTTGCATCGGTACCTCCGCTACCATGTCGGCGGGAGGGCCCGCGCAAGACCAGGGCCTCCAAGTGGCACAGGTGGCACAAACCCTTTTCGGCCTTCCCTTCACCGCGGACCAGGTGATCGGCGAAACGTTGCGCCGCGTGACCCCGGAACTCCACGAGGACGACCCAAACATCGTCGCGCAGCTTCGGGAATCCATCCATACCCAGCAACCCCCTCCGGGAGACAGCGAAACGTTCGTCCTCCACCCGCTTTCTTGCTGGATCGAATCCACCTTTGGCATACGCACCGAGCCCTCCACCGGGCAGCTGGTGCGCCAGCTACCCCGCCCCATCGAGGGGGAAAACGGGGCCGCGGCCCAGTTGGCAAGCCTTACCGGGTGCTCCGTGGAAAACTGCGCGCGATCGTTGCGGGCGTACCTGCTCAAGGGGTCCACGCTGGTAGCCGACGAGAAAAGCTCTTTCCCCATCTTCGCCTTCCGGTTACACCAGTTCTTTTCCCGGGGAGACACCGTGTGGGCCACGATGGAACCCGAAGACCATCGCCACCTGGAAATCGCCAAGAAAGCAACCCAGCCGGGGGACACCTCCAAGCCCCTGTTCCCCCTCGTTTTTTGCCGCCACTGCGGAACGGCGTATTACCGGGTGAAAATCCTGTCCGACGTGGAGGGGCTCTTCCTCGAACCCCAGGACGATGCGCGCCCCGACGCCGAAGGTTCCGAGATGGGGTACCTGTACGTTTCCGCGGACTCCCCCTGGCCACTTCCCGAGGAACCCGGCTTCTTCCCCCGGCTGCCCCCCTTCCTAAAAGAAAAGATCGAAGGCGAAAAGGGGCGAATGGGGTCCAAGGTGCAGCAAGACCTCCCCCAGACCGTGTACGTGGACCCCACGGGGCGCATCGTGCAGCAGGGCCAAGGCATGCGTGCCGCACTGATCCGGGGGAATTTCCTGTTCTGCCTCGACCCCGGGTGCAAGGTCGCCCACGCCAAGAGCCAGCGCTCCGAGCATTCCAAGCTGGGAACACTCGGCGTGGACAACCGCAGCACCGCCACCACCATCCTCGCGTTGCGCTCCCTGGTGGAATTGCAAGCCGACGCAGCGCTCCCCCCCAGTGCGCGGAAGCTGCTGAGCTTCACTGACAACCGGCAGGACGCCTCGCTGCAGGCGGGGCACTTCAACGATTTTGCCCAGGTGGCGCTGCTTCGCTCCGCGTTGTACCGTGCCTGTTGTGGGGCAGGAGAAGAGGGCATCACCCACGACCAGCTCTCCGGGAAGGTGATGGATACCATGGACCTTGCCTTCGCCGAGTACGCCGTCGACCCCGGGGTGAAAGGCCCCGCGAAGAAACAGACACGGCAGGCGTTGCAAAGGGTGGTCGAGTATTACCTTTACCGCGACCTGGAACGGGGATGGCGCGTCACCGCCCCCAACTTGGAAGATTGCGACCTGTTGCGCTTTGCCTACGAAGGATTGGAGGGTGCAGACGGGCTGCTGGAAGACCAGGAGACCTGGAACAACGGGTTTCACGTCCAGGAGAACCGCAAGGGAGAACGTTGGCTCGACGTCCCCCAACCCCTGAAGGATGCCCCGGTCGAAACCCGCAAGGAGATCCTCGAAACGCTTTTGGAAGTACTGCGCCGCTCGCTGTGCGTGAACGCCCAGGTGCTGGACCACGAAAAGCAGTACGAGATGGTCGCCGTTTCCAACCAACGCATCCGCGAGGGCTCGCTGTGGTTCTTGCAAGATGCCAGCGAGCTCGTGGAATCCAAGGTGGCCTGGCCGCGTGCGCGCAAGAAAAACGATCACCCCAACGGCTTCTTCGTTTCCTCCCGCGGAGGTTTCGGCCAGTACCTCAAGCGCACCCTGTTGCCGTTCAGCGGGGATGCAACGATCTCCAGCGAACAAGGGGACACCATCATCGCGTTCCTGTTCCAAGCGCTTAAGCGCTACGGCATCCTCCAACAAGTGCGGGGAAGCGAGAAAGACGACGACCCGGGATTCCAGGTGTATGCGGGGGCGCTGACCTGGCTGCAAGGCAAGGGGCAACTTCGCCCGGTAGACCGCACCCGGCTGCTGGAAGTGGGTGAAATTCCCCCGAAGATCAACGAGTACTTCTCGCAGGTATATCGCACCTTCGTGGACCTGAACAACACGTTGGAAGCACGCGAACACACCGCGCAAGTTTCGCCCGAAGACCGGGGGGAACGGGAAGAACGCTTCCGAAGCGGGGAACTCCCCCTGCTTTTCTGCTCTCCCACCATGGAACTGGGCGTGGACATCGAGCAACTCAACCTCGTGAACCTGCGCAACGTTCCCCCCACCCCCGCCAACTACGCGCAGCGAAGCGGGCGTGCCGGGCGGGTGGGGCAACCAGCGCTCGTGTACACCTACTGTGCGGGGCGCAGTCCCCACGACCAGTACTTCTTCCACGAACCGGACCAGATGGTTTCCGGGGTGGTGGCACCTCCGCGCATCGACCTGCGAAACCGAGACCTGTTGCGTGCGCACATCTACGCCATCTGGTTGGAAACCGCCCAACTCAAGCTGGGAATGACCCCCGCGGATATCCTGGACCTTAACCCCCAGGATGGCAAGCTGCCCCTACCCGTGCAAGATTCCCTGGGCCACGCGTTGCGAGACCCCCAGCTTCGGTTGCGCGCCACCGAAAGGGTAGAAGCCTTCATCGACACCCTGCGCGCTGAACTGCAATCAGCGCCCTGGTTCAGCGACCGCTGGCCAGCAGACATGCTGGACCAAGTGGAACGCGCGTTCAACGCCGCCTGCGACCGCTGGCGCAGCCTGTACCGTTCGGCGGTGCAGCAGCAAAAGATCCACAACCAAATCATCATGGATCCCAGCCGCCCCCCCGACGAGATCCGCTATTCCAAGCAACTTCGCGCCCAGGCGGAAAGCCAGAGAGACCTGCTGGTGAGTTCCCGCGGGGTGTACGACGGGGATTTCTACACCTACCGCTACCTCGCCGCCGAAGGCTTCTTGCCCGGCTACAACTTCCCGCGCCTTCCGCTCTCCGCCTTCGTTCCCGGGCGGAAAAACCGCAACGGCCGCGACACGTACATTTCCCGCCCCCGCTTCCTGGCAATCAGCGAATTTGGGCCCCGCTCGCTGGTGTACCACGAAGGCGCCCAGTACCGCGTGGTGAAAGTCAACCTGGACCTGCAGGGCGACGCGATGGAAGCCACGCACGAGCTGGTGACCAAAACCATGAAGCGCTGCACCCGCTGCGGCTACGCCCATTTCCAGGAAGGCATGTCCTTCCCGGAAGTGTGCGAACGCTGCGACGCCCCACTGGAAGGAGACGCCAAGATCGACCACATGGTGCAGCTGCAAAACGTCACGCTCAAGATGGCACGCCGCATCACTTGCGACGAGGAAGAACGCCAGCGCTTTGGCTACAACCTCTCCACCGCCTACCGCTTCCCCCGCGTGTCGGGCAAACTGGACCGACGGGACGCAACGGTCTTTTTGGGGGAGGAAGCAAGCGTGCACCTCCACTACGCCGACTCCACCGACCTGTTTCGCATCAACAGCGGTTGGCTCAACCAGCGGGACGAGGTGCCCGGCTTCACCCTCGACGTGGAAAAAGGCTACTGGGCGAAGAACCAAAAGGATGATTTGGACAGCGAAGACGCCGCAAAGGACGGGCGCACCCAAAGGGTCATCCCCTTCGTGAAAGACACGCGCAACGCCCTGGTCATCACCTTCGAACAGCAGATGTCCATCCCCCAAATGGCAAGCCTTCGCTCCGCGCTCAAGCAAGCCATCCAGCAACTCTTCCAACTCGAACCCCGCGAACTGGCGTGCGAACCCATGCCCTCCGCGTCCGACCCCAGGGAAATCCTCTTCTACGAGGCTTCCGAGGGAGGAGCGGGTGTGCTGCGCCAAGTGGTGGAAGACGCGGGAACCTGGGCCAAGCTGGCACGCCAGGCGCTGCGCATCTGCCACTTCGACCCCGACACCTTGGAAGACCGGGGCAAAGACAGCTGCGGCAAGGCCTGCTACCGCTGCCTCATGGACTACTTCAACCAACCCGACCACAAGCACCTCGACCGCTTCCTGGTGCGCGATATGCTCAAGGAATGGACAGGCGGGGTCACCCGGCAATCCGGGGGGCAAGGCAGCCGCTCCGAGCGCCTTGCACAATTGCACAAGCAATGCGACAGCGAGCTCGAAAGCAAGTGGCTCCGCCAACTGGAATCGCTCGGATTGCAACTTCCCACGCACGCCCAACACGCCATCCCCGGTGCACAAGCCCGTCCGGACTTCTACTACGATGAACACCACGTGGCCATCTTCGTGGACGGCCCCGCGCACCGCTTTTCCGACCAGCAACACAAGGACGCGCAAACCACCGACCGGCTCATGGACCTGGGCTACATCGTGGTGCGCTTCCCCCACGATACAGACTGGAACCAAATCTTCCAAAAGTACCCAGACATATTCGGGAGGTGTTCGTCTTGAGTGTTTCCTCGCTGGCAAGCCCCGGTACCCTCGTGCACGCCCGTGGACGGGAATGGGTGGTGCTCCCCGGTTCCGACGACCAATTGCTGCTGGTCCGACCCGTGGGAGGGTTGGACGAAGAAATCACCGGCCTTCTCACCGCGGTGGACAACGTGTGCTCCGCGCGCTTCCGCCTTCCCTCCCTCGAGCAAGTGGGAGATTTCCGGTGCGGGAAAATCCTGCGCGACGCCGCCCGGCTTTCGACCCGCGCCGCTTCCGGACCCTTCCGCAGCTTCGCGCGCATCGCCGTGGAACCCCGCCCCTACCAACTCGTTCCCCTGATGATGGCGCTCAAGCTCGACCCCATCCGGCTGCTCATCGCCGACGACGTGGGCATCGGCAAAACCATCGAAGCGGGGCTCATCGCGCGCGAAATGCTCGACCGCGCGGAAATCCAGCGCTTCGCGGTGCTTTGCCCTCCCCCGCTGGCAGAACAGTGGCAGCGCGAACTCTCCGAGAAATTCCACGTTCCCGCCCAACTGGTTCTTCCCTCCACTATCCAGCGGCTGGAACGGGACCTCCCCATCGGGGGGTCGGTGTTCGAACGCCATCCTTTCACCATTGTCTCCACCGATTTCATCAAGACACCCCGGAGGGTACAAGATTTCCTGCAACAATGCCCGGAAATGGTCATCGTGGACGAGGCACACGGCTGTACACTCGCGGGCGGCGTGGGACGGGGCCGCCAGCTTCGCTTCGAGCTGCTAAACGCCATCGCCCAAAGGCAAGACCGCCACCTGGTGCTCGTGACCGCCACACCGCACAGCGGCAACGAAGCCGCCTTCCGTTCGCTACTTAGCCTGTTGAGCGGCGAGTTTGCCAACCTCCCGGAAGACCTTGCCGGTCCCCAGAGAGAGGGCATGCGCCGAAAGCTTGCCCGCCACCTCGTGCAGCGCCGCCGGGCAGACATCCGCGACTACCTATCCGCCCAAACCCCCTTCCCGGAACGCCTCGACGCGGAAGTGCACTACTCGTTGAGTCCCGAATACCGCAGCCTCTTCGACGACATCCTCTCCTTTGCCCGTGAATTCGTGGGCGAGGAAGGGGAAAGCCAGCGTTCAAGGCGCGTGCGCTACTGGTCCGCGTTGGCCCTTCTGCGCTGCGTATCCTCCAGCCCCGCCGCCGCCGCGGCAACGCTCCGCACGCGCAGCGCCCTGCAGGACCTTCCCGACGAGGAACTCGAAGAAGCCGGGCGCCGCACCGTGCTCGACCTGGGCGAACAAGACGACGCGCTCGCGCTCGACCTCAACCCCGGCAGTGAAACCGAAACCCAGCAAGACAAGACCCGGCGTAAGATGCTGGAATTTGCCCGCCGAGCCGAGGCCATCACACCCGAGCAAGACCACAAGTTCCAGGGCCTCCAAAACCAACTCAAGGGCTTGCTGCGCGAAAACTTTTCCCCCGTGGTGTTCTGCCGTTTCGTGGACACGGCGGACTACCTCGCAAAGCTGCTGTCCAACTCCCTGCCCGCACGGGTACGCGTGGAATCGGTCACCGGGCAGCTGCCCCCCTCCGAACGGGAAAAACGCATCGCCGACCTCGTAGCCCCCGGCGGGGAATACGTGCTGGTGGCCACCGATTGCCTGTCGGAGGGCATCAACCTGCAAACCCACTTCAACGCGGTGCTGCACTACGACCTGGCGTGGAACCCCACGCGCCACGAACAGAGGGAAGGCCGCGTGGACCGTTTCGGCCAGCAAAGTGCGCAAGTACGCGTGGTCACCTACTTCGGCCAAGACAACCCCATCGACGGGGTAATCCTCGACGTGCTGCTGCGCAAGCACAAGAGCATCAAGAACGATTTGGGCGTCACCGTTTCCGTACCCGGAAGCAGCGAACAAATCGTGGAAACGCTGTTTGAAGGCGCGTTGCTGCGCGAACGCACCCGCGAACGCCCCGGGCAAATCCGCCTGGACTTCGTGGACGAAACCAAGAAACAGGAGCTGCACACCCTCTGGGAAGACGCCCGCGAGAAAGAAAAAGCCAGCCGTTCCCGCTTTGCCCAACACTCCATCGACCCAAAACAAGTGGCGGAGGAACTCCAAAACATCCAGGACGCCATCGGCCGGTCCGAGCAAGTGGCCTCCTTTTTCCACCACGTGTTCCAGGCGCTCTCGATACCCCTTCGCTCGGAGGGCAACCAGGTTCAGGCAACCCTGGACAACAACACCCCCCGGGGACTTCGCCAGGCGCTGGGCATCGAAGGCAATCTCACGGGTCGCTTCGCGTTGCCGCTGCAAAAGGGAGAAACCTACCTGGGACGCACCAGCCCGCCCATCGAAGGGCTGGCAAGCTGGGTGCTCGACCAGGCGCTGGACACGGTGAAGGATAGCAGGAACCCCGTCGCTGCAAGAACGGGAGTTTATTCCACCTCGCTCGTTGCGCGCCGCACCGTGCTGCTGTTGCTGCGCTTCCGCTTCAACCTCTTTCCCGACAGCCGGGGAACCCAGTCCATCCTCTGCGAACAAATCCTCCCCTGGGCGTTTCGCGGTTCCCCGGAGACACCCGAGTGGCTGCCCGGCGAACAGGCGGAGCAACTGCTGTCGTTGCGCCCGGAACGCAACCTTTTGCCTGCGGCAGTAGAGCAACAACTCACCCGCATCCTTCCCGCGCTGCCCGAGCTGCAGCAAAAACTGCAACCCATCGCCCAGCAACGTGCCCAGGAACAACTGCAATCCCATCGAAACGTGCGCGACGCGCTTGGAAAAAAAGCCAACCCCACCATCCGCCCCGTTCTGCCCGTGGACATCCTGGGTGCGTGGGTGCTGCTGCCCCCCGGAGGTGCACAATGAGAAAGAGAGCCCAGGCCTTTTCCACCCTTCGCAGCGAGGGAGGATTGCTCCCCCCCGACCTGCTGCAAAAACTCACCCAAGTCCCCCCCGGTGTGCAGGGCGTGGACCCCGCATCCTACGAACTGGCGCCCGGCGAGCGGCTCAACGAAAGCATCCTCCAGTCCTGGAACCGGTTGCAAAAGAGCTGGAAAGACTTCGCTTCCAAGAAAGAACGGCTGCAAAACCCCGCGACCACCACGGGATTCACCAACCAGTCCTGGACGCTGCCGCTGCTCAAAGAACTGCAGTTCGGCGCGCTTCCCCAAGTCAGCGCTCCCCAGGTCAATGGCAAAACCTACGCGGTAGAGCGCCTCTTTTCCCATTCCCCCATCCACCTGGTGGGCTACGCCGTGGACCTCGACCGGCGAACCCCGGGGGTGCGGGGTGCCAGCAGCGCCAGCCCACACGCGCTGCTGCAAGAGCTGCTCAACCGTTTCCCCACTTTCCAGTGGGGGCTGCTGTGCAACGGGGTATCGCTGCGCATCCTGCGCAAGAACCAGGCACTCTCCCGCCAGTCCTTCCTGGAATTCGACCTGGAAACCATGTTCGCGGGCGAAGTGTACCCCGACTTCGTGCTCTTCTGGCTGGTGGCACACGCCACGCGCTTCGCCCCGCGCCAACCCGACCGCCCGGAAACCTGCTGGCTGGAAAGCTGGTCGCAAACCGCGCAGAAGGAAGGCACCCGCGCCATGACCGAACTCCGGGCAGGCGTGGAGAAAGCCCTCCAGGCACTGGGGGAAGGCCTGTCCAGCCATCCGGCGAACACCAAGCTACGCGAGCGCCTGCGCAGCGGCACGTTGGACGCCAACGAGCTGCACGCGCAACTGCTGCGCGTGGTGTACCGGTTGATTTTCCTGTTCGTCTCCGAGGACCGCGAACTGGAAGGCCAGTCGGTGCTGCACCCCATCGACCCCACCCCCGCGGGGAAAACCGCCCGCGAGCGCTACGCCGCCTACTACGGCACCGCCCGCCTCCGCGACATGGCGGGCAAGATACAGGGCAGCGAGCACGGCGACCTCTGGCAGCAACTCCAGCTGCTGTGCCGCGCGCTTTCCGGCGACCCGGAACTGGAAGATGCCCGGCGCGCGCTGGCACTCCCCGCGCTGGGCAGCCTGCTGTGGGACCCAGCCTCCACCGAGGCGCTCAACGACTGCCAGCTGTCCAACCACGACTTGCTGCAAACCCTTCGCCACCTCGCCTACACGCGGCAAGGCAACGTGCTGCGCGCGGTGGACTACCGCAACATGGGCGCGGAAGAACTCAGCGGGCTGTACGAGAGCCTGCTGGGCCTGACCCCCGAACTGAGCGCGGACGGCGCGGGTTTCCACTTCGTGCAGTACGCGGGCAACGAGCGCAAAACCTCCGGTGCCTACTACACCCCCGACGCACTGGTGCAATCGTTGCTCGACAGCGCGCTCGAACCCGTGCTCCAAAACGCCATCGCGGGCAAAGACCCCGAAACCGCCGCCAATGCCATCCTGCAGCTCAAGGTATGCGACCCCGCCGTGGGGCCGGGGCATTTCCTGGTAGGAGCTGCCCACCGCCTGGCGCATCACCTGGCGAGCCAGCGCGCGCTGCAAGCCGGCGAAGCCCAACCCACCGCCTCCGACCACCAGCACGCGCTGCGCGAAGTCATCGCCCACTGCCTGTACGGCGTGGACATCAACCCCATGGCGGCGGAACTCTGCCGCGTCAGCCTGTGGCTCGAAGCCATGGAACCCGGCAAGCCCCTCACCTTCCTCGACCACCACGTGCGCGTGGGCAACAGCCTTCTGGGCGCGACCCCGCAGCTCATTTCAGCCGGCATCCCCGACGACGCCTTCCAGGCAATCACCGGCGACGACAAGGCGGCGGTGCGCGAACTCAAGAAGCAGAACCAGAAACACGCCCGGGGGTTGGGCCCGCTCTTCGCGCAAGAAGACGCCAAGGCGCGCCAGAAGCTCTTCGAAGCCGCCGCCGCGCTGGACGCCATGGACGACGCCCAACTGGACGACGTGCGGGGAAAGGGAAAAAAGTTCCGCGAGCTGCTGCAAAGTACCGCCTTCCAAAACGCCTGGCAACTCGCCGACCTGTGGTGCGCGGCGTTCGTGGTACCCAAGCTTTTCGAGCCGACCGAACCCCAACCGGGTTTCCAGCTCGAAGGCAACCCGGACCATACCCAATCCCAGACCGGGTTGTTCCAAGAGCCTCCACGGCGCAAAACCCCGAAAGCCAAAACACCCTCCGGGAACAACCCACCCCGGGGCATCACCAACCGACACCTGGCCGCCGCGGCACAGGGAAAACCCCTCCCCGAGGCATTGTCCCACCAGGTGAAAGAGCTGGCGCAAGCGTACGCCTTTTTCCACTGGCACCTGGCTTTCCCCGAGGTGTTCGCCCGGGGAGGCTTCGACTGCGTGTTGGGAAATCCACCGTGGGAAC
>ERZ795053.7164-NODE-7164-length-10826-cov-5.154118_pt1 | contig 10826 bp, 9 predicted proteins | sample MGYA00375137_ERZ795053 | MGnify/ENA primary metagenome ERZ795053 (study PRJEB30182, sample SAMN05720284) | activated sludge metagenome | isolation source: Anaerobic digester | place: Hong Kong | collected 2014-12-17 ... | reverse complement strand
CGTCAACCTCGCCGGAGTCGTAGATCCTAATGCCTGGGGTCCGCAGAAGCGACGCCATGCGCTTCTTGGCGGCGCGGCCGAGAGCCTTCTCCTCGTCACACTTAGCGTTACGGATTTCCGGGGTGTCGTACCCGGAGACAAAGGGCTCCCCGTCACCCATGTCCCGCATGTTGACCCCATCGCATTTCACGGTGTCGCCATCCACGGCGGTAAGCTTCTTGCAGGCGATCAGTGTCCCTCTGGCTGCAGCTGAGGGCGTCAAAGTTGCCAAAAACGCGACCAACAAGAGTCCGGCAGTTACCCTCGAGATGATCAATGGCGCATTCTAGTGGCAGTGGTACGGCTGCGAGCCGGCATGGCAACACTGGCCTTGCGGCGAGTCCTTCCGACACCCGCCACTGTGGGCGGTGGCAGCGGAGGCGAGCATTACGATCGATGCGGTGATGGCGAGTAAACGTTTCACGGCACGCTCCTGTGGCTATTTCCCTAACGGTAACATGCTGTCATCTGAATGGCCACAGCCAAGGCGGCTACATGCTTTCCAGGACGTTTCGAAAATCAATCCACTCCGCACCACGGAGATTTCACGTCCCTTCGATTTTCTGGCTTGGTGCGTGCCACACCACCTCACCCTTCCCTTTAGCCCAACGGAGCCATAGATCGAACGCGGCCTTGATAGCTGCCTTGGCCTCATCGAGGCTGTCGACGTCGCCATAGGTAGGGTGGAGCGATTGGGGAATGTAGGGACCGGTGAGCGTCCATGTCCATATCTCGCGTCCTGCAGAAATGTCGCGCTTTACGATTCGGCCGAGCGCCAAGCCAGCTACGGCGACACCGTAGTCATCATCGCCGATCTTCCTCAACATCAACGGCTGTTCGAGAAGGGTTGCTGGGTCGACTCGGCGCATGATCCTCACGTGGCCGTGTGGACTCTATTCGTCGATTTCGTTGCCGTCGTCGTCTTCATCGGCGCCACGATATGGATCAGCTAGGAATGTTTCGCAGCCTTCGTTGAATGACTGTGAGTTGGCAGAACAGGAAGCTGCGTCGTCAATGCCGTTTTCTTCGGCCCACCGATAACCAGCTGCGTGCCCAGAGCAATCATCTGTGCAGTCGTTGCCTCCAAAGGTTTGCGCTGCAGCACTATCGGCGCTCCATGCCACAAACAACACAGCAGATATAGCGATCAACGTTGTGAGTGGAGCGATCGTTCTCATCCCAAGCATCATCTTGATCTCTCCAGTCCCTTTTGAATGAGTCGGCGGACCGCTTCCGGCCGGCTCGGATTGTCAGGCTGCTTCAAGCGCCAGGCATCGAGGGCCGCCAGATCGTCCGGCTGCAGACGGACACCGATCAGCGTTCCTGTAACAGGTGGTCGTTTTTTGGTGTTAACACGAGTTGCGGTTTTCATAATCTCATGTTATCACCAATTCGGGCCAGGAGGAAGATTGCAGCTCCCTCCTGGCCCTAACCATCGTCAACCTTTCGTGGAGGTCGCCAAATGGCTGACAGTCTCAATACCTCATCTCAACCTGAATCGACACTGGCCGATCGTCCTTCGCCGTTTGACCCGCCGGGACTGGCGATCGAAATCGAAGAGGCAAAGCTTCGCGCGCTGGGTGCAAAGGAACTGATCGATACATGGCAAGCCATTGGTGTCCTTTCGGAGGTCTTGGGCGGACTGATGTGTCAGCCGCGCTTCTTTGACGAACGCGACAAGCTCAAATGCAACGCGGCCGGCGAAATTCTCGAGGCGGTTGATGCTTGGCTCTCGCGCGTGTCCTGGGCTATTGTGTGCATAGCGGATTCATCCAAGTCCAAGTCGGCAGACGACACTGAGACGCTGCAATGGTTGATCCTGCAGGACTTGGCGAAGGGCTGTGAGGACTTGTCCAGTTTCTCCGCAAATGCGGCACGTGCGGCGGCGGACGCTTCTGTCGTGAGAAGGTCCAGCGCTCAACAGAAAAGCTCTTGTGTAAAGCCATAGGTTCTGCTATCCTCTTGGGAATAGCAAGAGGATGGGTCGTGTCCATGCCATACAAGTTGACCACTTCGGCCGCATGTCGTGTTGCGAGAGTTGATCGTGATCGTTTCAACGAGCATGTCGCTGCCGGTCGTTTCCCGTGCGCGCCGGAGACGGTTCCCGGCCGCGCGCGCCTCTTCGATCCGGACGACATGATTGCGCTGTGCTTGTTCCGCGAGCTTATGGACGACGGGCTCGATGCGACGCGATCCGGACGTATCGCATGCGCTGTTGCCGAGGCTGCCAGGAGAAATCCCGATGAGCCTTTCATTGCCTATGTTGAATATTATGTAGGGAAGATAGGCGACACCGCGTTTCCGGAACAAGTTCTGGACGCTACGAAACGTGGATATTTACGGAGGGGGCTACCTATTCGCAAGGTGACGTCGTTCAACGTTGGCAAGCTGCGCGAACTGATTGCGAGCGGCACCGACGAGGAAAGGTCGATTGTCGGAGAAAATGACTGAGCCACAGGATGCCCAGGACCTGCGCCAAACTCACACAGGCCGACTATGCCCAAACTTTACACCATAGAAGAAGTCGCTGAACAGTTCAGGGTGAGCCGCCGCACGATGCAGGATCTCGTGCGGCGGTACCCCTACTACCGACTTATTGGACGGCGCAAGCTCTTCTCTGAACTGGACATCACCCAGCTTTATGAGGCCCTACCATGCCCCTTAAGCTCACCCGCCGGCACGGGTCCCCGTTCTGGTACATCCGCGGCACCGTCCGAGGCATCCCTGTGGACCAGAGCACAGGCATTGTTGAGCGCGAAGCGGCCGAAGCACTCCGAGCGCGGCGCGAATGGGAAATCACCCAGGGCAGCGTCTTCGGCCGTCGTGCTACGGTTACCTTCCTCGAGGCGGCCGTGAGCTACTTGGAGGCAGGCGGCGAGACTCGTTTTCTCAAGCCGATCCTTGACGCAATCGGAGGCGCGCGCCTCGCCGAAATCGATCAGGTGACGATTGATAAACTGGCGCGCCATCTGCTACCGGGCAGGAAGCCTGCGACGATCAATCGTCAAGTCATTGGACCGATTTCGGCTGTGATGAAGCACGCTCACCATCGAAAGCTTGTCGAATATGTCAGCCTCAAGCGCATGAGAGAGCCGGCTGGACGGGTTAGGTGGATTACTCACGATGAGGCAGAGCGGTTGATCGATGCCTCTGCCGAGCACCTAAAGCCGCTGCTGATCTTCCTGTTCTATACGGGGGCCAGACTGTCGGAGGCCCTCTATCTCGACTGGCGGGACATTGACCTAGCGCGCTGTCACGTCCAATTTGTCGAAACGAAGAACGGCGAAGCTCGAGGCGTTCCGCTTCATGCCCGCGTGGTGTCGGCCTTGGCCAATCTCAAAGGCCGAGAGGGAGCCGTTTTCCGCAGGCCAGACGGGCTTCCCTACAAAGAGAAGGGCGATGGCGGCGGCCAGATAAAGACAGCCTTCCGGGGTGCCTGCAAACGTGCCGGAATAGAGAATTTCACCCCCCACTGCTGCCGCCACACTTGGGCCACCTGGCACTACGCGGCAAACCGCGATCTGCTGGCCCTCAAAACGCTCGGCGGCTGGAAAACCGAGCGCATGGTCTTTCGCTATTCTCACGTGAATTCCAGCGAGCATGCCCACACCATCGACCGCCTGTTCTGGGGAAAATCCGGGGAGTCGGCTGTGGGAGGCAAGAAAAATATTAAAAAATCAAAGGTTTAGATGATGAAAGACGCAACCTTGGTAAGGGAGAGGTCGACAGTTCAATCCTGTCCGGCAGCACCATTGCCAGCCTGATGTTCAATCCGGTTCGTTCCTGTCTGTGCCCGCCGACATGCTGCCGGTTCTGGCACGGTGGCCGGCGCGCCAATCCTCAGGCATTTCGAACCGCCCCTGCCAGATGCCGCGGCGGCCGGCTTTCGCCTCGGCCTCCGCGCCGATGTAGTCCAGACCGTGCTGGCGATAGGCAAGCGCCCAGCCCTGCCGGACCATTTCGTCATTGATGTCGATTTTTCCCGCCCGGCAAATCGCAACCAGGCGTCCATAACGGTCATTTTCGATCACGCGGCACGTTACGGAGCCTGACGAGACCAGGCGCCGCAGGGCAGCTTGCGCTTGCCGTCCGCAAGGATACGTCGCGCCGGAACCGTCTTCGCACATCTGGTGAAGCTCCGGTGCATCGATGGCGTGCAGGCGGTAGTCCTGATTTCCCTTGCGCAGGCTGTCGCCATCGACGGCGATGAAGTCGCCGGATTGCGTCTCGAGCCAGCCCGCCTGCCGCACTGCAAACAGAACCATGGCGAGAACAACGACAAAGACACCACCGTCCAGCAGGCTCCTCAGCAGGGATCGCGGCTTCCGCCGCCGCACCGCCGGACGCTTCACGGGCCTTGTTTGTCCCATTTCTGGGCCGCCGAATCGTCACTGTCCTTGGCATCCACCCAGTTGGAACCGGCTGATCCTTCCTCCAGTTTCCAGAACGGCGCCTTGGTCTTCAGCCAATCGATGAGGAAGTGGCACGCCTCGAAGGCCGCTTCGCGATGGGCCGATGCCGCGATGACGAGGACGATATCGTCACCCGGTGCCAGCCGGCCATGGCGATGGATGATGAGGGTGGCATCGAGCGGCCAGCGCCGATGGGCTTCCGCTTCGATCTCTTCCAGCGCACTTTCGGTCATGCCGGGATAGTGTTCGAGCGTCATGGCCCTGACGTCCACGCCGCCCGAAAGGTCGCGGACAGTGCCGAGAAACATCACAGTGCCGCCGATATCGGTGTTGCTGCCCTTGAGGAGGGCCAACTCGGCGCCGGGGTCGAAAGGTTCCTGCTGCACACGGATCATGGCCGAGATGTGGGCTGTTCGGACCGGGCTGTCAATTGGCGGCCGGGAGTCCCATGGCCTTGAGGCTCTCAAAAGCCGCTTTCGGCTTGGCCAGGACGTCTGGCAGATCGGGATAGAGTCGTGGTCTGTCCCAGGGCCCCTTGACAATGACGGGCACCGGCAGACTTGTCGCGCTGCCGCTTGCGTCAATGATCTTCGGTACGATACTGAGACCCAGCGCACGGCGCAGCAGGTCAATACTTCCATTCACCGAGAGACTGAGGCCATCCGTCTCGACGCGGGCGTCACTTACGGTTGCGATGCCATCCGCCACCTTCGCTTCGGCGCCAATGATCTTGTATGTGGTTCGCCCCGCTCCCTTGGCATCTGTCCATCCTTCGACGATCCGCTGGCTGACCTGTCCAAGCATCACGCCCAAGTCCGGTCCCGAAATCTCTCCGTCGGCCAGTGACAGGAGGATGCTGCCCGTGAGGGTACCAATGATTTCCAGCTGCGTATGGCCTGTGCCGGAGAGAGCCACATTGACGTCACCATGGCCCGTGAACCATGGGACCTGCACGATAGCTGGAAGAAAGGCCTGCGCGTCCACGTCCTTGCCGCGAATGCTGAGCTCGAAGACAGGTGGGACCGCCGAAGCGTCGATGGCTGCTTCGAGGCTCAGACTTCCCGTGCCGGGAGCAGGGACCGACAGCGTACTCCTGAACTTTCCGCCGTCAGTGGCTGCGGTGACGCGCGCCGGTCCCATCTCCGTTTCACCGGTGCTGACCATGTTGGCGTCGACGGTGATATCGGTATCGAATGCCTTGAGGATGTGGAGGTCGATTGGCCTGGTGCCCCATGTGCCAGGCTTGGCGCCGCCGTCTGGAATGAATTGATCGAGCGGCAACCGATCCGAGCGCAGGATCGCTTGTAGCTTCGGCAGGGTGTTGCGCAGGTCGAGCACGATGTCGCCCTGGGCTTGCGTGTTGCCGTAGCGGACGTCGGCATGCCGGATGGCAAAAGCGCGGCCAGCACTTTCGAGCGCACCCGCAACCGCGATACCGGTTGCAGCGCCACCTTGCTCGATCTCCAGGTCCGCCCAGCGTGCAACGGCGCGCAGGTCTGGTGACGAAAGTGTCACTGGCCCCGCCAGATTGAGCACGCCCGTGGACGACAGGCGGCCTGTGAAACTCGCGGTGCCGTCGGGCACCTCGATGCTGAGGTCGAGAGGCGAGCCATCCTCCTGGATTCGCGACAAGGACTTCAGCGCAGCGTCGATTTTCGCCAGCCGTCCGCCCATGTCGGCAGTGCCTTTCGCCGTCACGTCGCCTTCGACGCCGATATTCATCGTCATGCGCGCGCCGGCCAGCGAAAACGCCTGGCTGCTGCGCGCATCGAAAAACCGCATCGAACTGCCCGTCAGTTCGAGACTCAGGGGTGCAGGTGTCTTCACGGCTGGAAATGCCCAGCTTGTTTCACTGCGTTCGTTGATGAGAAGGGCGATTTCCGCGCCCTCCAGTTCGATGACGGAGAGATCCGGGTTGCGGGTGAAGAGATCCGAAACTCTCACGGGTATGCGCACCGCGCGCGCCGTGATGAAAGAGCCATCCATGTCGGACGGATTGGAGAGGCTTGCGTGATCGAGACGGATGGCCAGTCTCGGGGTGAATTCGAGCGCTGCCCCACCTTTCACGTCGAGCTTGCGGCCCAGCTGCTGTGCCACTTGCTGCGACAGAAATCCCACAGCCCATCCCGGCGAGACGATGACCCACCCTGCGAGCACCAATGTCACGGCGATCACGGCAACAGCGGCTGGCAATATCAAGCGTCGCATCGGAAACTCCAGAAATCAGGGCGCTTTTCGGCGGCACTTGCGGCCCTTCTGTGACATGTCTAGTGCGTAATGCGCCAAGACGGAATCGTCTTGGCGAAGCAATTACGCACCAAGATGTTGATCGGCGAGCAGCCTGACTTTTGATGGTTCCATCAAAAGTCAGGTTGCTCTAGACGGAAGCCCGTCGAGTTGGAGTGACCTATAGATGACCGACCAGCCCCTGTGGACCCCCGATGATGCCCGTGTCGCCAGTTCCAATCTGCGGCGGTTCATGGATGCGATGGGCGCGCGTCACGGCAAGCCGCTCACCACCTATGATGACGTGCTCCGATTTTCGGTGGAACAACCCCTGTCGTTCTGGAGCGGACTTTGGGATTTCTGCGGGGTGAAGGCGGAAACCCGGGGCGACCGTGTGCTGGTTGATCCCACCAAGATGCCGGGTGGGCGCTTTTTTCCCGACGCGAAGCTCAATTACGCCGAGAATCTGCTGCGCAAGGCGGACGACAGCGACGCCTTGATCTTCCGTGGCGAAGACAAGGTCGCGCGCCGGATGAGTTGGCGGGAGTTGAATGCCGCGGTAGCCCGCATGCACCGGGCGTTGGTCGCGGCCGGCGTCAAGGCCGGTGACCGGGTGTGTGCCGTCGTGCCCAACATGCCGGAGACCATCGTCTGCTTCCTGGCCACCGCGTCGCTTGGCGCCGTCTGGTCGTCCTGTTCGCCTGACTTCGGCGAGCGTGGCATTCTCGACCGCTTCGGCCAGATCGCGCCGAAGATTCTCATCAGCTGCGACGGCTACTACTACGCAGGCAAGACCATCCGCATGGGCCCCAAGATCGCCAATGTGCTGAAGGACCTCAAGACCGTCGAGCGTACTATCGTCATCGACTACATTGGTGAGTCTGAAGACATGGCAGGTTCGCTGCGGGGCGGCGTCCGGCTCAGCCGCTTCATGCAGGGCCATAGTGATGCAGCCATCGCATTTGCCCAGATGCCGTTCGATCATCCGCTCTACATTCTCTATTCGTCCGGCACCACGGGCATTCCGAAATGCATCGTGCACCGTGCTGGCGGCATCCTGCTGAAACACCTCGCAGAGCATGTGCTGAATACCGACACCAAGGATAGCGATCGGCTGTTCTATTTTTCCACTTGCGGCTGGATGATGTGGAACTGGCTGGTGTCCGGGCTTGCGGCAGGTGCGACGCTGCTGCTCTACGACGGATCGCCTTTTCATCCCTCCGCACACGTACTGTTCGATTTCGCCGACGAGGAAGGCATGACGATCTTTGGCACATCGGCGAAATACATCGATGCGGTGAAAAAGACCGACTGGCGCCCGCGGGACACCCACCGGCTGGATAAGTTGCGCGCGATGCTCTCCACCGGTTCGCCACTGGCAGCCGAGAGTTTCGATTTCGTCTACGAAGGGATCAAATCCGACCTGCATCTGGCATCGATTTCCGGCGGCACCGACATCTGCGGCTGCTTCGTCGGCGGCAATCCGCTCTCGCCCGTCTGGCGGGGCGAAATTCAAGGCGCGATGCTTGGTATGGCCATCGATGTCTACGATGAGAACGGCAAGCCCTTGCGCGGCGAGAAGGGCGAACTCGTCTGCACCAAGCCTTTCCCGTCGATGCCGGTGATGTTCTGGAATGATCCCGACGGCACGAAATATCACAACGCGTATTTTGCCCGCTTCCCCAACATCTGGTGCCACGGCGACTTCGCCGAAATCACGGAACATGGCGGGCTCATCATTCATGGCCGTTCGGATGCCACGCTCAATCCGGGAGGCGTTCGCATCGGTACGGCTGAGATCTATGCGCAGGTGGAGCAGATTCCAGACGTCATCGAGGCACTGGCCATCGGTCAGGACTGGGACCATGACGTGCGCGTGGTGCTGTTCGTCAGACTCAAGCCTGATGCGCAATTGACGGATGAACTTGTGGCGAGGATCAAGAAACAGATCCGGGAAGGGGCCTCGCCCCGCCATGTCCCGGCCAAGGTCATCGCCGTAACAGATATTCCACGCACGAAATCGGGAAAGATTACCGAACTCGCCGTGCGTGATGTGGTGCACGGCCGCGAGGTGAAGAACAAGGAAGCGCTGGCCAACCCGGACGCTCTGGACCTCTACAGGGATATCCCGGAATTGAAGAGCTAACCGGCCTAGCCCGCAAGCACACGCGTCGTTGGGAACGTGATTTCCGCCAGCGTTCCTTTTCGGGGTTCGCTGGCGAGCGTGAACACGGCGCGGTTCGCCTCCACCAGAGCCTTGGTGAGCGGCAGGCCGAGACCCGTTCCTTGCACGTCACGGCCCTCTGTCGAAATGCGCTGAAATGGCTCTAGCGCGCCTTCGAGCTGTTCCTCAGTCATGCCGATGCCCGTATCCTTGACGCGAAGTTTCAAGGAGCCGTCGGCGATCACCTGTGCCGAGATCATGACCTGGCCGCCGGGATCGGTGAACTTCACGGCATTGGAAAGCAGGTTGAGCATGATCTGCCGCATGGATCGAAGATCGGCCACCACGTTCGGCAAGTCGGCCGGCATCGCCTTGCGCAGCACGACGCGCGCCGCGGTGGCTTGTTCCTGTAACATCTTCATGGCGTGGTCAGCGACATCGGACAGACTGACTGCCGTGAAGTTCAGTTCCAGCTTGCCGGCTTCGACCTTGGAGAGGTCGAGCAAGTCGTTGATCAGCGAGAGCAGGTGGCTGCCGCTTGCATGGATGTCCTGCACATAGCCACGGTATTTCTCGTTGTCGATTTCCCCGAAGCGCTCGAGCCGCATGACTTCCGAGAACCCCATGATGGCATTGAGTGGGGTGCGAAGCTCATGGCTGATGCGCGCCAGGAACTCCGACTTTTGCCGGCTGGTGGCCTCGGCCTTCTCCTTGGCTTCGCGCAGTTCGGATTCGGTCTTTTTCCACTGGGTGATGTCGCGCACCACCGCACAAAAGGCGGCTTGCGATGTCGGTGCCTGCAATCTGCCGATGGTGAGGAATAGCGGCACCCGCCCGCCCTGCCGGACCACGGCTTCGACTTCGCGGCCATCATTGAAGACGCTGGCCAGCCCCGGCCCCTGCAGAGCGGCGAGATAATCGCGTACCGTCTTGCGGCTCTCCGCCGACAGTAATTCAATAAATGGTTTCCCGGCCACATCCGCGATCCGGTAACCGAAGATGGCTTCCGCACCTGCGCTGAAGGTGTGAATCTTGGCATCCGCGTCAAGCGTGATGATGCCATCTGCCGCTGTATCGAGAATGGCCCGCAATTCCTGGTCGGCCTCGCCCCCGTTACCTGTGCGAACAGGAAGCTGAATGACCTCTGCAACGGGTGGCGAAGGTGGACTGGATTGAGCCGCTTCTGCGGCCCCAGTGCCGGGAGGCGTGGGTTGCGCCTTGCGGTCAGGTGCGGCGGGAATCCGCAACTCTTCCGTCTTGGCCTTGGCCTCCGCTTTTGCGGGGTCGATCTTGTGGATCGTGAACTGACGCGCAGGGCCGCCCTGCCAGGGGATCATCGCCATCTGGACGCACGCTTGGACCAGACGGCCACTGTCCAGCGCGATGTCTGCACTGGGGAGCGATTGACCCAACTGGCCGAAACGGTCAGCCAATGAGTCGTCATTGATGACATCTTCTGCGCTTTCGAAGCCAAAAAACGCCGCCGCTGCGGGGTTGGCATAGAGAAGCACCCCGTCCTTGGCGATCAGGATGGCATCGCGCCTGGCATCGAAGGCCGCCCGCACCTGCTGAGGAAGCCGGGGCAGGGGTTTGCGGCGGCGATGTTTGGCGTCTTCGCCGGGCTCTGGCGCCGCAGCGTTATAGGTAGTCTCGGGCTTCTGCGTGGCGGATTCCACCGTGGGCCGCCGGCGCGGCACGTGCCGGAGATCATCCTCCAGCGTTCGTCCGAGCTTCTCGAATGTCTCCGAATCAACAGGCGACATCGGCTTTGCGTCGCCATTGCTGGCATCGGCCTCGGTTACGATCGTGTCCGGCCTGTTGGCTTTTTCTTCTTGCGCGGATTTGATCAGCGCCTGTTCCAGAGCACGTCGTTCGGTGACATCATCCAGCAGGATGAGAATTGATGCGTCCCTGTCGCCCGCACGATGGATCAGCCGCGCTGTCAGTCTTATGTCGCGCGCGCCAAGCCTTGCTTGCAGGGAACG